>OJGU01000216.1_pt1 | contig 38380 bp, 33 predicted proteins | sample 1594741 | NCBI WGS metagenome assembly OJGU01 (sample SAMN05416841, study PRJEB24817) | seawater metagenome | isolation source: Sea water | place: Canada:Atlantic | collected 2013-07 | reverse complement strand
CTCGAGGCGGTCGTCATCGGCAGCGAGCCGCTTGTCGCCCATCCGCCTGCGTCGAACTTGGGCGGTGGCGTGAGGGCGTCGTCCTCGAGGTCAACATTGCCGGCATCGATACAGACCCCGGATTCGAGGTCATTGCTGACCGACCCGACACACTGCCCGCCGCGGAGCACAGCTCCGTCGGCCGCACAGACGAGCCCGCCGGCGCACTCACCCGCGCAAATGCACCGCTCCCCTTCGGTGGGGCGGCAAGCGGTGGTGGTGAACAGCGCGAACGCTGCGATACCCAGAGCGCGGATGCTGGTCATTCGAGTGCCTTGTACTCGATCGAAACGACCTCGAGCTCGCGGTCTCCGCGGGGCAGCTTGAGGATGGCTTCGTCGCCTTCTTCTTTGCCCATCAGGACGCGGGCGATCGGGGATTTGAACGAGATGCGCCCACGGTCGACGTCGAACTCGTGCTCACCCACGATGCTGTAGGTGTCCTCTTTGTCGGTGTCCATATCGAGGACGGTGACGGTCGCGCCAAATGCGACCTTCGACGAGCTCATCTTGCTCGGGTCGATCACCTTCGAGCGGCTGATCCGGTACTCGGCGAAGCGCATCCGGGCGTCGAGCTCGGCCTGGCGATCTTTGGCCGCGTGGTACTCGGCGTTCTCCCGCAGGTCGCCATGCTCGAGTGCCTCTTCGATCTCTTGCACGTTGTGCGGCCGGTCGATCTCTCTGATCTGCTTGAGCTCGGCCTTGAGGGTGCGCAGGCCCTCGGGAGTCATCGGGTAGGTTTCGTCGGCCATGGAATGCCTTGGGGCGCGCGGTTGCGCCCAGAGTCGCTAACGATACCCGACCCGCGACGGGGGTGCATCCGAAGGGGACGGACCGCCATCTGCCCCGTGATAGTCCTGCAGAGCCCTTGCAGTGGGTTTTCCGTCTTTGGCCCTGGCGTGTGCCACGGCATGTGCGGCCGCGAGGGCGCCGGAGACGGTGGTGAAGTAGGGGATCCGCTGCAGGAGTGAAGTTCGCCGCAGGGAGAAGCTCTCCCGGCGATCGGACAACCCGCTGGTGTTGATCACCAGCTGAACGTCCCCGTTCTTGAGCGCGTCGACCGTGTGGGGCCGGCCCTGCCAGACCTTGAGCACGTCATCGCAAGGGAGCCCCGCCTTGCGCAGGGCCTCGGCCGTTCCGCTGGTTGCCACGAGTTTGAATCCACACTCATGGAGCGTGCGGGCCGCGGGAAGAATCGCGTCCTTGTCCTCGTTCATGACGCTGAGCAGGGCAGCACCTTCGCGGGGAAGCGGCTCGCCCGCACCCATGCCGGCATGCATGTACGCGGTGCCGAAGTCGGCGCCGATGCCCATGACCTCCCCGGTGCTTCGCATCTCCGGCCCCAGGACGGTGTCCACGCCGGGGAACTTCCGAAACGGGAACACGGGGAACTTCACCGACACGTGTTTGGGAACCTGCTCGGTGACCCCCAACGCGCTCAGCGACTTCCCGGATGCAACGAGAGCCGCGATCTTGGCGTAGGGCACGCCGAGCGCCTTCGACACGAACGGGACGGTGCGAGAGCCTCGCGGGTTGACCTCGATGACGTAGAGGCGGTGCCCGCGGAGCGCGAACTGGATGTTCATCAGGCCGATCACGCCGAGCTCTCGCGCAAGGATCCTGGTCGTCTCTCGAATCTGTTGGAGCACGGACTCGGGCACGTTTACCGGGGGGAGCGAACAGCTGCTGTCCCCGGAGTGAACGCCGGCCTCTTCGATGTGCTCCATGATTCCAGCGATCACCGCGTCGGCACCGTCGGACACCGCATCCACATCGAACTCGGTGGCGTGGGGGAGGAACTCGTCGATCAGGACCGGGTGGTCGGGCGATGCCCGGACCGCCTCGCGCATGTAGCGATCGAGCTGCTCGTCGCTGTGTACGATCTCCATGGCCCGACCGCCGAGCACGTAGGAAGGGCGGACCAGCACCGGATAGCCGATGTCGTGGGCGATGGTGAATGCTTCGTCCGCGGAGCGAGCGACACCCCAGCGCGGGCAGTCGATGCGCAGCCGCGAAAGCAGCTCTCCGAATCGCTCCCGGTCTTCGGCGAGGTCGATCGCCTCGGCGGGAGTGCCGAGCAACGGATAGCCCGCCGCTTCGATCGCCTTGGCCAGCTTGAGCGGCGTTTGCCCTCCAAACTGCACCAGCACGCCGTGAATCGTGCCCTTGCGGGCCTCGGCGTCGAGGATCTCGAGCACGTGCTCCTGTGTCAGGGGCTCGAAGTAGAGCCGGTCGCTGGTGTCGTAGTCGGTGCTGACCGTCTCGGGGTTGCAGTTGACCATGATGGTCTCGAACCCGGCTTCACGCAGCGCAAAGGAAGCGTGCACGCAGCAGTAGTCGAACTCGATGCCCTGGCCGATTCGGTTGGGACCGCCGCCGAGAATGACGACCTTCCGCCGATCGCTGACCTCGGCTTCGCACTCTTGCTCGTACGTGCTGTACAGGTACGGAGTGAACGCCTCGAACTCCGCGGCGCACGTGTCGATGCGTTTGTAGACGGGGCGGATACCGGCCTGCAGTCTGCGGGCCCGAACGGCCTCTTCGCTGACCCCGCACAGCTTGGCGATGCGGCCGTCGCTGAGACCGGTGCGCTTGGCGTCGCGCAGCACGGACGCTGCGGGAACACTGCCGCGCCGGCCTTCGCCCACTCGGTGTTCGCAATCGATGATCGCCGCGATGTGGCTCAGGAACCACGGGTCGATCTTGCTGCGGGCGTGGACCTCGTCCGCGGAGATGCCGAGCCGGATGGCCTCACCGACCTGCCACAGGCGGGCGGGGGACGGCCGCCCCAGCAAGCCTGCGACGTCCTGCGGACTGAGGTCGGGTTGCCAATCGAAGCCGTTGCTGTCGGTCTCGAGCGCGCACATCGCCTTGCCGAGCGACTCGCGGAACGTGCGACCGATGGCCATCACTTCGCCCACCGATTTCATCTGAATGGTGAGCGTGTCGTCGCTGCCGCGGAACTTCTCGAACGCGAAGCGCGGCACCTTGGTGACCACGTAGTCGATGCTTGGCTCGAAGCTGGCGGGCGTGACCTTGGTGATGTCGTTGTCGAGTTCGTCCAGCGTGTAGCCGACCGCGAGCTTGGCCGCGAACTTGGCGATCGGGAACCCGGTGGCCTTGGAGGCGAGGGCAGAACTCCGGGAGACCCGAGGGTTCATCTCGATCACGATCATCCGCCCGTTGGCCGGGTTGATCGCGAACTGGATGTTGCAGCCGCCGGTGGTGACACCGATCTTGCGGACGACGGCTTTCGCCTGGTCGCGCATCCGCTGGTACTCCTTGTCGGTCAGCGTCTGGGCGGGGGCGATGGTGATCGAGTCACCGGTGTGCACGCCCATCGGATCGAGGTTCTCGATCGAGCAGATGACGACGAAGTTGTCCTTGCCGTCGCGCATGACCTCGAGCTCGTACTCTTTCCAGCCGAGCACGGACTCTTCGAGGAGCACCTCGGAGTTGAGGCTTTCGTCGAGGGCACGGGTGACCTTGTCCTCGAACTCTTCGCGGTTGTAGGCGATCGCGGCGCCGGTCCCCCCCATCGTGAAGGAAGGCCGGATGATGACCGGGAAGCCATAGGCGTCGATGGCCGCACCCGCGTCTCCGTCGGCCTGCAGATACATCGAGCGTGGGACGTCGAACCCGAGTTCGATCATCGCCGCTTTGAACTTCTCCCGGTCCTCGGCCCGCTCGATGACCTCGACGTCGGCACCGAGGAGCTCGACGCCGTACTTTTCGAACAGCCCGATGCGGTCGCACTCGATGGCGAGGTTGAGCGCGGTCTGACCCCCGACGGTCGGCAGCACGGCGTCGATGTTCTCCTGCTCGAGGATGCTCTCGACGAAGTCCGGTTGCAGCGGCTCGACGTAGGTCCGGTCCGCAATCTCGGGATCGGTCATGATCGTGGCCGGGTTGGAGTTGACCAACACGACCTCGTAGCCCTCTTGCTTGAGAGCCTTGACGGCTTGTGTACCGGAGTAGTCGAACTCGCAGGCCTGGCCGATCACAATCGGGCCCGATCCCAGCACGAGAATCCGTTTGATGTCCTCGCGACGTGGCATTGCCCGACTCCTTACCTTCTGACGATTTTTCCGCCCTGCAGGGCGTGTTCTTGTCCGATGACCTTCGCGATGCCGTCCGTATACTCGGAGACGTCCCATCCGAGCTCGGCGAGCCCTTCGAGGATTCGCGTGCGAAGGCGAAGTGAATCTTCTTCGGGGTTCAGCAGGCGAGCGAGGATGGCGGGCTTGACCGACTCGTCGGCGATGTCGACCAGCTGCTCGACGCTGAAGAACCGCACCCCCTCGTCGTGGTCTTCGAGGTAGCCGGCGAGAAGCTCGGCGACCTTGGGGTCATCGATCTCGGAGAGGTGGGTGAGAATCTGTTGCTTCTTCGCCGCGTCGCGCTCGTATCCCGGAGGATGGTTCTTGAGCAGTTCGTCGAGGATTTCCCACTCTTGGGTCTCGTCCGCGACGTCTTCGATGATGCGAAGCGCCCACGCGACGCTCTCAGCCTCGATGCAGAAGCGCTTGGCCGCGGGGAGGACCTTCGGACCGAGTCCGGAGAGTTCCCGGTATGCCCAGCTCTTCTCCTCTTCGTCTTCGATGCTCTTGGTCGAGACGACGGTGAACCGTTTGAAGAGGCAGAACAACGCCTCGTCAGAGCCGTCCTTGATCATGTTCTGCATCGCCGCGTAGCGTTCGGCCGACTGCGTGTACGGGCTCGTTGCCGTCTTGGTCCACTTGTCGAGCCGCGACTTGGCGCGTCCCGAACTACTGAATAGATCCTTGAGCGCCACGGTTCGCGGCTTCTTTAGCGCACCGCGGAGCCGCGCGGCAAGGTCGCGATGGGCGCGAGCGCAGCGAGCCCTCCACGGGGCCACAGCGGGCTCGGGACCATCGGGGGGGATGTCTCACGCGAAGCTAGCCGCCTGACGTCGCGCCACCGTCGGACGACCCGGTCGCCTCGGTATCCGAGGCCCCGGTCGAGCTCCCGGCGTCTGTGTCGGTTCCCGCGTCTGTGTCGGTTCCCGCGTCTGTGTCGGTTCCCGCGTCCGTGTCGGCATCCGTGCCCGTGTCGGTGTCCGTGCCCGGTCCGGTGTCGGTGTCCGTGCCAGAGGCGCTGGGGTCGAAGCCCGAGGTTCCGCCCGAGTTGCAGGCGCCCGCCGACGCGTCCACGTCAGAGCCGTTGCGGTGGCAGCAGCCGTCGGATTCGCAGGTGTAGTCCGGGGGGCACTCCGGCGCATTGTCGGGGTCGCAGGCGAACAGGACGTCCGCCGATGGAGCGCTGAAACAGCCCCACACAGCGGCCAATACCGCGACTGCGGCAATCCGGAACGTGGAGCCCATCAGAACGAGACCTCCAGCGAGCCCGGGCCGATCCGGGTCCGGCGGGCCGTGGTGGAGGGACGGCGCTTTGCGTCGACGGCAAAGAGGGTGATGGCGGCGATCGCCGTGAGCCCGGCCACCGCGCCCACGACAATCGCGCTGGTCTCCAGAGCTTGGCCCCGGTCGAGGCTTCGCTCATAGGCCTCCTGACGGTCGGCGTAGAGCAGGGAGCCCCCGGTCTCGAGATCGTACCCGGAGGCGATCCGGGTGGCCTTGTCTTCCTGTCGCTCGGCGAGCCCGGCAAGCAAGCCTGCCGTCGTGCCGAGGGTGAAGGCGCCGAGCACGTGGTACCAGCCGATGCGCTGGAGCCGTGGCAGGTGCTCGGGGAGCGGTGAGCTGGGGACGACGTCGTCCTCGCCGTCGGGGTCCCCGTCGTCTTCGAGGTCCCCGTCGTCTTCGAGTTCCCCGTCGTCTTCGAGGTCCTCGCCGTCGTCTTCGCCCGTCGGTTCGGGCTCGGGCGCCGTCTCCGGTTCGGGCGCCGCCTCGGGTTCGGGCGCCGTCTCGGGTTCGGGCGTGGCTGCGGGGTCTGACGATGCAGCATCGGAATCGACGTCCTGCGCATCACCCGCGGGGACTTCGACCGCCTCGGGTTCGGCCGGCGCGGCGATGGCGTCGTTCGAGACCGGCTCAGCGTAGGCAACGCCAGCAGTGTGGGGGGCAACGAGGCTGAGCACAGCCAACAAGCAGCCGGGCGCATGGAGGCGGCGGGGCATGGGCGGCCGGAGTGTAGACGGTGCAGCGACAGGGTGAAAGCGCTCGGGGCCCGGAGCGTCGTTTTCGTCACGTTGACGCGATGGGATCGCATCGATGGGAGCGCATCAACGTCTCTGTTTGTGTATGGTGCGCCCCGCTTTGGCACCCCGCGAAGGACGACGACGCTTTGGATTGCGTCTGCTTGGGCTTGTCGGCTGCTGGGCAGCGATGGACGGGTGCGAGCACGCGGGTTCCGAGCCTCCGCATCCTCCTCCGGAAGCCTACGAGAGACCGAGCGACTTCGCGGGTGCCTGGCGAGGTGAGGTGGACGGCATCGCGGGGCAGCTGCGAATCGACCAGCTGGGCCAGGGCCGCTACTACGCCAACTTCCGCGGCAAGAAGCGTCCAGAGCGCTACATCCTGTCGCTCACGCAGTCTCGCGCCGCGATGGGGGAGGGCGAGACCGCCCCCTCCAACGTGTGCTCGTTCACGTGGCAGGACGGGCGGGGCGCGGTCGGCAGCGGATGGTTGCTGATCAACCGGGAGGACACGACCATCACCGGGACGTTCGGCCGCGGTGGGTCGATGTCCGGGATGGGCGTGTGGACGTTCGTCCGCGCCGACGTGAAGCGGTAGCGCCAAGCGCGAGCATGGCGAGCGAGGCCACGCCGCCCCAGCCGTTTCCGCCACCGTTCGAGGCGCGGCATTCACATCCGGTTCCGCCCACACCAAACGCGGCTGGGCTGACAGGAGCCGTCGGGTCGATGGGTCCGCTGCTGCCGTCGTCTTCACCACCCTCGGTCCCGGCGGTTCCGGTGCCGGCGGTGGGGTCCGCAGTCGGGTCGCCAGATGTGGAGGGGTTCACGGTGGCGTCGGTCGGATCGACGGTCGGATCTCCACCGGTCGTATCGTCTCCGCCGGTCGTATCGTCACTGCCGGTCGCGGCTCCGTCCACCGTGACGGTCACCGACGCGGTGACCATACCGCCGTCGGCATCGGTGGCGTTCACGTTGAACGTCCAGGTGCCCGGAGGTACGCCGTTGAAGTCCCACGCGTAGGGCGGCTCGGTGATCTCTTGCGAAATCGGAGTGCCGTCGATGTCGGCGGAGAGCGAAACATCGAGGCCGCCAAACGAATCGATCACGTCGGCAGCAATCGAGAACTCTGGATCGACGGTCGCACCTTCGGCGGGCTCGGTAATCGTGACGACGGGGGGCCCATCGTCGACGCGCACACCCACGATGGCCGTGAGGTCCGCGGTGGCGTTCTGCTCCCCCGCGGGGCAACCGGGGTGAGCCGGGCACGTCCCGCCCACGATGCCGACGCACTCGCTACCAAACTGAAGCCCGAACACGCTGTACGAACCCATGATCTGGCCGACGGTGGACTCGTTCTCGAGGCCCCAGCCGAATCCGAGCCCGGTCAGCGAGTAGTACGCGATGCGCCGCATGTCCGTTTGCTGGGCGGCGGGCAGGCAGCCCTGAAAGACGAACGAGATGTTCTGTGCGTTGCCATCCCCGCAGTCCGCCAGTCCGATGGCGGGTGGGCAGTCGCTGTCGGCGAAGCGACCGTTGGCGTCGGCCTCCGAGCCAAACACGACCATGTCGTAGCCGGGGGCGGCGGGTCGCTCGAAGACGTACTCGATGTCGAACGGGGTGGTCGCTTCTTTGAGGTAGAAGTGGAGCAGGGCCTGCTCTTCTTCGCTCAGCGCCATGCCCGACACAGCGCCGGCGGTGAAGCCGTTGCTGGTGTAGGAGTCGAGCGACGGGTCTTGGCCGTTGTCGGCGTTGAGCGTGACGGCTCCGAGGTTGATGAACACCACGCGCTCCGCCGCTGCATCGCCTGCCGCGAGGAGCGTGAGCGCAGCTGCGCACAGTGGCACCGCGCGCTTGAGTGACCCGACCCAATCCATGGCCGACATCGTACCCCCTGATCCGCCAGTATTGCAGGCAGCATCGCGGGCAGTATCGCCCTGGGTACCGCCGTCCGGATTGGGGTCAGCCGCCGGCGAGTACGACGCGCGCGTTGGCCGTAGGGTCGATTTGCCCCCGAATATCGGCCTGAACGTTGAGCGTGTGTGCGCAGCTGGTCGAGGTTGGTTTGCACTCCAGCGGAATCGAGAACTCGATGTCCACGCTGGTCGCGCTGGCGGCCTCGACGTCGGCGTCGACCGACATCCGGGTCTCGGCGACGGCGCGCCGATCCCACCCCGCGGTGAGCTGGTCGCGGTTTTCGAGCGTGGCAGCCTCGGACTCCTCGAATCGGCCTCCGTCATCCGCGGTCCAGTGTCGGTCGGCTTCGATCAGTCTCAGCACCAGAGCCTCAACGTGGGCGGACGAGGTCCCACCTTCGAGTTCCACCCGTGCGGTCAACGTTGCACCTGGAGTCAGCGGATCGGACGACGGTGTAACCCGTAGCCGTACACCCGTCGCACCAAGACTCTCGCGCATTTTCTCCGAAAAACTCATGACCCGAACATGACGGTACCCCGGTGCGGCCGGCTCTCACAAGGCAGGGTCCCTCTGCGGGCCGATCACCGGCCCTGTAGCTGGCCGGGGGGGGAACAGGACGGTCCCGCGGTCGGTATGCTCCGCCTCATGCGATCCTGGAGACCGCCCCACCGCCCGACCGTGGCCATTCCGCTTGCCGTCGCGTTCCTCTGGAGTTCCGTCACGCTCGGAGGCTGCGACAAGGCCGAGGAAATCGCCGCGAAGGTCAGCGGCGAGGAGGACAAAGACGCCGGAAAGGACGAGGCCAAGGACGAATCCAAGGAGGAGTCCAAGGACGGCGAGGCCAAGAAGGATGACGAGGATGCGAAGGTCGCGGAGCCGGAGCCGATCCCGGTCGAGCCGATGCACACCGGCCTCGACCTGATGCTCTCGTTCGTTCCCGACGCCGACGCGGAGTTCGCCATCATTCGAGACGCCTCCGTCCTCGCGGACTACTACGAGGAGGGGATGCGTTTCGTCGACGCGCCGCTGAAGAAACTGGCGGCGTCTCCACAGACGTCCTCCGAGCTTCGCGAGGTGAACGAGGCCTACGGGGTGATGGACACCAAGGGCAAGCAGGTCATCGAGGCGCTTGGCGCCTCGGGTCTGCGGCTCAAGGACGGCGCCGCGATCATCAACGTCGACAAGGACCCGGTGATGGTCTTTGCTGCCGATGATCCCAACGCCGTGGCGAACCTCGCCAAAGCCCTGGGGGAAGACGACGCCGATGACATGGCCTGCGGTCCCCTCGCGGGCCATGAGGGGTGGAGCGTCTGCGCCGACGACAAGGCGACCCTCGACGCGTACAAACCGGCGGAGGACCCCAGCGCGGTGCGGAAGGCTCTGCAGGACAAGCTGGCCGCGGTTGCGCTCGACGACGCCAACGTTCTGGTGCACATGCCGAGCGAGGACGCGATCTTCGCCGTGACCACGTTGCCCGGTCTCGTGCACCTCGCCGGCGTCTTCCCGGTCGACAAAGATGTCGAGCAGGGCCTCGCGGCACTGGAGGGCGGCGAGACCCATACGTTGGCGAACGTGCAACCCGGGGCAGGCTTCGCGTGGGGTCGTGCGAACTCGGCGTTGGTCGGGATGGGCATGGCGGCGGCCGCCGGTGACGCGCCGCCCGAGATGGCCAAGATCTTCGAGACCATGACCGGCGAGTTCATGATCGCCGGCTCCGTGGACCCCGGTGGCCTGGTCTTTCAGGCGGGTATCCGGGACGTCGCGCCGTTCTCCAAAGCATGGGAACTCGCCCTGGAGGCCTCCAAAGAGGCCCCGAAGGAGATCCCCGAGCTCGAGGGCAGCGAGCTGAAGATCGAGAAGGTGCCCGTCAACCACGGCACCAAGATGGCCGACGCGCTGCACGTGGAGCTGACCGGGATTCCCGAAGCGGACATCGTCAAGGCGTTTGCAGGTCTGCATTTCGACGGCTGGGCGTTCGCGGCCAACAACGCGCTGACCGTCGCCGTCGGACCCAACACCGCCAACGTCGGCAAGCTGCTCGACGGCTCGGGCGATGGCATCAGTGCTGACACGCTCGCATCGCTGCCGGCACCGCTCGCGGAGGGCTTCAAGCGAGAGGAGGTCGCGTTTGCGATGCACCTCCCTGCGGACTTCATGCAGGGCGAGCACCTGCACAAGCTTCTGCGGGCTGCGCTCAAGAACGTGTCCGATGTCGACGCCGAGACCGTGATCGCCGGGTTGGCCCTCACGGCGCCGGTCTCCAGCAGCTCGATGTGGGTCGAGAAGCCCGCCGGGAGCGGCGTTCCGGTTCTCCACATGGCCGTTCAGGGGATCGGCAACCGGGCGACGGATGAGGGGCGGGCGGCACTCGACGCCGCACACTTGGTCACCGAAGGCACGGCGCCCTCCGAGGCTTTCTCTCCGTTGGCCGCGAAGTACGAGAGCTCCGCGATGGCATTCGCCTATCACACCCGGGCCGGCAGCGAAGGACCTGGCAGCCTGGTCGGAAGCGGTGTTGGTGCCATGGCGGTCGCGGGGACGATTGGCTACGCCGCCGTGTCGGGTCTGGCCAACGAGACTCTCGCCCAAGACCTTGGGGTGAACCCCTCGGACCCGGAGCCGGAGATCATTCCCGAGCACAAGCCCGTGGTCCCCGAGCACACGCCGGTCGAGCCAGACAACGACGAGAAGAAGGCCGACGAGAAGAAGGCCGACGGCAAAAAAGCTGACGGCAAGAAGGCCGACGGCAAGAAGGCCGACGGCAAGAAGGCCGACGAGAAGAAGGACGACGGCAAGAAGGCCGACGAGAAGAAGAACGACGGCAAGAAGGACGGGCCGATCGTCGAGCCCAAGAAGCCGCCAGTGCCGAAGCCGTCGATCGACGATGACGCCGGCAAGAAGAAGAAGGGCAAGAAGAAGAAAAAGAAGAAGGGTAAGAAGAAGAAGGGCAAGAAGAAGAAGGGCTGATCCTTCCGCTTGCCCGCCCCCTTCAACGCCGCCCCGGGATCCCGCGGGCGGCGTTTTCCGTGGGGACCCGCGCCGTCCACGCCGTGATGTTTGGACGCTTGTCTAACCCTTACGTGAGGGTTAGAGTTGTGGCAGCGGGGCTGGGGTTGACAGCGGCCAGGCGGACCTACAGACTCCCGCCGCCAACCCGGCCCGTACGTAAGGGTTAGAGTTCATGACCACCTCCGCACACATCTCGCATCGCATGAAAGTCGGTGAGCTTGCCCGAATGACCGGCAAGACCATCCGTGCGCTGCGGCTGTACGAAGAGATGGGTTTGCTCCAGCCCCAGCGCTCCGAGGGGAACTACCGCCTCTATGGTGCCGACGAGGTTGCCCGCGTCTACTGGATCGCGAAGCTCCAGGCGCTGGGCTTCTCGCTGCCCCAGATCCAGGGTCTGCTGGAGACGGTCGAGAGCTCGTCTTCGGGTCCCGACGCAATGCAGGGCCTGCGGGAGAACTTCCGCGGTCGACTCGCCGACACCCGAGCTCAGGTCGAGAAGCTTCTACAGCTCGAGCGCGATCTCTCTGAGAGCCTCGCCTACCTCGAAGGCTGCCGCGCGTGCAGCCACGACCATCTCGTCGATGGCTGCGTCTCGTGCGATGGCGTTCATTCGGATACCGAAGCGCCATCGCTCGTCGCGGGCATTCACTCCCCCACGACAGGCCGGAGTCCCTCCGACGTCGTGCAGATCCGGTCCTTTCAGGACCCCACCACTCCGTGAGCGCACCATGAGCGTCCAGACCCCCGTCTACTTCGACTACGCCGCCACCTGTCCCGTCGACCAGCGTGTCGTCGACAAGATGTTGCCGTTCTTCACCAAGGCGTTTGGCAACTCGGCCAGCCGCACCCATGCGTTTGGCTGGGAAGCTGAAGAAGCTGTCGAGAACGCCCGCGAAGAGATCGCCAAGACCATCGGCGGCGACCCCAAAGAGGTCACGTGGACCAGCGGCGCGACCGAGTCCAACAACCTCGCCATCAAGGGGGTGGCGGAGTACTTGGCCGAGAAGGGCAACCACATCATCACGGTGAACACCGAGCACAAAGCCGTGCTCGACACCTGCAAGTTCCTCGAGCGTCGTGGCGTAGACGTCACGTACCTCGAAGTCGACAAAGGCGGACTCATCACCCCGCAGCAGGTCGCTGATGCCATCACCGACAAGACCGTTCTGGTCTCGGTGATGCACGGCAACAACGAGACAGGCGTGGTCATGCCCCTCGCCGAGATCGGCAAGGTCTGCCGTGAGCACAAGGTGTTGTTTCACACCGATGCGACCCAGACCTTCGGCAAGATTCCCATCGACGTCGAGGCGATGAACATCGATTTGATGTCGATCTCCGCCCACAAGATCTACGGACCCAAGGGCGTCGGCGCACTCTACGTTCGCCGCCGTAAGCCTCGCGTGCGACTGGCCGCGCAGATTCACGGCGGTGGCCATGAGCGTGGCAACCGGTCCGGTACGTTGGCCGTACAGAACATCGCAGGGTTCGGCGAAGCCGCCCGCATCGCCCGCGAGGACATGGCGGAAGACATGAAGCGCATCGGCGAGCTTCGGGACTACATGAAGTCCGAACTCACCGGCTCGATTGAGCACGTGATCCTCAACGGTCACCCCGAGCACATGTTGCCTGGGCACCTCAACCTCAGCTTCGCGTACATCGAGGGCGAGTCGTTGTTGATGGCGCTCAAAGACGTCGCGCTGTCGTCCGGCTCGGCATGCACCTCGGCGAGCCTCGAGCCTAGCTACGTGTTGCGGGCGATGGGCCTCAACGACGAGCTTGCACACTCCAGCCTTCGCATGACGATCGGACGCATGACCACCAAAGACGAGATCGATTTCGTCGTGGGCCTGCTGCGAACGCATGTCGCCCGACTGCGCGAGATGTCTCCTCTGTGGGAGATGGTGCAGGAAGGTATCGATCTCGACTCCATCCAGTGGGCACACCACTAGGCTCAGCCCACCCCCTCGAACTTCAAGGATTCAACACCATGGCGTACAGCGAAAAGGTCATCGAACACTACGACAACCCCCGCAACGTGGGCAGCCTCAACAAGGGCGACGACGATGTCGGCACGGGCATCGTGGGCGCTCCGGCTTGCGGCGACGTGATGAAGCTGCAGATCAAGGTCGAAGACGGCGTCATCAAGGACGCAAAGTTCAAGACCTACGGTTGCGGCTCTGCCATTGCCAGCAGCTCGCTCGTCACCGAGTGGGTCAAGGGCATGAGCATCGAAGAGGCAGGCTCGATCAAGAACAGCCAGATCGCCGAGGAGCTCGCGCTTCCTCCGGTGAAGATCCACTGCTCGGTGCTCGCTGAGGATGCGATCAAGGCGGCGATCAAGGACTACCAAGAGAAGAACGGCCAAGCGGACGGACAGGCGCAGTGAACGCAGCACCCGCATCGCCAGAGTCCTCGCCAGAGCCGTCGGCCGACCCCGCTGCACCCGTGGCCAACACGGTCGTGGTCACAGCTCGTGCCGCAAAAGTCATGCGAGGCCAGCTGGAGAAGCGGGGCACGCCCAGCGGCGCGATTCGCTTCGGCATTCGCGGGGGCGGCTGCACCGGCTACTCGTACATGTTTCAGTTTGAAGACGGAGAGCCGCGGTCCAGTGACCACGTGGTCGAGGCGTTCGGTGTCCGTGTGTACGTGGACCCCAAGAGCATGGTGCTCGTCAAAGGCACTCGCCTCGACTTCGAGACTGGAATCCGTGGCCACGGTTTCCGCTTCGAGAACCCCAACGTCGATGACTCTTGCGGCTGCGGCGAGTCGATCTCGTTCTAGGGAAACCTAGAGCGTCTCGAGCGTCAGCGACCCATTGCAACGGGGACCCTCGGGCCCCGCTCCCTATCGCACCATGGACCATTTCGAACGGCTGGGGCAGCCGCGCCAGCACGCGCTGGATCGCGACGCCCTCGAGACCGAGTATCTCGCGCGGGCGGCCAAGGCTCACCCCGACAAAGTCGACCAAGACGACGCGTCGGCCAAACGCGCCGCGATGGAGACCAGCGCTGCGATCAACGAAGCGTATCGAACGCTGCGTGACCCCGCGAAACGTGCCGAGTATCTGGTGAAGCTTGGCGGGCGAGACCTCGACTCTTCGGACCCCGATGTGGGCGCGCCGAAGATGCCGCAGGCGTTCCTGATGGAGATGATCGAGCACCGTGAGCGGGTCGTGGATGCCCGCTCGGCCGGCGCGGATGCTCTCGACGATTTGCGCGAGGATGTCGACGGCCAACAGGGGGACGCGCTCGCCGAAGCGGTGCTCGCGATCGCCAAGGGGGATACGGAAGCAGCATCCCGTCACCTGGTGGTCCGACGCTACTTGCAGCGGCTTCTCGACGAGATCGACGACGAAGGCTGAATCATGAGTGACGACTTCGACCCCGGAGCCCTGTTTCAGATCGAGGAGCCGACGGCTCCTGCGGCATCCAAGCGAGCCCCCGGGCGCGGCATTGGCATCGATCTCGGGACGACGCACAGCCTCGTCGCGCTGGCACCCCATGGGGAGATGCCGCGTGAGGTCAAAGACGCCGAAGGCCACGACATCCTGCCCTCGGTGGTCTCCTACGTCGGGTCAGAAGTTGTCGTCGGAGCCCGAGCGCGCGCCGCCCAGGTCGCCAACCCCACGCAGGTCATCAGCTCGGTCAAGCGCTTCATGGGTCGCGGGCGCGACGAGGTCGGAGCGCATCCGTACCCGATGGCCGCGCCCAAGGACGAGGCGGACCAGGTCGTTCGTTTCGACATGGGAGCTGAGCGGGCGGTCACGCCGATGGAGGTCTCCGCCGAGATCCTCCGGGTGCTCAAGGACCGCGCGGAGGCGGAACTCGGCGAGCCGATCGACGGCGCGGTGATCACGGTACCGGCGTACTTCGACGACGCGCAGCGACAAGCCACGAAGGACGCGGGCCGTATTGCAGGTCTGAGGGTCTATCGTTTGTTGGCCGAACCCACCGCGGCTGCGCTGGCCTACGGGCTGGACCAAACCGAGGGCGGCAAGCAGGGCCTCTTCGCGATCTACGACCTGGGCGGGGGCACGTTCGACATCAGCATCCTTCGCCTTCGAGAGGGGGTCTTCCAGGTCCTTGCGACGGGCGGGGACTCGGCACTGGGCGGCGACGACTTCGACCACGCGCTTGCGGCCCACCTGCTCGAGGCCGCCGCGGTTTCGGCACCGACCGCTCAGCAACGGGAGCAAGCGCTGGCCGTGGCCCGCAGCGCGAAGGAGAGTCTCAGCGATGCACAAACCGTTTCGGTGGAGGTCCCGACGTGTGGGCTCAGCGGCTTCGAAGTGACCCGCGAAGCGTTTGAAACGCTCATCGACCCCATCGTGCGCCGCACCGTCAAGGCATGTCGGCAAACGCTCAAGGACGCGGACGTGGGTCCCGACGACCTGAACGGGGTCGTTTTGGTCGGAGGGTCGACCCGGGTTCCGAAGGTGCGGGCCGTGGTCGAGAAGACCTTCAAGCGGCCGCCGTTGTGTGACCTCGATCCGGACCGTGTCGTGGCCTATGGCGCTGCGATTCAGGCCGATATCCTCTCGGGCAGCGCGCGCGAAGGCGTGACGCTGCTGGATGTTGTTCCCCTGAGCCTTGGCATCGAGACGATGGGCGGCATCGTGGAGCAGCTCATTCCGCGAAACGCGACGATCCCGATCGGGGCGCGCCAGGTCTTCACCAACTACTCCGAGCAGCAGACCGGCATGGTGTTCCATGTCGTCCAAGGCGAGCGAGAGCTGGCGACCGATTGTCGTTCGCTCGCGAAGTTCGAGCTGCGGGGCATTCCTCAGCTGCCGCCCTCGATGGCCCGCATCGAGGTGTCGTTCCAGCTCGATGCCGATGCGTTGCTCACCGTCACCGCCAAGGAGCTGATGACCGGTATCAAGCAGACCATCGAGGTCAAGCCCACCTATGGCTTGGACGAGGCCGCCGTCGACGCGCTGGTGATGGAGAGTCTCGACAACGCCGAGGCTGACTTCGAGGCACGAAACCTCGCCGAGGGGCGAGTCGAGGCGGGTCGGGTGTCCCTTGCGGTCCGGACCGCGCTCGAGGAGGTCGGTCACCTCGAGAACCTGCTGCCGGCCGCAGAGCGCGAGTTGATCGTCGCCGCGCTGGTGGCGACCGACGAAGCCATGGCGAACGCATCCGGCACGCCTGGAGAGCTCAAGAAGGCGCGAGAGCACCTCGAGACCGTGAGCGAGGCGTTTGCGCGCCGCCGGATGGAGCGGGCGCTGTTGTCCGGCATGGAGGGCAAGTCCCTCGGTGAAATCGAATCGACCCTGGCCGCCGAAGAGGCGCTCGAAGAGCGGCGCGGCAGCCACACCCCCCAGCAAACCTGATCGCGAGATCCACGATGCCCAAGATCACGTTCGTCGACCCTGAAGGCGCCACCTCCGAAGTCGAGGTCAAGGCCGCATCCTCCAACCTTCTCGAGATTGCCGAGGAGCACGGCGTCAAGCTTGGCTCGGCCTGTGGGGGCGTTTGCGCGTGCTCGTCGTGCCACGTCTACATCAAGGAAGGACTCGACTCCCTCGAAGAGATGGAGGAGGCCGAGGAAGACCGTCTCGACATGGGCTTCGACGTCCGACCGAGTTCGCGCCTGGGTTGCCAGTGTGTCGTGCAGGGGGCCGATCTCCGGGTCGAGATCAGTCATGAGTCCCTGCAGACTTGGTACAACGAGCACCCCGATCGTCGCGACGAGCAGGTCAAGTAGGGTTCCGCCCGCAGCGCCTTTCTAAGGCGCGGTTCCGCGTCGCCCAGGGGGGCCAGATCGGGCCATCGATGCGCACCGTGCGTAGACGACAGCTGGCATTCTGTGCCGGTGGTTTCGGCGGAGCCAGCGACGGTCGACGATGACGCGCTGATCGACGGCCCGACGCGGGCCTGGTCGATCGTCCGCGGAGCGTTTGGCGCCCTCGGTTTCGCATTTGCGATTCTCGTCGGCTTGTTCGAGAGCTCGCTGGAGTCGTGGCTGCTCATGGCGGAGCTCGTCGTCATGGCTTCGGCGATCCTCCTGAGCCCGCGAATCGGCCGGAGTCTCGCCCTGCACATCGTCTCGGGGAGCTTCCTCGTCTACCAGACGATCGTGCTCGACGTGACTCGCGGGACGCCCAACCTCGGAGTGGTGTGGTTCCTGCTGATCCCGACCTGGGCGACGTTGTGGGGCCGCGCGCGACACCTGCTGTTGTGGGTCCCGGCGACGGCGGTCGCGGTGGGGTGGACGGCGTTGAGGGCGGACCCCTCCGACGCCATGTGGCAGCACCCGTTGACGGTGCCCAACCTGTTCGCCGTGCTGGGTCTTTCCGTTGTGCTGGCCGTCGCGTTTCATCGAGAACGGCGCAGACGGGAGCACGAGCTGCAGGAGGCGATGCGTCGCCTGCAGACCGAGACCCGCGAGCGCAAGGCGGCCGAAGCCCAAGCTCGGACGGACCGCGTCGCGCGGCATCGATTGTTGGCGATGCTGAGCCATGAGTTGCGCTCACCGATGACGAGCCTCGCGTTGACGGCGGACATGCTCGATGTCGATACCGGTGCAGGGCAGTCCCTCGGGCAGCTGCAGCGGACCGCTCGCGCCACGCTGCGGACGCTCGACGACATTCTGGACTTGGTGCGTCTCGAGGATGGGGTGGTTCCACAGCGCCGGGATCGTTTCTCGTTGACCGAGTTGGTCGACGACGCGGTCGAGGTCGTTTCTCCCCAGATGGATGCGGGGCGGATCGGGTTGGTCGTCGAGGTCGAGCCCGACACCCCGGACCGCTGGTCGGGAGACCGCGCCCGGCTCCGTCAGGTGCTGCTCAATCTGCTCGGCAACGCGCTCAAGCACACCCACGAGGGGGAGATTCGAGTTCATGTTCGGCGCGATGCTGAGCTGGGCGGGCTGTTCTTCTCTGTGGAAGATACGGGCGTGGGCATTGCACCAAGCGTGATTCGGGACGTGTTTGAACCGTGGCAGCAGGGGGAAGAAGCTCCGGTCGGGGGCGGCGTTGGGCTGGGGCTGTCGATCTCTCGGAACTTCGTCGAGGCGATGGGCGGTTCGATTTGGGTCGACGAGACCGGCCCGAGCGGGACCCGGCTGTGCTTCCGTGTCGGCATGGACGCTCTGGAGGGACCCACCGCAGCGTTCCGGGCCAACGTTCGCAAGGACCAGGGGGCTCCGCCCAAGCCTGTCTCCGATCGCCGGGGAGAGCTTCGCGGGCAGCACGTCCTCGTTGTGGACGATGATTCGACCGTCCGGGATGTGGTCGCGCGGGTTCTGGAGCACGTCGGCGCGACCGTGGTGACGGCGGCCGATGGGCGTGAAGCGGAGCGTCGGGTTGCAGGGCAGGCGTTCGACCTGGTCGTGTTGGACCTGGAAATGCCCGGGCGGACTGGCCTCGAGGTGATTGCGTCGATGTCGGCCGAAGATGCCCCACCGGTGTTGGTGCTCAGTGGGAGTCTCGATGCCGAAGCCTCCGCGCTTGCGGCCGGGGCGGACGCGTTCGTCGTCAAGCCGGTTCGGACTGGGCAGCTCCTCGACGTCGCGGCCAGACTCACCCGCGGCGTGCAGCGTTCGAGTTCGTGAGCTGCTGCAACGCTTGGTCGATCACCCAGAATCGATCCTGGCCCCATACGACGGTTGGGCCGCACCGCAGGACGGGGACGCCCCAGTGCCCCGCGTCCAGCAGGCTCGCGCGATTGGCCTCGACCTCTTCGCGCCAGTGGTCACCGTGCAGCGCAGTCCGGCAGGACGACCAGGGAAGCCCCGCCTTCGTCGCGATCTGCTCCATCCCCGCATCCGACGCAGCGTCGACGCCCTCACTCCACACGGCGGCCGAGAAGGCGAGCACGTACTCGCGCAGGCGATCGTGCTGTCGGGCAACGTCGAGCAAGGCGTAGGTGCGCTCGATGCCAGGGCCGATTGGGTCGCAGATGAATCCCAGCGGGATGCCGAGCCAGTCCGCTTCGCGTTTCGCGTCGCCGAGAATGTACAAGCGCTTGCGCATGGGAACCGCCAGGTTGCGCATGACCATCGGCAGGACCGGCCGCAGTCGGAGTGGGATCCGGTGGTGCTCGGCGAGTTGGTAGGCGCGTTCGAGTGCGAGGTAGGCGTAGGGACTGCGTCCGGACCAGAACAGCTCCAGCTCCAGCTCGGTCGCAGGGGCCGCATCCCGGGCGGGGGCGGTGAGAAATTCGAACCGGCGCTCGAAGGCCGGCGGGGCATCGACGGTGCGCAAGCCGAGCACATCGAGTCGTCGCGTGAGGTGGTTGAGACGATCGATGCCCCAGTACCACTCGCCTGCGTAGTGGACCATCGCGCTGAGGTAGTGTCCGCGCGCGGAGCGTTCCCGGTCGTTGGCCGCAAGCCGCTCCGGGCTGCCGGACCCTGGGACCGGTGTGCCGCGCCACCATTGGTCGATGGCGGAGCGAATCGCGATCAGCGGGTCTACAGCATCCTCGAGCCTCGCGAGTGCGGCGGCTTCAGCCTGGTTGGCTTGCCGCGCATCGAAGGCCGGCAGCGCGAGGTCATACAGGGCGGCGACACGCTCCGCGTCCAGTCGAGCCCACGCGCGGAGTGCTTCGGGCGCGGGGTCCATGGATGTTGGGGTGGGCCCCACCACCCGCACGACGAGTTCGACATCGAAGCGTTCTCGGAGGGTCTGTAGCGCATGCAGCAGAACGAGCGCGTAGGGGTCGTCGAGTCGAACGTACGCGGTGAGACGATGCGGTTCGCCTCGGAGGCGTCTCCATCCCTCGCGGATTCGCCGCAACGCATCACGCCTCAGCGGTGTGGTGATCGCCGCGGCTGCGAAGGGCTGGAGCGTGGACTTGAGGCTCACGAGTTCACCGTCCGCTGAACTTCGTCATTTCGAACATGTTGGGTGGCACGGCCCGCGTGGTGTGGGGCATGGCGCCGAGGATACGCGAAACGGTAGGGTAGCAGCATGGCCGTCCATCACCACCGGTTGCAGGTCTACTGGGGACACTGTGACCCGGCGGGCATCGTCTACTTCCCGCGCTTCTTCGACATGTTCCACGAGGCGATGGAATCCTGGTTCTCTACGGGTCTGCACGCGCCCTACGACGACGTCATCGTGCGTCGCAAAGTGGGCTTCCCGTCGGTGCATACCGAGGCGGACTTCCAGAAGCCGACCGCGTTCGGAGAGTCGGTCGTTGTCGAGCTTCGGCTCGAGCACCTGGGGCGGAGTTCGATCCGGCTGGGATACCGGATCCGAGGGGCGGACGATCCCAAGGACGTGCGCGGGACGGGGGCGACGGTCTGCGCAGTGATGGATCTGGACCCCGACTCGGAGCGGTTCCGCCGCTCGATGCCGCTGCCGGACGACCTTCGGGTCGCGATGCAGACGTTCATGGACGCGCCGTAGGCTCGTCGACTCCGTAGATGCGGCGGAGCTCCGCTTTCAGTGCGTCCTCATGAGCACGCAGCGAGGCCCGTCCAGGTTCGTCGTCGTCGTCGAGTTCGTCTTCGACCCGCTCCGCCGCGGAGTGGGCCCGCATGTAGACGTCGCGGGCGAGCTCCTGGTGGGATGCATCGAGTCGGCGAAGCTCGACGAGCGCATCGTCGAGAATCGCCTGGGCCTTGGCGCGCGCATCGGGGCCGCTGGTCTTGCCGAGCTTGAAGCCAACGGGGGTTGAAGGGGGTTCATCGGCGGCGCGCAGATGCTGCGGCGTTGTCGGAGAGGGTGCTGGAGGTACGGCCTCTGCATCCGGTCCAGGCGCGCCTTTGGAGGCGTCCTCGGACGCCGGATCCACGTGGGTCTCCAGCATCACGAGCGCTCCGACGAACGCGATGAGGGCCGCGATACCGAGCGCGAATAGGCTGCGGCGCATGCCAGAATACCGTAGCAGCGCATCTGGCAATGCGCGACCGGGGCGGAGGAATGGGCTCGTGCCCGATTGCGTGACCGAGGCGTGCCGCGGGACCATGGAGCCGTGACGTCGGAGGGCTCGGAGTCTGGCGCGGATGCGCCAACCGCCGTCGTGTCGGGGACCGTCGGGGACGAAGCTGCGCCCGAGGACTCCGTGCCGGCCTTCATTCCACCGCAGCGGGTCGACCGCTACGTCCTGGGCCGGATGCTCGGCGCTGGTGGTCTGGGTATCGTGTTCGAAGCGTGGGATCCAAAGCTCGAGCGTCACGTGGCGGTCAAGCTGGTCCGCAATCGCCGACGACGGGCGGAGGTACGCGGGGCCGAGCGGTTCCTCCGCGAGGCTCAAGCGTTGGCTCGGTTGTCACACCCCAACGTTGTCGGCGTGTACGGTGTTGGGACGTGCGAGGACGGCAAGACCGTCTACGTCGTGATGGAGCACGTTGGCGGACAGACGCTGCGGACCTGGGGCGATGAAAGCACGCGCACGCCCGAGGCCTTGCTGGACGTGTTTTGCGCGGCCGCCCGCGGGTTGGCGGCGGCCCATGCCGCGGGCATCGTGCATCGCGACTTCAAGCCCGACAACGTAATGGTCGATGAGGACGGGCGCGTCCGGGTGCTCGACTTCGGATTGGCGTTGATGGGAGAGCATGGCACCGACAGCTCGGGCCTCGATTCGCTTTCCGGGTCCACGCCGGCGGTTGGCGAGTCGAGCATGGATGGGCGACTCACCGAGGTCGGGCTCGTGATGGGGACGCCCGTGTACATGTCGCCGGAGCAACACCTGGGTCGTCCGGTCAGCCCGGCCTCCGATCAGTACAGCTTCTGCGTCGCGTTCCTCCGCATGCTGTGGCAGGGCAGGAAGGTCTTCGCAGGCCGCACGCCGCGAGAAATGGCGATTGCAAAAGCTCGGGGGCGCGTCGAGCCACGTCCGGAGGTGGTCGGAGCCCCGCGCTGGCTCGAAGCGGTGCTGATCCGTGGACTTCAGCCCGAACCCGACGACCGATGGCCATCGATGGACGCCCTGCTCGCGGCATTGCAGGGGCGAGGCGAGGGCACCCGATGGGGCGTGGTCGCTGGCGTGGTGGGGCTGGTGACGGCCGCGGTCGCGGGTCTGGCCCTCTCGACGCCAACGGAGCGAGATTGTGCGCCGGGTTCCAGACGGATGGACACGGCGTGGAACCGGGAGGCTCGGGAGGAGGCGTCGGAGGCGATCGTGGGGTCTGTGGGGTCGCGAGGGGCCGGCGTGGTCGAGAGACTGGAGGGCCAGCTCGACGCAGACGTCGAGGCTTGGCGTTCGGCGTACCTCAACACCTGCGACGCTCACGCGGCTGCGCAGATCGACGACGGCATGTTCGATCGGAGGATGTCTTGCCTTCGCAAGCGTGCGGCACAGCGCGAGCGCCTGATCTCCGAGGCGGCGGTTGACTCGGACCAAGCCTCGCGGATTCCCGAGGCGTTGCTTCAGCTCGATGCGATCCCCGCGTGTGTGGATGACGAGGCGCTGGCCCAGGCCGGGGTCTTGTGGCCATTGCCGGACGACCCCGGCCGCAGGGCGGAGGCGGAGGCTGTACGGGAGTTGCTGACCCAGATCTCCGAACTCAGCCGGGCGGGAAAGTTCGAGGCGGCACAAGAGGTCTTCACCCATGTGACGCCTCGCATCATGACGTTGGGGTTCGACCCGTTGGTCGCGGAGCTTCGCTACACGCAGGCCCAGGTGTCCGCGGAGCAGGGCGACCGTGACCGGGCCGCGGAGTTGTACGAAGACGCGCTCGCCGCCGCCGAGGCCTGCGGTCACGACTTTGTCGCTGCGGGCGTGGCGTCCGACCTCGTGTTTCTCTACAGCACTGCGTTTCGGCGCTTCGAGGACGCCGAGCGCTTGATGGCGCACGCCAACGCGTTGATGGAACGCGCCGGACAGCCGTCCCAACTCAAGCGCAAGCTCGCCCACAGCTCGATGTCGTTCTACTCCCGGCAGCAACGCTACGAAGAAGCGTTGGGCGTGATGGAGGCGGTTCTGCCCGAGCGGGCGCCGCAGACAGTTCGGGAGCGGTACGCGTACTCCATCAGCCTGAACAACCTCGCCCTCCTCCACATGCGCACCGGGGATGACCGTCGTGCTGAGGGATTGCTCGTGGAAGCGCTGGCGCTGCGGGAAGAGGCGCTCGGAGCCGACCACCCCAAGCTGGGAACGCTGCATCTCAACATCGCCAAGGCGATGGCCAAGAATGGGAAGTACACCGATGCCGAGCCTCACCTGACGCTCTCGATCTCGCTGCTTTCAGCCTTTGGTGCCGACAACCTGGCCGTGGCTCGTCCGTTCATCGCACGCGGTGTGGTGCGCAAGAAACAGGGACGATTCGCCGAGGCACGGACGGACTACGAACGAGCGCTCGGACTCGCGCGAGCGGGTGGTCGGGTGCAGATGGAGGCCCTGGTCCTTGCGAACCTGGGCAACCTGGAGAAGCGAAGCGGAAACCTGGACCGCGCGCTCGAGCGTCATGTCGAGGCGCTCGCGATGCGGGAGGCCGAACTCGGTCCAGACCATCTCGATGTCGCCGCCTCGTACGGAGACATCGGGTCTTTGTACCGGCGTATGGAACGGTTCGACGAGGCATGGGGGCAGCTCGACCAGGAGCTGAGCATCAAGCGCAAGGCGCTCAAGGACGATCACCCTAAGCTCGTCTCCACCTACCAACGGCGAGCCAACCTCGCCCTCGACCAAGAAAACTACGCGGGCGCACGCGCCGAACTCGAGCATGCGTTCCGAATCGTCGAGCGCCACGGCGTGCAGAACACCGCCGCGGCGGCAAGTTTTCTGTCGCTCGGACGCGCGGAGTTGGAGGAGGAATCGTACGACAAAGCGATTCGGGCGTATCGCGAGGGCCTGCGGCGGTACGAGGCGAGCACAAAGAGTCCGGGGACCCTGGGCGGCGCGCGTCTGGGCCTGGCCAAAGCGCTGTGGGCTTCGGGCGACCACGCTGCGGCCCGTGACGCGCTGTCGAGGGCGCGGGTTGAGCTGAGGGAGGGCGGCCCCGGGGTCGCCGAGGAGCTTGATGAACTCGAGGCCATTGCGACGTCGTGGTCGGGACCGATGCCCGCAGTGGGGGTGCGGCCGTGATGGGCGGTCCGTTGGTCCGGTTGGGTGCGTTTGCACGACGCGGGTTCGGCCGCATCGTGCCCGAGCCCTTCGTCATTGCCGTCGCCCTCACGGCGATCGTATTGGCCACTGCGCTTGCGGTTGGCACACCGGCCGCGGACGTCCTTCGCGCGTGGAGTGGGGGCACGGGCCTGTGGGCGTTGCTGACGTTCACGATGCAGATGTGCGTGATGCTGGTGCTGGGGACTGCGCTGGCGACGGCGCCGAGCGTTCAGCGAGGGATCGCGGCCTCGGTCGGATGGGTGAAGACACCGCGTCAGCTCGTGGGGGCGACCGCGTTCATCGCGATCGGTCTGGCGTTGCTGAACTGGAGTCTCGGTCTCATCGGCGGCGCGATCGTGGCTCGAGAAGCGGGACGTCTTGCCCGGCTTCGCGGCTACGCGCTGCACTACCCGTTGCTGTGCGCGGCGGGGTACAGCGGGCTGATGACCTGGCATGGTGGATTCAGCGGCAGCGCGCCACTGAAGGTGACGACAGCCCAAGACCTCGCCGAGGTTTTGGGTCCGGCGCTCGCGGAGCAGGTGGGAGTTCTTGGCCTGAGCTCGACGATCCTCAGTCCGCTCAACCTCGTCGTATCGGGGGGCCTTCTCGTGTTGGGCCCGCTGGTCTTCATGGGGATGACACCCCCCTCGGATCCCGATGCACAGCCGGCTCCGGATGTCTCCGTGCCGACGGAGGCGCAGGAGCCTGCGCCGGTCGGGCTCATCGAACACGTGGAGCGCTCGCCGGTGTTCTCGATGCTGCTCGCGCTTCCGCTGTGTGCCGCGTTGGCGATGATTCTCGCCGACGGCGGTCTGCTTCGCCTGTCGTTCAACACGGTGAACCTCGCGCTGTTCGCGTTCGCGCTCTTGCTGCACGGGCGGCCGGACCGGTTCCTGCGAGCCTGCGATGAGGGCGCCCGGAGTTGCGGCGGCGTCATCGTTCAGTTTCCGCTCTACGCGGGGGTGATGGGCGTGATGAAAGCGGCCGGACTCTCCGCGGCCCTGGCGGGGGCGTTTTCGCAGGTGGGACCGGGGGCATTCGAGGCCCTTGCGTTCGGCTCGGCCGGCCTGCTGAACCTGTTTGTGCCTTCGGGCGGGGGTCAGTGGGCCGTGCAGGGGCCGGTGCTGATGCAGGGAGCACTCGCGACCGGCATCGAGCCGGGGCGCGTCGTCATGGCGATGGCCTACGGCGACCAATGGACCAACATGCTGCAGCCGTTCTGGGCGCTACCTTTGCTGGCGATCACTGGGGTGCGTGCGCGGGACATCATCGGGTATGCCGCGGTTTGGATGGCGCTCGGTGGGGTGTGGATCCTTGGCAATCTCGCGATCGGGTAGCCGGCGGGACGGGCCTGAAGTAGCCTCCGGCCGTGGTCCGAACCGCGCGTACCCTGGCGTTCTGCTTGCTCGTCGCCGGCTGTGATCAGCAGCCTTCGCCGCCGCCCCAGCCACCCGAGCCCGCGCAGCGACTGGCCCCCGAGGGAGTCTCCGCTGCGGTACTCACCGAGCACGTTGGTTTCCTGGCCGACGATGCGCAGGGCGGGCGTGCTCCGGGAACGGCCGGAGACCAAGCGACCCAGGACTACATCGAGAGCAAGATGCGGGCGGCCGACTTGGAGCCGGGCTTTGGGATGACGTTCCGCCAGGCGTTCGAGGTTGTCGACGGAGTTCGTCTGGTCGAGGGCGGTCACTCGAGTCTCGTGATCGCCGGGAAGCCGGTGGCGCACAGCCTGCTGCCCTTTGCGGAGGGCACTGCGGCCAAAGGGGCGACGGAGGCTCCTTTGGTGTTTGTCGGCTACGGCATCACCGAGCAGGGAGGCGGTGATGGCGACTACAAAGGCATCAAGTCTGCGGTCGAAGGCAGCATCGTCGTCGCGCTGGCGGGGGGACCCTCGAACAACCCCCACCTGCCTCCGGGTGCGACCCGTCCCCAGAACAAGATGATCGCGGCCCGAGACCGGGGCGCGGTGGGCTTCGTGTTGTGGGACCCCACCTCCGCAGCTGCCTTCCCCAACCATGGCCGGGCCGACGCGCTTGGACTGCCTGCCCTCGCGGTGGGCTCGGAGGCCAACGTCGCGCTGCTCACCGGCTTCGGCCTGCGCAAGCCCGGACCGAAGGTCAACCCCGACGAGCCCGGTATTGCGTTGGGTACGAAGAGCAAGGACGTCGCATCCATGCGCAGTGACGTGGAGCGTGTCGTGCACGAGACCGCCAACGTGGCCGGGTTGATCGTCGGCAACGGCACGTCGTCGAAGATGGTGGTCGTCGGAGCCCACCATGACCATCTGGGGATGGGGACCTCGAGTTCGCTCGCACCCGGTGAGGTTGCCGTGCACAACGGCGCCGACGACAACGCGTCTGGCGTGGCGGGGGTCCTGGAGTTGTGCGGTGCGCTCGCGCGCCTTCCCGACGCTCAGCGTCCCTTCGATATCCTGTGTCTCACGTTCGGTGCCGAGGAGATGGGTCTGCTCGGCTCCCGCTACTTCGTGAAGAACCTCGATGACGTGCGCCGCAAAAGCATCGTGGCGATGGTCAACTTCGACATGATTGGGCGCCTCGAAAACAACGAGGTCGTGGTGGCAGGGGTTGGCACAGCGCCCCAGTGGCTACCGCTGTTGGAGGCTCAGGAAACCTCGCTCACCGTTGCCACCAAGGTCGACGGGCAAGGCCCTTCTGACCACGCGGCGTTCTACGACGACGGCATCCCGGTGCTGCACTTCTTCACCGGCGCGCATTCGGACTATCACAAGCCCTCAGACGACGTGGACAAGCTCGACTTCGAGGGGATGGCCAAGATCACCGACCTGGCGCTCGCGGTGGTCGATGACGTCGTGCACGAACAGGTCGAGTTCGAGTTTCAGAAGACAAAAACCAAGGCGCCGGCGGGGCGACGCGCGTTCAAGGTGTCGCTCGGAACGATCCCCGACTACGCCGCGGACGTCGACGGGCTGAAGCTCTCGGGCGTTCGGGAAGGAGGTCCCGCGGAGCAAGCTGGGCTTCAAAAGGGCGACATCATCCAGAAGATGGGCGCGCGCGAGATTCACAGCATTGACGACTACATGGCGGCGTTCGGCGAGCTGGTCCCCGGAGAGACCATCCCGGTGGTGATCGATCGCGCCGGTGCCCCGATGGAGCTTCAGCTCACGCCCGGTGCGCCGTCCAAACACTGAGGGGCCCCAACGGTTTTTCCACGCCGCAGGGTCGTGCTAAGGATGCCAACCATGCGAACTCTCGTGCTTCTCTGCTCCTTCGCGACGCTGAGCGCTTGCAACAAAGACACGCCGACCACGCCCCCACAGGACGCGGCACCTGCCACTGTGGCACCGGAGCCGGAGCCGGCGCCGGCCGAGGCGGAGACGCCGGAGGAACCGGAGGAGCCCGTCGACCCTCGCGCGAACCACATCCGGGCGTGCGAAGAGGAGAAAAAGGCCGAGGTGTGCACGGCGCTCGCGGTCATGTGGGAGCAAGGCCGCGAAGGGCCGAAGGACGAGGCCAAGGCCCGCGGCTACTACGACGTGGCCTGTGAAGGCGGCCACGAGCTGGGTTGTTACAACCTCGCCGTTCTCCTCAAGAGCGAGCGCGGTGGTGCCCCCGAAGCGGACAAGGCCCGGACACTGTTCGCGAAGACCTGCGAGTCCAAGTTGGAAGGCGCGTGTCTCAACGCTGCGATCATGTTCGAGCAGGGGCAGGGCGGGGAGACCGACGGTGCCAAGGCGCGTGAGCACTACGGGGCGGCCTGTGACGCGGGCGAAATGCCCGGCTGCAGCAACCTCGCGCGGATGATGATCCTCGGCGAGGGGGGCAAGAAAGACCCCAAGGGTGCTCGCGAGAAGTACCAGCAGGCCTGCGATGGGGGCGAAATGGGCGGCTGTTACGGCCTCGCCCTCGCCTGGGAAAAGGGCCTGGGTGGGAAGAAATCGAAGAAGCAAGCCGCAGCGTTCCGCAAGCAAGCTTGCGAAGGCGGCATGGACTCCGCCTGCAAGTAGCCAGCACTCGGGCGCGCGTTACTCGAACGAGAGTTCGAAGCCCGCGGCCCGGAGGTAGGCCTGCTCGTTGGTGAGGTCGGCCCGGGTCAGCGGGTGTTTGTCGAGCCAGTCCGGGCCGAACCGCAGCTCGATGGCCTGACCGGCCGCCGTGATCTGGAATGGCGGTAGCGGTTGTGGGTCACGGCTCCGGTTGAGCGTGACCGACAGCCGTAGCAGCGCGGCCAGGCGCGGGCCCGACTCTCCGTCGCTGAGGTCGCGCAGGCGCTCGAGCAGGGCGGGTTTGAAGCGCCGCCGGTGGGACTCGATCAGTGCGGCGAGCTGATGCTGAGACCCGCGCGAGAACCCCGCCATGTCGGAGTTGGCCACGATGTATGCGCCGTGTTTGTGATAGCCGCTGTACGAGAGGCTCAGGCCGACCTCGTGGAGCCTGCAAGCCCACGAGAGCATCCATCGGTGCTCGGGGTTGTGCAGAGACCATGGGGCTGCGACCTGGTCCAGGCAGCGCAGCGCGGTGGACTCGACGCAGTTGGCGTGCCGGCGGTCGACGTCGTAGCGCTCGAGCAGGGACTCGATGGCCCGAACCCGCACGTCCTCGTGCGTGTTGCCGCCGATCGTGTCGTAGAGCAGGCCCTCACGCATCGCGCCGGGGGAGACCGACATGCGGTCGATCTTCAGGCTCTTGAATGCGCCTTGGAGGATCGCCAGGCCCGCCGGGAGCACGTGCTTTCGCTCGGGGGAGAGTCCGGGAAGGCTGACCTTGGAGAGGCGGCCGACATCGATGAGGTGCTCGCGAAGCTGGCGGAGGCCAGCGCGGGTGATGCCATCGTTGCTCCAACCGTTGGCGCGAAGCAGCTCGTCGATCGCGGTGACGGTGCCGGAGCTGCCGACCGCACTGACCCAACCGGTCCGGCGGAACTCGCGTTCGAAGGTCTCGATCTCGACCCTGGCCGCGGTCGTGGCTTCGCGAAACGCCTCGCGTCGAAGCTTGCCCTCGGGAAAGAACCGCAGGGTGTGGCTGACACAGCCTACGTGGACGGACTGCACCCGGCGGGGCTCGAATCGCTCGCCGATGATGAACTCCGTGCTACCGCCGCCGATGTCGATCACCAGACGGCGACCGGTGTCGTCCGCGAGCGAGTGCGCCACGCCGAGGTAGATGATCCGGGCCTCCTCATGGCCGGAGATGACGTCGATGGGGTGCCCCAGCGCGGCCTCTGCCCGGTCGAGGAACTCGCTGGAGTTTTTCGCCTTGCGCAGCGTGTTGGTTCCGACCGCGCGCACGTCCACGCTGTCGAGGTCGGCCAGGCGTTGGCCGAAGCGTTCGAGACAAGCCAAGCCCCGCGTCATGGCCTCTTCGGTGAGGTTGTTCGCGTCGTCGAAGCCGGCGGCCATCTGGACGCGCTCTTTGAGGCGGTCGATCACCTCGAGCTGACCGCTGCGAACCCGCGCGATCATCATGTGGAAGCTGTTGGACCCGAGGTCGACCGCCGCGAGTTGCTTGGCGCGTGCCGGCATGTCTGTGCAGGTGTACTCCCGGATATGAGGTTCCGCCAAGGGGGGAATCGTCTCCGCGGCTCTGAGAGCGGCCGCGGGCTGGTAGACTTTTGTCGTGTGGATCCACCTGCTGCGTCATGGCATCGCGTTTGACCGCGAGGACCAGCACTGCCCGCCCGACCCGCAGCGCCCCCTCACCGACAAGGGCGCTACGCGGACGCGAGCGGTGGCGACCGGCCTGCGGCGGATCGGGTTGGAGATCGACGCGATCCTGACCAGCCCCTACCTGCGCGCTCGTCAGACGGCCGACATCGTCCACGATGTGCTTGCGCCCGAGGTCCCCTTGAAGCAGGTGTCCTCACTGGTCCCCGATGGGGAACCTGCAGCGATGCTCAAGGCGATCGTGGCCAAGAAGTTCGACGTGCCGTTGTGTGTCGGGCATGCGCCGAGCTTGGATGCGCTGGTCGCGTATGTGGTGGGGTGCGACGGTCCCGTTCTCCGGCTGAAGAAGGCGGGCCTGTGTTCGTTGTTCATCTACCGAGCGGCGCGGGGTGGAGGACGTCTTCATGCTGTGCTCCCGCCGGGGATGCTGCGCGGGCTCGGCGAGTGACCGCCCGAGCTGAACGAGCAACGTGATGTGGGCAGCCCGGCGCTGCGAGTGGTGTATGTAGGTGATCAGATCTCCGCGGTGGGTGTCGTGGTCCACATGGCGCACGCAGCGTGGGGCACAGGGGCCTCGATAGCGACATGTCCCACCGGGTCAGGTCCCTTCGAACGGCGGGGTTGGTAGCGAACGGCACCAAGTCCCCACTTGGGAGAAACGGGCTGCCAGGAGACAGTAGGAACATGAGGGCGCGCTGGCTCGGACTCGCATTGTTCGGCCTCGGCGGCTGCTACGTCGGTTTGCCCGACGGGGCGGACACCGATGCCTGGGATCCGGATGCGACCGAGGGGCAGGACTCGGCAAGCTCAGGCCCCGGTGGGTCGGGCGCCGGCTCCACGGCCGCGAGTGCGAGTGGAGCCGATAGCGACGACAGCGAGGGCGGAAGCTCAGGCGGAGACACCGATGGCGTCCCCGGGGCGGATGGAAGCTGTGGTGATGGCGTGGTTCAGGCCGGCGAGGCGTGCGATCAAGGCGACGCGAACTCGCAGAGCGGTTCCTGCAAAGAGGACTGCTCCGAGAATGTCTGCGGGGACGGTGCGCTTGGCCCGGGCGAAGGTTGCGACGACGGCAACCTCGACGACGGCGACAGCTGTACATCGAACTGCGCGCTGCCCAACTGTGGCGACGGCACGTTGGACGAGGGGGAAGCCTGCGACGACGGCAACGCCATCGACGACGACGCGTGCACGAGCACCTGTGTGGAGGCTTCGTGTGGCGACGGATTCGTGCAGCCGGGCGAGGCCTGCGACGACGGCGCGACCAACAGCGACCACGGTGTCTGTCTCACCACCTGCGAGGCCGCCGCGTGTGGGGACGGATTTGTGCATGACGCACCGGGCGGAGACGAAGCCTGTGACGACGGCAATACCGCACCGGACGACGGATGCAGCCCCACCTGTCAGTTCGAGACCTGCGGGAACGGAGAGGTTGAAGGCGGTGAGGCCTGCGACGACGGTCAGAACGGCAATGACGACGATGGCTGTACCGACGCCTGTCTGCTTCCGGTGTGTGGCGACGGCATCCACCAGCCGAACGAGGGGGAAGCCTGCGACGACGGAAACAGCAACAACCTCGACGGCTGCACCAACGGGTGCGACCTGCCCGAGTGCGGCGATGGGTACGTCCAGGCTGGCGAGGACTGCGACGACGGCAACAACAACGACTCCGACAGTTGCACGAACGCCTGCGAGCTCCCCAACGACGGTGGGCTCCCGGACAACGGCTACTGCATGCCTGTGCACGACTGGAACGCTTCGTGGGTCGACTGGGAGCTGGAGGTGATCGCCTTGGTCAACGTCGCCCGCTCGACGCCCACCAACTGCGACACCGAGGGGAACTTCCCCGCGACCGATCCCGTCGTCTATCAGCCCGCGCTGACCTGTGCCGCCCGCAATCACTCCAAGGACATGGGCGACAACGCGTTCTTCTCGCACACCAACCTCGACGGGCAGGGCCCAGGTCCCCGCATCGTCATGGCCGAGTACGACTACTCGACGTGGGGAGAGAACATCGCCGCTGGCCAACCATCGCCGCAGTCGGTGGTGGACGGCTGGATCGACAGCGACGGGCACTGCGCCAACCTGATGAACCCCGCGTTCTCGGAGTTGGGCGTGGGTTACTACAACGCCCCGGGAAGCCAGTACACGCACTACTGGACGCAGAACTTCGGCGCGCCCGGCTGAGGCTGTGGCCTGCGGGACCATGGCTCGGGCCGGCCGGAAGGCCGGGCGTTCTTCACGAGCACCCGGAGAAGAAACGCTCTAAAGTCGGTTTTCTGGCCTCGATCGAGATTTCTGTGATCTCTGGGCCGCCGAACCGGGCTTCATCGAAGTGGGGAACTCGCGCGACAACGCCAGGGAAGGGGTCGTGATCACCACGGACGACTCGGAGTTCCTCGGGCTTGGCGCGCGCAAGGACGACTCGCTCCTCGGGGAGCGCGGTCAGGTGGCCGCAGCCCTGTTCGGACACGCCGAGCCGCCACAGACGATCGGGCGCTACCGCGTCGAGGGCACCCTTGGTCGGGGCGCCATGGGCGTTGTCTACGAAGCGTGGGATGGCGAGCTCCAGCGAACGGTGGCCGTCAAGCTGATCTCGCGGGACGCAGACGTGGGGCTGTCCGAGCACCGATTTCGCCGCGAGGCGCTGGCGCTCGCCAAACTCGCGCACCCGAACGTCGTCACGGTGCACGAGGTGGGGCTGCTCGATGGGCGGTTGTTCATCGCGATGGAGCTTGTCCGCGGTTCCACGCTCGACACGTGGATTCGAGCCGAGCCGCGAACGTGGCAGGCGACGCTGGAGGTGTTCATTCAGGCGGGGCGGGGTCTCGAGGCGGCCCATAGAGCTGGATTGGTGCATCGCGATTTCAAGCCGTCCAATTGCATCGTCGGAGAGGCGGGACGCGTGCGTGTGCTGGACTTCGGGTTGGCGCGAGGGGTCGCAGACCTGCTCGACGACGAGGTGGCGGCCACGTACCCGGTCGTGAGTTCACTGGATGTCTCCGTGACACGAACCGGCGCGACCGTGGGCACGCCCGCGTACATGGCACCGGAGCAGTTGCGCGGCGGCGAAATCTCGGCGTCCAGCGACCAGTTCTCGTTCTGTGTCGCGCTGTACGAGGCGCTCGAAGGCGTGCGCCCGTTTGCGGGCACGTGCATCGTGGACATCCACACCAACATCGAGGAGGGCCGCCTACAGCGTGGGACCCGGACGGTGCCGCCGGAGGTCCTGAGGATCGTCGAGCGCGGATTCTCCGTGTCACCCGCCGACCGCTGGCCAGCACTTGGGGCGTTGGTGGACGCATTGGAAGCGGTGCCAGGTCGTCGGGCGCGCCGACGTCGAGGGTGGTGGATGGCGGGCATGGGGATGGTCACCGCCGCGGCCGTGGGGTCCACACTGCTTCCGGAGCAACCATGCGGAGAACCCCCGGCGACTCGGGTTTGGCCGCAAGAGCGGCGCGCGTCCCTCGAGGCCTCCATGGGCGGAGGCGTCGCATGGGAGACGTTGGACGCGGCGCTGTCGCAGTGGGGTCGAGAGTGGTCGGACGTGCACGCTGCTTCGTGCGTCGCGGCTCGAGTGGAACGACGCACCACGGAGATCGTTCTCGCCCGCCAGCGCACGTGTCTGGAGCGCCGAGAGAACACCGTCGACGCCTTGCTGGACGCGCTCGCGGACTCTGAGACGCCGAACGCTCACGGCGGTGACGTCGTTCGGCGACTGCCCTCGTTGGAGGACTGCCGCTCCGCCGAGGCCGTGTTGAGCGTGGAGGAGCCCCCTGTGGGGTCGGCGCAGGAGGTGGCGACCGCCCGGAGCATTCTCAACGAGAGCCTGGTGTCGGCGACGCTGGGAGACCTCGAGAGGGCGGACACATTGGCAGGCACGGCGGAGCGGTTGGCGGCCAGGACCGGCCACGCCGCGCTGGTGGCTGAGGTTGGACTGCGCAGAGGAGAACTCGGTCGTCAGCGCGAGTCGGATGGCGGTGCACGGTTTCTTCGAGAGGCGTTCCGAGTCGCGGAGTCCGCCGCCTACGACACGGTCGCCAGCGATGCCGCACTCCAGCTGACCTTCGTGTCGCTGGACCGAGACGACCCTGTCGCCGCGCGGCGGTGGCGTGATGTCGCAGAGGCGAAACTCGAGCGAACCTCGGCGGGCCCTCGTCGTCGCACAGCGCTCGCGTCTGCGGAGGCAGAACTCGCACTGTTGCTTGGGGATCTCGAGGCGGCCGAGGCTGCGAGCGAGGACGCGTTGACCCACTGTGCCGAGGCGGCAGGAGAGCAGAGTCTGCTGTGTGCCGACGTGCTCGCGGCACGGGCCCGGATCGTCGAGAGGATCGGAACGCCCGATGAGGCAGAGGTCGCATACGGCCGCGCTCTGGAGGCGCTTCGGCGTCGACTCGGGGAATCGCATCCCTCGATCGGTTCGGCGCTGCTGAACCGTGGGCTCTTCCGCATGGAGGTCGGTCATTTTGACGCCGCCTCCGCGGACTTCGACGCGGGGTCTCGGATTCTCGAGTCCGGGGTGTTGCCCCGGGTGCAGGCTGAACTTCTGCTCGCGCGGGCTCAGCTCGACTCGATGCGGGGGACCCTCGATGTCGCGGCTTTGGAGCGCGTCGATGCGCTGCTGGGTTCGTACCCCACCGACGATCCGCAGCGGACGGAGTACGAGAGCGTGCTCGCGGCTTTCTACCTGCGATCCAAGCACCCGAAGAAGGCTCTGAGACTGTATGAGCGAGTGCTCGCGGCCCGCCACGGGGCGCCAATGTCGGTCCCGGGCTTGGTGGCTCTGGACCACTCGAACCTTGGCGAGTGCCTGATCGAGCTCGATCGCCTCGCGGAAGCTCGGGGCCGCTTCGAGAGCGCGTTGAAGCGTCTGGAGGGCGAAGTCGGGCCCAACGATCCTCGACTTTCCTACCCGCTGACCGGGCTGGGCCGTGTCCTCGTACGCGAGGGCCGTCTGGACGAGGCTCGCCGGGTGCTCGAACGCTCCTTGACGATCGCGATGGCGAGTCCCGGAGATGTGCTCCTCGTTGCGCAGACCCAGTGGGCCCTCGCACGGGCGCTGGGCGTAGATTCGACGCGCGGTCGTTCGCTCGCGCGGTCGAGTCGCGAAGGATTTCTCTCTGCTTCCGATGACGAGTCTGCGCAACGTGTGTTGGACTCCCTAGTGGAAAAAAGGAAACGAAACCGTGGCGATTCCCAATGATGATTCTTCCCCTCTCCCCTCCAAGACCCTCGAGCTTCGGGTGGTGTCCGACCGAACGGGGACCTACCCCGAGCTGCTCCACGACACGACGGTGGTCAGCAGTACGACGGCGGTCGTGCTGGAGTCTGAGTTCGAGCGCGGGTCCGCGATGCGCGGAAGCGTGATCATTCGGTGGGACAACGCGATCTCTGCGGTTTCGATCGAGGGGTGGACGGTGGACCCCACCGAGAGGTTTGCGACCAAGGACTTCACAGGGTCGGAGGACACGATGCAGAAGGACACTGCATTCACCGTCAACTGCACGCTGACCGACGTTCGCGAACCCGCTTCCGATCCTCCGTCCGGGTGGACGGGCCCCTCGGTTGATGATGTCTGGACGCTCGACCCGTACGTACGGCTGAAGCGAAAGACCTACACGCTGACGCAAACCACGTAGTCCTGGCAGGGCCTGTCAAAAAGGCCCGTCGCCGCGGCCTCTCGGGGGTCGTACGGCGCGTTATCCTGCGCCCGTGGCAGACTCCGACGAGGAGCTCCTTCGACGCTGGAAGGACGGTGATGTGCGCGGTGGCGAGGTGCTATTCGGCCGGTACTACGACGCGGTCGCTCGCTTCTTCGGCAACAAGGTCAGCCGGGGCCGCGCCGACCTGGTCCAGTCGACGTTCTCGACCTGCCTGGAGAAGGTCGGCGAGCTGCAGGATGCAGCGAGTTTCCGCTCCTTCCTCTTCAGCATCGCCCGGTTCGAACTGCTCCATCACTACCGCCGCAAGAGTCGGCGGGAGACCCCTTTCGATCCCGAGGAGTCCTCGGTTCACGACATGGACCCGACGCCCAGCCGAGTCCTCGCCCACCACCGGGAGCAGCGGCTGCTGCTCGAGGCGCTGCGGCACATCCCTCTCGACCTACAGCTCGTCCTGGAGTTGACGTACTGGGAGAAACTCACGAGTGCCGAGATGGCCGATCTGCTGTCCATTCCCGAGGGCACCGTCAAGAGCCGTGTCCGGCGGGCACGGCAGCAGTTGGACGCACAGCTGACCCAACTCGCGAAGTCTGCCGCGCTGCTCGAGACGACGACCAGCGACTTGGACGGATGGGCCTCGCAGCTGCGGGCGCAACTGGCCGACTCGGCGGATTGACGCGCCGACCACGGAGGCGGCACAACCAACGTCCCGGGCCGCGCTGCGGGGACGAAACGGTCCGCGGCTGCGAATGCGCTACGATGCGCTGTGGCACCGACCGACGCTGAACTCCTGCAACAGTGGAAGAGCGGTGATACGCGAAGTGGTGAGGAGCTCTTCGCTCGCTACTACGACGCGGTCGCGCGGTTCTTTGGCAACAAAGTGAACCGAGATCGCGCGGACTTGGTGCAGGCGACCTTCTCGGCCTGCCTGGAGAAGGTGGGGGGGCTCAAGGATGCGGCGAGCTTCCGCTCGTTTCTCTTTGGCATCGCCCGGTTTGAGCTGCTGCACTACTACCGTCGCAAGAGTCGGCGGGAGACGGAGTTCGATGCGGAGAAGACCTCCGTCTACGACCTCGACCCCACGCCCAGCCGCATTATCGCGAAGCACCAGGAGCAGCGGTTGCTGCTCGAGGCGCTGCGGCACATCCCGCTCGATCTTCAGGTCGTGCTGGAGCTGACGTACTGGGAGAAGCTGACGAGCCCCGAGATGGCTGACTTGTTGGAGATTCCCGAAGGGACCGTCAAGAGCAGGGTCCGGCGGGCGCGTGAGAAGCTCGATGAGCAGCTCGCACGATTGGCCGACTCGCCGGCGCGGCTGGAGACGACCACGAGCGACCTCGAAGGCTGGGCAAAGAAGCTTCGAGGGCAGCTGGTCGCCGAGGGCTGACGCGCGAGCGGGTCAGTCCTCGGAGGCGAACGGGCTTCAGCCCATGGAGCCGAGCGGCTCGGCCACCTCGAACGCACATCCTGTCTTCTCGCGGACCTCGTCCACCGTGACGCCCGGCGCGAGTTCGGTGAGCTTCAGGCCCCCTTCGGGCAACACGATGAAGTACGCCAGGTCGGTCGCAATCTCGTGGACGACCCGCTTACCGGTCAGCGGCAGCGTGCAGTTCTCGAGGATCTTGGGGGCGCCCGCCTTGTTGACGTGGTCCATCATCACGATCACGCGCCGCGCTCCTGCGACCAGGTCCATGGCGCCGCCCATGCCTTTGACCTTTTTGCCGGGGATCATCCAGTTGGCGAGGTCGCCGTCCTTGCTGACCTCCATCGCTCCGAGCACGCACAGGTCGAGGTGACCGCCGCGGATCATGGCGAAGCTGTCGTGACTACCGAAGAACGAGGCGCCGGGGATGGCGGTGACGGTCTGCTTGCCGGCGTTGATGAGGTCGGCGTCGACGTCGGCGTCCTTGGGGAAGGCGCCCATGCCCAGCAGTCCGTTCTCACTGTGCAAGATGACCTCGACGCCCGCCGGGACGTTGTTGGCCACGAGCGTCGGCATGCCGATGCCGAGGTTGACGTAGTTGCCGTCGCGGAGCTCCTGGGCCACGCGGGCTGCGATCTGTTCACGATTGAGTGCCATGTCGCGGTGCTCCCTTACTTGGGTTGGGGTTCCGAAGTGGTCCGAAACTCGATCGGTTTGTCGTAGTGCGAGCCCTTGACGATGCGCTGCACGAAGATGCCCGGAGTGTGAATGTGGTTGGGGTCGAGCTCGCCGGCAGGGACAAGCTCCTCGACCTCGGCGATGGTGACCTTGGCGCCCATCGCCATCGCCTGGTTGAAGTTGTTGGCGGTCTTGCCGAACACCAGGTTGCCGTGGGTGTCGCCTTTCCACGCCTTGATGATCGCGAAGTCGGCCCGCAGGGGAAGCTCGAGCACACACATCCGTCCGTCGATCTCACGGACCTCTTTCCCCTCGGCAACGGGAGTCCCGTACCCGGTCGGCGTATAGAACCCCCCGATCCCCGCCCCAGCGGCTCGGATACGCTCCGCGAGGGTGCCTTGCGGGACCAGTTCGACCTCGAGCTTGCCCGAGAGGTACTGCTCGGCGAAGGCCTTGTTCTCGCCGACGTACGACGAAGTCATCTTCTTGATCTGGCCTTGGGCGAGCAGGATGCCCAGGCCAACGTCATCGATGCCGCAGTTGTTGGAGATGACGTCGAGGGCGGTGATGCCCTTGGCAGCGATGGCGTCGATCAGACGCTCGGGGTTGCCGCACAGGCCGAAGCCGCCCGACATCAGCGTGATGCCGTCCGTCATGTCCGCGACCGCTGCCTCAGGGGAGGGATAGGTCTTGTCCACGGCCGGAGTATCCCCCCGGCAGGGCATGGTTCACAACCTCATGTGCACCGGTGGCGGAACCCGACGGGCTCCAGGCCAGCCAGGCTGGGATCGAGCTCTCGGGTGGTCCTACGCGTTGCTCGACGAGTGCTCGCGACGTCCGGATGACGGCCCGGTCGGGAGGCTGCTAGGAGCCTGTCCCCGTATTCGGCCGCAGTGCATGCTGT
>OJGU01000214.1_pt1 | contig 38795 bp, 30 predicted proteins | sample 1594741 | NCBI WGS metagenome assembly OJGU01 (sample SAMN05416841, study PRJEB24817) | seawater metagenome | isolation source: Sea water | place: Canada:Atlantic | collected 2013-07 | reverse complement strand
TCTACACTAGATCGCTCGTCGGCAGCGTCAGATGTGTATAAGAGACAGCACCAACGCGATCCGTGCACCAAGGATACATCACATGGCTTGCGAGAAAGGGAGCAAGGAATAGCCAACACCTCGAACGGTTTGGATATACTTCGGATGCTGAGCACTGTCCTGCAATTTTCGCCGGAGCGCAGCAATGTGAACATCAACGGTCCTATCAAGGACCGCATAGGCATCTTGATCCGTCGCCTCCATGAGCATCTCGCGAGTACAAACGTTTCCCGGCCGTCTCATCAGCGACGCAAGCATGTCAAACTCGATCGGAGTGAGTGACAAGCGCTCCCCATCACGGTAGGCGGTCCGAGCACCAGGATTGAGCTGAAGATCTTGGACCAGCATCACTGCCTCTGGATCAGTTCCGCCATGGCTTCGGCGCCTAATCCCTGCCCGCACCCTGGCAACCAATTCACGAAGAGACAATTCACTGGTGAGGAAATCGTCGGCCCCCATTTCGTAGGCCACAATCCGGTCGATCGATTCGTACCTTGCAGCAAACACAAAGATCGGCTGCTCAATGATCGAGCGGATTTGCATCAGTGCATCGAGCCCACAACCACTCGAACTCGAGAGATTCAACATCACCCCAGAGTAGCTCACTTCCTTCAGTCGCTGAACAGCCACGCTCAGATCTGCTCGTCGATCGATCCGAAAGCCCCGTTCCTCAAAATAGCTTCCATAGGGACAAGGCTGAGAGTCCGACGCGCCGAGCTCAAGCAAAGAGACCTCTCCAATCTGATCGCCATTCACCATATCAAAGCCTTCCCCCCTTTGAACGTTTGGCAAAGAAGCCTTAAGAGAATGCCGTCACCGGACCCCCCTCTCAATCCATGAGGTATCGGCTCGCCGAATCTCTGCCACCCTTGCGGTTTCAATCTCTCCATTTCTGAAAGAATAGACGTCAGGCTAGCACGAAAGGTTTCAGAGTCCTGAGACCTGAGGAACGTAAAACGAACAAAGATCCAATCGCTTAACAAAGCTTCACAAGAAAGCGCCTACTTCAAAACAGATTCTTAACATATCGACCGTCTATCTGAATCAGAGCGCGCTCCCGTCAGCCCGCTCGCCACCTAAGGACCGAATGTAATAAACAAGGAAAACCTATGAAGAAAATCAGTAATCGATACAGCCAAGGCGCTTTCACACTCATCGAGCTGCTCGTTGTCATTGCGATCATCGCTATCCTCGCCGGGATGCTCTTGCCTGCCTTAGCAAAAGCGAAAGCTAAGGCTCAGAAAATAAAATGTGTCAGCAATCTAAAAAACATCGGGCTCTCCTTTCGCATCTTTGCCACCGACAACGACGATCTGTTTCCGATGCAAATTCCCACCGTGCAAGGAGGATCAGCCGAAGCGGCAGACACCCGGAACGGCATGCCTTTGACATGGCGCCATTTCCTGGCGCTATCAAATGAGCTATCAACACCCAAAATCGTGCTCTGTCCTAGTGATGGGTTAGGCCGAATCGAAGCCAATTCCTGGAACACGAACCGACAAGCAGCCTCAACCGGTATCGAGGCATTCTACCGCAACCAAAACATCAGCTATTTCGTTGGCTTCGAAGCCGACGAGAGCTTACCACAGTCCCTACTATCAGGAGATCGCAACATCACGAACTCCGCTCGTCCCGACATCGGAGTGGGGCTGGTGATGCGATTTCGAATGAGGGCCCGCACCGGAGAACCCCGCCCGCTACCCACGCCAGAACCCGGTTATGACAAGAACATTCACGACACGTCTGGAAACGTTGTTTTGGGCGATGGCAGCGTGCAGGGCCTCAGCTCATCAAAACTAAGGACACAGATTCGAGACACTGGGCTGGAGGATCTCTATCTCGCACTCCCAGGAGACGAGCGCCGCTAATCCTCCTCAACCATTCGCATGACCGAAGCCCCTAGGCTTCAGATCACAACTCAGAGCACACATAAAAATCAAGCAACGCCCTGGCCGGCGTTGCGAGCCGATATCATCGGCTTGGTCCACCGGAGGAAGGCCGAGGGAACCATCCCCGCCTTCCTCCCAAATCCGATCGCAGAAACATGAGCAAGGAGATCCACGATGAAAACCAACGATCGAATTCTAAAAAGCCGTTTCAATGCGTGGCCCTTTCTAGTTATCACGCTCCTCCTACGGCATCTTTCAGACAACGCCATCCACGGGCGTGATCAGACCATCGCTTCGATGTCACTAGCACAGCTTCAAGCGTCCTTAAGAGAAGAACCCGATGAGTACATCTGGCACGACCGCCTCAGCGATGAGTACTTCATGGCCAGAGAGCTTAAACGATCCCTGTTTCATCGCCGTGAAGCCATGCGGATTCTGGAACAGCTGGAGTTCGCAACCGAATCCAACGAGGGCTCAAGCTAGCTGGCGAATGCTCCCACGACCACAGGACTCTTTTCATCCGGATGATGTCAAACCATGTCCAAAGCGGTTCCATTGTCCCCCAAGCCTGAAGTCGAATACAAGAGCGACCACACAATCAAGAACAAAACCCACCCAATACTCTTAATCGTTTCAATAGAGAACTAGGACACCATCAGTTGAGTGTTTACAGGGCTCACAAATCGGTGCTACAGCTAAGACTTCAATTGGCGGAGTATGACAGCGAAGGAATCATGGCTACGAGAATCAGTCGACTGCAGGGAGAGGTGTTTCGGCCCCAGAATTCCAGCGGCAACACGGCGAATTGGCAGCTACTGGAACTCGCTGTGACAATCCTTCCATCGAATACCCCCTCGCGGAAACCCAAAGAATGCTCAATCATTACAGCTAGCAAGGCCAGACTGCCATCCGAAAGATAAGCCCCCTACAAGGTGATGTGAATCCGAAGATGTTTAATAGAGACCTATGACGGCACCCGTAAAACGGCTACAAAAACTAAGCGGCGACGCAGTTCAAGGCACCCAAATCACAAGTCCGGAACAGGAACGGATCACTGAAGCGTCATATTCCCGGCAAGGGGCCATCAACGCCCGGTTTATAAAGCAGGAGTATGCGCGCAGCTATACAGCAACCGTGACGTTCATACTCGCAATCGTCAGCACATTCTTCATCGACGCAGTGTCATCCCTCCACTGGATTGCAATCGCCCTGCTCGGCCTCGTCACTTTCGCCGATTGGCTCAAAAACTCTGAGACCATTCGTTATCCAAAAGGAAAAGCATTGAGAGAATATGAGTCGAAACTTGAAGCCGAGTACAATCGATATTTCGATGAGATGATCGCTGCGGGAGCTCCGCTCGACAAAGGCGATATCAAATCTCTTCTCGACGAGAAACTGAGAGTTTTGAAGCGACAATAGTCAACCTCGGTCCCGCCTCCCTGCCGGCCTAGGCCTAGTGGGCTGCGCATCCGATCGATGAAAGAAGATTGAACCGATTCCCTGCGGCAATTAAAAGAAAAGGGATAGGAAGCACTCGATGAGTGCTCAATCATGCCGTAGAAGGTCATTTTCAAAACGATTTTGCCAAGCGCTTTCATGTCCAAAACTCTTGCCGCCTTCCTTTACCTCGCAGCCCTCACTCTCTTGGCTCGCGCATCGACGCCACAGCTACTCGACGATCAGTTTGATCTCCCTGAAGGGTTTCATATTTACAAGGCCGCTCCAAGCTCCCTGACCGGAGGATCTTACGTCCTCTGTTTCGATGGCGATGGCAAACTGCTCGTGGGAACCGGCGAGACGATCCACCGCCTTTCTGACACAACTCAGGATGGTATTTTTGACCACGCTTCTACCATCGTCTCTGGATTGGGGCCACGCGGCCCCCAAGGGATTCTCGTCCATGATGATCACCTCTTCGCAGTTGGCGGCGATGGGGTGCAGCACTACAGCGGATACCCCGACAATATTGTTCATCAAGGCCGCGTCGGCGAGCCCTTCCACACGGGAGGAGACCACGCTGCACACACACTACTCCGCGGGCATGATGACTGGATCTATTTCGTCACGGGAGATGGTGGAGGGACGCGCGACCGCCTCCACATCACCGAAGAACACTCTCCGGTTCAACGGGAACGTAACGCGTCCGTCTTTCGCTTTAATCTTTCTGGAACGCAATGGGAATGCGTCAGCACCGGCGGACGCAACCCCCCAAATCTTGGCATGAATGCCCTAGGCGAACTCTTCAGCCTCGACAGCGATATGGAATGGCATGTCGACGTTCCCTGGTATCGCCCGGTCAGACTCAACCACTGGCTGGTAGGCGCAGACCTTGGTTGGCAAGGGGTTGGAGCTTATCCACCTTACTACATCGACACGATCCCAGGAATTGCGGACGCCGGCCGAGGCTCTCCGACCTGGGGCGCTTTTTACGAGCACCAACAGTTTCCCGCGAGCTATGAAAACGCCTTCATCGTCTGTGACTACCGTTGGAAGTCTGCAACAAAAGGATCCTACAACGCGAGCGGCCGTCTCCTCTCCTTCCGCCTCGAACAGGAAGGAGCCAGTTGGAACGCAGAAATGGACGTCCTCATAAAACCAAAGGCGAAGGCTGTCGACACCGCTGGTCAGCCCATTGATTTTGCCGTGGTTGACGTAACAATTGCCCCGGATGGCAGCTTGTTACTCAGCGATCACAATCAAGGTCTTTGGCGTCTCTTCTACCGAGTGAACGCAGAATACCCCGAGGAGTCAATTCCTGCACTACTCCCAGGACCAACCACGATCAAGGGATCACGGGCTGAACTCATAGAACAGGTTTTAGAGCTACCCCAGCCACAATCCGAGTGGACCCGAAAACAAACAATCGAAGTGAAGAAACGAATCGGGGTTTCCTGGCGTCCCGCCCTTCAGCAATATGTCTTGAATGAAGGGCGCCCACTAAAGAAACGGCTTCGAGCGTTGCGATTGATTTCACCATCCTTTCGCCGCATTTCCGGCAGCTTTTATGTTCGCTTGGCAAAGTCGGTCCATCCGGAACTTCGAGGACAGGCGGCGTGGCTTACCGGCCTTCAAGGGGCCGCTTACCACCCACAAGTGCTTCATCCTCTGCTCGCGGATCAGTCCCCATTCGTGCGTCGCCGCGCTGCCGAAGCGCTCACCCGGGTCGGCACGGAACGAAGTATCCCCCCGCTCCTGAGTGCCCTCGAAGATCCGGACCGCATGGTTCGCTATACCGCTATGCAAGCCCTCGCCCACCTGCCTAGTGCCAAGTGGTTTGAGAAGGCCATTCAAACCGATAGTCCACAACGCGTGATGCGGGCTCTTGTGGCTTCCAAGAGTCGAGGCGACATGCCAGCGAGTGAAGCGATTCTGAACACGGTCAATCGCCTCATCGCCCAGTCACCCGAATCGTTAGAAAACCAACTCGATCTTCTCCGAATCTTTGGACTCTTCCGCGAATCGATTTCAAATGATGTCAATACCCGCACCCTCGTCTCTGACTATCTCACCCAGCGATTTCCGGCCAAGAACGCCAATCTGCGATGGGAACAAACCCGACTTCTCGGAGAGTTCAAAGTCCCAGCCACGCTTGACTCGCTTCTTCAGCAGCTCGAGGCTGAGCCAGACGGCGTGACGCAGTTTCACATAGCCGAGGCGTTGTCTAAAATCACCATTGGCTGGACGGAGGCAAGCCGTCATCGCATGCTTCAATGGCTCATCCGGAATCAATCCGGATGGTTCGCAGACCTAGCTGGTAAGGGACTCCAGTTCCCGAGCTTCTGGGGCACCGTGCTCAAACGCTTCCACACCACTCACAAGACCAACCTCGAAGATGCGCTGAACCAACTCTCGCCAAATAGCCAACTTGGAACAATGGTCATCAACGATTTCATTAACCAAGCAGGCGCCGAATCTCACCTAATCCAACTCTACAACAGCGAAGAGAGCCTCTCTGGGCGTCTTGCGCTGTTAGAGACGATGAAGCGAAAGACTACCCCAAGGCTCCGCTCTTTCGCCCGGGCACAGCTACGGAATCAGGCCACGGACTCTCCAATCACCGAGACACTCACGGGACTCCTCCTCACACAGGATTTGGAGCCTGAAGACGCACCGCTTCTTTGGGGACGCCTCCTAGAAAATGATTCGATACAACAACTCAATCTAATTGCAGAGCAACTCACGAAACTGGCGCAGAAACACGGCAGCTCCCTCCTCCGATCAACACTTCAATTGGGAGACAATACGCGACAGAATAAGGCAATGCTTGGCCGCTTTATTCAGCGACTCCAAGAACGCCCAAGCGCAGCCTACGCCTTCGAAAGCTGCCTTAGCCTCATCTCGGGCCAGCAGCGAAGCAATTCCCTCAACACCCCACGATGGATTTGGGCTCGCTCCACTGGAGATCACATTCCCGTCGTCTACTTTCGTCGAGAATTCTTCCTCGATTCGAAAACGGAGGCGCTCTTAGAAATCACCGGCGATAACATCTTCAGCGCCTATCTCGACGGCGAGCTCGTGTCCAGGAACGATGAGTGGACACGTCCAAAGACAAGAATCACCGCACTCGGAGCTGGCCGCCACGAGCTCACCGTTCAAGTACGCTCTGACGATCCAACGGCAGGCCTGCTTTGTAGCCTAACCTGGCCCTCGAGCGATTTGCAGCGAACCCAACGATTGATCAGTAACGTTGCCTGGGAAACCAGCCTCCGTCGCCCAAACGAGTGGCCAAGAACAAACGATTCAAACATCCGGTGGGAAGCAGCCGTTGATCTGGGCGCTCACGGAGTCTCTCCCTGGGGAAATGTTTTTGATGAATCAGCGAGCGTCGGCATCGAAAGTCAGATCATCTCAGGCTACTGGACGAACTGGTATCAACGTGAGTTTGGTGAAGCGCTCGAGACAAGCGGCCAAGACCCAAATCAAGATATTCTAACAACCGACGCCGCCCGCAAACTGCTTACCACTGCCTCACCCGCAAACGGAAACATCAAGAATGGACAAAGCGTCTATCTCAAGAGTCAATGCCAGAGCTGTCATCAAGGGGTCCCAGGAATCCCAGGACGGATTTTCGGCCCGGACCTTGCCGGAGTCACTCGCCGCCTGACTCGTAATCAACTCGCCGACGCCATCCTTTCCCCATCGAAGGAAGTAGCTGAACGCTTTCGAGCGACTGAAATCGAAACCACGAGCGGAATAGTGTATAGTGGTTTCATAACCGAACAAAGCGCAGATCAAGTTGTCATCGCAACACAAACAACCATTCTCACCATCCCACGCAACGAACTCGCAACGATTCAACCGCTTCAGACCTCCCTCATGCCCGAAGGGCTACTTGGAGAAAGCAACCAACAAGATATTATCGATCTCCTGAGCTTCCTCGACAGCCTCTAATCAGGGTTACCTCCAGAACACCTCATTGCCTCCGGCACCTCGCGAGAGACTAACTTCGACCACACCATTTACCTCGACCTCCAAGGAGGCCGAGCATTCTCCAGCAGCCCAGAGCGACTTTCGCGAACAATCCCCCTAAAACAGCACCCTCTAGCAAGGACGCGTCAAAGGATCGCACTGCCTCTAGGAGAGCTTTCCTAACGTGCAAGCTCGCACCTTCGTCAGCGGGGGCTGCGGCTATCGTATAGCCTAGGTGCCAATTTTTTAACCAGCAAGCGCTTGACAACATTCCGCTAGTGGCTAATAAATTAACCACCATTCAAAACTAGCGAAGCGCGCACCCCCTATGGAACAGCCCCTAAGTCGTCGAGAACGAGAAATCATGGATATTGTTTACACCCAAGGTCGGGCTTCCGCCCTTGAGGTGGTGGGACAACTTGCTCAGCCACCAAGTAAAACAGCGGTGAGAACGCACCTGCGAATTCTCGAAGAGAAAGGGCACTTGAGCCACGTTCAAAAAGGGCAGACATACTTCTACTTCCCTACTCGCCCAAGGGAAAAAGAGGGGAAATCCGCGCTACGACGGGTGCTTAGCACCTTCTTCGAAAACTCGCTTGAACAGGCCGTCGCCGCCCATCTGGGACAAGGTGGAAGTGCTGTTTCAGATGCGGAACTTGAACGAATCTCAAAACTCATCAAGCAGGCGAAGAAGAACAACCGGTAACCCCTATCCCACATCTCTTCTACCATGACAGAACTACTCCAACACCCGACAGTCCTCGTCGGTATTAAATCACTGCCCCTTTTATTGATCGGATTTCTCGCGAACCATTTCATGCGGCGAAGCGGTTCTTCAGCAGCCACCCGCAGCTATGTTTGGACGGGGACCCTGGTCGCCCTCGTGCTTCTCCCAGTTTTCTCCCGAACCCTACCAACGTGGCATATTGGAATTCTTAACAAACCAGTGAGCAGTTCATCGACTATCAAACCATCCCTTGCAATTCCAATCCTAAACACCTCCCCTGTTCCGAATCGAAATCGCGTGGTTGAAGCCGTTACGGCATCAACAATACCCACGCTCAAAACGCAAGGTGCCATTTCAGTCCCTCAACCATCGCCCGAGACACCCAAGGTCCCGGCGACAACGACACGGCTCTCATGGATACCAGCAGTGTGGCTCTTTGGATGCTTCACCATTCTGATGAGCACGGTCCTTGGCTGGCTCAGTCTCAGCCGCTTACAACGACAAGCCCGAGAATGCTTCGATGAAGACTGGCTCGCAGCGCTCGACGAACTCAAGACAACGTTAGGAATTCGACGTCCCATCAGACTCGTGATGAGCAAGCAGCGAGATATTCCGATGACCTGGGGAATTCTTCACCCCGTCCTTCACCTTCCACTCAAAGCTCGACAATGGTCTGAGACCGAGCGAAGAGCGGTGTTACTCCATGAATTGGCCCACATCCAACGGTGGGATAGTGCCCTTCAGCTAATAGCCCAAGTCTCTGCGGCATTCTATTGGTACAACCCACTCATTTGGATCGGCATCCAAAAACTTAGAATGGACCAAGAGTCGGCCTGCGACGACACCGCCCTTAGACATGGACTCTCGGCACCGATCTACGCCGGGCATCTCACGTCGATCGTTAGCGGACGGTCAACGAGGCCATGGGAAAACGCTGTCGCCTTGGCAGCCGGCCGTAAAGGAAAACTCGAAGCACGGATCGAGCGCATTCTCACCACGCAGTGTCGTCGCACACAACCAGCTCGTCGGCATGTCGGGGCCATCATGAGTCTTACCGTAGCCTGCTCGCTCGCTATGGGCGCGTTAAGCCCCTTCACTCCAGCTCTCCTCGGCGAGACGCATACCAAAGGAGAAGTGAGCAGAGAGCCGTTGAGCGATTTGGGATCACTCCAGCAGACCCTACAGCAACATTCCCTTCAATCTGTCGATAGTCGCACAATGAAGCGAAGCGCAATCGAGGCCATGATCAAGTCGCTAAACGATCCCCATGCTCAATACCTCCCCCAAGAAAAGTTGGCCAACATGCAAGTTCACCTGAACGGCGAACTCTTCGGCATTGGCGCACAGCTAAGAATGGTGAATGACCAACTTCAGATCATTCGGCCCCTCCCTGGATCTCCTGCGCTCGACGCAGGACTCGAACCCGGAGACATCATTCACGGAATTGATCAGACGAACGCAACTGGCCTTGCCTTGGGAGAGCTTGTCGACCTGATTCGCGGCCCACTCGGAACTCAGGTTCGCCTCACGATCCTTCGGGGCGGGAACGAGAGAAAGCTCACCGTTACCCGAGGACGCATCAAACTCTCCAGCGTTCACGGCCTGAGGGGCACGAAGAATAGTCAAGGTATCACCTCCCCTCACCGAATCGGGACGGGCTCAAATCTTGGCTATTTTCAAATCAGCTATCTCGGAAAACACACGGCTCAGGAATTAGACCAGCGAATCACTCAGAGCGGAGGCACGAACCTTCAAGGAGCCATTATTGATCTCCGGTTCTGCCCAGGAGGCGCACTAAATCCCGCAGCCCAAGTAGCTGACCTTTTCCTGAACCGAGGAGAAATCGTCACAATTCAGGGACGTGATGGTGACTCAGAAACGATCACTGCAACGAATGATCGCTCTTGGAGGTTTCCTCTAGTGATTCTGGTCAACGGCGAAACCGCCTCGGCCGGAGAGATTGTCGGAGCCGCCTTACAAGATCATGATCGGGCCATGGTGGTAGGCACACGGAGCTTCGGGAAGACGAGCGTGCAAACACTCCTCCACATCAGTGACAAGCTCGGAGCCGTGAAATTGACAACAGCCAAATACGTCCCCCCAAGCGGCCGCAACATCGATAGGACGCCCAATTCGCCAAACTGGGGAATTGAAGCCAACGAAGGGTTTTTCATTCCTGCCGGCAACTCTCAAGCAACGATCAAGAACCGACTGCAAGGACTAAGCCCCATCGACGAAGCTCTTATAGAACTCCCGTCCCTAGGCCCGCAGGCGATTCGAGTAACCCTCAATGATCCTCAACTTGGCGGCGCTATTGAAGCACTGGAAAGCAAGCTGGAGACCGGTCACTACCAACCGGTTGGTGGATCCGCTGCCGCCCTTCGAGAGCACGTCGCCCAACGGGAGGCGCGAACTCGGCAAGAGACGCTCCTCAAGAAACTCCAAGAAATTCAGTCCGCAGTCACAGAGCTAGAACAAATCGAAGCGAGACGCTGACGGCTCGGCCCCGGGATCAAGTCACGGGTCCTGGACGGCTGAACTCTCGGCCCAAGTGAAACGAACAACTACGTTTCCCTTTCAACCACTTCCCTTTTGGCTGTCAAATCACGCCATTCGCTGGGAGACTCTGCATTGCCGAGCAATGAACGTAGCAGATCTAAGAAAAAACTATACCCAGGCCATCCTCCGAAGAGAAAACCTCGATAGCGACCCCATCGCCCAATTCCGCACGTGGATGGATCAAGCCTGCAACGCGGAAGTTCTCGAACCCAACGCGATGAGCTTGGCAACCGTTGACCCCCTAGGTCACCCATCGACAAGGACAGTGCTTCTAAAAGGGTTCAGTAGCGATGGTTTTCTATTCTTTACCAACTACGAGAGTCGAAAAGCACAACACCTGGACGCCAATCCAAACATATCCCTTCTCTTCCCATGGCTCGTCCTTGAGCGCCAAGTAATCATTAGTGGCGAAGCGAAGAAAATCTCCCCAGCCGAGTCGCTCAAGTATTTTCAAAGCCGGCCCGAAGGCAGTCAGATCGGTGCTTGGGCATCCCCGCAAAGCAAGGTCATCACCTCACGCAAACTCTTAGAATTGAAGTGGGATGAAATGAAACGAAAGTTTGCGGCCGGAAAAATTCCGCTGCCTAGCTTTTGGGGCGGCTACCAAGTCATTCCGCGTACGATCGAATTTTGGCAAGGGGGGCAACATCGAATTCACGATCGTTTTCTTTATAGTCGTGAAGCCAGCAAGAACTGGAAGATCGAGCGACTTGCACCGTAGCCTTAGCCAAATCGGTTGAGGCAGGACAAAACGAGCTCCTCCAACAAAAAAGACCGCGAACAACAAACGGTTCGCGGTCTTGATCTTAATTGTTTATTTTTCTCGCTCGCCTAGTAGCGATAGTGATCCGGCTTGTAAGGACCTTCCACTGGAACCCCAATGTAGGCTGCCTGTTCTGCAGATAAGGTCGTGAGCTTGACCCCGAGTTTTTCGAGGTGAAGTCGAGCGACTTCCTCATCAAGTTTCTTAGGCAACACATAAACGCCTGGCTTATAGCTTTCACGTTTCTCCCAAAGATCCAATTGAGCAAGGGTCTGATTGGCGAAAGAATTCGACATCACAAAGCTAGGATGACCAGTCGCACAACCTAGATTGACTAATCGACCTTCAGCCAACATGAAAATCTCATTTCCATTGGGCAACTTGTACTGATCCACTTGGGGTTTCACGGTCGTTTTACTGACGCCTTCGCGATCATTCAATTTATCAACCTGAATCTCATTGTCGAAATGACCAATGTTACAAACGATAGCTTGATCCTTCATGTTGAGCATGTGATCGACTGTGATCACATCCTTGTTCCCGGTCGTGGTCACGTAGATATCCGCTTCGCCGAGAGAATCCTCTACCGTCGTCACTTCAAACCCTTCCATCACAGCCTGGAGTGCATTGATGGGATCCACCTCTGACACGAGAACTCGCGCACCAAATCCACGCATGGACTGAGCACACCCCTTACCCACATCACCATAACCAACAATCATGGCAACCTTCCCGGCCACCATCACATCCGTCGCCCGCTTGATGCCATCAGCCAACGACTCTCGGCAACCATAGAGATTGTCAAATTTCGACTTCGTGACGGAGTCATTCACATTCACGGCAGGCACCAAAAGAGATCCTTCTTGCTGCATCTTGTAAAGGCGATGAACACCGGTCGTCGTCTCTTCAGAAACACCCTTCCACTCCTTGACAATCTCGTGCCACTGGTAAGGGTTCTCAGCGTGCACCTTTTTGAGCAAATCCTTAATCACTTGCTCTTCAGCACTTTCCGCAGGCCCATTCACCCAATCGCTACCGTTTTCAAGCTCGTAGCCTTTGTGGATCAAGAGCGTGGCGTCACCACCATCATCCACGATTAGTTCCGGCCCTTTGCCTCCTGGGTGGATCAGCGCCTTGTAGGTGCACCACCAATATTCTTCCAAGCTCTCACCCTTCCAAGCGAAGACCGGATAGCCCGCTTCAGCGATCGCTGCCGCAGCATGGTCTTGGGTTGAAAAGATGTTGCAGCTTGCCCATCGAACCGATGCCCCGAGGTCACCGAGGGTCTCAATGAGAACCGCTGTTTGAATTGTCATGTGAAGCGAGCCGGTCACTCGAACACCTTGGAGAGGCTTGCTCGCTGCATGCTTTCTTCGAATCGCCATCAAACCAGGCATCTCGTGCTCAGCAATGGAAATTTCCTTACGTCCCCACTCTGCCAATCCAAGATCGGCTACTTTGAAGTCTTGTTCCGCTTGTTGCGAATTATCTGTCGTCGTACTCATTCAAACTCAATATGGTAGATTATAATTCAGATGCAAATCGTCTACGGCGCGTCTGCAGCGCCAGACTACTTTGCGGCCCGTTGAAGCGCCTTCACCTTGTCGGTCTTTTCCCAAGTGATGGTATCAAGATCATTAACTTTTCCGAAGTGACCGTAGTTCGTCGTCGCCGAAAAGATAGGGCGCAAGAGTTTCAACTGCTTCACAATGTCAGCAGGCTTAAAGCTGAACACCTTCTTCACCGCTTCAGTAATTTGCTCGTCACTTATCACACCAGTACCAAAGGTATCAACAGCGACAGAAACGGGATCTGGATATCCTATGGCATAAGCGAACTGAACCTCACAATGCGTTGCCAAGCCAGACGCAACCACATTCTTAGCCACGTAACGACCCATATAAGCGGCACTGCGATCTACCTTAGAAGGATCCTTACCACTGAAGGCCCCCCCACCATGACGGCCCATGCCACCGTAGGTATCAACGATGATCTTTCGACCGGTAAGTCCACTGTCACCCTCCGGTCCACCGACAACGAAACGCCCGGTTGGGTTAATTAAGAGTTGGGTTTTCTTGGAGAGGAGTTTTTTAGGCAAGACACGGTTGATGACATTCTTGGTGATGAAATCGCGAATGGTTTTGTTGGAAACATCAGCGGTGTGCTGCGTGGAGATGACAACGCTGGTAATCGCCTTTGGCTTGCCGTCTTCGTACTGAACCGAAACTTGAGATTTTGCGTCCGGCCGAAGCCACTTGACTTTGCCGCTCTTTCGAATCCGCGTGAGCTCTCGTCCCAAGTGGTGAGCAAACATGATTGGAGCCGGCATCAGTTCCTTGGTCTCGTTACTGGCATACCCGAACATAAGTCCTTGGTCACCCGCACCTTGCTCAGCCGTTGCCTTGCCGGCTGCTTTCTTGGCATCCACTCCCTGGGAAATATCAGCACTCTGAGAGGTTAGAGCATTCGTGATGAAAACTTTGTCGGCATGAAAAATGTCATCATCGTTCACGTAACCAATCCCTCGAATCGCTCCTCGAATCACTTCATTGTAATCGAATTTGGCGTTGGTCGTAATCTCGCCCCCAACGACCACCAGATTGCTCTTCACGAACGTTTCACAGGCAACTCGGCTGTTTTTATCCTGGGCAAGACAGGCATCGAGAATCGCGTCTGAAATCGTGTCGCAAACCTTGTCTGGATGACCTTCACCCACGGATTCGGAAGAAAAAATGTAGTTTTTACTCATTACGATAGCACTTTTGAACCACTGCGAGACACGTACATATTGACGTATCAGGATGTGATGATATAAAATTACTCGCTGAGGTCAAAAGAAATCTCGAAGAAATTGCCCCCAAGCCCTTGTATTCCCCCGCATGGTTTCCACGCTCAAATCACTCAGAATACTCGCTGACCCAACCCGATTGCGATTGATCTCTCTCCTCCAACAAGAGGAGTTGTCCGTGAACGAGCTACAGACGATCACCCACATGGGGCAGTCACGAATCTCGACTCACCTCGGATTGATGCAAGAATCCGAACTGCTGGTTTCGCGCCGGGACGGGAAACGGATTTTCTATCGTCTCAACACTGATCTTCCACACAACACCTTGGATCTCTTGAAGCTGGCACTTAGTGGCGCCGACGAGATCCCCGAAACAAGGGCCGACGCCACCAATCTTCGGCGAATCATTGAGAAGCGACAAAACCAAGCCCAACTCTATTTCGATCAGGTCGCCGGACGATTCGATCGTAGCTATGGGCCCGGTCGCTCCTGGCAAGCCTTCGGACATTTTTTGCTCAAGATCATTCCTCCTCTTCGAATCGCCGACCTTGGTTCTGGAGAAGGCCTTCTCTCCGAACTGCTAGCGCTCCGCGCTAAACACGTCATTGCGGTCGATAATTCCCCCAAAATGGTGGAATTTGGAAAAAAGAAAGCCTCGGAAAACAAACTCAACAACCTCGAATTCCGCTTGGGAGACTTGGCCAATCCGCCCATCGAACCAGGATCGGTCGATCTCGCTATCCTGAGTCAAGCTCTTCACCATACCGAAACCCCCCAATTGGCAATCCAATCCGCCTATAAGATACTGCGCCCCGGGGGACGCATCATCCTGCTAGACCTACTCCGTCATGATTTTGCGGAGGCAAAGAAGCTTTATGGCGATTTGTGGTTGGGATTCGACGAGAGTGAACTCCACAACTGGCTTGAGCAAGCGGCCTTTAGCGACATTGACGTGAGCCGCGTGGCCAAGGAGCTCGATCCGCCCCACTTTCAGACCCTGCTCGCCAGCGGTACCAAGGCTTTGGATGCGCCTTCGAAGCCGGAAACACGGGCCTAAACTTTAATGCCAAGAGTTGGCACTCGAACAGATTCGAGGTAAGCTTGCCCCATGAGTCAGAGCGCTACGATGCCCCAAGACACCACTCAACCCGATTCGAACGGCCACTTCGGTCCGTACGGGGGGCGCTACGTGCCTGAAACCCTCATGCACCCGCTCAAGGAACTCGAGGAGGAGTATTTTCGGTCGCAAAGCGATCCTGATTTCCAAACCGAACTCGACTACTACTTGAGAGAATTCTGCGGACGCCCTACCCCCCTCTACCACGCAGAGAGACTAAGCAAGGAACTCGGCGGAGCGAAGATCTACCTCAAGCGAGAAGATCTCTTGCACACAGGCGCGCACAAAATCAACAACAGCATGGGGCAAATCCTCCTAGCCAAACGAATGGGCAAGAAGCGCATTATTGCGGAGACGGGAGCAGGGCAGCACGGCGTCGCAACCGCAACCGTCGCAGCCATGTTCGGTATGGAATGCGTGATCTACATGGGCGCGCATGACTGCGAACGCCAAGCTCTGAATGTCTACCGAATGAAGATGCTCGGAGCCAAGGTTCACCCCGTCACCGCGGGACAACAAACCTTGAAGGAAGCCGTCAATGAGGCGATGCGAGATTGGGTCACGAATGTCCGCGACACCCACTACATCCTTGGTACTGCCTACGGCGCTCACCCCTATCCATTGATGGTAAGGAACTTTCAACGAGTCATTGGGGATGAGGCTCGACGCCAGATCCTCGAAAAAGAAGACCGCCTCCCAACGCTACTCATCGCCTGTGTCGGAGGCGGGTCGAATGCCATTGGTCTCTTTTTCCCCTTCTTAGAAGACAACGACGTTCAAATGCTAGGAGTAGAAGCTGGGGGTGAAGGGATCAAACCAGAACGACATGCGGCACGTTTCCAAGGAGGCTCATTAGGAGTCCTCCAAGGGACTCGCTCCTACATTCTCCAGGATGACAACGGGCAAATCCAGCTCACTCATAGTGTCTCAGCTGGCCTCGACTACGCGGCAGTGGGACCGGAACACGCCTGGTTAAAGGATAACAATCGAGCAGAATACAGTTACGCCAAGGACGATCAGGCCCTTGATGCTTGCCTCAAGCTTTCTCGCTTGGAAGGAATCATCCCAGCCTTGGAATCATCCCATGCCATCGCAGCGGTCATCGAACGAGCTCCCAAAATGTCTTGCGACGAAATCATCATCGCTAATCTTTCCGGCCGAGGCGACAAAGACGTCCAACAAATCGCCGATAAAGTCCACCTCTAGGACGTCCCAAGCCCAGTGATCTCGGGGCAGAAAACAGGGGTCGCAGCAACCAGCAATTGCCCGCGACCCCAACAGTCTCGAAATCGAATTCAGACTCGATCGAGGCCCCTATTCAGCGATCTTCCAGAGATGCTGATCACTCCGGACAAAGAGCGCGCCGTCAACCAAGGCTGGAGTGCACAAGACAGTCTCTCCCAAGTCTATTTGACTTACAATTTCACCTTCTTCGGTTTCGGTATCCACCACCTGAAGCAGCCCCTTCTCGTTGACAAAATAGAGATACTGCCCCCACCCCACGGGAGTGCCGCTGAAAGGGCCTTTCAGCCTCAACTGCCAAACTCGATCCCCATCTTTCAAACTCCCACAGGTGACAACACCAGCCTGATTCACCGTATAGAGATGCTCTCCCAACACGACGGGACTTGGCGTCGCAGGACGCAAGCGACTTGAGCGCCAGAGTTGCTCCGGCTCAGCATCCGCACTACGCGGACGCAATGCTGTGATCCCGTTAGAAGGAACCAACAAGATTCCCCCCGCCACCACACTAGACGGAATCGTGGAAGCGCCATCGGCATAATTCCAAGCAATCTCTCCACTGGCAGGATCGACAGCGGTAACGCCCTTACTAGATTGAAGAATAACCAGTTTCTTTCCGCTCACAGCATCATCCATTACAACCGGCGACGTCCAATTGGCAGCCTTGGGCCGATCCATCCGCCATCGATTCTTTCCATTGTCAGCATCAATGCCAACCGCGAAAGACTCGGAGTCGTTCTCACTTTGAACCACCAAAGTGTCACCAATCACAATGGGGGACGAGGCCATCCCCAAGCTATTGCTCGCATTGGGATAATCCGCCGTCAATCCTCGCAACCACTGCAACCTCCCTTCGAGATCGAGACAGAAGAGATCGTTCGAAGAGAATAGGACAAAGACACGACTCCCATCAGAAGCTGGCGTAGGCGCAGCGACACTCGTCTTCTCATGGCACATCGTCCGTCCCGTCGCCCAAAATTGCCGCTCCCACATGAGTGCGCCATCGGAAACAGCGTGGCACCGAACGTGGAGTCGATCTTGATTCACACCACTCGCGCAACTGACAAAGACACGATCCCCAACGACTATCGGACTCGACAAGCCCCGCCCTGGCAACGCTTGCTTCCAATCCACATGCTCATCCATGTCGAGTTTCGCCGGCAATGCGGGGTGCCCTAAAATTCCCGACCCATCGGATCCGCGGAACTGTTTCCAATCCTGTCCCTGAATAGGCAGGGCACATATTGAAAGAAATAATAATATACAACGTCTCATCACTTGTTCTGTTTCCTCAAAACGTTTCAACATTCGCTTAACGACTACCGACGTTTCTTCGCTTCAGTCATCGGCGTCGCCGGGCGGTTTGCAGCGAGAATCGCCGTTCCGGTTTCATCACAAACCCGCAATTGAAACTGCCACTCAACGGTCCAATCCTCCATCTGCTCGTTCTGGCAAACCTTGACGAGAACCACGTTCTTTCCAGCTTTCATTTTCCCGCGAACGCGGTACTGGTCGATTCGAATCCCACGGTGATACTCGTCTCGGCCAAAGAGCAATTCACCATTGAGCCAAAGCTTCCAGGCGTTCTTGCAGCCCAATCGAAACTCTACCGGTAAGGCTTCGTCGCTCTCGAATTCGGTATAGGCATAGGCGGTAACCTCCTTCAAGGGACCGAAGGCCTTATTCACATCCAACATGCCATATTCATCCGAGGTGACGAGCCTTTGCCACGTCACAGACTTTCCTTTCCCGGGATACGCGGCATCGAGTCGAATTTCATTTTCCGGCGGAAACACCTCCGCAAAGCCTCGCCGCCCCGTGTTGTCGAACGGCCCAATCACATTCCAATGGGTTAAGAAGCCAAAATGTTTCGGAAGATCCACCTCGCGACCAAGTCGACGGAGCCCTGCGGCAACAGACTCGATTTGATCAACGTCCCGCGCGGCACCAAGTGCCTGTCGAAACATCAAGCTTGCCCCTGCGTTCTTACCGGAGCTCTCAAGACTTGAAGCCTGATCGACCAAGCGTTGCACGGCATCTCGACGAAGCTCGACACTTGGATCATTGATCATTCCCGGCAACAGACGGTCCGTCGCATCAGGGGCTAAACGGGCGATGAGTTCATAAGCGTACCGACGGGCGCGGGGATGATGCCGAACATCGAGCAAAAATTCACCCAAAGCTTCTAACGGGAGACGGCTGCCATTGGACAGCTCACGATCCACTATAACATCAGCCGTTGCTCGCAACCAGTTCAGTCCCAGTCCATCTGCTTCATCCATGGCCGCAAGAATGCGAAGCAAGGTATCGCCATCGGCCTGTTCCAGGCGGCGAACAGCCATCTGCGCCCGCTCGTTCCCCCGTCCTTCAGGGCCAATTGCCTGAATCACAGCAATCTCTGTATCAATATCAAGGGACGCCGCATGGCCGCAAAGCGACGCGCCTAACCCTACCGCCAAGGAAAGCCCTCGCAGTCCTCGTCGGCTTAGCAGGCAAAACAAATCTCCAGTATTTCTAATCATGAGTGACTATCCATTCTCTACGTTGAAACAAGCCCTTTAGAGGCAATATCGATTCCCTCGCCAATCTTGAAGACAATGCCGCCCCCAAAAAAGCTACAACAATCCGGTAATCTCAGGCAAACCAGCCATGATGTTCAAACTCTGAATCGCCTGCCCACTTGCCCCTTTGACCAAGTTATCCTCGGCGCTCATGACGATCAGACGCCCGGTCCGCGGATCAACCCGCCACGACAATTCGACCACATTGGTTCCCACAACATTCTTAGTATCTGGAAACCCTTGATTGCCCAACACTCGAACAAAGGTCTCATTCGAGTAAGCCGCGTCAAACGCTTCCGCCACGTCTGCATCAAATGCGGCCACATCGGCAGCATTTTCAAGCTTTCCCTTCGGAGCGAGATAGAGGGTTGTTAGAATACCACGATTGGCAGGAACGAGGTGAGGAGAGAACTGGATCATTAACGACTGTCCGGCAGCCTTGGAGAGTTCCTGTTCCATTTCCGAAAGATGGCGATGCTTGGGGATTCCGTAAGGCCGAACACTCTCATTGCACTCAACAAACAGATAGGGCAATTCCACCTTCCTGCCCGCGCCACTCGGGCCGCTCAGGGAATCAGCAATAATACTCGTAGGCTGGATCAAGCCACGTCGCAACAGAGGTGCACAAGGGACAATCACACTCGTCGGGTAACAGCCCGGACTGGCCACTAGTCGTGCCCCTTTAATTTTCTCCCGATAAATCTCAGGGAGTCCATAGACGGCCTCTGTTAATAACTGCGGCGCGGGATGCTCCTTGTCATAGAACTCCTGATAAACGCCCGGATCATCCAGTCGAAAATCAGCACTGAGATCAATGACTCGCACGCCTTTTTCAAGCAAGGGCACCGCATATTCAGCCGCTACGCCGTGAGGCAGGGCGAGCAACGCAATCTCAGCCTCTGTAGCCATTCGCTCCGGATCCGGGTGACTAAACATGATCTGGTCTGCCCCCGGGAAGACCGCAAACCGAGGAAAGACCGAAGCCAGAGAACGCCCCGCATACTGACGGGAGGTCACAAACCCAATCTCAATACTCGGATGCCGCAGCAGCAGCCCAACCAATTCTTCTCCCGAATACCCGGAAGCACCAACAATCCCAACTTTCATTAAGCTTTTCTCCACAATCCCAACCTATGCTCCACACCCTAGACGGATTTTAGAATCTCGACAAACAGCTTCATCGCCGGAGAGAGCACTTTATTCTTTCGGTATATGACGGCCAAGGGACGATAAAAGGTCCCGTCCGAGATTTCGAGCTGCACTAAGCTCTTCATCGCCACTTCCTGAGCCACCGTGCTTTGAGGCACAATTGACACCCCAGCATCAATCTCCACCGCCCGCTTCACGGTTTCAATATTATCGAATTCCATCACCACAGATACCTCTACCTCATGTTCTTTGAGAATTCGGTCCACACCCTTTCGTGTCGGGATATCAGGCTCAAAGCCGATAAATCGCTCCCCGTGTATCTCCCGCAAGAACAGCGATTCTTTGCCTCGCTTGACGCGGCTAGGATGACAAATCAGGACTAGACGATCATTGCAAATCGATTCTGCAGCAATCCGTATCTCCTTAGACGGATAGGCAACCAAGCCCAGATCCACGATATTTCCCAGGACATCTTCGTAAACCTGATTAGAGCGCCGGTACTCAACGTGCACATTCACCGTCGGATGCTGTTTTAGGAATGCCTTGATGTAAGGGGGTAATTCATGGAGCCCGACACTGTAAATCGTAGAGAGACGAATGGTCCCAGAAACGATCTCCTTAATCTCCTGGAGTCGATTATTCAGTGAATCATAGGTTTGGATGATCTGCTTGCTGTATTCATAGAGCATCTGTCCTTCCTGAGTGAGTCGAAACCGTTTCTTACTTCGCTCAATCAACAGCGTCTTGAAGTGGCGCTCAAGCGAGCCTACTTGCTGGCTGACGGCCGACTGCGTGATTTGATTCAGCTGAGCCGCCTTGGTAAAACTTTCCGTTTCACTAAGGTCGCAAAACAATTTTAGGCTCTCAATTTGCATACTCTCATCGCCTCACAGCCTGATTCTGGGTCCCTTCCCCGTTAAAGGAACAGTTATGTGACTCTATCACAACGATAGAAGTCCTTTCTTCTTCCTAATAGAGTGCAGCACAAGGTGAATCATCAAGGCTCAATCTCCGGACAGCCTTCGTGCCGACAAAAATCTGTCAGGACCGCAGCTAGTCGGGTTCCCGCTTGACGAAGGGCGTCCATCACATCGTCGTGCTTGATCTCTTCTGCCCCTTTTCCGGCGGCGTGATTGGTAATAAACGATAAGCCCCCCACTTCAAGCCCTGCCTGTCGGGCGGCGATCGCCTCTGGTATCGTACTCATCCCAACCGCATCCCCTCCAAGGCGCTCGAACATACGAATTTCCGCCGGAGTTTCAAAGCTCGGTCCCGAAACCCCCACATAGACCCCGTCATGAATCGTGAACCCGTGGCGACTAGAACACTCTTTGATCAGTCGGTTCATTCGCTGGCTATAAAGGTGAGTTAGGTCGACAAAACCAGTTCCACCGGCTCCCAGAGGCCCTCGTAAGGGATTTTCACCAATCATGTTTATATGATCGACGAAACACATTAGATCACCAACTTGCATTCCTGGCGCAATACCACCCGCCGCATTGGTCAATAAAAGTTTCCGAACGCCGGCACGAGCCAAAGCCCGAACCGGCAAGGTAATCGTTTCCATTGAGTGCCCCTCATAATAGTGCATTCGACCGGAGACAAGAACAACCCGTCGCCCCCCCAAGCTGGCAAGAACAATCGCCGCCGATTCATGCCCAGGTACGTTCGGCGAGGCGCAACCCGGAATCGCGTCAAATCCGATTCCCTCGCTGAGCTCATCTGAACTCAAGATTGCTCGAAATCCACTACCGAGGACGATCGCTAGCTCCGGCATCTGAGGAATCCGATCGGTGATGACCTCGACAGCAGAAAGGAGTTTTTTGTCCATGTTCGAAAACTTGCGTTGCTAGCTTGATTTCCTTGACGGCAACACTAGCATCTAGACCCTAATTGACTTGGAAACTATGGAACTAACAAACGACGAGATCCGCCGCTATTCACGACATCTCATCCTGCCTGAAGTGGGTGTCGAGGGCCAAAAGAAAATTTGTTCCACCTCCGTTCTGTGTATCGGGGCCGGTGGATTGGGTTCTCCGATCGCCATGTACTTGGCGGCAGCGGGAATCGGCAAACTGGGATTGGTCGATTTTGACGTCGTTGATTATTCCAATCTTCAACGCCAAATCCTTCATGGCACGGAAGATGTCGGCAAACCCAAGAGTGAATCAGCCAAAGAAACGCTCAACAAGATCAATCCAGGCGTCGAGATCGAACTTCACAATGTCGCTCTCACGAGCGAGAACGCGATGGAGATCGTCGCCAAGTATGACATTGTGGTCGACGGCACGGATAATTTCCCTACCCGGTACCTCACCAACGACGCGTGCGTCCTCTTAAAGAAGCCGAACGTCTACGGGTCCATCTTTCGCTTTGAAGGCCAGGCGAGTGTCTTTGCTCCCGAGATGGGCGGACCATGCTATCGCTGCCTTTACCCGGAGCCCCCTCCTCCAGGAATGGTCCCAAGCTGCGCTGAAGGTGGTGTGCTTGGTGTGTTGCCAGGGATCATTGGCTGTATTCAAGCCACGGAGATCATTAAACTCGCCCTAGGCCAGGGATCGCCACTGATTGGACGTCTCATGCTTTATAGTGCGCTCGACATGAAGTTCCGAGAGCTCAAGCTTCGCCGGGATCCCAAGTGTCCCGTCTGCGGTGACAACCCAACGGTGACGGAACTCATCGACTATCAACAGTTCTGCGGTGTCCCTCAAGAATCTGATTCTGAAGACAGCAGCGCGAACGAAGTGACGGTTAGCGACATGAAAAAGGCCCTCGATGACCCTTCTCTGAACATCAAAGTCATCGACGTCCGCGAGCCCGATGAGTATGAGATTTCCCATATTGAAGGCGTCCCACAGGTCCCATTGAGTGTATTGCCACAGCGATTTACGGAGTTGGACCCGAACCAGTCCTACTATGTCCACTGCAAGAGCGGCGTCCGTTCAATGAAAGCGTTGAACTTCCTGAGCGAGCAAGGATTCAAGTACGTCAAGAGCGTCAAAGGAGGGATCCTCGCCTGGTCCGAAGAAATCGACCCTGACGTCCCGCAATACTAAAGAAACCTTTTCAACCTTAGACGAATGTGCGGAAGCCCCGTGATCCGGCTGTCGATATTTCGGCGATCCGGCTAGTCACGAGGGCTTCGTTACTTCAACCGACTACCAAAGGAACGAATGCGCCCCCGCCGGGAAGCCCGAGAAAAAGCGATCCAATTTTTGTTTCAGCACGATATCAATCCGCCCGCAAACTTGACCGAGGCATTGAATCGTTTCTGGGCCTCCCAAAAGAGTGCCGAGGCTGAAACAAAGCGAGATCCTGCCCCTACAGCGGAGCCGGAGGTCAGCGAAGATGGGCCAACGACCGAGGAATCGGCTGTCCGCCTCTTCGCAGACCCACTCATCACGGGCGTCCTCGAATCCAGGGAAACGATCGACGGTGTCATCAAGAAACATGCCCGAAACTGGGACATTAATCGAATGGCCGTCGTTGACCGCAATGTTCTCCGACTGGCGATCTACGAGATGCTCAATCGCGATGACATCCCTCCAATCGTTAGCATCAATGAAGCAGTCGATATTTCGAAACGTTTTTCAACCGAAGATAGCGGACGCTTTGTCAACGGAATCCTCGATCGCATTAAACAAGATATCATGCGCCCTGCCCGAGGTAATAAGCCTTGAGCGCTATTAAGCGCCCGGGACAGATGCACTAAAAATCATGGGACTCTTCCAGAAACTCAAAGAGGGACTTAAAAAGACCCACAGCACGCTTACCCACGAGATTAAGCGTATCGTCACGCTATCTCCTAAGCTGACGAGAGAAGGCTCCGATGACCTTGAAGCGGCGCTGCTTGGTGCAGACTTGGGGCTCCCCATGACCCAACGCATCATGGCCGTCACAAAAAAGGCCTACGAAACCCAAGGGCGTGACAAGGTTGACATCTTTGGCATCGCCGCCCGGGAAGTTGAATTAGCCCTGGGCGAGAAAGAAACACCTCTCAAGAAGCAGGCTGACTCTCTCACCGTCGTTTCTCTCGTTGGCGTCAATGGCACCGGAAAAACCACAACTTGCGCGAAGCTGGCCAATCAACTAAGACAAACAGGCGAAAAACCTTGGATGGCAGCCTGCGATACCTTTCGCGCCGCAGCAATCGATCAGTTAAAGCTGTGGAGCGAACGTCTTGATATCCCAATCACCGCTGGCAACTACGGGGCCGACCCCGCTGCCGTCGCTCATGACGCCGTCTCCGCTGCTAACGCCAACGGATGCAATTACCTCCTCCTCGACACTGCAGGACGCCTTCACACGAAACACAATCTCATGAAGGAGCTAGAGAAACTTCATCGAGTCGTTGGAAAAAAACTCCCCGACGCCCCTCATGAAGTACTCCTCGTGCTTGATGCGACCACCGGCATGAACGCCCTCACACAGGCAAGAGAATTCAACAAGGCGGTTCCCCTCACTGGGCTCGTGATTACCAAGCTCGACGGGACAAGCCGAGGCGGCATGATCGTCGCGATTCAGCAAGAGCTCAATATTCCAGTCAAATACGTGGGCGTGGGAGAGCAGGCTGACGACTTGCAACCGTTTCAGGCGAAGGAATTCGCGGAAGCGCTGTTTTCTGAATAGCCGACAGGTAGGAAGGGTTCCAACCAACCTAAAAAGCCCCTTCCAAGTCCAAGAACCCCGAGGCACCTGGCCAGCTAGAACGAAGGAACTCCCCACGCTTAGGAAGCCTCGTTAATGACCCACTCGAATCGTTTCATAGAATCGAGATGCTCCAACGATTCACCCAAAAGTTTTCGTCGGCGCACCTCAAACATGATACCGATGGCCTCAGTAAACATCGGAGGGATCAAACGCCTTTTGACTGGGTTTGAATAGCTGAGGCCCGGTCCCTTTTGAATCTCCGTCATCCAAACCTTCAGGGACTCGTCGACAATCATGTCGACCCCGTACAGGCCAAAGTAGCCCTCATCGGCGATATCTCGAACGAGATTGGAATGCGAACTCTGAGAGACAATGCGCAACTGCCCTTTCACCGTCTCGACCAAACGCCGCCCCACGAACGAAGCATCCGACTCCCCACCCTTTTCGGCCAAGAATTGTCCCAGTGCATCGAACGTCCATTTCAGAACCGCATCAGGATCATAATCAGGATGCGTCTTTTGCTGGTAAGCGTTTGTGACGTGGATCAGAGGATTGTCCAATTGATCCAAGGAATAGGGAAGCGTGTTGAGACGCACCGTTCCCTCTGGATAGAGGAGCACCAGAAACGGGTCGAGGCTCGCGATTAGCCAGTACATTCGAATCTCCGACTTTTTTCCATCAAGCAACAAGGGATCCTTAATGTAACGTTGGATAATATATCGATCCGGGTCATTTGGGTCAGGACGTTGAAACCGTCTCCTCAACTTCGATAAATCAGAAAAAATCTCAATCCCACGCCCCTTCGATAAGTTTACAGGCTTAAGGATCCACATATTGTCGGGCCCCTCTTCCCGCGGCAAGGCGGCGAAGAATCGTTCACGTTCTTGAGGCACGTAGAGTCGATACGATTCAGGGTAAAACGGAGCAACATCACGACAGGCCTCAGGACTCGAAGCGTAGAAAGATTGAATATTCTTCGTTAGATCTCCTTTCTCAACCAATTCCCGTTGATTTGGGAGATGATTAATAAGCTGACCTTCAGAAAGATGATTGAAATACTGGCGGAATTTAGTCCGCAACCAGATGAGGCTGGCCTCTTTTGGAGTCGAGGCAAACTCATACCCTGCATCAGCAAACATACATCGCGCCCTTGCTGATATATGATCACAAAAAACAGTCTCCAGCTCTTCGGGACGTTTCTTCTTGAAGAACCACATCCCCCTATTAAGCCGGATCGATTCAAGAAACTCCAATCATTGCGCCCCCCAAAAATACGACATAGAAACCGTTTCCACGTCAGGATCTCTCAGAGCCTCGCCAACGGTTTCGTTTGTGCGCCCCCAACATTACGACGAATGAACGGCTTGCGAACGGTACTTCCGCACCAATTCTCAGGCATCTGCGACGGCTCCAAAACAACGAAAATGCCTTGAGCCTACCCCATCGAACGCCTTTACTGAGCCGAGGTCTTTCGAGCTAGAGACGGAACTGAATGAGATCATTCTTGAGCATAGCATTAAACGCGTTTTTGGAGCTGGTACGCCAGCCCATCTACCTTATTCTCCTCGTGAGCTCCGTCTCGTTCATGATGGTCCTTTCCAGCATTTACTATTTCGGGCTTGGAGAGGACACCAAACTGGTCAAAGACAGCGTGTTGGCAACCTTGTTTTTATCCGGAATCTTTGGTGCTATCATCGGATCTACCGCATCGGTCGCAGAGGAAATCCGTTCGGGAACGGCTCTTTCCGTGCTCTCGAAACCAATCGGACGAGTCCAATTTCTTGCGGCTAAATATTTAGGGCTTGTCGCGGCGATCACGCTACATACCTATGTCTGCGCCCTCGCTGCCCTGTTGGCGAGTAGAATGGGATTCGATGCCTACGGCGCGCCTGATTACTTGGCCCTCGGGATCTTCATGGGCGCTGTGGGGCTCGCCTGCTTTTACGGTATGGTGGCAAACTTCTTCATGGACCGCCCCTTTGTAGGAAATGCGGTCGTGGCCCTATTAATAACAGCATCGCTTGCTTTTATTGCGATCAATTATTTCGATAAAGAAGGCCATCCCCAACAATTTGGAGCACTCGTTGATTGGCGACTCATCCCAGCAATCACATTGATTCAATTCGCCCTCTGGATTCTCGCGGCGATCGCTCTTGCCTGCACGACGCGCTTCGAGTTGATCCCGACCCTCATCATCTGCTCCGGCGTGTTTCTGCTCGGGCTCATGTCTGACTTCCTTTTCGGGCGCCCAGCAGCGGAAGGGGTATTGTGGGCTAAGATCGTCTACGCCATTCTTCCCAATTGGCAGTTGTTCTGGATGGCGGATGCACTCGCGGAAGCAAAATCGATCCCCTGGACCTACGTTGCGAGCGTAGGACAATACGTCGCGACGAGCCTCATCCTTTCACTTGGCCTGGCCCTGCTCATGTTTGAAGATCGCGAACTGTCATGAGGCGAATTGAGGCGAATCGATATCCCGGGCTTTCCCGAGTTCTTGCGGTGGCGAAGTTGACAATTCACTCGGCCTTCAAATTTAGACTCATCACAATTGTCCTCCCGCTTCTCGCTGCCGTCTTAATTTCGCTTCCCTACCTAATCAAGCACAATGGGACAGCGGAAATGTTGACCCAAGTTGTCCTTTCCTACTCGTTGAGTCTGATCGTTTTCCTTCTTGGACTAGTGACCGTTTGGCTGGCTTGCGGCTCTCTGGCCAAAGAAATTCAAGAATGCCAAATGCAAATGATCGCCGTCAAACCGATCTCACGCTGGCAGATTTGGTTAGGCAAATGGATTGGCATTACCGCACTCAATGCAGGATTGCTTCTCATTTGCGGCTCAATCGTGCTTGGAATTCTCTACTCAGAATCAAAGAATCTCTCCGAGGAGCAACGGGCTCTCTTGGATCAGAAGATCTTGGTAGCACGAGGCGGTTTAATGGAAGCCCCGCCGGATCTCTCCGCAGATATCGACCGCATTTTCAACGAACGTATCAAGCGCGACGGGGTCGCCAATATTGATCGAGAGTACGTCCGAGAGAAAGTAGAGGAAGAAGTCTGGGCAATGAATCAGATCGTCAAACCAAATCACCTGCGACGATGGGAGATCGACTTCGGCTGGCGCCACCGATTGGTCAAAGACAAACCGCTTCATCTACGGGTCAAGTTCTACGCGGCGCAGGTCGCTGATTCTGGGCACTACCCGACGCTGTGGATCGTTGGCAATCCAGACACCGGCATGTTTTGGCGCCAAGAGCTCGATCTCAGCCCAACAGCTTTCCATGAAATCGCAGTACCTGCGGGACTCATTAGTCCCGATGGCGTCTTGCACATCGAATGCCGGAATTATACTCAAGCAAGCTTAATCTTCCCGATCGAAGAAGATCTCGAAGTGCTGTTTCCTGAAGGCACCTTTTTCCTAAACTTCATTCGAAGCCTGTCAGTGATCTTGCTCTGGCTAGCGCTCCTTGCAGCACTGGGATTGGCGGCCGCCAGTATTCTCTCATTTCCCGTCGCCTCGTTCTTTGTTTTTGCTCTCTTGACAATGGTCTTTTCGAGCAATCTCTTTAGTACGATCGTCGAGGAAGGAACCGTTTCCGCTGTCGATGAGGATTCAGGCGAAGCAAGCTGGACTCAACTCGACTGGATTCTCGTCCCCGTTTTCCAAACCGCTCTCAACTTGGTCAACACGATCCAAACAATATCCCCGATCGAATCACTCGCCTCCGGACGCAGTATACCTCTCGATGACCTTGCTAAATTCTTCTTTAAACTCGTCGTCGTACTGGGCGTTCCAGTCTCAGGATTTGGCATGTATTTGTTTCATAGAAATGAACTTGCCGGCACCGGGAAAAACGGATGAGTAGCACCTTCACATTTCGAATCCCGATTCTCCTGCTCATGATCGTCGCGGTCTGGGGAAATCATCGCAGCCAGCTCTCCTTGAATCAGATGCGATCCGATCTCCACATAACGCGCCTTGAGCCCCTTGAGAACGCCCCTCCAATGTTGGCCTTTACCACGGTTGCCTTGGGGGGATTCCGTGGGTTAATTGCGAACTACCTCTGGATGCGCGCAGCGGATCATCAAGAAAATGGTCGGTATTTTGAAATGCTTTCCATCGCCAACTGGATAACCAAGCTGCAACCGACGTTCCATGCCGTGTGGAATCAGCAAGCATGGAACATGGTCTACAATATCTCCCCCCAACTTCAGGACCCTCACGAACGATGGCTCTGGGTCAAGAGTGGTATCGAACTCCTCAGAAACGAAGGGCTCCAATACAATCCAACGGAACCAGAAATCTATCGCGAATTGGCCAGCTTCTACCAAGACAAGATCGGAGGAAACCGGGACGAACATCACCGATACTACAAGGAAGCCTGGGCCACACAGATGGTCCAAATCCTAGGACGAGAACCGGATCTCACACTGCTTGCACAGCGCTCCACGCCAGAAGCCCAGTCAACGGCCGACCGGCTAAAAGCTGATTACCAATTGGATATCGACATCATGGCGGAGGTTGATGAACGCTTTGGGCCCTTAGATTGGCGTCTTCCTGAAGCACATGCAATCTACTGGGCTCATCTCGGTCTGAAAAACTGCGAGCATGGTCGCCTAAATTTTCTCCGACGAACGATTTGGCAATCTCTCGCCCTAGCGTTTCGGCGCGGCAAACTCATCGAGAATTTCGCCGATCGCCGACTTGAATACGGACCAAACCTCGACATTGTGGATCGAGTGAACGAACATTTTCAAATCGTAAGAGAAGAGGAAGAAGATCCTAACTACTACTCGACAATTGACCGCGCTCACACAAATTTCTTGAAAGATGCGGTTTACCTACTCTTCACCCATAATCGACTCAAAGAGTCGGCGCGATGGTATCAAGAACTGAAAACTCGTTTCCCGAATGACCCAGATATCACCCAAGGGCTGGAACAATTTGCCGTCACCAGAACCGAAGTACAAATGGGCCGAGCCCATAGCGACGAAATGCGGATCATTATCGAAGGGTTACTGGCAAATCACTACTACAACCTCGCCCTTGGGCAAGAAGACCGCGCTCTCGGGTTACTCAATTTGGCTCACCGAACATGGGATCAGTACCACACAAGAATCCGTGGGCAAACAGAGCGGATAGGACTCCTTCCTTTCGACCAAATGCGACAGCTGATCCTCGACAAAGCGCTCCAGGGCGAAACGCAACTCAGTGACCAACTCATCATACAACTCCGTAGCCGACTGGGAATCGGTGGTTCCTCATCGGTTGATTCAGGAGCAAATTAGTCGACTCGACCGATTCTTGGAAGATGAGTAAGAATATTCCGGTCAGTTTCGATTGCGGTTGAATGCAATCAACGCTACCTGTGGTATAAGAATGGACGCAATAAAACGATGGTTAGGCCGCCAACTCGCTAATCCCCAAGTAGCATTGCTCGGTGTCCTCTTGCTTACGGGCATCATTGTGATCTTTTTCTTTGGGGATATGCTCGCGCCCTTCTTCGCCGCCGTCGTCATTGCCTACCTTCTCGATGGCATCGTGCTGCGATTCCAACGAAAAAACATCCCTCGACTCCTTGCTGTCATCATTGTTTTTATCGGATTTCTGGTTGGAATCATTCTCCTTTCATTTGGACTGGTTCCCTCGGTAGTCAATCAGCTCCAGAGCTTCGTTCTTCGAGATGTCCCCAAGATCGTGAGGGCCGCAACGACCGGAATAGAAGCGGCTGAAATCCGCTATCAAGAATTCAGAAAGACAAATTTCCCCGACCTCTTTGCTCAAAAAACCAATGATGAGGGGAACCCCGACGGCTCAACCAATATCGTAGCGACGGCAACGAACGAGACCACCCAGTCCAATACCGACAACCCCATACCGGTTCCGCCAGAGGCGACATCCAATGTCGCAAAAAATTCGCCTCGCCCTGCGGAACCTAGCAGTGAGTTCCTCGAGGTCCAGCGCCTGACAAAGACACTTGAAGATGAAATCACGAACTTGGGAAAAACGGTGGTCACGACTTCGATCAATTCGTTCAAGAACCTCGTTGTCTGGATCGTCTATCTCGTCTTGGTGCCCGTTCTCGTATTCTTCCTCCTCAAGGATAAAGAGCGGATCATCGCCTGGTTGATCCAATTTCTGCCCCACGATCGTTCCCTCGCCACGCAGATTTGGCACGACGTGAACATCCAAACGAGTAATTATATTCGAGGGAAATTCTGGGAGATTATTCTGGTATGGTCCGTGACACACATCACGTTCAATCTGTTTGGCCTCAACTCGGCATTGATCCTATCCCTCTTTGTCGGCCTGTCGGTCATGGTTCCTTATCTTGGCGCTGCGATCATGTACATCCCCATTACCTTGGTGGCTTTTTATCAATTTGGATGGGACCCGATGCTCTTCTGGGTTCTCCTAGCTTACACAATCATTCAGATCTTAGACGGCAACGTATTGGCCCCGATTCTTCTATCTGAAGTCACTAGCCTCCATCCCGTTGCTGTCATTGTTTCGATTCTCATTTTCGGAGGTCTCTGGGGATTCTGGGGGGTTTTCTTCGCCATTCCTTTGGCCACCCTCGTGAACGCCGTTATCAAGGCGTGGCCCACTGATTTCATTCATCCCCCACAACCCTCTCCGCCGCCCGAAGACTAGCCAGCCTTTGCCCCTAGCGATCAGGCCCTGCAAGCGAATCCTCACGTCGCGTCATCGCGGCGACGACTGCAAGCGGCCGTACAATTCCCGATGTCAATCCCCCTTTATATGGTCCTGCCAGTGGTTGCGGCCCTGATGTACTCTTATGGAAGTCTCTTTTTTAAAGAAGCCTTCGAACATGGCATAAGCGTCATTCATACCTTCGTTGTCACGAGCTGGATCATGGCCTTGGTTTTCGTTCCCTTGCTTTTCCTGGAGTCTACCCCCCTTCCAAAGGCGCTACTCTATCAACCCACCCTCTGCGCAATCCTCTTCTTCCTTGGTAATTGGCTGACCTTCGCCGCGATCCGAAGAGGAGACATGTCCATCGTTGTGCCAGCTATGGGCATGAAAGCAGTCTTTGTTGCCATCGGAGCATCCGTCTTTTTCGGAAAATCGATTAATCCTGGAATGTGGACCGCGACGATACTCGCAGCCCTAGGGATCTATATCCTTGGACGAAGCGATCAAACCCGCAGCAAAGGAATCTCCATTCCAATCCTACTAACAATCGTGAGCACGGCTTGTTTTGGCGTCTGCGATGCTTCTATCCAAGCATGGGCACCAAGCTACGGTCCCAAAGGCTTCATGGGAGCAACGTTCCTCGTCATCGCAGCGCTATCAAGCCTATTCCTCAGGGCCGCAGAACACCCACTGAAGAACGCCGATCGACTCGGCATGAGAGCCCTCCTGGTGGGAGCCTTGGTTATCGCACTTCAAGCGATTCTTGTCGCAATTTCTGTAGTGAGCTTTGACAACGCTACAGGGGTGAATGTCGTCTACAGTTCCCGCGGACTCTGGTCCGTGCTTCTCGTTGGCTGGATTGGACATCGATTCCGCTCCACCGAAAAACATCAGGATCGCAGAACGTTCTACACTCGCCTTATTGGGGCAACGATCATGATGACCGCGGTCGCACTCGCTCTCTGGGAAAGCAAGGAATAGCTGCCAATGTGGAATGTGTCCTGCTATTCTCTCCCCTACGATCCCAAACACATTTGGCAAAACAACAGGACCTATGCGAAGCCATCCAGACGACATCTTAAGGCAGATAAACCCACTCAAAAACGGACTAGGACTCGTTGGCATACTCCTCAGTCTGGTGACGCTAGCAACTCGGGCAGAGATCGTCGTTTCGGAAATCATGTATCACCCCACGCCTGTGACAGAGACAGATGTTTCCGATTCAGGAGAGTATTTAGAGCTCTACAACACTGGTCCCGATACCGTCAACCTCTCTGGGCATCACTTCGATCGAGGCATCACATTTGCCTTCCCCGAAGGCACTCTCGTCCAACCCCACAGCTATCTTGTCGTGGCAAAGACAGTCAGCGCCCACGTATCAACCGTTCCTAGCGAGCGACTCTTTGGCGGTTATACTGGAATGCTTAGCAATTCAGGAGAAACCATCCGGCTCGTAGGTCCAGCGGATCAAATTATCGCTAGCGTCACCTATGGGACTACAGGTGATTGGCCTGCCGCTGCCGATGGCACGGGACATTCACTCATCTTTGACTCCCCCTCGGGAAACCCAAACTCAGCGAGGGATTGGAACGCCAGCCGAAATCGAGGGGGCTCCCCAGGAGGGCCAGAATTCACCGGAGACTCCAATGAAAGCCTCCGGCGAACTCTGATCAAAAAAGGAACCATTGGCAGGTACTTTAAAGGAATCAAAGAACCATCAGCGGGAACAATCGCCTGGACGCAACTCAATTTTGAAACCAACAGCGATTGGCTGCGAGGTCCGAGCGGCTTTGGATACAGCAGTGCCGCATCAGAGCTCGTCCCAGTCAGCACACGCCTTTCAGATATGCGAGGCAACTATCTTTCCCTCTATGTTCGCATTCCCTTTGAACTGGCAAACGAGGACCTTTCCCAACTAGAAACCCTCTCTTTAACCATGCACTACGACGATAGCTATGTTATCTACCTCAACGGAACACGGGTTGCAGCTAACGGAGTCAATGGCACCCCTCCAGCCTTCAATCAGAATTCCAATGCCGGCAACGACTATCCACCAGAAATCATCGATCTGACGCCCCACAAAAACCTCCTCTCAATTGGAGCCAATATCCTTGCAATTCAAGGTCACAATATCGGAATCAACAACTCCTCGGATTTCGTTCTAGCTCCAGAGCTCGACCTCACACTCAGGCCAAAGCCAAGCACCGATGAACTCACACAGAGATTGCAAATCAATGAGATTCAAACCAATCATTCTGCCGCCCCTGATTTCGTCGAGTTCTTCAATCCAACCGACTCATCCATCGACCTGGGCGGCTTATGGCTTTCCGATAAAAGCGAAACTCTCGACACCTATCGAATCCCTAGCGGTACGATAATCGATCCGCTAAGCGTCTTCTCATTACCGCTTTCCGCAGATCTCACCGGATTTGCCATCAGCTCACTCGGAGACCAGCTTTTCCTTAGCAAGGAAGATCTTAGTGCCGTTATCGCCGCCTATGCCTTCGGCCCTCAGCCTCTGGACACGAGCATCGGCAGATACCCCGACGGTAGCGATACCTGGGTACTAAGTGAAATCCCAAGCCCCGGCGACTTCAATCAACAGCCCAGCACACCATCCGTCGTCATTACTGAACTCATGTACCACGACCCCGTGTCTGAACGGGCCGAGTACATTGAGATCAAAAACATCGGTAGCGAACCCTTGGATTTATCGGAATGGGAACTCAATGGCGTTCAATTCGTCTTCCCGAATGAAACCGTCATTCAACCCGACACCTTTTTAGTAATCGCTGACGACCGACGAGCTCTCGAGATCGCCTATGGGCTCGAACCCGCATCCATCATCGGCGAATACGCAGGATCCCTCAGTAACCGAGGCGAACGAATTAGCCTTCTAAATGCCTTCGACATCGTCATGGATACCGTCCGCTACGATGACAAATTCCCCTGGCCCATCACTCCCGACGGACTTGGAGCCTCACTCGAACGCGCCTGTTTCAACCGAGCCTCGAGCCAAGCCGACGATTGGACAGCCTCTCCCTTAAATCGTCCCTCGCCGGGGAGCCAAAACAATATCGAATCATGTGATGCCCCCAGCGAATCTAGTATTCGTTTCTCAGAAATCCTCTATCATCCAGCCACGAGAACAAGCGATGACCGCGCCACTGAGTTCATCGAAATCGTCAACGCGAGCTCAAGCCCCGTCTCCCTTGATGGATGGGTCATTGCCGGAGAAATCTTCTTCGTCTTCCCGGAGGAAACAACAATCCAAGCCGAGCAAGCCTTACTCCTTGCCTGGGACCCTATCTCATTGGTCGCGGCCCACAGTCTTGATTCGGCAAGTGTGTTTGGCCCGTACCTCGGTGACCTTCCAAATGGTGGCGGTGAGATTCTCCTGATTCAGCAGAATGGTCGACTCGCCGACCGCATCCAATACAACGATGATTTTCCCTGGGCATCAATCGCCGATGGAGGCAACGCCGGTCAGGATACTTCCCTTAAGCGCCTCTGCCTGACCGAAACAGGCAATGCCCCTAACAACTGGTTGGCCCATACACAGATCACCCCAGGAATCGCGGAACTCACGAACACAGACTGCCCCTCTCCTACGGGTGTGCTAAGCACTGAAACGTCCCCTCGAATCGTCACCAGTCAAGAAAGGCCGATCATCCTCGTGGAGTTTACTGGAATGCCTCCCCAAGACGCTTGGATCGAATATTGGATCGATGATCCTGAGTTAGACAACGAACCGACGACTCGAACTGAACTGAACGACGAGGGAGTCAATGGAGACCGCATGGTCAACGACCAATTCTGGAGCGCGACGCTTCCTGCGCTCCCCGTCAATTCGATCGTCCGATATCAAATTCATTTCACCGTCAAAGGAGCAAGCAAGCGCTCCCCCAGCCCCACTCAAGATGCCTTTGATTCTCACGCATTTTTTGTAGATCCACAAACGGATTCAAATCTCCCTAACAACTATCATCTGTTCATTTCATCTCGCAATTGGAGAGCCCTTCACAACGCGACACAAGCAGGGCGAGTTTCCCAAAACCGAGCGAACCCACGCTGGAACGATGAGGTTCCTGCCGTTTTCGTCGCCGATGGCATTGTCCATGATGTTTCCGTCCGTCACCAAGGAAGTCGGTGGAACAGAAGGAACGGAAGCACCATCAACTTCGATTGCGAATCTCATCAAGACGGTTCGGCACAAGTTCGTAGTTGGCGCATCGAATTCCCCTCCCACCGCAACCACAATGGAATGGACGTCATCCTCCTCCAGAAGCAATCGGGATGGCCCCAACACATCTCCTTCAAAATGTTTGAACTCGCGGGCGTCCCTGCCCCACGAACGAGTTGGGCAAACTTGCGAATCAACGGCTGCGAATACAACAACGATGCCTTCCAAATCGAACGCCCCGGAAGAGATCTAGTGGCCCGATGGTTTGGTGAGGTAGGGGATCTCTTCAAGTCCCAGGGATACACCGGGGATGAAGGTCCCTGGAGCTGGGGCGACGCCCGGCTCATACGCGGATCTAGGAATGGCTCAAGTGAACAAGAACGCTATGAACATACCTACAATCGAAAAACCTTGGGATGGAAGAACAATCCGTTCGATGGAATTGAAGACGCACCAGAAGCCATGATCGAAGGGCTGCATCAGGCCCGAGCTCAGGGCCCTCGCGCGCTTCGAACATGGCTATCTGAACACTTTGATGTCGATCGAACCCTTCGCTACATCTGCACAATCAACTATGTCGGCACCTTCGACGATATGTTTCAAAACCATTATCTCTACAAGAAAGCCGATGACGGAAAGTGGTGCATGTTTCCCTGGGATATGGACAACACGCTCGGTGGGGCCTTCGGAGAGACGAATGCCAACCCGTTTCGAGGCGTTCAAGAAAGTCGACATGGCAACGTCGGCAATCGAAGTGGATGGTGGAATCGAATCAAGGACTCCTTTTTCATCGCCTATGAAGCGGAATTTCTCGAGATGTTTCACCGATTGAACAATTCAGTGCATGCCCCGGATGCCCTAGCGCCCGTGATTGAGGAGAGCGCAGCCATTCGAGGACTCAGCCAAGGGTCAGTAAATTCGCTCATAAGCCACATCACCCGGCGACACAACTATCTCAACAATTTCATTGAACCACGCCTGAGTGTCCCGGAACTCAGCCTAAGCCGATCCACACAAGGAATTTCACTCGAGTGGCCCAGCCAGCGGCTCGACATCCAACTCCAACAAGCCAGCGACCCAACAGGGCCGTGGTTCGCCTTCCCCGACGAACAAGAAAGCCCGCTCAATTTCACCCCGACCGGGCCGGCTCGTTTTTTCAGACTCACGCCACGCCCGTAGTAGGCCCCAGAATTCTCAAGAAACCAAGATACGGACACTATTGAGACGCGAAATCGCAAGGAAATCCAGCAGGCCAAATTCAGATCTTCGATTCCTGACTTCAAACATACCAAGAACTCAACAGACGCAACAGATGCCCTACTCTTTCGAATTTGGCCTCGCTCAATTCGAACATATTCCCGACAATATGGGCATGGAATTAATCGCAACCTTCGCAGCATGCCCCCCCCCAACTGCGTCGCAAGCAATGAGTTCAAAGAGCAAGACCGACAACTCAGCCAGGTCAAACACCCGCTATTGCCCATTTCCACCGCAACCGATGGTCCCCCGCGATCTCACATCCTTACAAAAAGACACAGGAACATTCATCACCACCGAGCGAACATCACAAGCTCCGGCTGCCTGATCTGATTTTGGAACGCCCCTAACGAGCCCGCTAAAATGCCCTTTCACGGTCAAAACCGATCTATCGAGCTTAGCAAGAAGCGGAAGTAATGGACTTTTTCTTCCTCATCGCTTTCCTCACGATCTATTACATTCGTCCCCACGAATGGATCGACTGGGTTGGATATTTTCGACCGATCACGCTGACGGTCATCTTCGCGGTCATATCACTATTCCTCCGGGAGAACGGAGTGCGCTTTGCGCAATTTTTTCGGACACCCCATGACCGACTAATGATCCTCTACCTGCTTTGGATTTGTATCGCTTCAAAAAACTTCTTTGAGACTCTCGGAAAGACCTATCATCTCTTCGTTTTCTACTTCTTAGTTGTCCTCGTCGCCTACAACCACGAGAGAATCAAGAGCTTCGTCAAATGGTGGGCGCTAATGATCTATGCGATAGCATTTTTGGCTTGGGCAAGTGAACTCGGATTTGATCCAACTGAGAGCTATGTCCGAACCCATGGAGCGAGGCTGCAGGGCAGGCTGGTTCTGAACACATCGCTTTTTAATAATCCCAACGCACTCGGACACAGTGTCATTCCTCTATTGGGAATCATTTATCTCTTCTTCTGGTGGAATCGCAACCCGTTCGAGAAACTCAAAGGAATCGGACTCGCCATCATCCCTGCCTATACGATCTACCTGACCCAGTCGAAGGGTACTTACCTTTCAGGCTACGTCATGACGATCTCAATGCTGACTTTGAGAAAGAACTTTTTAACCAAACTTGGAATTCTAGCCATCATGCTCACTGTAGGCGCTGCCGCGATCATGTATCTCCCCAGGATGGAAGACCTTCGCCGTCCCGATGGCGAACGAGAGGCGGGAATCGAAGGCCGAGTCAACGCTTGGAACTATGCCCAAAAGTGTCTTCAAGATGGTGTTCTCCTTGGTTACGGTGAGTTTCCCCCATCGTTCTTCAATGCCCATGGATACCAAAAACCATCACACAGTTCCTATGTTCAGATCGGTGCTGAGCTAAGCTACCCGGGGCTCTTCTTTTTTGTTGGGCTCATTTATGTCAGCCTTAGAACTCTCCACGGAATCAAATCAACCGACCCAGAACGAGAGCGAATACGCAGAGTCCTTTTCATTCTGCTCATCGCCTATGCGGCTTCCAGCTGGACGGTCGACTTCGCCTACCGGGCGACTTTTTTCATGTTAGTGGGCGCGATTGCCGCCCTTCACCGACAACATCTTCCCTCAGATGAGCCAGTGACAATAAACCATCTCGAAATTATTACCGAACATCCCCCTCAAGAGAAACCACTATTCAGCAAGCTACGGATGGTCGATATTCCGATCATGATCGGTCTGACGTACGCAACAGTTCGAATGTGGATTTATCTTAAGAACTGGATCTAAACGAAAGGCGCCGCGCTCCCTTAGAACTGTCTCTTATACACATCTGACGCTGCCGACGAGCGATCTAGTGTAGAT
>OJGU01000212.1_pt1 | contig 39012 bp, 35 predicted proteins | sample 1594741 | NCBI WGS metagenome assembly OJGU01 (sample SAMN05416841, study PRJEB24817) | seawater metagenome | isolation source: Sea water | place: Canada:Atlantic | collected 2013-07 | reverse complement strand
CGAGATGTAGAGAGGTCTCGTGGGCTCGGAGATGTGTATAAGAGACAGAATAGGATGTTTATCATTGATTTTTCTGGTTTATAGAGGTTTTGAACATTTTCAAATTGGAAAATTGTTAATAAAAAAGAAAACTAAGTAAAAATATTTTTATTATGTTTGTAACTCAAAATTAAGAAAACTCGCATGAAAAAGATCGCATTAACTCTAACTTCTTTATTTCTATTAGCATTACTTTATTCTTCTTGCAAAAGTCATGGTACTTGTCCTGCTTATGGAAAAACAGACGTTAAGACTACAAAAGTAGCTGCTTAATATTTGTTTAGTTCCAACTATGAACTGGTTCAAACTCGAAACATTTTCTGATTATAACAATATGGTAGCCTCTTCTAACGAAGAAGGCTATTTTGCTGTTGCTGTGTTTAAACATAGTACCAGATGCCCTGTGAGTATGATGGCAAAACTTAAAATGTCAACAACATGGGATATTGATGAAAATAAACTACCGCTTTATTATTTAGACTTAATTAAATACAGAGAAATTTCTAATCAAATTGCAGTAGATTTTGATGTGCAACACGAATCTCCTCAATTGCTTGTTATAAAAAACAATAAGTGTGTTTACCATGCTTCTCACGGATTAATTTCTGTAAGTAAAGTTAAAGAAGTGTTAGAAATTAAAGACTAAGGTTTGTTTTATGTCTTTGGCTAAACTTAACGCTACAGGACAAGTTTTTGCTGAGTTTTCAATCAATTTCTTTTCTTTGTCAGAGTAATGATGATTGGTGAAATCAAACTCGATAATAACTTCTTTTATTTTTCTAGGTTTATCAGCCATTATTTTTGTTGCAGTTGCTGAGGCATTTTCAATAGAAAAACCGCTATCTCTAGCTTTAATTCCTATAATGGTAAACATACAACTAACAAGAGCAGTTGCAACTAAGTCTGTAGGAGAAAAAGCTTCAGCTTTCCCTTGGTTGTCTAAAGGAGCGTCAGTAATAATTTTGGTATTAGAGTATAAATGAACGGCCTCGGTTCTTAATTCTCCTTTATATATAACTTTAGATGTTGGCATAATGAATTAATGTGTTTGCAAAATAACTACATCTTGTAAAGTTGACAAATTATTTATTATTATTTTTGCTATTGCGTATGAAAAAAGTAGTATACATAATTATTCTTACTTTGTTTTTTTGTAATATTTCAAAAGTAGCTGCTCAAGAAACAATTTTTGAAGAAGCAAGAACGGTATATAAAAGTGAACAAGCCTATGGTTTAATTATTCATACAACAGGTTGGGGATTTAATTACAGATATGGAATGTACACTTCAGGTTTTACAAGAAGAACTTTTGAAGGAGAAATAGTTGGGTTAAAACATCCTAAAGAAATAAAAACATTTACTTCATTATTCGATAACTCTAATGGCTATGTATATGGTAAGTTAAATACTATGTTTTTGTTTAGAGGAAGTGTAGGGAATCATAAAACTTTTATTAGTAAACAAAGTGTTAGGGGTATAGCAATAGCTATGATTTATAATACAGGAATAACTTTGGCTTATGCCAAACCAATTTACTTAGAAGTATTATTTTATAATGAAGAATTGGAAACGATAGACACAAGATTTGAAAGATATAATCCTGAGAAACACACGCAGAATGATATAGTAGGTAAAGGTCCTGCGATGAAAGGATTGTTTGGAGGAAAAATTATTCCGGGTATATTTTTAAAAGCAGGATTAAATTTTGAATCTGCTAGGGAAGCAGAAAATTTAAATGCTCTAGAAGTTGGAGCAAAAGCAGATTTGTTTTTACAAGAGTTGCCAATGATGGCAAATGAATTAAATAGAAATTGGCTTATAAATTTATATGTAACGTTTTCGTTTGGCTCTAAAAGCACAAATTAGTTAGTAAGAATTGAAAATATTAAATGGAGAGATGATTAAAGAAGAAGAAAAAGCAGTGACACACAGTAAAATAAAAAAACCAAGCTGGTTAAAAGTTAAATTACCTACAGGTCAAGAATATACAAAAGTAAGGCAAATTGTTTCGGAACATAAATTACACACTATTTGTGAAAGTGGAAATTGCCCTAATATGGGTGAGTGTTGGGGAGCAGGAACGGCAACTTTTATGATTTTAGGAAACATATGTACTAGATCTTGTGGTTTTTGTGCTGTAAAAACTGGGCGACCATTACCTGCAGATTTTGAAGAGCCTGAAAGAGTAGCCAATTCGGTAAAACTAATGAACGTAAAGCATTGCGTTATTACATCTGTAGATAGAGATGATTTGAAAGATGGTGGTTCTATTATTTGGGTGGAGACAGTAAATAAGGTTAGAGAATTTAGTCCACAAACAACAATGGAAACCTTAATACCAGATTTTCAAGGGAAATGGGATAATTTACAAAGAATAATAGATGTAGCACCAGAAATAGTTTCACATAATTTAGAAACAGTAAGAAGGTTAACAAGAGAAGTAAGAATCCAAGCAAAGTATGATAGAAGTTTAGAAGTAATTAAGAGATTAAAGGAAGGTGGAATGAGAACAAAATCTGGAGTAATGTTAGGCTTAGGAGAGACCAAAGAAGAGGTGATAGAAACAATGCAAGATTTAGTAAATGTAGGTTGCGATATATTAACTTTAGGACAATATTTACAGCCAACGCCAAAACATTTGCCTGTTAAAGAGTTTGTTACTCCGGCTCAATTTGCTGAATATAAAGAGATAGGGTTGAAATTAGGGTTTAGATATGTAGAAAGCGGTCCTTTGGTTAGATCTTCTTATCATGCCGAAAAACACATGTTTTAGGAAATAAAGAATTTCAATGATTTTATACTAAATAGACTTGTGAAAATTTAAAATAAATTCGTATCTTGTGAGCCGTTTTGAGATATAATATAGAATAATACAGATAGAATAAAATTAAACTAAATAGATTACAGATGAATATTAAAACTATTATTGTTGGATCATTGGCTGTTGTAGGTCTTACAGCTGGATTAACTTATATTAACTCTAATAAAGAGGTTAAAAGTTCGTATAACCCTCTAGAGTACGGTAAATCAGAAACTTCTTCTGGTCCTGAAAAAATAAATGAGTATCTTAATATGTTAAGAGCTAATCCTCAAACAGGTAAAGTGGAGTATAGTGATTATCAAGCAGCAAGAAATCAGGTGATGAAATTAGCTGCCATGAAACAAAACAAATCTTTAGGAATGGTTTGGGAACAAATGGGTCCAGACAATGTTGGTGGTAGAGGTAGAGCTATATGGGTGGATAGATTTAATTCTAATATCATTTATGCAGGTAGTGTTGCCGGAGGTTTACACGTTTCTTATAATAATGGTAATACATGGACTAATGTACATCCTTTAGGCGATAATTTATCTGTTTCTTGTATTACTCAAACTGATAATGGAAGAATATTTTTTGGTACAGGTAGTGCATTTGAATCACCTACAGGAACTGGTTTAGGTTCTCCAGGATTTCCAGGTAATGGATTGTATGAATATGTGCCTTCAACAGGACAAGTGGTGCCAATTATGGTGAATGGAAATGTTCCTGCATTACCTAGTGTTAGTTTATCAATAGTTAATGCAATAGGAGCACGAGGAAACAGACTTTATTTAGGGATGACAAGCGGTACAGGATTAGTTTATGCAGATCCTGATGGATCTGGAAATTATCCATCAACTTTATCAGGGTGGACAAACCCTGTAGTTATTCCGGGACCTAATATTCCGGAAACAAGCTTAGTAAATGATATAGATATTGCTTCTGATGGTTCTATGTTAGTTTGTTATAGTGGTAAAATTTATACTTCCCCTGATGGTTCTCCTAATTCGTTTTCAATAACAAATGTTACAGGAGGTTCTAGAATTTCTGGGGCAATTGCTCCTTCAGATCCAAATGTTATGTATATTGTTTCTACGAATGGAGCACAAGTGTTAAACCCATCAAGAGGACTTGAAGTTAGCTTAGATAAAGGAGCGACATGGACCACAGTTATTCCTGGAGGAGTTCCTTCTATCGATCCATTTGTTCAATTAAGTGGAACCGGAGGTCAAGGTGGTTGGGATCAAGCTATTGCTGTAGATCCTTCAAATCCTGATAGAGTATTAGTAGGAGGAATTCAATTTTATGAATTTACATTAAACAGAACTTCTTCTCCATTAGGAGGTAACTGGGTAAAAGCAGCCGTGTTAAGTGAATTTGCAAAGCCATATTATATTCATGCAGATAACCATTCTATGCATTGGAAAGATGCAAATACTGTTTTCGTTATTGGAGACGGAGGTGTGTTTAGATCTACCAATGGAGGAGCTACATGGTTGCACATGAACTTAGGATTTAATGTTAATACATTTTTTAGTGTTGCTATGGCTTCAAATGGATGGTTTATGGGAGGTTCTCAAGATAATGGGACTCAGTTGTTTGATTTTGGACAATTAGGTACCGTTAGCCCTAAAGGAACGATTCAAATTCAGGGTGGAGATGGTTTTGCAACAGATTTTTCTGATTTTGGTGGAGGAATTGCCTTTTCTTGTTCACAGAATGGAAGTATAACAAGACAATCAGCTCAAGCTCCAGGTCAAGCAGGTGGATTTTTTGATAGCGAATTAAATGGTTGGACTCAATACCCATTTAATACTAAATTTAGGTTATGGGAATCTGTTAATGATCCGTTATCTATTGATAGTGTGAACGTGGTGTTTCAAGATACAACAACTTTAACTGCAGGACAACAAATTGTTTATCAAAGTTTGACTAATAGTGAAGATTTATACTATACTCCTACAACTACAATAACTTACTTTCCGGGAGATACCTTAAGACTTCAGGATTATTATCAATCTAGATTTGCATTTTATATTGGTGGGGGACATGTTCATTTAACAAAGGATGCAACAAGACTTAATGCTGCATCTAATGATTGGCATAGGGTTGCTACAAATATTGGAACTGCAGTGGCTCTTGAGTTTTCACCTGATGGAAATCACTTGTATATTGGGAATACAAATGGACAAGTATATAGAATTAGTGGTTTAGCTCTTGGAAATACTGATGCACAATTAGATGTTAGAAATACGGCTACTTTAATTACAACTAAAACATTAATAGCTTCAGGATTAGGTGGAACTGTTACAGGAATTGCTATAGATCCAAATAATGGAGAAAATTTAATAGCAACAGTTGGAAATTATGGTATAAATAATCATGTTTACAGAACTACTACAGCAGAAACTGCTGCAGGAACAGGTGGGTTTACAGCCATTCAAGGTCCTACTAGCTCTTCTGCTCTTGGTTATTTACCTAAAATGCCGGTTTATGATGCTGAAATTGATTATTCTGATAATAATGTTGTTTTAATAGGTACCGATTTTGGTGTTTGGGCAACTAATAATGCTTTTTCTGCTGCTACAGGAACTCAAGTTGAATGGTATACAGAAAATACTAATGGAATGGCTCATGTTCCTGTATTTGAAGTAAGACAACAACATAAAAATCCGGGTACAGCTTTTGGTAATTCGCCTTATTCAATGTGGGTATATTTAGGAACTCATGGTGGAGGCTTTTATACATCTAATTCATTAGTAGACCCTAATGTTGTTAGTGTTAATGAGCACGATATTAAAGTTGACAATAGCTTTAAAGCTACTTTAGGTCTTTATCCAAACCCAATCAGCTACAATGGAACAATTGATATTGCTGTTAGTGCTGCAACAAGAGGTGTTGTTAAAGTGTTTAACTTAAGTGGAGCGGTTGTTAAAACAATTGATTTAGGTACTTTACAAAAAGGAACACATAAAATTGATTTTGATGCTTCTGAATTAAGCATTGGAACATATATTATGGTATTAGACGGAGATAAAGCTCAAAAAGTAACTAAGTTTATTGTAAATAGATAATTTATTTGAAAACATAAACATTAAAGAAGCGATTGTTATATAACAATCGCTTCTTTGTTTATAAGCATTAATTATTATTTCTTATGATAGTTTTTCCTAATGCAAAAATAAATATAGGACTCAATGTTGTTGAAAAAAGACAAGATGGTTTCCATAATATAGAAAGCATCTTTTATCCTATTTTTCATCTCAAAGATATTTTAGAAATTGTTCTTAATACCGACAATGATAATAACGAAGTATTGTTTTCATCATCAGGAATACCAATTCCGGGAAATAATAATGAAAATTTATGTGTTAAAGCTTACCAATTGTTAAGAGCAGATTTTAATATTCCAAGTGTTAAAATTCATTTGCATAAAGTAATTCCTATAGGTGCAGGATTAGGTGGAGGTTCGTCAGATGCAGCATTTACTTTGAAATTATTAAATGCTTTATTTATTTTGAATCTTTCTGAAGAAAAATTAATCGCTTATGCCCAAAAATTAGGAAGCGATTGTGCTTTTTTTATTAAAAATAAATCTGTTTATGCGTATAACAAAGGAGATGAATTTAAAGATATTAATTTAAATTTAGACAATTATAAAATTGAAGTGGTATTTCCGAATATTCATGTATCAACAAAAGAAGCCTACGATGGAATTATAATTAGAAAAAGAGACATGGATTTGAGAGAACAATTGAAATTGCCTATTAACTATTGGAAAAACGTAATTAAAAATGATTTTGAAGCTTCCATATTTTCAAAATATAAAATGATAGAACAAACAAAATTAGCTTTATATAAACAAGGTGCTGTTTATGTATCAATGACGGGTAGTGGATCTGCAGTTTATGGAATATTTCATAAATAATATTGATGGAGAACTAATCTGCTTTACTAAAGTTATTGAAAAATATAAATTAGTAATTTTGGATTTTAATTTAAAAAAAAATAATATGCCGGTATATTTAGATTTTGAAGAGCCAATACAAATATTAGAAGAACAATTAGAGGAGCATTTAAAGCTTCAGGAGGAAAAGGGTGTTGATACATCTAAAATTGTTAAAGAGATTCAAAAAAAAATAAAAGATACTCGTAAAGAGTTGTACTCCAATCTTACACCTTGGCAAAGAGTTCAGGTTTCTAGACACCCGGAAAGACCTTATACATTAGCTTATATAAAACATATAACGGGTGGTAACTTTATTGAGTTGCATGGAGATAGAACTGTTAAGGATGATAAAGCAATGGTTGGTGGTTTTGGAATGATAGACGGACAATCTGTTATGCTAATTGGTCAGCAAAAAGGAATTAATACCAAAATGAGGCAATACAGAAACTTTGGTATGCCTAATCCTGAAGGTTATAGAAAGGCGCTAAGGTTAATGAAGCTTGCCGAGAAATTTAATAAACCTGTAATTTGTTTTGTAGATACTCCCGGTGCTTTTCCAGGTCTTGAAGCGGAAGAAAGAGGCCAAGGAGAAGCCATAGCAAGAAATTTATTTGAAATGGCTCAATTACAAGTGCCAATTATAGTTGTTATTATTGGAGAGGGTGCTTCTGGTGGAGCTTTAGGAATTGGGGTAGGAGATAAAGTATTTATGATGGAAAACACATGGTATTCTGTTATTTCTCCAGAGTCTTGTTCTTCTATTTTGTGGAGAAGTTGGGACTTTAAAGAACAGGCAGCAGCAGCACTTAAACTAACCTCTACAGACATGTTAGAAAATAAATTAGTTGATGGAATTATAAAAGAACCTGTTGGAGGAGCTCATGCAGCTCCTGAGGAGGCTTTTGACCTTGTTAAAAAAGAGATTCTTAAACACTTACCTAAGTTAGTGGAAATGGATAAAGATAAATTAGTAGAGAAAAGAATCAATAAGTTTTGTAGTATGGGAGTTGTTGTAGAAAAATAAGCTTGAATTAATAATATAAAAAAGCCTGAATCACATTTTGTGATTCAGGCTTTTTTAGTTTTTACTATTAGTTGTTTTTATCTTAAAATAGTGATACTTCCTTTGTGGAGTGTATTTGCAAAATCATTTAATTCTAATATAAAGAAATATGTTCCATCACTATGATTGTCACCATTCCAATCATTTTGATAACCTGTTTTTTCATAAATTTTCTTTCCCCAGCGATTAAAAATAACCAGTTTATTATCAGGGAAATATTGAAGATTTTTGAATACTAAGAAATCATTACTGCCATCTCCATTAGGTGTAAATATATTTGGAATAATAACTTCACAAGCTATGGCTTCAATTGTATATGTAGTTTGTTCCGTAACATTACATTGGTCAGTAACGGATAGTGTTATTAATTGGGAGCCTGCATTTAAAGTAGAATAATCAATAGGGTTACCGTTTCCTGAAAAAGAAATTCCATCAGTCCAGAAGTAAGAATATGGAGGATATCCATTATTTACAATTGCTGTAAGAGGCGTTGTTGAACCAATACAAATACTATCAACACTACTAATGCCAATAGTCATAGGTGTGTAAGGTGTAAAAGTAAAGTTTATAGTATCAGTTACAGTAAAATTACAAACATCAGTAACTGTAACATAATAAGTAGTTGGAGATGTGACGTTTACATTTACAAGGCTATCACTACTAGAATTACTCCAAGCAAAAGTATATGGAGCAGTTCCATTAGTAACTATGGTATAAATATCAATTAAGTGATCGTTTCCTACACAATTCAAAACACTATCGCCTGAGTTACCTGTAACTTGTAAAGGGGTATAGTTAACATTAACTGTGACAGTATCATAGACCGAGGTATTACATGCATCTGTTACTTGTAATGTGTAAGTAGTAGTCTGATTTATAGCAGGAATAGTATAATTAGGAGTATTTACATTACCGGGAGTCCAATTAAAAGTATATCCAGGATTACCACCATTAACAGTACTAATTAAAGTAACGCTTTGTCCGGGACAGGTTAGCGTAATGTCATTTCCAGCAGAAACTGTCATAGGTGCTATAGCTACAGTAATTACAACAGTATCATAAGCGGTGGTTAAATTACAACTGTCGGTAACAATTACAATAAACGTGTCAGTTTGATTAACAGGCGTAGTTAAATTTTGAGAACCTCCTAAAGTATCTCCATTCATGTTGACCCAAGTAAAATCATAAGGAGCTAGACCTCCAGAAGCTGATGAATTAATGGTGAGTCCACTTGTGGGACAGTTTAATGTCAAGTCAGTTGTAGTAATATTTATATCAGGAGCATCAACAACATAGATTGTTCCTGTGGTTAATACTGTATCACCACAAACATTAATAGTTTGAGCAGTAATTATAATATCTTCCATTCCTTCATTAAGTCCATCAGCTACAGGAGTTACAGTAAAGCAAATAGAACTTTGTCCAGGCTGAAAATAAATGGTGTCGGGTAACATGTTATAATCAACTCCATTTATAGCAGCACCTGTCATAAATAATGGAACTGTATCAGCTCCTGTAGTATCAATTCTTGTAAAACATATATCTGCATCAGCACAACCTTCAATAATGGTAGAATCACCTGTTGCGGTAACGATATTAATATCTACACCAGTAGAAGTTAAACTTCCACCTTCTAAAAATACTCCGGAATCCCAAACCCCATCACCGGCATCTGCAATGGCAATTTTTAGATGATAGGTTTGTCCGCAAACAACTTGTGATTGAGCGGTTAACACAACGGTATGACCATCATATTGAATGTATTGTGGATTAGTATTATACGGGGCATTTGTTCCTGTACCGTTTACAACGTAATAAGCTGAATTTGTTGTGCTGTTTACATTGTCAATAGTAACTGGAGTAGTTGAGTTTGGAATAAGAGCTAAATTTACTGCCGAATTAGTATAAGGTCCTGTAATTCCAGGACCGCTTAGAAAGAAACCAAATGCATCATTTACTCCTGAGTTTACAAATTCTAAGTATTCTTCTGAACCAAAGACATAATTAAATTTAATACTATCTCCAACAGGAATAAAGTCGAATTCCAATACAGCTGCATCAAATGTAGTTATCCCGGCAATTGTTGTTAAATCAGGATCCCCATTACCAAACATGTCTGTACCTGCACTTCCGCTATTGTTAGGTCCAATAGCTGTGGTAACGGTACCAGATGCTAAAATTAACCCATCAGGAATTCCAATTAATGTATTAGTAGCATCAAAATCTCCAATTTGAGTAGAAGCACCTGTAAAAGTAACATTAGAAATAGTAACACCTGCTCCAACCAATACATTTTGAACATATTGTGTAGGAGTCATAGTTCCTGTGTTTACAACTAGTTGAGCATTGATATTTATAGCCGTAAAATATAAAAATGTACTAAACAATAATTTTTTTATCATGATAATTAGTTTGACTAAATACTAAGTTTTAGACTCTAAAATTAGTTATTTAGTTGCAAATCATCAAGATTTCACGAGCTTTTTATATTTAAATCGTTGAGGTTCATTTCCTAAACGTTTTCTTCTATTTTCTTCATAATCAGAATAAGAACCTTCAAAGAAATATACTTGAGCATTTCCTTCAAATGCTAAGATATGTGTACAAACTCTATCTAAAAACCATCTGTCGTGAGAAATAATTACTGCTGAACCTCCAAAGTTTTCTATACCTTCCTCTAAGGCTCTTATGGCATTTACATCTAAATCATTCGTAGGTTCATCTAATAATAAAACGTTTGCTTCTTCTTTAATTGCCATAGCTAAGTGAAGTCTGTTTCTTTCTCCTCCTGAAAGATTGCCAACTTTTTTATTTTGATCGGAACCTGCAAAGTTAAAACGAGATAAATAAGCCCTGGAATTGATTGTTTTTCCTCCAAATTCCATCATTTCTGTTCCTCCTGAGAATACTTCAAAAATAGTTTTATCGTCTAATAAATCTTTGTGAGATTGGTCAACATAACCGATCTTAACGGTATCTCCAACCTTAAATTCTCCTGTATCAGGTTGTTCTTCTCCCATTATTAATCTAAACAGTGTTGTTTTACCTGCTCCGTTTGGACCAATAATACCAACAATACTTGCAGGAGGCAATTTAAAAGAAAGATTTTCGTATAAAATATTATCGCCAAAAGATTTTGAGATGTTAATAGCTTCAATAACTTCATTTCCTAAACGTGGTCCGTTAGGAATAAAAAGTTCTAGTTTAGCTTCTTTTTCTGAAGTTCCTTCACTTAATAATTTATCGTAGTTATTTAATCTGGCTTTAGATTTTGTTTGTCTTCCTTTTGCGTTCATTCTTGTCCACTCCAACTCACGTTCAAGTGTTTTTCTTCTTTTACTTTCGGTTTTCTCTTCCTGAGCCAATCTGTTAGATTTTTGTTCTAACCAAGAAGAGTAATTTCCTTTCCAAGGAATACCATGACCTCTGTCTAGTTCTAAAATCCAACCGGCAACGTTATCTAAGAAATATCTATCGTGGGTAATGGCTATAACCGTTCCCGGATATTGTTGTAAATGTTGCTCTAACCAATACACACTTTCAGTATCTAAGTGGTTGGTTGGCTCATCTAATAGTAATACATCTGGTTGCTTAAGTAGTAATCTGCAAAGAGCAACTCTTCTTTTTTCCCCTCCTGAAAGGTTGGCTATTGAAGCATCTTCAGGTGGACAGTTTAAAGCATCCATTGCTCTAGCAAGTTTAGCATCAAGCTCCCAAGCATTAAGAGCATCAATTTTATCCTGAAGTTCTGCTTGTCTTTTCATTGCAGCATCCATCTTTTCAGGATTTTCATATACTTCCGGGTCTCCAAAGCTATTGTTTACCAATTCATATTCATTAAGTACATCAATGGTTTCTTGAGCTCCTTCTTGAACTATTTCTTTTACTGTTTTTGTTTCATCTAATTGAGGTTCTTGCTCTAAATACCCAACCGTATAACCCGGAGAAAATGTCACATCTCCTTGATAAGATTTTTCTACTCCTGCAATAATTTTCATTACAGTAGATTTCCCTGAACCATTAAGACCAATAATTCCTATTTTGGCTCCATAAAAAAAAGATAAATAAATATCTTTTAATATAACTTTCCCGTTTGGTAATGTCTTTCCGACCTTATTCATCGAAAAGATTACTTTTTTATCATCACTCATAATTTATAAATAATTTTTTTGCAAATATCATTATTTTGTGTTAATGATATTCAAATTAGCTTACTTACTTTTTCTTTACATCAAAGGCATTTAGTCCTTTCTTTCCTTCTCTTAACTCGAATGTAACAATATCATCATCCTCAATCTTTTCAAGTAGTCCTTTTTCATGAACAAAATATTCCTCACCTGTTTCATTGTCTTTTATAAAACCAAAGCCTTTAAGTTGATTGAAAAATTTTACAGTACCGGTCTTCATAGGTTAGAAATGGTTTGGTTAATAGAATTATTGACTAAGGTAGTAAAAAATGTTAGAAGTAAGAATGGTATTGTTGATTAAATAATTTTTTTGTTGAATTAGAAACACTTATAAAATATTCTTTAAGATAAAACATGACATTAATCAGCTAATTTTTTATCTTTGTGAAAATTTTAGTACATTTTTAAATGAAGAATCAAAAAGAACACCCAAGATGTCAAACATGCGGTTCTAAGCATATGTCTGTTTTTTGTGCTTTAAGTAATGAACAAGTTGAAGAAATTGACAATAGTAAAGGGTGTAACTTTTATAATAAAGGACAAGTAGTTTTTCACGAAGGAAATAGAACAAATGGAATTTACTGTATTAATAAAGGGAAGGTAAAACTTTTTCAGATAGGTTCGGAAGGAAAAGAACAAATAATTCGATTTGCTAAACCTGGAGATGTTATTGGCTATAGAGCTTTATTAAGCGAAGAACCATTGTCTGCTTCTGCTTCTGCAATTGAGGATGATACTACTATTTGTTTTATACCTAGAGATCAGATTTTTTCTATGATAGCTCAAAATCCTAACTTTAACTTTAAGTTTTTAAAAATGTTGAGTCATGAGTTAGGAGAGGCAGCAAAAATTATTACCGATTTAGCTCAAAAACCAGTAAGAGAAAGGCTTGCGGAAACACTTTTAATTCTTAAAGATACTTTTGATATGGATGAAGAAAAAAATATTCAGGTAAAATTATCAAGAGAAGAATTAGCAAACATTGTTGGTACTGCAACAGAATCGGTTATCAGGTTACTTTCAGAATTTAAAAAGGACAAGCTTATTGCTGTTGAAGGGAGAAATATTAAACTACTTAATATTCCCGGTTTAACAAGAGTAGCAAATGTTTTTGAATAGTTACTTGAAGTTGTTTAAAGAGAAATTATCCCCTCAATTTTTTCTGCTTTTTTATACACCTCAATAATTTCATCGGGATTTATCATCATTTCCTTTGCGGTAACGCTAATAAACTTGTTTGTTTTGGATTGTCGGGTAAGCACTTCGGCTTCTTTGCCAAATAACGCCTCTACCAAAGCCAACTTATGATTATCAGCAGGTATTATAAATTTAAACATGTAAACACTAGGCCAGTTAAATTGATCTTCTAATTTACTTTTCAGGTTATTGTAAAACGTTTCTTTTTCGTCCATTTGTATTTTTTAGAAAAACAAAGTTACCAAAAACTACCTAACTTGAGTTTGATTATTCTGCTACAAAAGGAACTCCGTAATAAAACTCTAACACTTTTAGTTTAAAAGTATAATCATATTTAGATCTCAATAATTGAGATTCAGCAGTAAACAATCTGTTTTTGGTTTGGTTAAAATCAAAAGCATTCATATTGCCAACCTGAAATCTTTCTTGAGCATATTTAAAAGCTTCATTTTGTGCTTCAACAGATTTTTTAGATGCTTCAAACGACTTTGAAGCTGATTTAGCATCTGTATAAGCGATTTGAACAGACTCTCTCAATCGTAGCTTTTCACTTTCTAAATTGTTTTTTGCTCTTTCCATATTAATTTCTGCTCGGGTTACAGATGTTCTAAACTGAAACCTATTAAATATGGGTATGTTTAAAGATAAGCCTAAAAAATGTCCAAGATTATTGTCTAATTGTTCGTTATGCGGGAAAAAATCTACATATCCTTGTCTATGCTGATATACAGTACTTAAACTGTAGTTGAACGAAAGTGAAGGTAAATAATTTGCTTTTGAAATTTTCACACCTTTTTCGGCACTTTCAATGGTAAGTTCGGCAGCTTTTATTTCAGGAAAAGAAATGGCAGCTTTCTCATAAATTACAGTTGATTCATTAGCAATAATACTGTTATTAGGATCTTTTAATTCAATTTCTTCAATTGTTATTGTTCCTTCAGGAAGTTGTAACAATTGAGCCAATCTTAGTGTGGCCATATCGAAATTATTCTGAGCATCAATTAATGTTTGTTCATCACTACCTAAAGTTGCTTTAATATTTAATAAATCTCCTTTAGGAGCTAAGCCTGCATCAACCAAGTTGGTAATTCTTTCAACTTCTTTTATACTAATATCAACTTGAAATTGGGCGATTTTAATCTGTTCTTTGGCAAACAATACTTGTAAATAAGCATTTACAACATTCAAGGAAATGTCGTTTTTCATTTTTGTAATATTTGCTTCTTGTACAGCAACATTTATTTGAGCTTGGTTTAACGTATGAATGTTAGAAAATCCATCGAATAACACCAAATTAGAATTTAAGCTGTAATTATTTGATCTGTAATCTGCAGAAACTCTAGAACCTGTTGCATCAATAGAAGAACCAAAGTTAAAAGATTGAGATGCAGAGGCATTTAAGTTAGGTAAGAAATTTCCTCGTGCATTTTTCACATCTTGGTATTGATTGAGTTTATCTAACTCCGATTGCTTAATGGAAATATTGTTTTCTAAAGCATAATCAACACATTCTTTTAGCGTCCATACTTTATTTTCTGCTGTATCCTGAGCAAATAAGCTGGATTGAACAGCAATGAAAACAGAGACTATAAATATTTTTTTGAATTGCATAATTATTATCTGTTAGATTTACTATTTATTTTAGTTGGTTGGGTAATGTTCCAAACTTTTACCTTGTCATTAGCGGTAATCCCCGATAAAATTTCCACATTAATACCATCTGAAATACCGAGTTTTACATTTTTTCTTTCGAACTGTTGTTCGTCAACAGCCACTTCTACATAAGGCTCGTTTGTTTCTACATCAAATTGTAATAATGCTTCTCTGATGGCTAACACGTTTTCTTTTTTATCTAAAACTAAAGAAGCATTAGCACTATAACCTGCTCTAATAAAAAATGCAGAATCTAAAAATACATCAGCTTCAATTTTAAACTGAACAGCACCTTGTTCCTCAATTCCTTTTGGAGCGACAAATCTTAATTTCGCATCAAATTCTTTATCATTAATAGCTCCTAAGCTTACTTTTAAATCCATGCCTTTTTTCAATTTACCAACTTCAGCTTCATCTACTTTTCCTTCAAAAACCATGTTGCTTAAATTAGCAATAATAGCTACAGTTGTACCGGGATTAAAATTGTTACTTTCAATTACTTGGTCTCCTTTTTTTACAGGGATTTCTAATATAGTTCCTGAAATGGTAGCTTTAATATTAGTATTGGCAACACCTCCGTCTCTTGTCCCTAGCTGAATAATTTGCAAATCGTTTTCTGCATTGCTAAGTTCTTGCTTGGCTTGGTTAAATCTCAATTCTATATTGTTGAATTCTTGTGCAGAGATTACTTCTTTATCGAAAAGTTGTTTATTTCTGTTGTATTCTAACGTAGCATTTTCTAGATTGAATTTAGCATTTTTAACTCTTCCGATAGCGTTATTTAGAGCAGATTCATTAGGAATAACTTTAATTTTTGCAATTAAATCTCCGGCTTCAATTTTTTCACCTTCTTTCACTAAAATAGTTTCTAAGATACCTGAAATTTGGGGTTTAATTTCTACCTCGTCTTCAGGAATAACTTTTCCTGTGGCAACAGTTTTTTTCTCAATAGTAGTTTTAAATGGTGTTTCAGTTTCATAAACAACAGCAGACTTACTGTTAGATTTAATAAAAAATGAAGTAGCGAAAATTACACCTAGCACTACTAGTGCAATTAAGAAGTATTTTACTATTTTTTTCATGTGCTTTGTATTTTGGTTTTTATGTTTTTAGTTATTTTATTCTTCTCTTAAGGCATCAATAGGTTTAATGCTAACGGCTCTTTGTGCCGGAATTAATCCTATTAATGTTCCTAAAATTATCATGATTAATAAAGCTCCAACAATGTATGGTATTGGAACTGTTGGGTTGGTATAAGGAAAATCAGTTACATCTTGTGTGGCAGCGTTGATACCTGCAAGTACCAAAGCCCCTAAAATAATTCCTAATACTCCCGAAACTAAGGTAAGAAATACAGATTCTAAAATTATTTGTCCTTTTACTTCATTAGGTGTTGCACCTAATGCTCTTCTAACACCTAACTCTCTGGTTCTCTCTTTTACAGAGATTAATAAAATATTACCAATACCAATTACTCCTGCAAATATAGTGGCTATCCCTACTACTAAAGACAAAAATGTTAAGCCTTTAGAAAAGCCTTGTACTTTATTAAAAATTTCGCCTAAATTAAATGAACCTATTGCTCTTTCATCTTCCTGTGCAACACTGTGAATATCTTTTAATACTGTTTTTACTTTCTTTTCTACTTCTATTACATCAGCGTCATTATAGGCAGCAATAGCTAACCAACCTACGTTTTCTCCTGTGTTGTAAAGTTTTCTAAAGGTTGTAAATGGAATGTAAATATCCCCATCATCTTCAAAACCACCACCTTGCACAAATTTATGAACGCCAATAACCTGAAAATAGCTGTTGTCTATTTTAATAAATTGTCCAACAGGATTTTCATTTTTGTTAAACAGTTCTCGTTGAGTTCTTTCTCCAATTACACATACTTTTCTATCGTGCTTGATGTCCTCTTCATTTAAAAACCTGCCACCATCATAAATATCTTTGGTAGCAATTTTTACAACTACAGGAAAGTCACCATAAACATTGTATTTTCCATGTTTTAAATCTTTAGTAATGGTAGGAGCATCTCCTCCAAAAACACCTTTAGCATTTCGTGGTGCTACGTATTGTATTTCCGGAATTTTTGTTTTTAATGTTCGCACATCATTCAATTTTAATTGAATAAATCTCCCTGTTTTAAAACCTTTGTAAGGAACACTTGTTTGTTGTGTCCATACAAACATACTGTTCATAGCAACACGCTCAAATTGTCTTTCAAAACCATTGTCGAGCCCTTTGGCAGCACCTGATAAAGTAATATAAATAAAGATACCCCAAAGCACACCAATTACAGTAATGGTGGTTCTGGCTTTGTTTTTAGTAACAGAGCTCAAAATTTCGGACCATGTATCTCTTCTAAATATCAATTTTAATTAGTTTATATAGTTATCAGTTATTAGTTTCATTTAATCTTCCATCTTCCACATGTTTATTCATCTCTCAACGCTACAATTGGTTGAATTTTAGCTGCTCGTTTAGCCGGAACATAACCTGCTAATGCCCCAAAAAGTATTAAAATAATGGTTGCTGTTATGGCTGTCCCTAAATCTATATATGGGTTTAAGATAAAATAATCTTCTAATTTATCTCCTATCATTTTTAAAACAAAAATTCCTAAAAATAGACCAACATAACCTGCAATTAAGGTTATAAAAATAGATTCTTGTAAAATCATGGTGATGATAGAAAAAGGTGTTGCTCCTAATGCTTTTCTAACACCAATTTCTTTGGTTCTTTCTTTAATCACAAAAACCATAATGTTGCTAATACCAATAACTCCGGCAATTAGTGTCCCTATGCCAACAAAGGTAACAATAAGAGTTAAAACACCGGAAAGTTGTTGGTTATCGTTCATATTGTCAGCAATATTTCTTATAAAAACACCACTTTGGTCATCAGGAGCAATTTCGTGTTTTTCTTTGAGGAATTTGGTAAGTTTTTCTTCAAAAATCATGGCTCCGGCATAACCTAATTCGGGTTTGTATGCCAATACTATTTGATTAATGTCGTCTGTATTTTTTTCAATAAGTTGTAGGGTAGTGTAGGGAATATATATTCTTCGTTCTTCATTATCACCACCCTCATCCTGAAAAACACCAATAACTTTGTAGGCGGTATTATTAATAATAACATGTTCACCTAAGGCATTTCTATCTTTAAATAAATCTTTTTCTACCAATCTACCAATTACAGCATATTTTGTTTTTTCTTTAACATCTAAATCATTTAAATAACGACCTTTCATCATAATGGTTTTTTCGGAAATCTGATGAGCAGGACTCACACCAACGTATGAATAAGAGTTAGATTCATTATTAAAAGTTACAGTTCCGTTTCTAAATATTCGGGGAGTAATGTATTCTAAATAGAAAGGAAAATTCTTTTGGATATCGGTTAAATCATCGTTTTTAAACTGAATAGTCCTATTTACATTATAACCTTTGTAAGGTATGCTGGTTCTTCCCGGAAAAATAAACATGGTGTTGGTGGCATCATCCATAAAAAATTGATTGAATGAGTTTTTTAGTCCGTTGCCTAAACCAAGTAAAGTAATAAAAATGAGTAAACCAAGGGTAATAGTAAACCCCGACAAGAACGTACGGAGCTTGTTTTTCTTTATTGTTTGAAATATTTCTTGCCAATTATCGCTACTAAACATATTCGGATGCTCTAACTTGGTTAACTTTTTTATCTTCTATAATAATTCCATCTTTTAACTGAACAATTCTTTTACACATGTTGGCAATATCTTCCTCATGGGTAACTACCAAAAGTGTCTTTCCTTCATCATTAATTTCTTGTAACAACTGCATTACTTCATAAGAAGTAGTAGAATCTAATGCTCCTGTAGGTTCATCGGCTAAAAGTACTTTGGGTTGAGCAGCTAATGCTCTGGCAATGGCCACCCTTTGTTTTTGTCCACCAGAAAGCTCGCTGGGTAAATGTGTTGCCCAATTAGCCAGCCCTACTTTGGTTAAGTATTGCAATGCTTTTTCATCTCGCTCTTTTTTAGGAACTCGTTGGTAATATAGCGGAAGAGCAACATTTTCTAAAGCTGTTTTGTAATTAATAAGGTTAAACGATTGGAAAATAAAACCTAAAAATTTGTTTCGGTATTTGGCTGCTTTGGTTTCGTTGAGGTTTACAATAGGAACACCATCAAGCGTGTAGCTACCAGTGTCTAATAAATCTAGCATACCTACAATATTCAGTAAAGTAGATTTTCCGGAACCGGAAGATCCCATAATAGCAACCATCTCTCCTTCTTCTACATTAAAGTTAATTCCTTTCAATACATGGAGTACATTGCTGCCCATTTTATATGATTTATGAAGGTCTTTTATTGCTATCATTCCGAAATGGTTTTTTATCTTAATACCAAAAGTAATTTATTAATGGGTGCATGGCATATTATTTTACACCAATGGAAAAGTAAAATGATGAGTGGTAGGAGAAAGTTCCCTAAATTCTTTAAAGGAGGGCTTGTTATTCTGCAATTAAATCAGAATTAAAAACGTCATTCTCGAAATTTTCAAGGAACGTAGAAAATTGTCGGGAATCTTTCTTCTATTGCTAATCAACCAACAAATAACTAATCTTAAGTGCATTATAAGTGGGCTTTTTACTAAATAAACGAATTAATTTTTTTTATTGGAAATAAAAGCTCAACTTTGCCACCGCTTATAACAAAAAGTTGTAAAGCATAACTCGCCAAATTGGTAAAGAGTATTTCTAGCGATCTTTTCGTCCCGCTGTTAATAATCAACATACCGATTCGGTATAAATAAACAAAAAAATGACATTTAAAGAATTAGGTCTTGACGAGCATATCGTGAAGGCAGTTGAAGAATTGGGTTTTGAAAAACCATCACCAATTCAAGAAGAATCTATTCCATTATTAATTACTGGAGATAAAGATTACGTGGGTTTAGCACAAACAGGAACAGGTAAAACTGCTGCTTTTGGCTTACCAATGATACAACAAATTGATACGAACTCAAAAGCCATCCAAGGGATGATTTTGTGTCCTACCAGAGAGTTGTGTTTACAAATCACTAACGAGTTAAAATTGTATGCTAAACATACAAAAGGTATTAAAGTAGTAGCTGTTTATGGTGGCGCTAGCATTAGCGACCAAATCAGAGAAATTAAAAGTGGTGTAAATATTATGGTGGGAACACCCGGTAGAACCATTGATTTAATGGAAAGAAGAGTACTGAAATTTGACGAAGTTAAAACAGTAGTGTTAGATGAAGCCGATGAAATGTTAAACATGGGTTTTAAAGAAGACATTACTAAAATTATAGAACAAACACCTCCTTCAAAACATACTTGGTTGTTTTCTGCAACCATGCCTAAAGAGGTAGAGCGTATAGCTAAAAACTATATGACAGACCCGGTAAGAGTTACTGTCGGAACAAAAAATAGCTCTGCAGCTAATATTGCACATCAATATTGTGCAGTAGCAGGAAGAGATCAATATGATGCATTAAGAAGATTTATTGATGTTGCTCCTGGAATGTATGGAATTGTTTTCTGTAGAACGAGAAGAGAAACAAAAGAAATTGCAGACAAATTAATGGCTGATGGCTATAATGCAGATGCATTACATGGCGATTTATCACAAGCTCAAAGAGACAGTGTGATGGCAAAATTCAGAAACAGAAATTTACAGGTATTAATTGCTACTGATGTTGCTGCAAGAGGAATTGATGTAGATGATTTAACACATGTTTTTCATGTTGATTTACCGGATGAAATTGAAAGTTACACCCACAGAAGTGGACGTACTGCAAGAGCCGGAAAATCAGGAAGATCTATTGCATTGGTTAGTCCTTCAAAAGCGAGCAGAGTGCGTTTAGTGGAGAAACAAATTGGCGGTAAAATGGAGTTGATTCAAGTTCCTACCGGTAAAGAAATTTGTTTCCAACAACTAATGAAAGTAATTCAAAATGTAAAAGAAGTGGAGATTAATGAAAAAGGATTAGCTCCTTACATTGCTCAAATTCATGAAGAGTTTGCTGATGTTTCTAAAGAAGAATTAGTTGAAAGATTTGTATCATTAGAATTCAATCGTTTTATTAAAGATTACGAAAAAGCGAGAGATTTGAATATTGACATGAGTACGATGAAAAAAGGAAGAGAAAGAGGCGAGCGTGGAGATAGAAAAAGAGGTGAAAGAGGTGATAACACTACAAGAAATACTAACAGATTGTTCATCAACATTGGAAAAATGGATGGATTTGAGAACAAAGGTCAAATTTTGGGATTCATTTGCAACCAAACAGGTGTTGACGGAAATTCTATAGGAAAAATTGATTTGTTTGATAGCTTTGCTTTTATTGGTGTTGACGATAATGTTGGAAATACACTTATCAATAGCCTTAATGGTAGAAATGTTGAGAACAGAGATATTCGTATTGAGTTTTCTAAAGATAAGCCAAGAGGCGAAAGAAGCGATAGAGGCGGAGATAGAGGTGGATACAAAGGCGGTGGGGACCGTGGTGGAAACCGTAGAGAAAGAACTTCATCTCGTTCTTCATTTAAAAGAGAACGTAGAAGCTAATAACGCTTTTTGATAAAACTACAAAGCTCCATAGTTTATCTATGGAGCTTTTTTTATGGGGTGTTGGGATAAATATTTTGTATGACAGATTTTAAATGTTTGTCATTAATCCCAAATACATATTTATTACATGATGAGGATGTTCCATAGTTGATTTTATCAATATGTTCTTTAGTTGCATCAATGTATGAGATTTGATCTTTAATTTCGTGATAAATTGGATTCATTAATCCGACTGCTAATTTAGGGTGTAAAGGCATAAAATGAAATATATCGTCTATATATTTTATTTTATGTACTCTTTCTTCGATATCTATACTAAACCCTGGTGCGTCTGAAGTAATAAAAAAATTATTATCATTGGAAATTTTAAAAAAAACTATATTGTAAGAGCTTATTCTTTCAAGAATTTCTTGAAAAACTTTATTTCTTCCTAATGTTGATTCAAGAAGTGAATCGACATGAAATTCTTTTGGAATATTATCTGAGGATAAAATTATGGTCTTACTTTTATTTATAATCCTAGTAAGATTTGATTCATCTAACCAACTAAATTTTTCCTTCATTGATAAAGTAGATTTTTCAATAGCTTTATTTAGATTTTCTTTTGTAATACTGTTTCTAAAAACAGGGTTTCTCGCTTTCATATTTAGAAAAAAAAGAGGTAACCTTTGAATTGTTGTGTTACTGATTTTTCCATTAAGTGCTTCAGAAATGAGTAGATTGTAATATTCTTTTTCATACCAAAAAGCATTTCGTTCAATGAAATCATTAGGAATAGAATGTTTATTTGCTTTCTTACTATCTAGATTATAGAAATCATTATCATAACAAATAGAATTAATATTTCTAATCTTAATAGAACTCCACTTATTAGTCTGTTCAACAAATGTTGTAGAAAATAAATTATTGTTTGTCTCACAAAATTGTTTTAAATAAACTCTTGGTACAAAATGTTGTTTTTCCATCTTGGCTAAATAAGACTAATTGATTTATTTAATGTATTAATAAAATCACAATGCATAAGCAGGGCAGGTGTGCGATTTCATTCCACCACCTTCACCAATACCACCACCGGGGCATTGTCTAAATCCTAACATAATTTCGTGGCTGTAGTTGCCATAAATTTTGTTGAGTGGAAAATCAAAAGCATAACCTATAGTAAGGGCGTCAAAAACTTTGAACTTAATTTGTGCAACAATGGCTTCTCCAGCTCTGTAGCCAATTCCCATGGTAAAATTTTGTCTATACACCCAAGCAATATTTAAATCTAATGCAGGAGGTCCCATATTGTTCATTTTCAATAAAAAGGATTTAAAAACGGTCCAATTATTATGTACAGATTGATGTCCCATACCAATATAGTATTGGTTTACCTGTTTAGACTCTTGTCCGAGTTTAATGTTTTTAAAATAGGTTTGATTAATGGAAAAACTGTAATATACTTTGTTGTTGTACAATAAAATTCCGGGCATAATATCCGGGTAATGTAGTACAGAACCTCCTGCATTATCCAACACAGGGTCAGGATTGTTGTTACCAAAAACATCCGTCATACTATACTGTTGAACACCTGCAAAAATTCCTGCTCCCAACGTAAGTTTTGGAAAAACTTTTTTATGATAGGCATATCCTAATTTAATGTAAGAACGGGTAGTAAGATGTAAGGCATCTTGCTCCACATAAAGTCCAATAGCATGAGTACCTTTATTGGGTTTGTAATGATTGCTTTTAAAAGGCATATGAGCACTTGCAAAATAGGTGCGTGGAGCATTATCGAAACCTACCCATTGCAAGCGAGTTCCTGCTTTAAAATCTAAACATTTGGCAGTACCTGCAAAAGCCGGGTTATGACCAAAATTGTTAAACGTATATTGTGAGTATTGCGGAGCTTGTTGCCCAAAAAGTGTTTGAACAATCAATATAAAAATAGCTATGTAACTTACAATTTTAAACATATTAACGCATTATAGAAACTGCTCCTTTAAACACTTTTTCATCTCCAAATTCAGGAGTAATTTCTAAAATATAGTAAAAAGTAGAAACAGGTAAATCACCACCTAAATATTTAGCATCCCAACCATCGCCATTTTTGTAATTTTCTTCATGGTAAACACGTTGTCCCCAGCGGTCGAAAATATAGACTTTATTTTTTGGATACAATTCAATAAAACGAATAATCCAAGTATCGTTTGCTCCATCGCTATTAGGTGTAAAAACTTGTGCAGGTATTGGATCGGGACAATCAAAAGGCGTAATATCTACTTGCGTGGTATCTTTACAACCATTATTGTCTGTGGTGATTAGCGTGTAGCTACCAATAGGTACACTGCTAAAAAATCCGGTAGAACTTTGTCCTACACCCACCAAGTCATGGTTGTAAGGAGGATCACCTCCATCAGAAGAAACTACTATGTCTGCAACCGTTTGATTACACTCTTTTATAATAGGAGTAGCTTCTGTAGTAATAATGGTTGTATTAATAAAAATAGATGCAGAATCACTGTCAGGAAAACAACCTGTTGAGGTATTCATATAAACGATAACGGTTTGGTTGTTAGCAGGAAGGTTAATTGTAGAACCATTTCCGGGAACAGTATCTCCATTAATTACCCACACATAAGTTGGGTTTACAGCTCCTGCTGAAGAATCTGCTGTTAGTTGAACAGGAGTGTTTTTACAAACAGGTCCGGAAGTTACATCAGGATTACTGCTAATGGTAACATTAACAGGACACTGTGCTTTTACCATAAGTGAAGACAGGTAAAAAATAGTGGTAATTGTAAAGATAATTAACTTATTCATTGCGGCTAAATTACAATTTATTTTGATTTGAAAGATGGGGTAATTAATAGATATTTAGCCTTTTATTGCATAGCAATAATACTTTCTCTAACAGCAGTTACAAAATCATTGATATTGTTTTTATCAAACTTACTGCTATCAATGGGTTTGCCAATGATTACGTTAACCTTTCCGGGAGTAATAGTATTTGTTCCTGATTTCCAAACTTCATAAGTGCCTTTAATAGATACAGGAACAATGTCAACTCCTGCCTGAAGCGCTAAGTGAAATGCACCTTTTTTAAAAGATTCAACCTTCCCTGTTTTGCTACGTGTACCTTCGGCAAAAAGTACAACTGATTTTCCTTCGCTGATTTTTTTCGCTGCTTTTGTTATGCTTTTCAAGGCTTTTTTCTTGTTTGTTCTATCAACAAAAATATGCCCTGCAACCCACATGTACCAACCTACAACGGGAGTCCAAATAAGTTCTTTTTTACCAATAAAATGTAAGTTTTTGGGGAGACTGTAACATAAACATCCAATATCTAAGTGAGAAAAATGGTTGGAAACAAAAATTACAGGCTTATCGGCAGGAACATTTTCTTTTCCACTAACAGAAATATCAATTCCTGCAATTTTCATTAAAACAGGTGCAAAAACTGTTCTGGCAACCATTAGAGGAAACTGTCTGTTCATCACAAAAGGAATAAATAATGGAGCTATCAGCATTAGCGAGAACGTCCATATTATCATTAATGTTATTCGTAAATAGGAAATCATTTTTAAGTGTAAACCTGTTTAGTTTTGAAAATCAATTATCTATATCCTTTTGTGATATTGAGTTGTATTAATTTTTAATTGACTTCAAAAATACCAAAATAGCTATAAATTACTATTGATAAAAGTGATGATTTAACGATTATTTTATAGTTATTTCATTATTAATTTGTTCGGCACATTTTTGTCCGTCAATTGCTGCAGAAACAATACCTCCGGCATAACCCGCACCTTCACCGCAAGGGTATAAGCCTTTTATTTCAGGATGTTGTAGGGTTTCTTTATCTCGTGGAATTTTTACAGGAGAGGAAGTTCTGCTTTCCACAGCTACTATAATAGCATCTCGTATTAAAAAACCTTTCATTTTGTTACCGAAATCTCTAAAACCTTGCTGTAGTCTTTCTGTAATTTGTTTAGGGAATAATTGGTGAACAGCAGCAGAAGCAACTCCCGGTTTGTAAGAGCAATCGGGTAATGATGCTGAAATTTGGTTATCAATAAAATCTATTAAACGTTGAGCAGGAGCTATTTGTCCGAAATTGTTTTGCTCATTATTTTTACCTGCAACAAATGCTTTTCGCTCAATATTTTCTTGCAACTTTAATCCTGCCAATGCACCAAATTGTTCGTAAGGTTTTAAATCATTGGGTTCTACAGCTACTACAATTCCTGAATTAGCAAATGGATTGTTTCTTTTGGATGGCGACCAACCGTTGGTTACAATTTCTCCGGGAGCAGTAGCGCAGGGAGCTATAATTCCTCCAGGACACATACAAAAAGAAAATACACCTCGGTTTTTAACTTGAGTTACTAATTTATATGAAGCAGGAGGCAGGTATTCATTTCTCACATCACAATGGTATTGAATTTTATCAATTAACGCTTGTGGATGTTCCACTCGTACTCCAATAGCAAAAGGTTTAGCTTCCAACTTAATTTTTTTCTTATCTAATAAATAAAAAATATCTCTTGCCGAATGTCCTGTTGCTAGAATTACATTAGCAGTTTCGATAATTGTGTCATTATTGATTTCAACACCTTTAATGGAATTGTTTTCTATCAGTAAATCGGTGAGTTTGCTCTCAAAATGAATTTCTCCACCATTTTCTATAATGGTATTTCTAATGGCTTCTACCACTTTTGGCAATTTGTTTGTGCCGATGTGTGGATGAGCATCAACTAGAATGTTTTCGTCAGCTCCGTGTTGAACTAAGAGTTGTAACACTTCTTTTACATCGCCTCTTTTAGTAGAACGAGTATAAAGTTTACCATCAGAAAAAGTTCCTGCACCGCCTTCGCCAAAACAATAATTCGATTCAGGATTTACAATTTGGTTTTTAGTGATATTGGCTAAATCTCTTCGTCTGTTTCTTACCGACTTACCTCTTTCTATTACTATAGGTTTGATGTTTTTTTCTAATAGTTTAAGAGCGGCAAACATTCCGGCAGGACCAAAGCCTATCACTACAGCAGATTGATTACTTGTTATTGGTGTAAGTTTTTTTGCTTGAAAAAGAGTAGGCTTTTTATCAGTATAAATTTCAATTTTCAGGTTGAATTTTACTTGTTTTTTTCGGGCGTCTATAGAGCGTCTTACAATTTGAAATTCAAAACGCTCCAATTTAGTTTTAGAAGTTATAAGTTGCCTGATAAAAATATCACTAGAAGCTTCTTCGGGTGAAACACTAATTTCTAATATATAAGGCTCTTTTTGCAAAGTAAAAATGTTAGTAAAACAGATTGCAAAGATGCTTAACTTTTTTAGAATAATGAATGGGCTAAACTGTTTATAAAAAAAACTAGTAAAAATAGGTACATGATATAAAAAATAACTTAAATTTATAACGGTAAAAATGTTTTAAATTAATTGAATTATGAGTTTTAAAGAAAGTGATTATTTATGTCCGTCATGCAAGGGGCATTTAAATGTGGCAGATCAGTTAGTGTTTGCGACAAAGACCAATAGAAAACATAGTGGCTTGATTTTGTTAAGTCCTAAAATAGGGGAGTATAGTTATAAAACACACCCTAAATTTCAGTTGGAAAAAGGAGAGTTGGTAGAGTTTTATTGTCCGCTTTGTTTGGCTGATTTAACTGCGGAAAAACAAAAAGAGCATGCTATGATTAAAATGATTAGCAACGAAGATAATGTAGAGTATGAGTTGTATTTTTCTAAAAAAGCAGGAAACAAAAGTACTTATGTAGTAGCTACCGATATTTTTGAAGCTTTTGGTGAGGATGCTATTGATTTTACGGAGTTTGTTTAAATCATAGATAAATGATACCAAACAAAAAAACCACATGGATTTTCCATGTGGTTTTTTTGTTTACATCTGATAAATTACATATTACTCTGTAGGTTTGCTTTCAAAATAATAAATGTTAGTTAACCATTTGCTAGTATCTGCTTCTGTGGTTGGGTCGGTTATATATTCTTCCAACACAACATGCGACATTGGTAAATTATTATTTTTCAGGTATTCATCCATTGCCATGTGAGGCTCAGCAAGATTTTCATAATTGCCATAATAAGCAATTTTTAGGGCTTTACCGCCAAGCTTTACAGTAGTATAATTATCAAATTTAAAATTTTTATCGTCAGAGTTATAAGGAATGGCAGCAGCAACATCTGTCATTTGATTTTCTTCATCCCAATCGTAATAAATGGCACAAGGTTGTCCTGTTATTTGCACCTCTTTGTTTTGAGTTAGCATTCCGTACATTCCTCCAAAATGTTGACTAAAAAAAGTTTGCATATCATTAAAACTTATTTTTTCTCTGTGGGTCAAAAAAGTTTTTTCTTCAAATTGAACGGTTTCAATGGTATACTCTTTTTTTGCCGGCTTTTCGCTTTCCACAATTTCTTTCAACTTGGCTAAACCTTTTTCATAGTCTTTACCTACAGATTCAGTAATATCCATAAAAAGGCACATAATATTAAAAGGACGAGGCATTTTAGAATCAAAACCCCAAGTAACAGTGGTTTTTCCATCAGCTTCATTTAAAAGAAAGTAACCTTGAGCAAGACTTTCAAAAGGCTCTATAAAAGTAACGGTAGTTTCAATTTTATCGTCTGTAAAGGCAATTATTTCTTGTTTTCCTTTACCAACATCTTCATTTCCTTCCCAAAAGAAAGTAGTACCAACTGCTCCGTCTTCACCTTCCATCCATGTTTTTTGATTTGGATCTAATTCTGCCCATGGCGACCATTTTTGTGAATTTTCAAAATAAAGCAAGTGTTTATGAACAAGTTCTTTTTGAGCATTGATTTCTACAGAACGCTCTAATTTAATGTCTGTGGGAGCTACAAAAGTTAATACTATTACCGTTAAGATGAGTATTAAAACAATAATCCCGATAATTTTTAATGCTTTCATATTTGTTAGGTTTTAGGGTTTATGCAAATGTATAACAAATTTAAGTTTTGTCTAAATTTTTTTTAAATCAGCTTTTTATTGCCAAATTCTTTTTTAATTTCAGCATATCTCGGACAAGAAACTAAATGGTCATTTACCATTCCTACTGCTTGTATGTGAGCATAAAGAGTAGTACTACCTAAGAACTTAAAACCTTTTTTTTTCATGGTTTTTGCTAATTCATCAGAAAGGATTGTTGTTGCAGGAACTTCTTTCAATGTTTTCCATTGATTTTGTATTTGTTTGCCATTTACAAAACTCCAAATAAATTGAGCAAAAGAGCCGTATTCTTTTTGGATATCTAGAAAAATCTTTGCATTGTTGATGGCAGCTTCAATTTTGGCTCTGTTTCTTATAATTCCTGCGTTTTGCAGTAACTCTTCTACTTTTTTGGAGTCGAATTGAGCTACCTTTTTCGGGTTGAAATCTGCAAAAGCTTGTCGGTAGTTTTCTCGTTTTTTTAATATGGTTGACCAGCTCAATCCGGCTTGAGCACTTTCTAATACTAAAAATTCAAATTGTTTGGTATCGTCTAAAACCGGCATACCCCATTCTTCATCATGGTAGTTGATGTATTGCTCAAAACTTAAACACCAAGGACATTTTTCTGTTTCCATAATAAAATTTTAATTATTCATTAATTGATGTAATTTGGAGGTAGTATTCCAATTTCTTACAGTAATATTTTTATAAATGGGAAGTTGAATAAGTTTGCTTAAATAGCTTCTGTTGGTTTTTTCTATTAATCGTGTGAAATAGATGGCATGCGTTCCTGAGTAAGCTTTGTCTACTTCATTGTGTTGCGGAATGTCAGCAATAATTTCAGTAGCTTTAAGTGGAGTCTTTATAAATAAAACATCGTAGCGGTAGTTGTCTTTATCAGTACCAAAATTTGTAGGAATTTCCTCAACAACTTTATTCAATTGTTGATGTGTTATTACTACTACAACAGAGTTGTAATTAAATTGCTCGGATAAGGTTTTTTCAATGGTTTGGGTTAGTTGGTTGAGATCTTTGGTGTCGGATTTAAAAATTACATTTCCACTTTGAATGTACGTTTTTACATCAGTAAACCCCATTTTCTCAAAACAAGCTTTTAAGTCCACCATTTTGATGATGTTATTGCCACCAACATTAATACCTCTGAGTAATGCTAAATATTTTGTCATAACTAATGGTAATTTCTTTCCCCAAAGATACTACTTCCTACCCGAATCATAGTACTGCCTTCTTCAATGGCGATTTGGTAGTCTCCACTCATGCCCATGGATAGAGTTGAAAGTTGAAAGTATAAAGTTGAAAGTTTATCAAATATTTTTTTTAGGCTTTTAAATTCTTTTCGGATTTGGTTTTCGTTATCGGTAAAGGTTGCCATGCCCATTAAACCAACAACTTTTATGTTTTTTAAATCTTGGAAGGCTTCACTTTTAATAAGTTCAATCACTTCTTTTTCATCAAAGCCAAATTTGGTATCTTCTTCAGCAATGTGGATTTGCAATAAACAATTGATTACTCTTTCGTTTTGAGCTGCTCGTTTATTAATTTCTTTTAGCAATTTAAAACTATCCACACCATGAATTAGGCTTACAAAAGGAGCAATATATTTTACTTTGTTGCTTTGTAAATGGCCTATCATGTGCCACTCAATATCTTTAGGTAAGCTTTCGTATTTTTCAGTTAGTTCTTGCACTTTGTTTTCTCCAAAAATTCGGTGCCCGGTTTGGTAAGCCTCCAAAATGGCTGTATTGGGTTTTGTTTTAGAAACCGCTACCAAGGTAACGTATTTAGGAATAGAAGCTTTTATTTGTTGTAGGTTTGCTGTAATATTCATGAAGCAAAGTTAGTTTTTCTGCTTGGTTGAAAAAAAATATGATTGAGATTAAGACTTATTCTTCCAAACTATAAATCGTTAAACCACTACGCATTTTGGGTTCTATCCAAGTGCTTTTAGGAGGCATAATGTTGTTGGCATCGGCAACAGCTTTTAGTTGTTCAATAGCAACAGGGTAAAGTCCAAATGCAACAATGGCTTCTTCGCTATCTACTTTTTCTTTAAGTCCTGCTGTTCCTTTTGTTCCTTCAATAAATTCAATTCGGTTGTCGGTTTTTAGGTCAGTAATGCCTAAAATAGGAGTGAGGATATTCGTGGTTAAGATACGAGCATCTAAATTGCCAACAATATCATGTTCTTCGTAAGTGCCTTTTTTTGCAGTAAGCGAATACCATTTTCCGGCAAGGTACATCGAAAAATTATGTTTTTTAGTAGGATAATAATCTTCGGTTTTTTCTTCCACATCAAAGTTGTTGGCTATTTCTGTTAAAAAACTTTCGAGTGTATGTTCGTTAAGGCTGCTAACTGTTCTGTTGTATTCAATAATGTTGAGTTTGCTTTCGGGAATAAGATAAGACAAAAAGAAATTGAATTTTGCATTGGGATTGTAATTCGGGGTTTCAGCTCGTTTGCTTTGAGCATATAATACCGAAGAAGCCGAACGATGGTGTCCGTCTGCAATGTAAATGGCATTAATATTTTTAAAGGCTTCCACTAATGTGTTAATATCGCTTTCATTATTTACCAACCATAAATCTTGCTTAATGTGGTGTGTAGTACAAAATTCGTATTCAGAGCGAGTGGCTAAATATTTATTAATAACAACATCAACAATTGGATTATCTTTATAGGTCAATAAAACCGGTTCGGCATTAAACTGACAAACATCTAAATAGAGCTTAAAAGTTTCTTCACGTTGCGTTAAGGTATGTTCATGAATTTTAATGTTTCCGTTGAGGTAGTCATCAACAGAAATTCCTGAAATTAATCCTACATAAGTGTTGGTTGGAGTTATTTGTCGGTAGATGTAAAAACTTTCTTTTTCATCTTGCATAAAAATGCCAGCAGCGTTAAACTCATCAAATTTTTCTCTAACTTTTTCAAAACGCTCCATCGAATTAGGTTGGGTTTTGTTGTCGGCTCTAAATTCGGGATTGATGACATGTAAAAAAGTGTAAGGATTGCTTTCTAACTTGGCCTCTAATAAATGCTTAGGATAAATGTAAGCAGGCATACTCGACACTAAGTAGGCTTTATCTCTGGTCGGACGTATTGCTTTGAAAGGAACTATGTTTGCCATATTAGCTAATAAAATATTATAATAACAACTCTTTAATCTGACTAGCCAGTTCTTCACCAATTCTATCTTGAGCTTCCAACGTAGCAGCACCAATATGTGGAGTAAGTGAAATTTTTGGGTGTTTCAATAAATCTTCTCTTGGAGTTGGTTCGTTTTCAAAAACATCTAAAGCAGCGTGAGCTACTTTTCCTGAGTTTAAGTGAGCAATTAATGCATCTTCGTCAACCACGCCACCACGAGCCGTATTAATGATAATTACACCATCTTTCATTCTAGCAAACTCTTCATTACCGATAGTTGGTTGGCCTAATTTAGGAATGTGTAAGGAGATGAAATCAGCTTTAGTCAGCACTTGTTCTTTTGTGTAAGAAGTTAATTCAACAGCAACCAATTGGTTACCAACTTTTACATTAATAGTAGTTTTTTCTGCAAAAGGATCGGTGTAAACTACATTCATTCCGCACCCTAAAGCATAGCTGGCTGTTGCCTGACCAATTCTTCCAAAACCAATAATACCAAGTGTTTTTCCACGTAATTCTAATCCTTTAGCATATTTCTTTTTTAAGGTTTTAAATTCAGTAATGCCACTTGTAGGCATTTGTCGGTTAGCATCGTAAACAAAACGTACAGCACCAAATAAATGAGCCATCACCAACTCAGCAACCGATTGAGAGGAAGAAGCTGGAGTATTGATTACATGCAATCCTTTTTCTCGAGCATAAGCAACATCTATGTTGTCCATTCCAACGCCTCCACGTCCGATTAATTTTAAACTCGGACAAGCATCAATAAGGTCTTTACGAACTGTAGTAGCACTTCTTACTAAAAGAGCTACATAATTTTCGTTGTTGATGGTTTGAATTAAATCGTTTTGAGGTACCGTTTCTGTTACAACAGTAAATCCCGCTGTTTCTAGTTGTTGCTTGCCTATTGTGGCAATTCCATCGTTTGCTAATATTTTCATTTGATAGGTATAAGGTTAGAAGTTTGAGGTTGGTTAATCAATAGCCTCAAACTTTAAACATTTAATTAACTGTATTTTTTTGCAAATTCTTTCATTACATCTACCAATACTTGAACACTTTCTAAAGGTAACGCATTGTACATGGAAGCTCTGTATCCGCCCACATCTCTATGCCCTTTAATTCCGCTAATGTTGGCTGTTTGCCACATTTTATTGAATTCGTCCGTTAAACTTTCATCTTTTAATACAAAAGTAGCATTCATGTTAGAGCGATCGGCAACATTAGCTGTTCCTTCAAATAGTGGATTAACATCAATTTCGTTGTATAATAAATCTGCTTTTTCTTGGTTAACTTTTTCAATCCATTCAACGCCACCATTATCTTTTAACCATTGTAAAGTAAGCATGGAAACATAAATTGGAAACACAGGAGGGGTGTTAAACATCGATTCTTTTTTGATGTGAGTTTGTAGATTTAACATGGTAGGAATTTGTCGCCCGCTTTTACCTAAAGCACTATCTTTTACAATATATAAGGTAGTTCCGGCAGGTCCCATATTTTTTTGAGCTCCGGCATAAATCATATCAAATTGCGAGACATCAATTTTTTTACTAAAGATATCTGAAGACATATCTGCAATAATTGGAACACGACTAATAGGGATATTTTTGAATTGAGTTCCAAAAATAGTATTGTTGGTAGTAATGTGTAAATAATCGGCATCACCCGGAATTTGATATTTTTTAGGAATATAATTGAAGTTTTTGTCTTTTGAACTAGCAATTTCATGTACAGTTCCCATTTTTTTCGCTTCCTCTAAGGCTTTGCTTGCCCAAACGCCTGTGTTTACATAAGCAGCTGAGCCATTTTCTTTCATAAAGTTGAAAGGAACTTTTAAAAATCCTAAGCTGGCACCACCTTGAAGAAACAAGATGGAGTAACCGTCCGGAACGCCTAATAATTCTTTTACTAAAGCCTGAGCTTTTTCCATTACTTCAACAAAATCTTTACTTCTGTGAGAAATCTCTATTAATGAAAGATTTAAGTTGTTGAAATTAATTACTGCTTCTGATGCTTGCTTTAACACTTCTTGAGGCAAGATACATGGCCCTGCACTGAAATTATGAACTTTAGACATAAATAATTGATTTTTAAAAGTATTTGATTTTTCGACAAAGGTAGTATTAAAATTATCCTTTTAAAAAAAAACTAAAGAGTTAATTTTTACCTTTTAATGGTGTTTTTAAAGATGAGTTTTTTTAAGAGATAATAGCTGTAAGCCATTTTAATATTAACGGCTCCGTCAACTTTGTTTTCCATTGGTAATCGTTGTAAGTTAAAGGTTATTTCATCATCTTTAATGCCAGCACTACCAAAGGTTAAATCTACATGGTTTTTTATGGAGGAAAAGAATTTTTTACCTACGTTAAAATCGGTAAATGGAAAAGAAAACACAGCATAATTTAGTTGAAACCTGTTTTTAATATCTTCAATACTTGCAATAGTTTGATAGATTTGTTCATCTAACGAAAGTTCTTCATACAAAGGATGGTTAAGGCTATGAGCTCCAATGGTAAATCCTTGATTAATAAGTTCATTAATTTGTTCTGTAGTAAGGTAGGGTTGGTGTTTGGCTAAATAATCATCCCAACCGATATTAAAAGTTTTAGCCAATTCATCTATATCATTTTTATTTTTAAAATTGAAGCCTAAAACTGTATCGGTATAAAGTTTATCACTTAAAATGCTTGCTTTATATCTATAAAATAAATCTTTATTATCTATAAAATGGTTATTTAAAAATATGGTTGCCGGAATTTTTTTTTCGATTAAGATAGGAGCAATAATATGGTAGAATTCGCTTAAACCATCATCAAAAGTAAGGTGGAAAGAATTGTTAGGAATAGGTTTTTTACTTTGATGATATTCTAATAACTCTTTTAAAGTAATGGGTTTAAAGTGGGTGAGTAAATAATCTAGATCGTCTTTAAATTCAGTTAAGGTTTTGTGCTTGTAAAGGTTTCTGATGTGTGTAGGAGGGTTATCTGTAACTAAATGATAAAAAGGGAGCAATACTTTTTTGTTAGAAAAACGGATTAATTGCTCTTGAGAAAACCAATAAGCAACAATTTGAGCAATATTTTCAATTAGTTTTTTAATGAGGTTATCGCTTTAAGAATTTAAATAAAAAAGAGTTGGTTTTTTTTATGCTAAAATAAGGCGTTTGTATCCCGCCAAAAGCTCTAAAATGTTTTTCAACGGATTTAATCATAGAGCCTTCAAAATTAAAATGTTTGCCCAAAGCATTCATTTTTTTAATAGCCTCCCAAATTAAAAGACTCATGGCTCCCGAATTTTTGAATTGATGATTGGTAGCACTAAATAAATAGTAAGCGGTATGTTTGTCCCAAACAAGCAACATCATGGCGTGGGTATTTTTATTTTCGTCTGTTGCAATTAGTAATTCACCACAATTATTGTTTTTACAATGTTGATAGAGTTTATTTACTTTTTCAAATGGTACATTTAGTGGAATGTTTTTAATAAGATAATCTTGTTTTTTTAGCTCATAAAGTTGCTCAATATTTTCTGATGAGGAAACATTGATGTTTTTCTCTGCTTTTCTAATTTCCCATTTTAAATTGCTCTTAAAAGCATCAAAAATAGCATCAATATTAGGATTGTGAATAATATAGGTGTATCTGGTAGTTTGTTCAAAACCTTTCCAATAAAAAGCCATCCAATTGGTAAAATTTGGATGAAACATTTGATGGTAATGAGCTACATTAGGTAATTGTTTTAGAAGGTTTTCGCAAACTTCTTTTTCAAAACCTATTTTAGTAGCGTATTTCTGATTTGGAGGGTAGTTTATCCAAACTCCTTGATAGGGAAGAAATAATTCAGGATTAATTTTTTTAAAACCGAACTTGCTTCTTATAATATAAGGTAAGCAACCAACAATTTTTTCATCTCTAATATCAAGAGCTATATCCCAATTATTGTCAAAAAGAGCTTGGTAATAAGCATGTTGGTAAAACAAAGGTATATCCTTGTTGTTATCACACCATTGTTTATACTTTTCCTTGTTATTGCTCATGTATTAATTTAGACGAAAATATTTTGATGCAAACTTACATAAATGCAATTAATATTTTATGGAGAATAACTCTCAGACTAATTTAATAGTATGTTTTTCAGTGGTAAATTAGTTTTTGTAATTAAAAACACCTTCAATAAGAGTTAATTTTATAATTTTGACGTCCTAATTGATTTAAGTTTTTGGCTAAAATTAAAAACTTATAAACATATAAACTGCATTATGAGAGAAATACAATTTAGAGAAGCACTTAATGAGGCTATGAGTGAGGAAATGAGAAGAGATGAAAATATCTTTTTGATGGGAGAGGAAGTAGCTGAATATAATGGTGCATACAAAGTAAGTAAAGGTATGTTGGATGAATTTGGAGCCAAAAGAGTAATTGATACTCCAATCGCGGAGAATGGGTTTACAGGTATTGCTGTTGGTGCTGCGATGAATGGGTTAAGACCAATAGTTGAATTTATGACTTGGAATTTTTCTTTGGTTGCTATTGATCAAATAATTAATAATGCTGCTAAGATGTACAATATGTCTGGCGGACAATTACCAATACCAATTGTATTTAGAGGAGGAACAGGTTCTGCAGGTCAGTTAGGAGCAACGCATTCACAAGATTTTGCTAATTGGTATGCCAACTGTCCGGGATTAAAAGTAATTCAGCCTTCCAACCCTTATGATGCAAAAGGATTACTAAAAGCAGCAATTAGAGATAATGATCCGGTAATTTTTATGGAGTCGGAACAAATGTATGGCGATAAAGGTGCAGTTCCTGAAGGAGAATATTTATTGCCTATTGGAATTGCAGATGTGGTGCAAGAAGGAACAGATGTTACCATAGTTGGTTTTGGAAAAATGATGAAATTGGTTAAAACTGCTGCTCAAGAATTAGCTAAAGAAGGAGTAAGTGTTGAAGTCATTGATTTAAGAACAGTTCGTCCTATTGATTATGCAACGATTATCAATTCGGTTAAAAAAACGAATAGATTAGTTTGTGTGGAAGAATCATGGCCATTAGGCTGTATTGCTTCTGAAATAGCTTTTAAAGTACAAAAAGATGTATTCGATTATTTAGATGCTCCCGTTATAAGAGTTACAGGAGCAGATGTTCCTATGAGTTTTTCTCCACCATTAATAGAAGCTTATTTGCCGAATGTAGATAAAATTATTAAAGCTGTAAATCAGGTGATGTACAGATAATTATATTTGTTTTCAAATAAAGGAAACACTTTTTTGACATTCAAAAAAGTGTTTTTTTTCTTTTATAGAATAAAATATATATTTTTGCCGTCCTAAAAAAATAGAAATACTAACATAATATAAATTTATAATAAAAAGATATGGATTCAATGATGATTTACTTGCCGATTGTATTGGCTTTAGTTGGGCTAGCCTTCATGGCAGCGAAAAGAGCATGGGTATTAAAACAAGATGCCGGTGACGGTAAGATGAAAGAAATTTCAGATTACATTTATGAAGGAGCTTTAGCATTCTTAAAAGCTGAATACCGTTTATTAACTTTCTTCGTAATTGGAGCAAGTATCGTTTTGGCAGGAATATCTTTTATAGTTCCTACTACACATATACTAATAGTAGTAGCTTTTATTTTTGGAGCATTTTTTTCTGCATTAGCAGGAAATATGGGGATGAAAATAGCAACCAAAACTAATGTTAGAACAACGCAAGCTGCTCGTACAAGTTTACCTCAAGCATTAAAAGTTTCTTTTGGTGGTGGTACTGTAATGGGCTTAGGTGTTGCCGGTTTAGCCGTATTGGGTTTAACAGGTTTCTTTATCATTTTATTTAATTATTTTATGAAAGGTGCATGGACTTCTACAGAAGACATGACAATTGTATTGGAAACCTTAGCAGGATTTTCATTAGGAGCTGAATCTATTGCTTTATTTGCTAGAGTTGGTGGAGGTATTTATACTAAAGCTGCCGATGTTGGTGCCGATTTAGTTGGAAAAGTAGAAGCAGGAATTCCTGAAGATGATCCTCGTAATCCTGCAACTATTGCAGATAATGTTGGTGATAATGTTGGTGATGTTGCAGGTATGGGAGCAGATTTATTTGGTTCTTATGTGGCAACTGTATTAGCTGCCATGGTGTTGGGTAATTATGTTATTGAAGATATGGGTGGAGCGATTCAAGATGTGTTTGGAGGAATAGGTCCTATCTTATTACCAATGGCAATTGCCGGTTTTGGAATCTTATTTTCTATTATCGGAACAATGTTAGTGAAAATCAAAAATAATGATGCCAAAGAAAAACAAGTACAAGGAGCGTTGAATATCGGAAACTGGGTTTCTATTATATTAACTGCTATTTCTTGTTTTGTTTTAGTAAAATATATGTTGCCAGGAACAATGAATATGGAATTCTTTGGAGAAGGGTTAAAAGAAATTTCTTCCATTAGAGTATTTTATGCAACTATAGTAGGTTTAATTGTAGGGGGTGTTATTTCATCAGTTACAGAATATTATACAGGGCTAGGAACAAAACCTGTATTGGCAATTGTTCAGAAATCTTCTACAGGTGCTGGAACTAACGTAATTGCAGGTTTAGCAACAGGTATGATTTCCACCTTTCCAACAGTACTATTGTTTGCGGGCGCAATTTGGGCTTCTTATGCTTTAGCTGGTTTTTACGGTGTGGCTTTAGCTGCATCAGCTATGATGGCTACAACAGCAATGCAATTAGCTATTGATGCTTTTGGGCCGATATCAGACAATGCAGGAGGTATTGCTGAAATGAGCGAGTTACCTAAAGAGGTTAGAACACGTACTGATATTTTAGATTCAGTAGGTAATACTACTGCAGCAACAGGTAAAGGTTTTGCTATTGCTTCTGCAGCACTTACTTCTTTAGCATTATTTGCAGCTTATGTTACTTTTACAGGAATTGAAGGAATTAATATTTTTAAAGCACCTGTTTTGGCTATGTTGTTTGTAGGAGGAATGATTCCGGTTGTTTTTTCTGCATTAGCAATGAACTCAGTTGGAAAAGCGGCTATGGATATGGTGTATGAAGTAAGAAGACAGTTTAAAGAAATTCCAGGTATTATGGAAGGAACGGGTAAGCCTGAATATGGTAAATGTGTTGACATATCTACCAAAGCAGCATTAAGAGAAATGATGTTACCAGGTATTTTAACTATTGGCTTTCCTATACTTATAGTAGTAATACCAATGTTGTTAGGATATGACAATAAACTAATTGCTGAGATGTTAGGTGGTTATATGGCAGGTGTTACTGTTTCTGGTGTGCTTTGGGCAGTTTTCCAAAATAATGCAGGTGGAGCTTGGGACAACGCTAAAAAATCTTTTGAAGCTGGTGTGATGATTAATGGAGCTGTCTCTTATACACATCTGACGC
>OJGU01000209.1_pt1 | contig 39229 bp, 28 predicted proteins | sample 1594741 | NCBI WGS metagenome assembly OJGU01 (sample SAMN05416841, study PRJEB24817) | seawater metagenome | isolation source: Sea water | place: Canada:Atlantic | collected 2013-07 | reverse complement strand
CTACACTAGATCGCTCGTCGGCAGCGTCAGATGTGTATAAGAGACAGGTATTATAATTTTATTATTGTAAACGAAAAAGATGATACATTTAGATCGGATGTTTATCTTATTTCTAAAATAATTCAGTTTATTCTTCATTATAAGATGAAAAATATAGATTTATATGAATCATTTTATAATTCAATGAAATACCTTTTTGAGCAAAAAAACATAAATTACGTTTTATATCATAGTTTTTTAAGGTTTATTAAGCAATTAATACATGATGATAATGTTGGTGTTTTTGAAAAATATGAAGCAGAATTATTAGGGATTGTTCAAACACCTAAAGAGCGTCAATTGCTTAGTAATTTCAATATTTTATGTTGGGTGCAAAGTGAAATAAAAGGTATTGAAATGGCAAAATGTTTAAAAGTATATAATACTAAATTCTCTTAAAGATATCAATGATTTTAACATTGATATAGATTACCTTTTTAAGCTCTGTTATTTAGCTAAATAACTTGTGATAATACAGGGTTAAATAGTAATTATTAGCAATTGCTTATTTTTTATTAATGGTAAAGCAAACTAATATTGTTTTGAAAAACAAATAATTAGTTTTAGCCATGAAAAACAAATTCTTTAATTTTTACAGTACAATTTTAATAGTTGTTACTTTTTTAATGTTGTCAACTCAAAGTGAAGCTCAAGAGAAGAAAAGAGCAACTTTTTGGCATTTCGGAAATCAAGCAGCATTGGACTTTACATGCCAACCTGTTAGTTTTAGTGGTAGTCAAATGAATGCTTTTGAAGGTTCAGCTACTATAAGTGATACTAATGGAATTCTTCAGTTTTATACACAAGGAACAACAGTTTGGGATAGAAATAATAATGTAATGCCTAATGGAACAGGATTATTAGGAAATCCTTCTTCTGTTCAGGCTGCTGTTATTGTTCCACACCCAGGAAATAATGATAGGTATTTTATTTTTACCACAGATGCTATTTTTGAAAATAATGGTATTAATGGTTTGCAATGGCATGAGGTTGATATGACTTTAAATGCAGGTAATGGAGATGTTATTACCAAAAATAATATGCTTACTGATAAAACCCAAGAAAGGTTAGTAGCTGTAAGAAATGCTACATCTACTGGTTATTGGATAGTGGTTTTAAAAATTCATCCTACATCAACTTCTAGCTCTAACCAAGGATACAATGAATTTCATGCATATGAAGTAACAGCAGCAGGTGTAAATCCTGTGCCGGTTATTTCAACAACAGGTCCAATGATTAATTGGAATTCTTATGGTATGTACATGTCACCTCAGGGTAATGCTTTGGTAACTGCTCATCCAGATTTTAATGTATATGATTTTAATAATTCAACAGGAGCTTTGGTTCATAAATGGCAAGCAGTTGTTAGTCCTTTTATGGGGTCCTTTGAATTTTCTCCTGATGGAAATATTTTGTATGGAACACGTCAAGGAAGTGCTATTTATCAATTTGATTTGAATGCTGCAAATGTAACTGCTTTTGAAAACTCAATGACTCAAGTTTCACCAGCAGGTTCTTCTTATAAAGCGTTACAATTAGCTTCTGACTGTAGGTTGTATGCGATGCCAGCAAGTGGAAATTATCTTTCGGCATTTAATAATCCTAATGTTTTTGGAGCTGGAAGTGGTTTTGTACAAAATGCTGTAACCATTAATTCAGGAACTTTTAATCATTGTTTAACTAATTTTTGTGCTTCTTTCTTTGAAAATCCCTGTTTAACTAGGTTAGATTTTTCTCTTTCTGCCATAGATGCCAGTTGTGTAAATGATGGTTCTGCGAGTGTTATCAATTTACAAGGACAACCTCAATTTAACTTTTTATGGTCAACAGGAGCTACAACACAAACTATAAACAATTTAAGCGGAGGAATGTACACAGTAACTGTTTCTGATGCTAGTGGATGTAATATTACTGACAGTATATTTGTAAATCAACCACAAACAGTTGCTATAGATAGTGCTACTATTACTAATGCTTCTACCTGTGGAGCTACTGATGGAGCGATAGATATTCATACATCTGTAGTTGGTTTCGATACACTTACTACATTATTAGCAGAAGGCTTTGAGACTGATGGACATGGAGTAAGATATACTGCTAATCCGTATCCTGGAACACCAAGTACTTTTTACTTTTTTACAAGAGGAGATGATAATACTATTAACTTTACAACCAACCCAACTAATGAAGAAGGTAGCTTTTATTTTGGAGCAAGGAGAACGGGTTTTTCTAGTCTTCCCGTAACATGTGATGTTACCACTAATCCAACTAATATAGTCGGATATTCAAATATTGAAGTTTGTGTTTTATTGGCTTTAGGAAGAAATAACATGAGTGTTGATCCTAATAACCACATGACTGTAGAATATAATGTAGATGGTTTAGGATGGAATACGTTAGCTACATTCAGACCACCATCAGGAAGTTTCCCTTCGGGATTGGCAGAAGATACTAATAATGATGGCTTTGGTGATGGAACAGCCTTATCAACTACTTTTCAAGATTTTTGTTATCAAGTTCCAGTTACAGGAGCAAATATTGAAGTACGTGTAAGCACTGATATGAGCGGATCAAGTTTGCGTCAATCAGCTTTTGATTTTATTAGAGTTAAAGGACAGGCACCATACAGCTACACTTATTTATGGTCAACGTCAGACACAACTCAAGATGTAAGTGGTTTGTCACAGGGAACTTATTGGGTAACTATTACCGGACAGAATGCATGTGTTGTTTCTGATACTTTTACCATTACAGACCCATGCGTTCCTCAAACATTAACGGCTTCTTTTACTTTACCATCTGATACTATATGTGTAGGAGATTGTTTTACTCCTGTAGATAACAGTACTGGTGCTAATATTAATTCTTGGAACTGGACTTTTGCTAGTGGAACACCAGGAAGTAGTTCAAACCAAACCCCAGGAAATATTTGCTATACAACTCCAGGAATATATAATATTACACTTCAAGTTACTGATGCTAGCTCAAATACTGATGATACAACGATTGTAATTACTGTGCTAGCTCCAACAACAGGTATAACAACAGCTACTATTTGTCAGGGAGATAGTATTTTGTTGGGAGGAACTTACCAAACAGTAGCAGGTAATTATTACGATACTTTAATCAATGTTTTTGGTTGTGATAGTGTGTTAACTACCACATTAACTATAGATCCAAAAGATGATGCTGGCTTTAGTTATTCAGCTACTACTTATTGTTTGTCAGATCCAAATCCATCACCAACCATAACTGGATTAACAGGAGGAACATTTACTATAGATAACAGTGGAGTAATTAATGCCACTACTGGTGAAATTAATATTGCATCTTCAGGAGCAGGAGCATTTAATGTAACTTATACAACTAATGGAACATGTCCTTCGGATAGTACTGTTACCATAAACATAACTTCAGGAGCTAATGCTACTATTTCTGCTGTAGCTAATTTATGCGAAAACGAAAATCAAATTAACTTAAATGCAGTTGATGGAGGTGGAGTTTGGTCGGGAGTTGGTATTACAGATACTGTAAATGGTATTTTTGATCCAAGTGTTGCCGGAGCAGGAAATCATACCATTACTTATGCTATAAGTTCTTCTTGTGGGGATACCGATACGGTTGTTATTACCGTATTGAGTGTTCCAACGAATAACATGTCAACTACTATTTGTCAGGGAGATAGTATTTTGTTAGGAGGAAGCTTTCAAACTACGGCAGGCACATACAATGACACACTTGCTGCTGGAGCTGCAAACGGATGTGATAGTATAGTAGTTACTACTTTAACAGTTAATCCGGTAGCAACAGGAACAGCTACAGCAACTATTTGTCAAGGAGATAGTATTTTGCTGGGAGGAACTTATCAAACAACAGCAGGAAATTATGTTGATACCATCACAGGAGGAGCTACTAATGGATGTGATAGTATTTTAACCACTACACTTTCAATTAATCCAATCAACAACAATAACTCAACTGTTACCATTTGTCAAGGAGATAGTGCATTAATACATGGTAATTATGAGACAACAGCAGGAATGTATTCACAAACCTTTACCAATATAAATGGGTGTGATAGTATAGAAAATGTAACCTTAGTAGTGAATGCTCCAACCAATACCACACAGGTAATTAACTTTTGTGCAGGCGATAGTGTTATATTAGGTGGAAATACTTATTACACCAACACTACTGTTGTAGATACATTTACAAATGCGATTGGTTGCGATAGTTTAATTACTTATCAAATTACTCAAAGAGATACTTTTAATACCATTAATAATGTAAGTATTTGTGATGGTGAAAGTGTTTTCTTACAAGGAGGTAACCAAACAACAAGTGGAACTTATGTAGATAATTACACCTCAGTTTATGGGTGTGATAGCCTTGTTACTACTCATTTAACAGTAAATCCTTTACCGATAGCTTTTGCAGGAAATGACACAACTGTAGGCTATAATTCGACCATAACTTTAAATGGTTCTGGAGGAATAGTTTATACATGGAATCCATCAACAGGATTAAGTTGCTCTAACTGTGCTAACCCAACGGTTACAATTACAAATGAAACAACTTTCTATCTTATGGTAACAGATGCTAACGGATGTTCTTCAACCGACCAAGTAACCATTTTTATGGATGACAGTTTTGTGTTTTTTGTCCCTAATATTTTTTCACCTAATGGTGATAATGAAAATGATGTGTTTTATGTGAGAGGTCAAGGATTTAAATCTATAAGCATTAACATATTTAACAGATGGGGACAAAAAGTTTTTGAGAGTGATGATGTAAATACCGGATGGGACGGAACTTTTAACGGACAAGAAATGAATACAGGAGTTTTTGTTTACTATATCAATTTAGAATTATACAATGGAGATAAAGTGCAAAAACAGGGAAACATCACTCTAGTAAGATAATTATAAGAACAAATTAAAATTAATTACCATGAAAAAAGCGGCCATACTAATCATGATTTTAACCTTTATTTGGACAAACAGTAAGGGTCAAGACATTCATTTTTCACAATACTTTAATACTCCACTAATAATAAACCCGGCATTAACAGGTGTTTTTGGAGGAGATCAACGTGCTATGTTAGCCTACAGAAACCAATGGGCAAGTGTTGCATCTCCTTACAAAACTTACGGAGCATCATTTGATACTCGATTGTTTGAAAAAAGTAGAAAAAACTTTTTGCTTGGAGTGGGCTTTAATGTTTATAAAGATGTTGCCGGAGATACGGAAATGGGAATTACAAGTGCAGGACTTTCCGTTAGTGGTATCGTGAAAATCCATGATAAACAGCACTTAACAGCAGGTTTTCGTGGAGGTTTTGACCAACGAAGTATTAACCAATCTAATATGGTTTGGGATAATCAGTTTGATGGAAATTCTTACGTACCAACAGCACCTAGTTATGAGTTTAGAGATTATAATAAACCATTTGGAATTGCTGATGTAAATGTGGGAGTTGCTTGGGTTTACTCAGATGCTCAAAAAACAATAACTTCAAATGATGCTTTTTCTGTTAGAGCAGGAGTCTCTTATAATCATTTAACAAAACCAGATGTAGCTTATGGTGATTTTTCTGATAAGTTATATGATAAAATAACCTTTCACACTTCTTCTAACATAGGAATAGCAAATAGTTCATTGTCTGTTATACCAACACTGGTATTTAATAAGCAAGGACCAAATTCTGAATTTTTATTTGGAGCATTATTAAGACACAGGTTCAGAGAGGATTCAAAATATACCGGAATTTTTCAAGAATCTGCTATAGCTTTTGGAGTTCACTCTAGGTGGGGAGATGCTTTAATACCATCAATAACTTACGAAATTTCTCATTGGAAATTATGTGTGAGTTATGATGCTAATATTTCTGACTTAGCTGTAGCAAGTGATGGTATAGGAGGTTTTGAAATAACGTTAACATTCGTCAATCCTAGTCCTTTTGGTTCAGGAAAATCTAAAGCAAGGTTTAATTAATATATATTTTTTATGACACAAATTTACTTATATCCTTTTTTAACCCTCATAACAATTAGTTTGTTTTTTAATAATAGTTATACCCAAAACTGTCCGTCACTAAATGTTGTTGGTAGCTTCAATAATATAGTATCATGGCCCACTAATTATGCTACTGCACAAAGTGACGGACATTGTTTAACCTTTACACCACCATATCCTCCAACATTATGTTTTGAATATCAGGTGCCATATTCTGATACAGTGTTGTTTTCTTTACATTTAAATGCTTGTGGTAGTACAAGTTCAATAAATACAGGAAGTTATGGAGGAGGTTGTAGCGGAACAAGTTCAAGTAATTCAACTTTTACAGGAACAGCTACATATGATGCCAATTGTAATCTTATTGGTAATGCCGCATATGTAGGTTATTGTGGAGGAGCAGTTTCCGGTGATATTTTAACCATTTGTTTTAGTATTAACACTTCAACGGTTTGTGAGCCAATAACAATTTGTCCAACTGCTTTTTGTGGAGCAAGTTCTTGTAAAACAACGCTACCAATTAGTTTAATGTCATTTGAAGGGAAGTGCTTAAATGGAAGCTATATTTTTAATTGGGTAACATCAGCAGAAATAAATAATGATTACTTCATTATAGAGCAAAGTAGCGATGGTATTATTTTTTATCCTATAGCTGAGATCGCTGGAGCAGGAAGTAGCAATCAAATACTTAGCTACGAACATCAAGTTTTAACTGAAAATACTGAAGAAACAGCTTATTTCAGATTAAAACAAACCGATTTTGACGGTAGTTTTTCTTATTCGGATATTATTGCAGTTACTTGTCAAAACAAAACAGGTATTATTATTTATCCCAATCCGGCAAAAGATGAAGTGTCTATTCAGTCATCTCAAAATATTAAAGCATATGCTATCAAAAACTATTTAGGTCAAGTGGTTTTTCATCAAAATAATTTAGCAGTAAAGAAAACATTAATTGATGCTTCTTCTTTTGCAAAAGGGATGTACATTATTGAAGTAGAAACTGAAATAGGAGAATATTTCAACGAAAAATTGATTATCAAAAACTAAGAATAAAGCTATGAAACTAACTCAACTTTTTATATTTGTATTATTTTTAACGCTTAGCTCTCAACTTAATGCACAATGCTGTGGCGATGGGGTTTGTGACCCCGGAGAAAATGCAATTAATTGCCCTTATGATTGTGGTACTACTTCTTTTAATTGTCCTAATACAATAGGAACATTTCATACTTCTCCAACTTATCCTGTAAATTATAGTACAGCCAATGCTAACGGATGGTGTTATACAGTTACCGGTCCATTTCCTCAAACCGTATGTTTTCAGTATGTAGTTCCGCCAGCAGGTGTTGATGCAAGTGTATCTTTAAGCATAAGTGGCTGTAACACAGCTTCTGTAAACCAGTCTAACCTAGGAGGAGGAGGTTGCAACACAGCTAACAATACAAGTTCAGATATTTCGGGATCAGCAACTTATGATAATAATTGTAACTTTCTTAATAATGGTATAAGAACTGGAGGAGGAAATTGTTATACGCCCGGAGATATAATAACGATATGTTATACAGTCACAGGAACTTGTGGTTCTGTTCAAATTTGTCCTGTAATTAGTTGTGGAACAGCAACCTGTCCTACAAACTCTACCAATCCTGCAGGTTGTCCACCATTTAATTTTTCAGATTCAACCTATATAAATGTTTGTGATAATGGAGTTAATTCAGGAATTGCTGTTGTAACTCCCGATTGTGGTAGCCATTTTTCTTATTTATGGGATGATCCTTTAACTCAAACAGACTCTATGGCTACTAATTTAGCTCCCGGAACTTATAATGTTTTAGTAACCAATACTGCATTAGGTTGTGATACAACTTATACATTGGTTGTAGATACCGTATTGCCGAATGTTTCAGACAGTCAATATGTAGAAATTTGTCAAGGAGACAGTTTGCTTATTGGTGGCAATTACCAAACAACGGCCGGAAATTATTATGATACATTAACTTCAGTTCATGGGTGTGATAGTATTTTAACTACAACACTAGCATTATTACCGGTATCAACATTTACTACCAACCTAAGCATTTGCCAAGGAGATAGTGTACTGCTCGGAGGAGTTTACCAAACTACCTCGGGAAGTTATCACGACACCTTAGTTGCTACAAATGGTTGTGACAGTATATTGACGACTGTATTAACTGTAATAAGTCCATCAACATCTACAACTAATTTAAGCATTTGTCAAGGTGATAGTGTATTACTTGGAGGAGCTTATCAAAATACAGCAGGGAGTTATAATGATACCTTAGTTGCTGCAAATGGTTGTGATAGTGTCTTAACTACGATTCTTTCAATATTTCCAGCAATTTCAAGTACAGATACTGTAATTACCTGTCAGGGAGATAGTATTTTTGTAGGAGGAGTATTTCAAACAACCGCAGGAACTTATTACGATACTTTAATAACAAGCAATAATTGTGATAGCATTTTAGCAACAACATTAGTTTTTAATAGTTATTTCTATGATACTTTATCAATAGATTTATGTCAAGGAGATAGTGTTTATGTAGGAGGGACCTACCAAACAACAGCTGGAGTTTTTGTGGATACGAATAGCACATCAAACGGATGTGACAGTATCATACAAACTACGGTAATAGTTATTCCTCAACCATTAGCAGATTTTGAAGTGGTAGGGATGAACCTAAGTTGTGAGGGAACTCAAGTACAGTTAATAAATAATTCTACAAATGCAAACAGTTATTTCTGGAATTTTGGAGATGGACAAACTTCATCAGAAGAACATCCAACACATGTATTTACAGCTTCGGGAAATTATAATGTAGTACTAACAGTTGATAGTAGTATTTGTAGTGATAGGCATGCTTATAATTTAGTAATTGCAGAACTTCAGTTAATAATTCCTAATGTAATAACACCTAATAATGATGGACATAACGATTATTTTACTTTACCTGTTGATGCAGATTTAGAAGCATGTACAAGTTATAAGATATTTAATCGTTGGGGACAATTACTTTACGAAAGTAAAACTACAGAAATGTGGGATACTAGAACAACATCTGGAGAGTTAGTACCAAAGGGAACGTATTTCTATATAGTGGAGGTAGGGAAAACTATTTATAAAGGAACATTTACAATACTTTAAATCTCCTTTATCCCTTTTAAGTAGCTGATGCTATTTGGTCCTTGGTTGAATAGTAAATCTAAAATACTGAGGTTGGACATAAATGGATGTCTGTCGCTAAATACCTGAATGTAAGGTTTAAAATCTAAATTTGTAGGTATCTTGTTAGGAGACATTATTTCTCTGTAGTCGGTAGAATTTTTGGGAGTTTTTTCAAAAATTGTGGTAAACTCTATGTTTACAGGTATATTAATGAGTTTAATAATTAACTTGTTAACAGCAGTATTGAGTTCATGTAAGTATTCATATTTTTTTTCTAAAAAGAAAGGAGCAAAATGGTCTTCATAAAATTCAAAATATGGAGAACTTCTGTAAGCAGCCTCTAAAGAACGCCAATGCATCATTTGCCAATTTTCTACATAAGCAATTTTGGTTGCTTTGTATGTTTTTCTGCTTTTAACACTTTTAATGGGTATAGATAAATTTTGGATACCATTCGGACTTAAAATTTGGCAACGATTACGGTAAGTTTGTTTTATGAAATGTTCATGCATTTCAAGATAACAAGTAGGATGTTGCAACAAATAGTAATAATAGCTAATTGGTGCAAAATAACAAATAGGAAAATATCCGTTAGAAGTCATGAATGTAAACGTTTTTTGTTGAGGGCAAAATTATGATTTTAATCAATTAAGTATTCAGAGTTTTCATCAGGAATTCGGATATTACGATAGCCTTTCTCCATTAATTTTTCTCTAAATTCTTGTTGTACTTCATAGGTTCCGTGGACTAAAAACATTTCTTTAATAGTTGCTGGATGCTGACAGCTTAAAAAGTCTATCATTTCCTCATAATCTCCGTGAGCACTATATTCTGTTATTACTTCAATATCGGCTTTTACATCTATTTCTTCTCCGTAAATTTTCACCTGTTTTGTTCCTTGCATTAACCTGTTTCCTAAGGTAAATGGAGCACAATAGCCAACAATTAAAACTGTATTTTTTTTGTTGCCCAAATTATTTTTGAGGTGATGTACTACTCTTCCGGCTTCCATCATTCCTGATGCTGAAATAATAATACAAGGTTCATCAGAATTATTGATAGCTTTAGATGCTTCCACATCTCTAATATATAACAGACCATTAAAGCCAAAAGGATTAGGATCTTTTTTCATGTATTCTCTTATCTCCTCATTATACGCTTCCGGATGATTTATTAAAATTTGTGTAGCATTTGTAGAGAGCGGACTATCAACATAAACAGGTATTTTAGGTAGTTTCCCAGCTGATTCTAGTTGATCTAAGGCATAAATAATTTCCTGGGTTCTTCCTAAGCTAAAAGCAGGAATTATCAGTTTGCCTTTCTTTTCCACGCAAGTGTAATAAACAACATTTAGGAGTTTATTAATGGTTTGTAAAGTACTTTCGTGCAGACGGTTGCCATAAGTAGATTCGCAAATAATGTATTCGGCAGGAGGAAAAGGTTTTGGGCTTTTTATAATATGGTGTTTTTTTCTACCGATATCACCGGTATAACATAATGTATGAATTTTTCCTTCTTCTTTAATTTTTAAATTTACAGCTGCAGCTCCTAAGATATGTCCAACAACGGTAAAACATACCTCAATTTCATCATCAATTTCAAACCAATCATCATAGTTTTTCCCTACAAATTGTTGGAGAGCCATTTCTGCATCTTCAATAGTGTAAAGCGGGTCAATAGGATCTAATTCTTTTTGTATTCGTGCTCTGTTAATATATTTCACATCCGATTCTTGAATATGAGCACTATCAACCAACATTATCTGACAAAGATCTAATGTTGCAAGCGTACAATAAATTTTTCCTTTAAATCCTTTTTTTACCAGGTATGGAATAGCTCCTGAATGGTCAATATGAGCGTGAGAAAGAATACAATAGTCAATTTCTGATGCTTCAAAACCCAACTCTTTGTTGTAATTTTTTCGTTTGGCATCTTCACCCTGAAATAACCCACAATCTAGTAAAATCTTTTTCCCGTTTCTGGTTGTAATCAAATGTTTACTTCCGGTAACTGTTCTTGCAGCACCTTTAAATTCAATTTTCATATTTTTGGTAATATAAGTTGTAAAGATAGCTATTGTAAACTAAATTAAATAAGTTTAATTTTATAAATATTTTTGCAAGAGTTGTAATTTTGGTGATGTTGGCAGAGGATGGAATTAAGAACAAAAAGTATTGGATACCGATTATGAGCTGATAAATTATTCAACTCATAAACCTGCTAAATTTTATAAATTTTTAAACTAGTTAAATGAAACGAGCCATGAGAAAACCTTTAACACAAAGGAAGATGATAATAGGTGAGTTCCATCTGACCGATTTAATAAAATAAAAATACATAGATGAAATTAGATATATTAGCCATAGGTATTCACCCCGATGATGTAGAGTTGAGCTGTGCCGGAACACTTTTAAAACATATTCAGTTAGGAAAAAAAGTGGGTATTTTAGATTTAACCCACGGAGAGTTAGGCTCTAGAGGTAGTGCTGAGTTACGTTTGCAAGAAGCTAAAAAAGCAGCTTTAATTTTAGGTGTACATACTAGAGAGATTTTAAATTTTGCTGATGGTTTTTTTGAGAATAATAAAGAACATCAGTTGGCCATTATAAAAATGCTCAGACTTTATCAACCGGATATTGTGTTGGCAAATGCCATTTCAGATAGGCATCCTGACCATGGGAGAGCGGCTAAATTAATTTCTGATGCTTGTTTTTATTCAGGATTAAGAAAAATTGAAACCGATATTGAAGGTTTTCCTCAGGAACATTGGCGACCAAAAGTAGTGTATCATTATATTCAAGATAGATACATGAAACCTGATTTTGTGGTTGATGTAAGTGAACATGTAGATAAAAAAATGGAAGCTATTGCGGCTTATAGTTCTCAGTTTTTTAAAGATAATGACAAAGAACCCGATACTCCATTAACTACCAAAACTTTTATGGATTTTATTAAAGGAAGAATGGTAACCCTTGGCAGAGAAGCAGGGTTCGATTATGCAGAAGGTTTTGTTACTGAAAGAGTAGTGGGGGTTGAGGATATTACTGTGTTGAAGTAACTAAAATTAAAGTGAGTTTTTGATTTAACGGTTAATGTATGGTGCGTTACCGACTGATAAGGGGTAATGAACTATATATAGTGTTATAGCCGTTTTTTATTTTTGAATTACTATTTTCTTTGTATGAATGCTATTATTTGATTTAATAGATACCAAATAAACTCCACTAGTCAATGAAGTGCAGTCTACATTGAAATGTTTATTTTTCGGATAATATTGCGATAGAGTTTGTCCATGAATATTAGTAATTGTAATATGATCAATTAAATAGGTGCTTTCACAATGAAAATCATCCGATGTTGGGTTTGGATATAGATTAAAAGCAGTCCCTTTTTCTAAATCCCTGATTGAATTAGTCCCATCTAAATTAAGATAATAAACACCATTGATCATTGTGTACAAAAAGAGTTTGTTATCAAATATTTGCAATTCTAAAGCCCCATCTGAATTTGGAATAAATTCTTGATGAAAAATATTCCAATTCTGACCTCCATCTATTGAACGATATATATCCACCATATTGTTGATTCCATGATAATCTCCTGTAGCATACAAGATGTTAGCATTTGAGGGGTCATACTTAATATCAGTTATATAAATGGGGATTGTATCGCTATAAGTCCAAGTTAAACCTCTATCGTTCGATATGCCAACTAGACCTTCTCCTCCAGAGACAACAAGGTTGGTATCCGTAGGGTGGAATGTCAATACATGAGTCGCATGGTTATGAATATTACCTGTTAAAGTCCACGTTAAACCATTATTAAGGGATGTTTGGATAAAGGAACTAAACATCATTTGTTCACCTGTGTAATAAAGACAATTTGTGTCTAGTGGGTGAAAACCAACAAACCAATCTTGAAAATGAATTCCACTTTGATGTAAATTATTCCAAGAAATTCCAAAATCAGTAGATTTTGAAATGCCATAATGAGCATGTGTAATTACTAGAGAATTAGAATTAAAAGAATTTTGTTCAATGTTGAATAGCCTATTTGTAGGTTCGCTGCTAAAAAAATGAGGAGAAGTATAATTGATAAAACTTAATCCATTATCAATAGAAAGTAAGAGAAGACTATCATTCATAAATGTTGTGATAGCCAAAATAGAATCGTTTTTCTTTACAAAATCAGTAATAGGAATTCCTGAGAAAGCAAATAATTGCCATGTCGTATCATTTAAGATTTGTAAATTTTTTCGATAAATACCTATTGATGTTGGTATATATAAGAAACTATCAATAACCTGTGTTTTTGGCCAATAATTTCCAGTGTTTTGTAAGAGTTCTTGAGCATCTCTAACATTACTTTCTGTTTGAAGTCCTAAATATTGTAGTTGGGCGTTTACCTTACAAAAGGAAAATATTAGGAAGAGGATGACTAAAATATGTCTTTTCATTTGTTTTGTGTTTTAATTGGATATAACGGTTATGTATAAGATTGGTTGCCTGTTTAAGCACCTAATTTAGCAAATACAAACTAAACTGAAAATCCGCGAGGATTTTCGTAAGTAAGCTTGAACTAGCAATTAATTTTATACGGTGTTGTAAGCTGGCTTCTTATTCGGTTAGTTTTGTTGGCGGATATCCGAATTGATTTTTGAAGGCAAAGGAAAAGTGAGATAAATTTTTAAATCCTACTTCATAACAAACATCAATGGGTTTTTTGTTTTTTTTGGTTAAATGATAATGTGCTAACTCCAATCGTTTTTTGGTTAGCCAACGTTGTGGTGTCATACTGAAAAATTTACTAAAATCTCGTTTAAATGTGGAAAGGCTTCTCCCTGTTAAATAGCTGAATTTTTCTAAAGGCAAATTGAATATAAAATTCTTTTCCATATAACTAACCAAATCAATTTTTCCCGGTTCTTTAAAATTTGCCAATACATTATCAATTTCTTTATCAATTGACCTCAAAATGCTAATTGCTTCTGTAATTTTTAATGAAGCTATATCATTGGGAAGTTCGTTCATTTCAAAATAAGGAATTAATGAAGCCAAACAACTTTCTAATAAAGGATGATTGTTGTAAGAATATATTCTTTGGGATTCCAAGGTAATTGGCTTAACATTTAAATTCTTGTAATATTCTTCTAATCTTGCAGTTGACAAGTGCATTACCACCGTTTTATGAGGCTGTCCATTTCTTGGATAATTAATAATGGTAGCCAATTGGTTTCTTGGTATTAGAAATATGTCTCCTTTTTTAAAAACATAGGTAGCATTTGGTTGTACGATTTTGGTTTCTCCCGAAATAAACCATATCAACATATGATGTTCAAACATTATGTCTGACTTGAAAAACTTGTCCTCATAGGAGGAAAGTTTTATATCATCTGTAATGTATTTAGCCTTAAAATCCAAATCTTTATTTTTAATTAAGTGGTAATGCAAAGATAATAAATAGTTGAATTTAAACTTTTAAACAAAGTTTAAGGTCTATTAGATTATTTGATGTTAAACGAAATATTTGTCATTTCTTCGCTTAATTTCCAAAGCTTTTTAGCATTATTCTCATCTAAAGAATAAAGCATTACTCCACTGGTTGTTGAATTGTTGGAAGCCACTTTTGCAACTTCTACATTTTCACAATAAATACCTCCAATGTTATTTAGCTTTGAAGAAGTGGCACACCAAATTGTGGTAGCTGCTCCTTGTGGAACGGTTTTTAGAGATGCGACTACTTCAGGGAATATATTACCTTCTGAATCACAAAACCCCATTTTTTGCCACAATTCAATAGAGGCTTCTCTTCCTAATTCTGTACCTCCAATAGAACCTGGATGCAATGAGAATACTCTCACGTTATCAGCTTTTGCACGATTATCCAGTTCAAGTGAAAATAGGTTTACTGCTGTTTTTGATTGTCCATAACTTAACAAAGTTTCGTATTCTCGATGCTCAAAGTTTGGGTCTTCAAAATCAAATGGTGCAAATTGATGTCCTTGCGATGATACATTAACAACTCTTGCTCCATTTGCCTGTTTTAGAGCTGTCCACAATCTTGCCGTGAGTTGAAATTGGGCGAGATAATTAGTTGCCAATTGTGATTCAATACCACGACTATCTCTGCGAAGTGGCACCCACATAATACCTGCATTGTTAATAAGTAGATGTAGTGGTTTACCTGACGCAATAAATTTTTCAGCAAACTTATCAATAGAATTAGGATTCATTAAATCCATCTGTTCTATTTCAACATTTGGAATGTCTTCTAAATTTTTCTTTGCTTTTTCAATATCTCTTGCAGGAACGATTACTGTAGCACCTGCATTTGCAAGCGTTTTGGTTGTTTCCAAACCAATACCTGTGTTACCGCCTGTTACAATGGTGATTTTTCCTTTAAGGTCAATACCCTTAATTACTTCTGTTGAAGTTGATTTTGCGTTGAAGCCCGAACCTATCGGTTTCTGTAGTGCTCCCATGTAATTACTTTGTTCCATTTTTTAAAATTTTTAATTGTTATTTGATGGGACAAAAGTAGAGAGCAAAAAGGAAGTCAACTTTGTTTAAAGGTCCAAATTTACTTTATTCAAAAGGTTGGAACCTTGGTTTTTCAGCTTGCTTACAACGGTTTGCAGCTACGAGAAGTTGGCGATTTCGGAGACGAAAACTGACTGCCAGCACTGAGATTGAAACGAAGCATAAAACTTCATTTAAGCACTGAACTCGCTTTTTTGCCAAACCCGTGTTACAAGCCGTTATTCTATTTAAGTCTAAGTTTTTCAATTCGGTTTCCAATTGTAATTTCTTTCATTTCTTGCTCTAGGTATTTAAATTCTGTCTTTTGAACTGATTTTATTTGTTCTCCTTTTCTCAAAAGATGTATTTCGTCACAAGTATCGCTTAGAGTTGAAAAAATATGTGATGAAATTAATACAATTTTATTCAGTTCTTTAAGCTTTAAAATTATCTCTGTCAACAAGATATTGCTTTGAATATCAACCCCATTAAAAGGTTCGTCAAGGATAAAGTATTCGTTTTCTTGAAGAAGAATAGCGGTTATTGCTAGTTTCTTCTTCATTCCTGTTGAGTATGTTGATGCGTATTGATTGAGCGGTAAGTTAAAAATATTCTTGCTGTCAAATTCTAAATTTGTCTTACCACGTGCATTACAAACTAGTCTAATATATTCTTTGCCTGTTATCTTTGAGAAAAAGAAAGGGTCTGTCAGAAGCAAGCCTAAATGATTTTTTAAAGGGGTAATGTCGGAAATTATTTCTCCATTATAACTTTCTAAACCTGCAATACATCTAAATAATGTTGTTTTTCCTGCTCCGTTTTCACCTACAATTCCATAAGCTTTTCCTTTTGAAAACTCCATTGAAATGTTTTTCAAAACTTCGTTATTACCGTAACTTTTGCTTAGTCCATTAATTTTAATCATTCAATATATATTTTAGCTTATGAATAGACTTTGTATAAAAAAACGGAATGATAGCCAATAATAAAGGTGGAAAGTAAATGCTAAGTGCAATTATCATTCCTTCTGGTAAATTCATCTCTCCTGGATATGCCGAATATTTAGCAAGAATTACAGTCCAAAGAAACAAAAGTCCAATCAAAAAAAAGATTAAAATCAACTCAAATTCACTTGGATAAAATATCAAAAGACTAAATAGGATTGGAATAGCTATAAGAGTAGCGTTTTTAGATGCATTAAAAATTTTGTTTTTTAAAAAAGCTTTGGGCGTTTCTGCGTGAACCCAAACATAATATTCTTGCTCAGGCTTATAATAGTAACTTAAAGAGGTTAAGAAAACTAATAAAAATGCGAAAATTCCCAAATTTAGATTGTTAATATTTATAGCAATAACAGTCAAAGCATAGGCAATTGGAAATATCAAAAAGGTCTTTCTGAAACCTGTCGAAAATTCAAATGGTCTTTTAGAAAATGGCGTTGGGATTGTTAGATTGAAATTGGAGTGAAAAGAGAATAAGGCAAGAATAATCGAACATAAAAACAGAATGCTAGCTTCAAAGAGGAAACTTTTGCATAATAGAATAGAAACAAAAGGTATGCAAAGGATAAAGTTTTCTAAAACCCTTATTTTCATTTTTGATTTATCCCCGAAAGTTGATAGTAAAAAATCCGTTCTATTTTTTTCAGAAAGTTTAAATTGTAAACTAAGGCAAGTCAAGATTACTAAGTATTTGGCAAACTCTGTCTTATGGAAAATGTATTCTGAAAGCAAAACAAATGCAGTTAAACCCAAAAGATAACCTAAAAGAGGATTAAGTCCTGCTTCCTTAATTTTTCGGTTTGTCATTACATATTGTAAATTAAAATAATCTTTCATTTTATGCTCAGTCTGTGTTTTAATTGTGCCTAACGTTTTGCAGTTACCCGAAGGGCGGGACTTTTACCACAAAACTTGATTTGAAAAAAGCAATGTGCCATTAACTACATAACTGTCTTTGGAACACGAAATCCCGCCTTTTGGGTAGGTGCTGTTGGCAGTAGTTTTTCTAGTCATCATCTTCGGTTTCATTTTTTTTATTTGTCGTTGGGGCTTGATAATCGGGTCTTATTTCCGTGTGTCGTATTTCACCACCTGTTGTTCCGGTCTCTTTGCCGAAATAGATAACTACAATGGCAAAAATCAAAATCCCAATATTTAGCAAGTTTGAAAATGATTTTTGTTTAAAGCTTGCCCAAAGTCCGAGTAATGAAAGTCCACCTAAAATGTAAGTCAGAATTGAAAAAAGTTCCGCGGACTCTTCGTGTCTTTCAATATAATTTTCTGCCACACCGCTAATATTCTCAACAATTTCTTCTGCTCCTTCTCCAGTTGTCATAGCTGCAATAGAAGTCAAAGAACCAATTATAAAAATCAGAAATGCCGTTCGTTTTATGGCTTCTGATTTAAATATCAAACCTGTAATAATAATGATTACGCCCACAATTGGGAATATGATTGGTAAATGATTTACTACTAAATGAAAATGTGCCCCATTCATATTTTTTATTTTTTAAGATTATACATTTACGCCAAAAACATATCCAACTAAGGCGGATAAACCCATTGCAATTGTTCCCCAAATTACAATTCTTAATACTGCTTTTCCTATACTTGAACCACCTGTTTTTGCGGAAACTGCTCCAAGGATAATTAAAGACAAAATTGTAAAGCCATAAAGGAAATATTCCATTGTGGCAACTGGTGCAAAAAATGTAACTAAAAGCGGCAAAAGTCCACCAACAGTAAATGCTGAACCCGAAGCAAAAGCCGCTTGAATTGGATTTGCTTGACTTATTTCATTTATGCCTAATTCATCTCGAATATGTGTCCCCAATGCGTCCGCTTCTGTTAACTCTTTTGCTACTTGTAATGCGGTTTCTTTTTTTAGTCCCCTTTTTTCATAAATTTCTGCCAGTATTTTAAGTTCTGATTCCGGCATTTTTTCAAGTTCTTGTTTTTCTCTTTCAATGTCGGCTTTTTCAATGTCGGTTTGAGAACTTACTGAAACATATTCACCTGCTGCCATAGACAATGCACCTGCCACAAGTCCTGCAATTGTCGCCAAAAGAATAGGGTCTCTTGTCGTGCTGGCTGTTGCTACCCCGATTGCTAAACTTGAAATAGAAATAATTCCGTCATTCGCTCCTAAAACGGCAGCTCTCAACCAGTTGCTTCGGTGTATATAATGACTGTCTAAATAGTTGTCAATAGTTATCATTTTTTTGTTGTTAGTCTATCTTTTAAAATTGTTGCCAACTTATCTATTGACGAAAGTAATTAAATTTTTATAAAAATATCGGAATTCATGGATTAAGACACTCCTTTGCTACACATCTACTAGAAGCTGGCACAGACATGGTTTTTATTCAAAAATTATTGGGACATAAAAACTACTGAAGTTTATGCTAAAGTGTCTAAATAAAGTACTTTCAAAAGTTCAAAGCCCATTAGATGCTTTGTAGCATCATGAAACTGGTGGCAGTTTACTTAAATCACATAGATTCGGTGATTAATTAAAACAGATTCCCGATAATTTTTCCGTTGCACTACAAAATTTCTAGAATGACGTTTAGAGGTAGTTTAGGGGTTTATAAGATTAAAAGTTTAGAGGTTCTAGATTTTAAAATATATAAAGACCGACTTTTGATTAATTTAATCGTATTCTCTCAGTCGTTTGGCTGTGCCGAGTGATTAATTTTACTGTTGTTTTTAACAATTTTATCATTTAACTACTTCAAGATTACTTTTAGTATTTGCCTTTTTTACCTCACAAATTCAGCACATAAAATACTGGTGGCTATAGCAACATTTAGCGATTCCGCATGTCCAAACTTTGGAATGGTAATTTTTTCATGAATATAAGGAAATAATTTAGGATTTATACCTACCGATTCGTTGCCCATAAGCAATACGGAATTGTCGGTACGGAGTGTTGTAGTAAAACAATTTTTTCCATCTAACAATGCTCCATAAACCTGTAAATGTTCATTTTCTTTAAAAAAATCAACCAACGAAGTAAAAACAATATTTAATCTAAAAATAGAACCCATAGTAGCTTGTACTACTTTCGGATTGTACATTTCCACACAGCTTTCGGAGCAAACAATATTGTTCATGCCAAACCAATCTGCTGTACGAATGATAGTGCCTAAATTACCTGGATCTTGGATGTTATCTAGTGCAATAATTGGTTTTGAAAAGTTATTGCTTAGTTGCTGTTGTTTTTGTTTTGCCACAGCCAACACATTATTGGGAGTTTTTAGTGTAGAAATAGAGGCTAACTCCTGTTCAGATACTTCAGTTAAACTTCCTACAAAAGAACCATTCCAATTTTTAGTTGCAAACACGCCTACCACTTCAAAATCGGAATTCAATAGTTCTTCCACTATTTTTTCTCCTTCCACTAAAAAGAGATTGTATTTTATTCTGTTTTTCTTTAATTGAAGTGATTTTACAAACTTCTTTTGTTGGTTAGATAAACTCATTTAAAATTTATTTTCAATTATCCAACACTTTAAACTCAGTTCTTCTATTTTTTTGATAGCAAGGACATTCATCATTTCTGGTTTCGCCACATTCAGCATATTTACTACAATCTTCGTAAGGTTCGGTTTCGCCTTTTCCGGCAGCTAAAAAACGATTTTTCTTAATGCCTTTAGTCACTAAATAATTCACCACACTATTAGCTCTTCTTTGAGATAATCGTTGGTTGTAATCATCGCTACCCCTAGCATCTGTGTGAGCAGAAATTTCTACTTTTAATTCAGGATATTCTTTAAATAATCCAACTAACTTGTCCAGTTCAGCTTTTGATTCAGTTCTTAAACTGGCTTTGTCGAAATCATATAAAATATTATTTAGCACAAACGTTTTTCCTGCTTTAAGGTCTTTTGCACTTTTAATATTATCAGTATAGAGTGTATCAACGGTTTTATTTTCTTTCTTTAATGCTTCGGCTAATGCATCAGCAAGAGCTTTGTTATTGTTAACAATTAAAGCAGAATCGCTATAAATTCTAAAATCTTTATAAATTTCCACATATTCGGTAATTTCATCTAAACGGATAGAATCTCTAACAATTTCTCCTGATTCAAGTTCTACTTCAATTTCGTACCTGCCCGGAGTTAATGCCATAACGTATTTTCCGGTTTCTTCATTCGATTTAAAAATTCCTTCTAATTCACTATCAGTACTTTTATATAAGTTCATAAAAGAACCGGTTGGCACATCATTAAAATAAACGTTTCCTAATAATAAAGCTAAAACAGGTTTGTCAATTCTTCCTGTGGTAATTTTAAAGATGTCTTGCTCTCCCATACTTGCAACTCCTCCACCGGAATAGTAACCTGTATTACCATCTGCAGAAAGCACAAAATAACGGTTATCATCAATAGTGTTAATAGGATATCCCATGTTTTTCGGTTCAGTAAAAGCACCATATTCATCTAAAACAGAAGAAAAAATATCGTAGCCACCAATGCTGGTATGTCCTTCAGAAGCAAAATAAAGTGTTTTTCCATCAGGATGAATAAATGGAGCATCATCATTATAAACAGTGTTAATCATACCGCCTAAATTTTGCACATTTCCCCAAGAACCATCAGCTTGTAATTCAGCTTTGTATAAATCTCTTCCACCCATTCCGCCTTCTCTATCGCTAGAGAAATAAAGTGTTTTACCATTGGCAGATAAACTGGCACTTCCTTCCCAACTGTCATTTTTGTTTACATCACCATCAAGTTTCTTAGGTTTTGTCCAGTCATTTCCTTCCAACTGACTTACATAAATGTCTCCTAAATTATTGTTTTCACTTTTGTAGATAAAAAGAGTTTGACCATCAACAGACAATCCTATTGCAGCATCATGTCCTTCAGTATTAATATTTGTTCCAATACTTATTGGCTCTGTCCATTCGCCATTTTTTTTGTAAGCAATAAAAACATCTTCAAAATACGGTTCAGAACCCATAGATTGAGAAACTTTATCTCCCCCCACACTTTTTATTCCTCTGTAGGTAAAAATCATTACTGATTCGTCAGCAGAAATTACAGGAACATATTCTGAGTACTGAGAATTGATGGGGTAACCAACATTTTCTATAATATTTTCATGAATAGTATCGGCAAGAATTTCTTTTGCATTTTGAGCATTTTTCATCATTTGGTTAGCATCTCTAACTTGTTCAGCTTCATCTGCCGGAGCAGTAGCTAAATAAAAATTAAAATGTTGGATAGATTTATCAAAATCATAATTTACAGCATAAGCTTTACCTAAGTAAAAATTGATGATACCATATTCAGGATTTTCTTGCTTTACTTCTTCTAATAGTTTAACTGATTTTTCTTTTTGATTAGGATCGAAAGTGGCACAAATACCAGTCATCATTTTATAATAGATGTCTTTAGAGTCGTACTCGTGTAATTGAGAGAATTTATCTAACGCATCCAAATAATTTCTTTCTTCAAAATCTTGCTCTGCTTGTTCTAGTAATTGTTTGGCTTCTTTTTTGGAAAGAGAACTTACTTCTTCGGTTTGGCTAAAAACAGAAATAGAAGTTAATAACATCAAAATAGTTAATAATCGTAAGCTTATTTTAATTTTCATATGTTTAATTTTATTATTTTTTATCGGTCATATGTAACTCCGAGTTAATTATTCCCTTGTGTGAGAAAATTTTTACTCATGGTCGTTTCATAATTTTATAAATAGTTATTTTGCAGAAATAAAAAAAAGCAAACATAAGCAATTCAAATAGATACTAAACCTTTTTTTTTGAGGCTAAATCATAAAATATATTATCAATTTTTTAGGGCAGTTTTTGCGTTGTATGTTGTTGTGTTTTTATTTGCATGTAATCCAACTAAACACTTAAAACCGAATGAGATATTTCTCCAAAAATCAAGTGTTAAAGTTGATAACAGAAAAATAGATAAAGACGAATTAAGCAACTATGTGAAACAAAGACACAACAAGAAAATATTAGGAGTCTTTAGGTTTCATTTAGGAGTTTATAACATAGCCAACAAAAAAAATAATTTTGTAGAGAAGAATGTTGGAGAAGCTCCTGTGGTTTATGATTCACTTTTAACCCAGAGAAGTGCCGAACAACTTAGTTTATATTTAGATAGTAAAGGTTATTTTGAAAATAAAGTAGAGTATAAAGTAACCTATGTTAGCGAAAAAAAGGTTAAAGTTAAATATATAGTTGAAACAGGAGAACCTTACTTGGTTAACAGTGTTAAATATTATGTTGAAGATACCGCTTTAACTAATTTAGTAATCTTAAAGCATTATAAATCTCTCATTAAAAAAGAAAAACCTTTAGATTTAGAAGTTTTAGATAAAGAAAGAGAAAGGATTAGAGATGTAATTAGAAACGAAGGTTATTTTAGCTTTACAAAAGAGTATGTAGAGTTTTTAGTGGATACTACCAATGAACACAGAAGAGTTGACATTACTGTTAAAGTGCTTAATAAAAAAGTAACAAACAAAAATGACACCTCCAATACAGAAAAAGTGAGGCATAAAAAATATACCGTTAATGATATTAATGTTTACCTAAGCAAAGATTTTTTGAATAAAAATGTGAGTACTTTCGATACGGTTAGTTATAAAAAAATAATTATCGGACATGAAGAGAAATTAATTTATCGTCCGAAAATGATTAACCACGCCATAAACATTAAACCGGATGAAGATTATTCTTTAGAAGATCAACAATTAACCTATAAATACCTAACAGAGTTAGGACTGTTTAGAACAGTAAACATTCAGTTTAATAATGCTGAAAATAGGACAGGGGATGATAAAAAAGCATTAGATGTAAATATTTATTTAACACCTCTAAAAATAAAATCTTTATCATTAGAAGTAACAGGAACAAACAGTGGTGGAAACCTTGGGATGAAAGGAGGGATAGTATTTGTGAATAAAAATTTATTTAAAGGGGGAGAAAGGTTAACTGTTAGATTAAATGGTGGATTGGAAGCTCAGCAACTTATTAATCAATCGGCAGAGCAAGTGGAGTTTTTTGGTTTGCCATTTAATACCTTAGAGTTTGGTCCTGAGGTTAATTTAGAATTTCCCAGATTTATATTGCCTTTTGTAAACACAGATAACTTTGCTAAAAGTTTAAATCCAAAAACATCATTAAATTACTTATTAAATTACCAAAACAGACCTGAATATACCAGAAACCTTACTCAATTTACGTTTGGTTATTTTTGGAATCAGGGCAGATTTGTTAAGCATTATTTAAACCCAATTAGTGTAAGTTTAATTAAGATAGACCTTACCGATGAATTTAAAGAGAGAATAGAAGAAGAGAATAATCCGTTTATCGTAAATAGTTTTACCGATCATTTTATCAATTCATCTACTTATACCTTTGTTTATTCTAATCATACTTTTAATAAAGTTAGAGATTTTCAGTTTTTTAGATTTAATTTAGAAGGAGCAGGAAACGCACATACCTTGTACGATAGAGTGGCGGGGACAGAAAGAAACGAAAATGGTAGTTTTGAAATTTTCAATATTCAATACGCACAATTTGTAAAAGTAGATTTCGATTACCGATATTACAATCAATCATCCAACGGAAATATAGTAAGCAGAATTGCTTTAGGAATAGGAAGACCTTACGGAAATTTGAAAGTATTACCTTTTGAGAAAAGTTATTTTGGTGGGGGAGCAAATGGAATTAGAGCATGGCAAGCCAGAACATTAGGTCCCGGTTCTTTGCCTGATTCATTAATTTCATCGCAATATGTAAATCAAATTGGAGAAATAAAAATAGAAGGAAATGTGGAGTATCGATTTGATATCACTAAATTATTTGAAGGAGCTATTTTTGTTGATGCCGGAAATATTTGGATTACTCGTGAGGATGAACAACGACCTAATGCAGAAATTAAATTAGATAGATTTTGGCAAGATGTGGCAGTAGGAACAGGAGTAGGGTTACGACTTGATTTTGGTTTCTTTTTATTCCGATTTGATTTAGCTGCAAAACTGAAAGACCCCTCATCAGAAAAACCACAAGAATTTAAATTACAATGGAGAACACCTAACTTAAATTTAGGTATTGGGTATCCATTTTAAAACTTGGCACTTTTTATGTAAAACCTTAAAATATTTATATTTTTGGAAATCTAATTACAAATTTAAAACTATCTGATTATGAGAAAAATAATTTACCTTCTATTAACAGCTACATTTTTATACAGTTGTGCATCTTCATCAAAAAGGTTAGACAAAGGAGATTACGATGCTGCGATGCAGATTTCTGCAAAAAAAATAATGAAAGATCCGGGTAAATTTGAAGAAGTAGATGTATTTAATGATGCGTATAAATTAGCCAACCATAAAGATAAAACTGAAATTGACAGACTAAAAAATATTGGCGACCCTGCCAACTGGGGTAAAATCTATAACCTATACGGCAATTTAGTTAGAAGACAAGAGTTAGCAGCTACATTGCCTCCGGTTGGCATCAATTACGATGAAACCAACTATGCTGCAGATGTTGAAAATGCTAAAACCCAAGCTACCGTTTATGCTTATGAAAAAGGAAATGAATTGTTGTTAACCAACGATAGATTTAAAGCCAGACAAGCACATGCTTATTTTTTAGAAGCAAAAAAATATACGCCCAATTATAATGATGTTGATGATAAAATAAGCCAAGCTTTATTGATAGGAACTACCAATGTTTATTTTAAAATAGAAGACAATGCTCAGTTAGTAGCCCCAAAAGCAATGATGGATAATGTACAGAATATTGAAGTAAATGATTTAGATGGTAATTGGATAAATTATGATGCCTATGTAGATAATTCTAAGTTATATCACTATTCCATTATATTAAGTTTAGATTTAATTGAAGTAACTCCCGAAGAATTGAAAGAAACTACTACAGTAGAAACCAAAGAAGTGGAAGACGGTTTTGATTATGTATTAGATGCTAACGGAAATGTTACTAAAGATAGTTTAGGTAACGATATAAAAATTAAAAAATACAAAACCATTAGTTGTACCGTAAATCGTTACCAACAAAAGAAAGCAGCACGTATTACCGGTTCTATGAATTATTATGATAACTTAACTGAAAGTAAACTAAAAGCCGAGCCAATCGTTTCTGATGCCTTATTTGAACATTTTTATACGGTTGCCGTTGGTAATTTAGATGCATTAACACCTGAAACAAGAAAAGAGCTCAGCACACAAGCAGTTCCTTTCCCGCCTTCTGAAGCCTTAATTATACAAGCAGGAGAAGTAATGAAAGCCATGGCAAAAGAAGCTATTGTAGCGAATAAAAGTTTGGTGAAGTAGGGGGTAAGGGTTTGGTTAAAACGCATTTTAATGCTTTTTAGACTTAATTATTATTCTACTCAAGAGGCGGACAGCCTTCCTCAATTGCAGTAAATTCAATTGGAATATTAATTGAATCAACTCCTAGCAATTCTTCCATTCCTGAGAATGTACTCTTTAACATTGTTAGAGTGAGAGAATCGTTAGTTAATTTATCAATTGAAAAGATGTATTTATCTTTTGTCCAGCAACAGAAGTTTTGGTTGTTGTACCATTTCATATAAATTAAATTCGTTTTTCTTTTATAAGTAATTCTTTTTTCTTTTTTCTTACATTGTGCATTCTCTTCTATGTCATAACAAATGGTAACACACTGATAAATAGAATCAAATATTATAACACTATTTGGTGAATTCCCAACAGTTTGCCATGTTTTTGATAAAGTTTGCCCATAAAAATTTTGTCCAACAACAAAAACAATCAATATTACAATAAGTTTTTTCATTTTAGGATTTGTTTTTTATTATAGAATGCGGGAGTAAGGGGTTGCTCATATATTTATTTTACCAAAACTTCCACCACGGTTTTTTATTTCTATTTAGATGTTGCTCTATAAAATCCTTTGTAGTTTTTTGATTTTGATGTCCTTTTAGAATTGTCCAAGTTTTGTTATCCCAATCGGATTGAATTTCAAGTCCAAAATGTTGAGAGTATCTTTCTAAACTGTCATAGTCAAATAAGTATGAGATCCCACCGTCATATTCTTGTTTTTCTCCAGGTTCATCTTCTTCAAAATCATATGGAATCCCAAAGTTTATAGTTTCTATATCATCTCCATAACAAACTTCTATTTCTCGTTTTTTCTCACCATTTTGATATTGAGAAAAGTAATAGTAGTCAACAGTATTTTGGCCAATAGTAACAATAAGATTACAAGACAATTCTTTGGAAACTGATTTAGCCCAATTTTCAATTTTGCTACCACTATTGTAAAGCACAGTTATCCAATTCTTCTGAACTTCTGATAAAATTAAGTAGTTTGGATTAGAATTTTCATCCATTAGGAATGAATCGTAAAAATCTTCAGGAATATCATCTCCTTTATTCACTTCTCTTACCCCTGATAAGTCCATCAAGAGGTTAGTTACTTTTTCAGTATCCGATGAATTAATGTAAAACCTTGTCCATGTTGCCATTCTGTTTCTTTTTATGTGTGCTAATGTTTAGTATATGAAAAGTAGGGTGTTTTAAGCCTTTACTCTGTCAGTAGTTTGAAATCCAAGCTTAAGCGTGTTGACAACTAAGGACAAAGTAGGGGTGTGGAAAATATTTTTGGAAACAATATTTTTGTAACCTGATTGGACACTTCTGTTTTTTATCCTAATAATGCATTTAGTTCAGTTATTTTATTTGCAATCTCAACACATTTGTCCTCACTAATCATTTTTAATGTATTTTGTACTCTTCCATCTGTGACTTCTCCATTTTCATCATATGAAGGTTCTTCTGTTGTTAAGTCACCATAAATAGAATTCCAGTATTCTTTTAATTCATCTGGGAAATCATTTTCTTTTAATGTATGAAATATTAAAAATGCTCCCCAAAGTCTTGCTTTTACACCTCCTCTATTTGTAGCCATTGATTCAACTGCTGCACTAAATTTTTCTCTTGCGTATGAATGTCTCATTTGATAGTTTTTAGATTATGATTTTATTTCTTTATTTAAAATTGCAGGTAACTTATATATGTATGATGAAATTAAAAAAAACGTCACACTAATTTTCTCCAAATATAAAAAAAATAGCTTAAAAATCAAGCAAAGGGTTTTTGTTAGCAACGAATAGAGGGGTATTATTTACCTGGTAAAGTTGGGGGAAGGATATGATTGTCATGTTGAGCAATATTTTTCATTCCGAAGTATGAGGAATAGAAAAATGCTGTCGACCGCGAAGCCGCAACAATTCATTAGTTTAAAATAAAAGAGTTATTGTTAAACATCGTCTTATTTATGGACTTCTACATTTAATTTAATATTACATTTATTAACCAACAAGATATCTCTAGCTTCATTTTACTAAACTTCGTTCCTCAGTTTGTAAAATTTCGATCGATATGACATTTAGGTTGAAAACTAACTTATAAGTACTCCTAAATACGTTAAGTACTCATAAGTACTTTTCACTTAATAAGCGCCATTTCTTTTTCTAATGAACCATTCGGTAGAGATGAGGGCTAAAATTAAAAAGAAAATCCATTTGATGTGAATGATTTCCTTGATGTCGGTTTCTTCATAAATAACAGAAGAAATGGCTGTATTTTCTTTTATAAGTTGCTCTAATTCATTCATTGTAGAAGGTAATACCATTTTACCATTGTATTTATTAGCAACATTCTGAAGCAATTGGTGGTTGGCAACCGTATTGTTTAATTCCACCAACAGCGGATTAATTTGTAACTGTCCTTTAACTACATATTGCTCTCCTGAAAAAGTGGTTGAAGCCAAATAAGAATAACTGCCAACAGGTAAAATTCCTGCATTTAATACATAGGCACTACCCGTTTTATTGAAAACAAATTCATAATCAACACCTGCTTCATTTTCAAGTTCTAACTTCACTTCAGGAGTATTTACCAATTCATAACTATTGTTGTATAATTCTGCATTAAAAATAATTTCTTGGTTTTCATTAAACTGATTGTCAACAATTACTCGAAACTTATCTTTATTATCTTTTACAGACAAAAACTGAACAGTTTTGTTGATGATTTCATCAAAAGCTTGGTGATTATTGTTTTTAGCAAATTCATTTAATCTCCATCTCCATAACCCTTCGCCACTTATAAAAGCAGCTTTGTTTTTTCCTTCCTGAAAAAAGACCATTAAGGGTTGTTCGGTAGCTACATTTCCTATTTTTTGGTTAAATAATACATAGGCTTTTTCTTGGGGTAGGTAAGTCCCAAAAATACTTTCTATAGGAGGAAAATTAGGCACTTGTTTTAAGGTAGCCTCTGACAAATTAAATAACGGAAAATTTTCTGTTAATGCTGGAGTGGTGGTATTAGAGCGTTGATTAGATTGCAATACTTTTATGTGTGTTTGAAACTGGTTAAAAGCATTGGTGTTGGATTGATTTCCTAAGATATAAAGTACAGACAAGTTTTTTTCACTAATTTTTCTCAACCAAACAGGAGAATAGGTGGGGAACTGGTGCAGCACAACAAGGTTGTAAGGTTCAAAGTTGCCATCAAAATCATCAAAATACGTAGTACTGACTTCATAATTCTCATTGGTTTCAATACTGGTTTTTAATGCTTTTAAATCAGGATGTGGAGCATGAGCTAAAAGCAAAATATGTTGTCTGCCATCCAATACATCAATATAAACATCTTTGCTGTTATTTTTTGTACTTACCTCGTTTGCTAAAACAGAAAAAGAAATGGTATAATGTTGCACGCCTTTTTCTTTGGCTTCCAATATAATGGTTTCTTCAATTAATTGATTGTTTTTGGTGATGTCGTAAGTTTTGGTGAATACCACCTTGTTTTTATGAGCAACGGTAAGGGTAGTTTTTTCTCCTTTACAAGATTGGGCAAGACCAAGAATTTCAATCGGAAATTTATTGTTTAAGAAAGTAATTTTGTTAGCAATGGCTTCTTTTAACACAATATCAGGCTGAATGGTAGTATCTCCCAACGCAATAGTATAAATAGGGTAGTTAGTGTTTTCGGCAGAATAAACGGGATTAAAACCTTCGTTGTAAACTCCATCAGAACTTAAAATTAACGCTCCGATATTTCGGTTGTAAAATTTAGTTTCAACTGCTTCAAACAATTCCGCAATGTTGGTGGTTTTTTCAGTAAAATCTATAGTCCCTTCTTCTTTTACTTTTTCTCCAAAAGTGAAGGACTTCACTTCATAGTCTTTCTCCAATTTTTTTTTTAGTGCATTTAATTCTTTAAGGTAGTTATTCGCATAAAAAGCGGAATCTTGATGAATAAGTAGTGAGTTGGAATTATCCTGAGCAAAAATGATGATAGGCTTTTCCGTTTTATTAAAAATGGTTTTAATAAATGGAGAAAGTAATAAAAAAGCAATGATGCTTACTGCTAAAAAACGAAAAATTAGTAAGCTGTTTTTTAGCCACTTAGCTATAGTATCGAGTTTAGATTCTTTGTAATATAAAACACCTGCATAAACAGCTCCTAAAAGGAAACAAAGAAGGATCGTCCAAATAGGATAGTCTGTTGTAATGTTTATAGCTGTTAGCACAAGTTTTAGTTTTTACTGATTCGTAAAATTAAGATTATTTTTCAGTAGTTAAACTTGAACAAAAACTTAGTGCGTTTATTTTTCATTAAGTGCTTTAAGTCTAATTTGAGTAAGTACTTTTTTAGTATAGAGTGGGAAATCTCCGTTCATCATCCAATGATAATAGCCGGGTTCTTTTTCTAATACTTCTAAAACAGCTTTTCCTTTGTGTTTACCAAAATTAAACACTTCAACATTGTTTTTATCATAAACGATACGACCTAATAAATCAACATTGTTGGTAGCTTTAGAGAATTCAGAAAGGAAAGCTACATTGTTTTCTAAGTTATCGTATTTTTTAACTTGAGCAAGAAGAATCTCCATAGTGGCAATAGTATCTGCTTCAGCACTGTGGGCATCAACTAAATCTTTATCGCAATAGAATTTATAGGCAGCAGCTAAAGTTCTTTGTTCCATTTTATGGAAAATGTTCTGAACATCAACTAGATTTCTTTTGGTGATATCAAAGTCAACTTCAGCTCTTAAAAATTCTTCTGCCAACATAGGTATATCAAACTTATTGGAGTTGTAGCCTGCCATATCGCATCCTTCAATAAAATTGGCTAATTCTTTAGCCATTTGTTTAAAAGTAGGTTCGTTTTTAACGTCATCATCACTAATTCCATGTATGGAAGTAGATTCTATAGAGATAGGTATAGTAGGATTTACTCTTCTGGTTACAATATCTTTATTTCCGTTAGGATGAACTTTAACAATAGAAATTTCTACAATTCTGTCGGAGGCAATATTTAATCCGGTTGTTTCTAAATCAATAAAAGCAAGGGGCTTTGTAAGGTTTAATGGCATAATATTTTTTAATTTGTTTAAGGAGTTACAGTAAAATCTTTATTGATAAACTGTTCAAAATCACTTTTTCCTTTAACAAGTATATCTTCGCTTTTTGGAGCGAAACCGGGAGCATCAATCATAACATTATAACTTCCGGGTGTTAATGTGATAACAAAACTTCCATTTTTAGCATTCGGAGTGTAGTTTCCTATTTCTTCTTGAGTTCTATTGTCGGTAACAATTATAAAGGCATCAGTAATCACTTCTTCAGTTCCTTCTTTTACAATTTTAGATTTAATGATGGTTTGTCTGTCATCATATTCATTAAATTTAACTTTATAGATGTCTAAATCGCCATAAGAATCTTTTCTCCAAGCAGAAATATAAGCATGTCTTTTATCTTCAGTAAAAGAAATACAAACGTTATCTTCAGGGGTATTTAATGGAAAGCCTATGTTTTCTGCTAAGGACCATTCGTTAGTTTCAGGATTCCAAGTTGATTTAAAATAGTCGAAACCTCCCATGCTGTTATGTCCTTTAGAGGAAAAGTATAGGGTAGAACCGTCATAAAATAAATTCGGAAAATCTTCATCATAAGGTGTATTGATGTTTGATCCTAAGTTTTGAGGCTCAGCCCATTCTCCTGTGGGTGATTTTCTGGTCATCCAAATATCTTTCCCGCCTAAACCACCATCTCTTTTACTTGCAAAGAAAAGCGTATTTCCATCGGCAGAAATAGTAGCAGCACTCTCAAATTCTTTAGAGTTGACACTTTCGTCCATTATTTCAATTTTTTTAGGTCTTCCTTTTACAATTTTAGAAGTATAGATATCTCCATAATCTTTAATATGATCTAGATAAACAAAAAGTAAATCGGCATTGTAAGAAAGACCAACAACTTGTTCATCATAAGCAGAATTTACCATCATTCCAGCACCTTTAGCTTTTACAAATTCACCATTTTCAACTTCAGAATAAAATACATCGGAAGAATAATAACCATCAAACTCTCTCATTCCGCCAACTACACCTTTTCTTCTGGTAGTAAAATATATTGTTGATTCATCAGGAGTAACAAAAGGGTAATAATCCGGATATTCAGAATTAATTAACTCTCCAACATTTTCGAAACTAATATCAATAGGGCTAACAACTAATTTTTTAGCGCTTTTCATCATCTCTAATTCTCTATCAGCTTGTTCTTGCAATAATCCTACTCCCGATTTTTTATATTTCTCCATTGTTTCAATGGCTTCATCCAACTTAAGGTTGTAGTGATAAGCTTTAGCCAGGTAGAAATCTACATCGGGATCTGATTTTCTTTCGGAAGCAGATTCTAAATATTTAACGGCTTTAGATTTATCACTGTTGATATGCAAAACACAAAAACCGGCTTTAAAAGGATATTCGGGATTTTTAGGATCTTTCTCCATTAACTTTTCATAGACAACAAGAGCATCAATAAAGTTTCCATATTTAAAATGTTCAGCAGCTTCCTCAGGGTCAACACGCTGGGAAAAGCTTGTAAATACTAAGCTAGTGAGTAATAGGGTTAATATGTATTTTAAGTTGTTCAATTTTTTTGGAAAGATACAAACTTAATACCAAATGTAAAAACTATTTTAATTCAATTATTACATATTGATAAGGCTCATATTTGGAAATATTTTCTGAGTCGTTTGCATAAGCAGGTCCTTGAACTAAACTGCCGGTTTTATTAAATATAATTTTTGATTTATCAACTCCTTTAGTAGTAAGTGCATTTAATAGAATTTTCTTAGTTTCGTTTAAACGAGCGATTGCTAATGCCTTGTTAGAAGAGTAGGTAGAAACAGGAACTGTTGATGCACTTGCTTCTATATTTATGTAAATTTTGTCATTTGTTTTGAGTTGCTCTGTAACTGTATTAATTAAGGCGGTAAATTCATTTTTATTGGTATTGATGCTAGTATTTTTGTAGGTAAACAACTCTTTATAAGATTTTAAAACAGGTTTATTATTAATATCCTCGTTTGTATTATTAGTGTTATTTTCATTGTTAGTAGTTGTGTCCTCATTATTTTGAACTAAAGCATCATCAACAACCAATAAAGTATCAGTAATATTAAGGTTTAATTCTTCCGAACTAACGGTTAAATATTGATACGTTTTTGTGTCAATTTGTTCTTGGTAAAGCTTTGTGTTGATATTAGACTTGTCAGCACCATCAGGGATGTTGAACGATACACTTTGCTTTTTATAAGCATCATTTTCTATCGTTAGTTTTGTTTCTCCGGCATTTTGTTGTGTAAGTGAATAGTTTCCATTTTCATCTATGTTTACAGCAATAGTTTCACCTGAGTTGGTTAATGATAAAGTACCTTTATTAATAGGAGAGTTGTTGTTATCGGTTAAGTTACCTTCAACAATAAACTCTTGCTCGTTTTTTTTAGGAGCATAACCGTAAATGTCCATTTCGCCAAAACCATGTTTACGAGAGGAAGCAAAAAAGCCTTCTGTTTCACTTTGTGGTATAAAGAAAATATCATCAGCGGGAGAGTTATAGGGAATACCTAAGTTTTTTGGTTCAGACCATTCTCCATTAACTAATTCACATTTAAAAATATCAAAACCTCCCATACCTTTATGTCCGCGAGAAGAGAAATAAAGGGTTTTTCCATCTTCAGATAGGTAAGGAGAATCTTCGTCATATTTAGTGTTTATTTTATCTCCCAAATTAACTACATTGCTCCATTCACCTTGATCATTAAGGGTGGCTTTATAAATATCTTTACCTCCAAAACCATCACTTCTTAATGCTACAAAGAATAATTGTTTATTGTCGGCAGAAATACTAATACTTGGTATATTATAAATACTTGAGTTAATAGATTTTTCTAGCTTTTTAAGTTCTGTCCAATTATTATCTTTTAGGTTAGATTGCCAAATTTTATCTTCTTTATAGAGGTATAAACGTTTTCCGTCAGAAGAATAGATAATTCCGGCATTATGTTTCTTAGAGTTATAATTCTCAGGTAAATGCTTTAGAAGTTCATTTTTATCGGTAATTATTTCCCAATTATTGTTGTTTAGCTTGGCAGCATAAATATTTTCGTAAGGTTTTGTATCAGGAGCAATTTTATTGTCATCGGTTTTTCTTCTTGAAGTAAAAATTAATACATTTTCATTAGGTTTGAAAACAGGAGCGTATTCACCATATTCTGAATTAATCACATTTCCGAGGTTCGTAATCTCAACGCCTTCATTAATATTGGTTAAGAAAAATTCGCCATTTTGATTTCGTTCAATAAAATAATCGGTTTCTTTTATGAGGTTTCTTCCGGCAGTAGATTTTTCATTGACAAAAGGTTTGAAATTTTGAAAAGCTTTATACGACTTTTCATATTCATTATTATAATGGTAAGCTCTTGCCAAATAATAATACAATTCAGGAATAGTATCTTTGGTACTATTTTTTAAAGCATTTTCAAAGTAAGGAATAGATTTGGTTCTTTGCTGAAAAGGAAAAAAGTAAGCAATTCCGGCTTCAAAATTATAGACATCGTTAGTTGGATTTATAGCAAGTAGTTTTTCATACTTTGCTTGAGCTAATTCAAATTTTTCGTCATCTAGGTACTTTCTAGCTTGTTTTAAAGTTCTTTTCTCAGATTGAGCAAAACTATTTATACCAATAAAAAATAATAAAGTAAAAACAAAAGTGATATGAGGGGAAATAGGTCTATTATTTTTCATTATAAATTAATGGTTATTTAATTTTTATAATTACAAATTGATATTGCTCATACATTTTTTTATTAGCAAAATCTCCATTATAATTAGGACCTTGTACACCTGTGGTTACATTATTGATAAGAATATTCTCTCTTGCAATACCTTTGCTTACCAATGAATTAACAACAACCTCCTGAGCAGCTATAGCTCTTTTGTATGCTAATTTTGCATTGGAGCCATGAGTTTTTGTAGGTACTTTAGAAGCACTTGATTCAACATCAATAGTTACTTTTCCATTAGATTTTGCGTGGGCTACAGCTTTGTTAATCATCTCTACGTATTTTGCATTAGAAGTATTTACTTTAGAAACATTGTAGTTGAAAAATTCTTGATAATGAGCAACAGCATCTTTAACTTCCGTTGGAGTAGGAGTAAAATCGTTGTTATTACCTTGTTTTTTCAACTCAGCAATTTGATTTTTTAAAGCATTCACTTCATTTTGAAGGTTTTTAACTTTTTCACTGTCATTACCTGTAGTGTTAGTTGTAGCAGGTTTTTTAGCCAGTTCATTTTTTAAGTCTTTAATTTGTTTCTTTAAGTTTTTGATTTCATTTTTTAAGGCAACAACATCCTCTTTGTTGTCTACTTTTGTATCAGTTTTAGTGTCTGTTTTAGTATCGGTTTTAGTATCTGTATTTTGTACATCACCAAAAATCACATCTTTTAAATCAATACCTCTGTTAATTTCATTATAAGCAGAAACCGGTGGAATATAAATATCTTCTTCCATAGTGTAGCTTTCGGCAGCATATTCAATGTGGTAATCGCCTCCCGGGTTTAGGATAATACTGAATTTACCATCTTTTTTTCTAGGCACATACCTTCCAATTAAATTTCCTGTTTCGTTATCTGTAACAGTAATAATAGCACTTTCGGGAGTTTCATCAAAACCTGCTACTTTTAAGAAACCTGTTAATAAGGTAAGTGGTTTTTCTTGAGCATCAACAAGCGTAATTACATAAATGTCTTTCTCCCCAAAACCATCTTGTTTAAAAGAAGAATAATACGCTCTTTTTCCATCTGTAGAAGTAACAAAGAACACATCATCATCGGTAGAGTTTACCGGATATCCCATATTTATTGGAGCTCCCCAGTTTCCTGTTTCATCTAATTCTGAATAAAAAATATCAAAACCACCCATACTGCTGTGTCCTTTAGAGGAAAAATAAATTGTTTTTCCGTCAGGGTGCAAGAAAATACCATCTTCGTCATAAGGAGTGTTTAATATATTTCCTGCATTTTGAGCTAAACCCCAATCACCCGTAGGTAATTTTTTACAGAAATAAATATCTTGACCGCCTAGTCCGCCTTTTTTTCTATCGCTGATAAAGTACAATACATTTCCATCAGGAGTAACATGAGCATGAGATTCTTTGTATTCTGTATTAATATCGGAACCTAATTTTACTAATTCTCCCCATTGGTCATCTTGGTTTTTTGTTGTGGTATAGATATTTCCATCACCATTATCATCACGATAAACAAAAAGTGTTTGTCCATCGGCAGAAATATTTACAGTAGCTAAATGTCCATCAGTATTAATCGTTAGCAATTCAGGAGCTGTCCAAACACCATCATAACTATGAGAAACATAAATATCTTCAAAATGTTTACCATCAAAATCATCGGTAATGTAATAGTTAGAGCTGTCAGGTCTTAACCTTCTAGAAGTAAAATAGATGCTTGATTCATCAATAGAAATTACAGGACTGTAATCTGCATATTCAGAATTGATTTCGGAACCAATATTTTTAAGAAGAATATTTACCGGATTAGCAACAGCTTGTTTGGCAAATTGAGCTTGAGTTAAATAACGATCTATCTCGTTGAATAAATAATGTTTTTTAGTGATTTTATCTTTAAAGGTATTGTAGTTCATTATTGCCGCATCAAACTCATAATTTAAATGATAAGCTCTAGCAACGTAGAATAAAGCTTCTAATGGAGCACTTTTTTCTGAGTGAGAAAAAGGATCGTAATTAGATGTGGTATTTTGTGAGGCTTTAATTAAATAGTCTAATGCTTTTGCTTTTTCGTTTGCCGAATTCATATAACAAATACCAATCTTATAATTGATATTGAAGTTATCAGGCTCTTCAATACTTAATTTTAACCAAATAGGAAGGGCAACGTTGTAAGAGCTTTCTTCCATAAGCGTATTGGCTTCCAAAAATTTTTGTCTGAAATTATCTTGAGAAAAACTTAAAGTGGCAATACTAATTAAGACAGATAATAAAGCTATTTTTTTCATATGTATAGTATATCTTTATAAAAACGTTTTATGTATATTTTTGACAAATTTTACATTTATAAATGCTAAGTTTTTGTCTGATTTTTTTTTAAACTTTATTACTTTAAATCAAAAAAGTAGCATTTGATAAGATGCAAATATATTTCATTTGTTTTAACATACAAAATATATAATCGTTTAAATTATTGATAGTAACAGAATTAATATAAACTTCTGTTAACGTCAAATTGTTCTAAATAATCGGCAACACGTCTTACAAATCTACCACCTAAAGCACCATCAACTACTCTATGGTCGTATGCATGAGATAAAAACATTTTGTGTCTTATCGCAATTGCATCTCCATTAGGAGTTTCAATAACAGCTGGTTTCTTTTGTATTGCTCCAACAGCCATAATAGCTACTTGTGGTTGACTAATAATAGGCGTTCCCATTACATTTCCAAAAGAACCAACATTGGTTAATGTGTATGTTCCGCCCGAAATTTCATCTGGTTTAAGTTGATTGTTTCTAGCTCTGTTAGCTAAATCATTTACAGCTTTTGTTAACCCTACTAAGTTATATCTATCGGCATCTTTAATAACAGGAACAATTAAGTTACCTGAAGGAAGTGCTGCTGCCATTCCAATATTGATGTGTTTTCTTTTAATGATGTTTTCACCATCAACACTGATATTAATATCTGGAAAGTCTTTTATAGCTTTTACAATGGCTTCGATAAAAATAGGAGTGAAGGTAATTTTTTCATTCTCTTTTTTCTCAAATTCATTCTTTACTTTATTTCTCCACATTACAATATTGGTAACGTCTGCTTCTACATAAGAAGTAACGTGAGGTGAAGTATGTTTAGACTCAACCATATGGTGAGCAATAATCTTTCTCATTCTGTCCATTTCTACAATCTCATCACCTTCCATAAGCATTACTGGTTTTTTAGCAGGTGCAGGAGTAGATGTTGTAGGAGGAGTTTGTTTTGGTCTTTCAGTACCGTTTGTTGCTTTTGCAGGTTCAGCTTTAACAGCTGCTGCTGTTTGTTGTCCTCTGTTAGGAATATAATTTAAAATATCGGTTTTAGTAACTCTACCGCCATTGCCTGTTCCTTCAATTTGTTCTAATTCATTAAGAGCAATTCCTTCGGTTTCGGCAATGCTTCTAACTAATGGAGAGTAAAATCTTCCTGAATCAGAAGTTTTTCCAATTTTTTCTGATGTAGAATTTACAGGTGCAGAAGCTACCGGAGCTGCAACTGCTGGTTCAGCTGTTTTTGTTTCGGGTGCTGCCGCAGGAGTCGGAGCAGCAGCTTCTCCTTCGCTGCCAATAATGGCTATTGCCTGACCAACCTGAACTACATCGCCTTCATTAAAAAGTTTTTTTATCAATACACCTTCAGTGGTTGAAGGAACTTCTGAATCTACTTTGTCTGTTGCAATTTCAACAACTGCTTCATCCAATTCTATAGAATCACCAACTTCTTTTAACCATGAAGTAATTGTTGCTTCTGCAACACTTTCACCCATTTTAGGTAACTTCAATTCGAATCTAGCCATTGTTTCATTATTTTGTGGATTGCGAAAGTACTAAAAAACGTTGATTTTTCAATATTATTTTAAATGAAATGCAAAATTCTAACAAATTCATAATTACACAATATGCACTCACCATGTTTCAAAACAATAAAAAAATGATTATTTAGCACATAAAAAACACAATTAATGAATTATTCGCAAAATAAATATCTTTAACTTTTTCTAATCCACGCACTCAACACCCATATCTATCGTTTTCAAACTAGCCAAAATCTTGTTTTAACAACCAAATAAATAGCTCTTTTATTGAACGTTAACAATCATACAGAAAATCAACAAATCAAGGTTAAAAAAAAAAAAAAACGGGCAAACAAAAAATATAATTAAAAAAAAGACTAACTTAGGTAGATGAAAAAGAGTACTCCCCGTATATCGCTTCTATTAATTGCTTGTTTATTAGTATTCCTGTCTCTTATACACATCTGACGCTGCCGACGAGCGATCTAGTGTAGAT
>OJGU01000208.1_pt1 | contig 39238 bp, 33 predicted proteins | sample 1594741 | NCBI WGS metagenome assembly OJGU01 (sample SAMN05416841, study PRJEB24817) | seawater metagenome | isolation source: Sea water | place: Canada:Atlantic | collected 2013-07 | reverse complement strand
CGTCGGCAGCGTCAGATGTGTATAAGAGACAGCTTGTGATCGAGCGGATCGAAAGCTTGGACGATGACGAACGAATGCCTCCCTCGGAATCCGGTGCCGGCCTATCGGTATCAGAGCGAACGCTCTTGAGGCGTTGGATTCAGGAAGGGGCACACTACGAGGCGCATTGGTCATTGATCCCTCCATCGCGTCACCCACTTCCTCAGACCAAGCAGGTAGGCTGGGGGCGCAATCCCATTGATGCCTTTGTGCTTTCCCGTTTGGAGATGGACGGCCTTGAACCGAGCCGGGAGGCTGATAGTGAGACCTTGCTGCGGCGAGCGAGCTATGTGCTGACCGGATTGCCCCCCTCAACGGAGTTCATGGACCGAGTACGTGCCGATGACCCTGCCGGGGCGTATGAGCGAGTGGTGGATCGGCTCTTGGATTCCGATCGTTTCGGCGAACACTTGGCTTCTCTTTGGCTCGATGCCGCACGCTATTCCGATACGAACGGGTACAACAATGATACGCCGCGGTATAACTGGCGTTTTCGTGATTGGGTTATTCAGGCATTCAATCGAAATATGCCCTACGATCAATTTCTCACCGAACAACTAGCGGGGGACTTGTTGCCCGAGCCAGGTTTGGATCAACTCATTGCGACGGGCTTCAATCGAAACCACAATGTAACCTCCGAAGGGGGAATCATCGATGAAGAGTATCGCCTCGAGTATGTGGCTGATCGCGTCCAGACGAGTGCCACCGTTTTTATGGCCATGACCATGCGCTGTGCCCGTTGCCATGATCACAAGTTCGATCCGATTTCACAGAAAGAGTATTATCAGTTCTTCGCCTTCTTTAACCAGGTTCCGGAACAAGGGTATCACAAGGAGCACGTGGGGAATCCGAATCCCGTGGTATCTGCGCCGACACTGACACAATCGCGACGGCTTCGTGATCTCGAAACGGCGATTGCAACGGAAGTTGGTGACAAGGAACGAGCTCGCCTTGAGGAGGAAAAGGTGGCGCTGTTGAAAATGCTGCCAACAGCAATGGTGATGAAAGATCTCGAGAATGCACGGAAAACGTTTCTTCTCATGCGCGGCGACTACAGCAAACCGCTGGAGGCCGTGGAGGCGGATGTTCCGTCGGTATTCCCGCCTTTGGGTGTTTCCGCGCCACGGAATCGGCTGGGACTGGCATCGTGGTTGACAGCTCCCGAGCATCCGCTCACCGCTCGTGTAGCGGTAAATCGGCTTTGGTATCACGTCTTCGGGCGAGGACTTGTGAGCTCTTTGGAAGATTTTGGCTCCCAAGGTGCTTGGCCCTCCCATCCTCAATTATTGGACTGGTTGGCGACTGAGTTGATTCGTGTGAATTGGAATCAGAAGGCACTGTTGAGATTGATGCTGACCTCTGCCACATTTCGTCAGCACTCTGCGATGACGGATCTTCTGAGGCAATCGGATCCCGAGAACCGACTCTTGGCGCGAGGACCTCGCTATCGACTAGCAGCTGAGGTGATTCGCGATAGTGCGCTCAAGATCGGCGGGCTGCTCCAGTCACGCCTCGGAGGTCCTAGTGTGCGACCCTACCAACCGGATGGGTTGTGGACGGAGGTAATCGTCGCGGACGACTCCTACAGTGGGGGGAAATACATTCAGGATGCGGGGGCGAATCTGTATCGACGAAGTGTCTACACCTGGTGGAAGCGAACCTGCCCACCACCTGGGCTCAATACCTTTGATGCGCCAGATCGAGAGTTTTGCGCTGTCCAGCGAGCGCGAACCAATACCCCTCTTCAGGCCTTGGTCTTGCTCAATGATACAACCTATATCGAGGCGTCGCGGGGATTAGCGACCCGATTGCTGAATCGAGGGGAGAGCAGTGAGGGGGATCGCGTGCGTTGGCTTTTTAGAGAGGCGACAAGTCGAGTTCCTTCTTTGACGGAAGAACAGATTCTTCTCGGTGCCCTCGCGGCCGAGACCGCGCGATTCCAGAAGAATCAATCCTCGGCGGTGGCTCTCTTGGAGCTTGGAGAATTGCCGGTGGATCCGGGCTTGAATCCAGTTACTCTGGCCTCGTGGACGCTGGTGGCGAGTATGGTTCTCAATTTAGATGAAGTGATCACGCTTCATTAGGCAAAAGAAATGAACTCAGGGTTCGGGGTGATCAATGCAATCGAAGAGCAGCGGGCGGCGATGACCCGGCGTCAGTTCCTCGGGCGACTTGGGACTGGAGTTGGCTTGGCGGCCTTGTCTCATTTGGTGGCGGCCGGTAATGGAAACGAGAACACTCGGTTGAAAACGCCCCTTCATCAGGCGCCAAAGGCAAAGCGAATCATCTATCTGTTTCAGTCTGGCGCTCCGTCTCAGTTGGAAACGCTCGATTACAAGCCGCAGCTTCGAGCCCTTCACAAGACGGCACTCCCTGACTCGGTGAGGCAAGGGCAGCGCCTGACCGGTATGACGGCTTCGCAGAAAGACTTTCCCGTGGCTGCGTCCCAGTTCGGATTTCAAGCCTACGGACGGAATGGGCAGTATTTTAGTGATTTGTTGCCTCATACAGGAGCGGTTTCTGATCGTCTCTGCGTGATCAAGTCGATGTTCACTGAGGCGATCAATCACGATCCAGCGATCACCCTGATGCAGACTGGATCGCAGCAACCTGGACGCCCCAGCTTTGGTTCGTGGCTTAGCTACGGTTTGGGATCGGTGAACCAAGAACTTCCTGCCTTTGTGGTCCTGATTTCTAAAGGGAGCGGCTTGCCCAACGCTCAAGGACTCCTCTCTCGATTGTGGGGGAGTGGCTTCATTCCATCCGATCACCAAGGCGTGAAGCTTCGGAGTCAGGGTGACCCGGTGCTTTACCTTTCGAATCCGGCCGGCATTGATCGTCGAACCCGAAGACGCATGCTTGATGGCATCGGGCAACTCAATCAATTGCAGGCGGATGAGTTTGGCGATCCTGAGACAGCGGCGCGAATTACTCAGTATGAGATGGCGTTTAAGATGCAGTCTTCGGTGCCCGAACTAACAGATCTCTCACGGGAACCTGATCATGTGATCGACCAGTATGGGCCTGACGCGCGAACGCCGGGAAGTTTCGCTGCGAATTGTTTGCTTGCGCGCCGTTTGGCCGAACGCGATGTTCGATTTATCCAACTATACCATCGTGGTTGGGATCAGCATGGTAATTTGCCGAACCACATCGCGAAGCAATGCCGGGACATTGATCAACCCTGTGCTGCCTTGATTGCGGACCTCGAACAACGAGGGCTCTTGGATGATACTTTGGTTGTTTGGGCTGGCGAGTTTGGACGCACGGTTTATTGTCAGGGGAAATTGACAAAGGAAAATTACGGCCGCGATCATCATCCGCGGTGTTTTTCCATTTGGATGGCCGGAGGGGGAATCAAGGCAGGGGTGAGCTATGGCAGGAGTGACGAGTTTTCTTATAATGTGATCGAAAACCCGGTTCATGTTCATGATCTCCAAGCGACCATCCTTCACCAATTGGGAATCAATCACGAACGACTTAGCTTTCGTTTTCAAGGCAGATACTACCGTTTGACCGATGTCCATGGTCGCGTGGTGGAAGACGTTTTGGCTTGAGGGATAGAGGATGGGCATTGACTTGGTTATGTGGTGGAACAGAATCGACCGAAACGTTGAGTCTCAATAGCAAAGTGTCATGAGAGAAATCTTTCTGGCGGTATTCGTGACCTTATTGGCCGTATCCCTTATCAGAAATGCTCTCGAGCAAAAACGATCTGAGAGGCGATATGTCAAGGCGATTGAGAGCCTTGAGAGCGCAGAGAGTGACAGGGCCAGATACTACCCGTTGCAATGCGCAGCGAAGGAGGCGTTCGTTTGTGGGAAATTCGAACAGGCAAAAAAGTTCGCCAGAGAGCTTCAGTCTGTGACGGCTGGGATTGGTAGTGATGAACCAGACGCCGGGCAAGGCATTCATGATGCGAATCTTGTATTGGGCCGTCTGGCGCTAAGAGATGGGGGAATTGACGAGGCCAAGGAATACTTGCTCGCTGCCGGGCGAACTTCGGGCTCCCCACGGCTGAACTCATTTGGTCCCAATATGAGCCTTGCGAAGGACTTGCTAGAGCAGGGCGAGTATGAGGTCGTGTTGGAATACTTCGAACTTTGTGATTTATTTTGGGAGATGGATCAAGGCCGTTTAGAAAAATGGCGTAGACAAGTTAAGCGATTTCTAATCCCTGATTTTGGTGCCAATCTCATTTTCTAGTCATGATTGAGAGGGATGCACACGCGATCTCACAGGCTAGAGGTGAGGGGATGAGTCTCATTCTTGGTGAGTAGCTTACTTTTCGGTATGGATTTCAGTCGTTTCGGCGGGTAGATTTGTCATCATGGATTGGTTGTTGAGTGACAGCATCGGATCGTTGTTTTCGTATCTAGCACTTCTCATGGAACTTCTTGGTCTCATATTGGTGTTGGTTGAGGGGCTGAGGCCGAAGAAAGCGAGATTCGTCGAGTGCTGGATTGGCCAGCGCGCGGAGCGGAAACCAGTTGCGACTCGCTTGAAAGCAATCTTCAAAACTGGCGGACGACCAGATTTCGGGTGGTTGATGGTTATCCTCGTGGCGATTGCCTTTGAGAAGATGGTTGTTGGGACGTTTAGTGATCGGTCGCCTTTCGAGGGTATCTTCCTGTCCCTTGCTCGGTTATTGCTATTCGGCCTTGTCCTAGGATGCGGAATGGTTCTGTTTCGGATTATTTCCTTCTTGGGGGCGCGATCGATTGTTTGGGTGCTGGAAAAACTGAAGACGGTCTCTAGCGATCGAGCCCTCGGTGGAGTAGGGATGCTCCTTCTTTTTACGGGCTTATCGATGAATGTTCTGCAAGTTCTGTTGTACTAGCGGTGGTGCAAGTTAGGCGTCAGCACCACTGCTGATAACTCACGCCCAATGGAGAAGGGAGCGGGGGACTCTTGGCGAATCTACTCGGGCCGGACTCGGAAGAATCCGGAAAGATCTGTCGTTCTGAGCATATAGGGGCTACGCGCGTCTGTGAGGTCTGACCAGGGATCGCTGAGTCCGTTTTTCGATTGAAGCGTTCCTTGAGTCCAGCTTATTTCAACGCCGTCGCTCTCAGGCCTAATACTTAGGGGGACATAGAACGAGAATCGACGTTTCGGGTAGCCGATGACCTCTAGATCATCGAGATGGAAACCCACCGGGACTTCAACCGTTCTAAGCTGATTGTCTCCGATGTTGAGTTTTGTTAAACGAGTCGTTCCGACAGGTAATCGAAGACTCGCTAGCTTGTTTCCTTGGAGCAGGATTTCGGTTAGGTTGCTTAAGTCATTGGGTAATATGAGCTCTCTCAAATCGTTGTGTCCGCTGCCACCGGTTCCTGTGATATCAAGTATCGTCAACTGCTCCATGCCTGCGGGGAGTTCCAGGTGAGTGAGTTGATTGTATCTGAGTTCTAGTGTGGTGAGCGAATCGAGACCGGAAGGAAAGGTGAGTGTGCTCAACGAATTGAACTCCAAGTTCAGCGTTCTAAGAGAATGCAGTCCCGCTAGGAATGATACGTCAGCGAGCCCGTTGCTACTGATATCAAGGTGTTCTAACCCCGGTAGCTCTCTCAAGAATGAGTAATCGACGATCGGTGTGTTGGCTAGGTCTAAGCTGCGCAGCTTAGGCATTGGGACCGAGAACGTTAGTGTCTCCGTTGCGCTGGATCTGAGATCAAGCGCTGTCAAATTCTCCAATCCCGGTGTCATTGTAAGTGAATTCGCCTGGTTTCCAAACAGTCCTAGCGTCTTCAGGCGCGGCAGTCCATCTAAGGCTGAGAGATCCGAAATTGAGGGATTGGACAGAGCGAGCGTTTCTAGATTTACGGCGGCCTCTAAGCCTCCCAGTTGTTCGATGCCCTCGATATTGCTCTTCAATTCAATCAAACGTTCCATGTCCTCATCTGTAACGTTGAGAGTATCGGCTATCCCTAACTCCGCTTTGACGGCACTTCGAAGGCTTGGATCGGGGATTTCTACATTGGCGGCGTTGATTTGGGATGTAGCAGCAGTGAGCAGAGCGAGCAGGCAAGCGACTGCAGCAAGGCTTCGAGTGGTTCGGATTCTAGACATGATAGGGATCTCTTATCGTGGTTGGTAGTGGTGCTGGCTATGCTAGTCAAAGTCTAGCACGATCTGCGCCAATAATAGATCCACTGGGGTATCTCTTGGGTGAATGGTATTCTTTAAGGAATAAAATTTGGACGCCGACTCAGGCTAAATGCTAGGAGCCTATTCCTGCAATCGAGCTCGCAGGAATCCTTCGCTTGCTGATGCCTGGACCAGGAAACCGCCGGTCGCCGAGTCACGCTTCTTGGCGAGCGGTAACCAAGGGGTTTCATTCCTCATATCCGAACGTGTTTCAAGGATCAGCCGCTCCGCGTCCTCGGCTGAGAGAGTCGTTCCCGCGAGAGACGCTATGAGGGTTAGAATGGTGTTGCCCTCCCGACTGGAATGTTCGATGGAGAGATGCAGTGGACCAGAAGGAGTCTGGGAATCGATAAAATAGATGTTGCTATCAAAGCCGACTGAGAGAGAGAGCATTCGGCCATTGGCGGTGAGAGGAAGGTGAGAGTATGAGGGGTACATTCCGGCCTGACCGTTGGCGAGTCGGAAAGCGAGTCGGTCGCCGTTGGCTGCAATGGCAACGACTCCAGCTACCATTTCTTCTGCGAATGACTGAGGGATGAGCCCTTCGCCCCACGATTTGATCTGTCCGTTCGCCTGAAGAGCGAACGATTGATTGGTCCCGGCGGCGATATCGATGATGGGGCCAAGGTTGGGGGTAACCTCGGATTGCCCTCGGCGATTGTCGCCCCAAGCCACAACCCTTCCCTCTTTGGTAAGCGCCAAAGAATGGAGGAGACCGGCTGCGATATCTATAATGGGTGGCAGTCCGGATGGGACGCTCGCTTGCCCATGATGGCCGGCCCCGGTCGCGTTCACGGAGCCGTCTGCGTGAAGAAAGAGGGCGTGGCTGCTCCCGGCAACCGCTTTGACAAAATCACCGGAATTCGGTTCGGGTAGGGCAGCGAATTGGCTAAGCCAGACTCTGGGATTGCCAGCCCGCGGCGAATCTTCTAGAAGGGCGACTTTGAGCGTTCCCGTGCTCGTGTTCTTGATCTTCAAGACAATCCCAAATCCCCATGAACCAGGGCCCTTGTTCTTCGTTTTAGGAAGACTTACCGGGGATCGTTCGACTTGGCTGGCCCGGTGCTAGTTTGGGTTTGTTGAACTGCTTTGACTCGCAAGGCAGACTAAGACTTTTGCATGTCTTCCGTGTGATGATACTCCCGGAAATTGAAGAGGAGGGCGCCAGCAGTCAAGAATAGGATTGTCGCACCGACAACCATCCCCAACGAAAAGCTGCCTCCGGTTGCCGGCCAGTCATACATACTCATCAATTCGGTGTTGCGGGCCAGCAGCGTCTTGAGATGCCGGCTGATCGAGAGCACGTTGATGTTTGTTGGTATTTGTCCGATCCCGAATTCGACGATGAATCCGTAGACGACACCCGCAATGATGTATTTCTGGGTTAACATTCCAAGCAGGGAAGAGAGGGCACCGAAAGCGACAACGGCCAAGGCTTGGGTGATGATAATAAGTGGTGCCAAGGTAGAGATATGGGGCATATCGAGATAGATTCCTGCCGCCCAGAAGCCGATACCGTTTCCAAATAGAATGATTTGTACCCAGAGGGTGAGGGTGACATACTTCAGTAGGTAGACCTTTGCTCGGTTCACCGGCCTGGTGATCAGAAAGGTAATGGTGTCATCTTGTAACTCATCTCGGATCATGGATCCGAAATTGATGAGGCATGAAATCGGAACGACCACGAAAAAGTAGAGATCGATGACGATTCGATTGAAACCATCGATCTGGCCCGGATTAATCACGCATACCGTGAATATCGGGATCGAGACCATGCTGGCTAGTACCGGGATGACCCGTTTCCAGGTCAGTTTAGATCGCCAGGTGAGCGTCCAGAGGCCTCGTGTCGCCGCAAAAAAACTGGGGATTTGGGTGCTCATGAGTGGTATTTCTTGTGACGAATCGATCTATTGAGTCATCTGGTCGAAGATGTTTCGCAAGGAGCGACTCTTACTTCTCATTTCCCAGAGGGTAATCCCGCTCGATTTAACAAGACCTGTGAATTGATTGTAGAAGTCCTCAGGGTTGCGAATGCGAAGGTTGACGGATGAGGCTTCCTCGTCGATATCAAAGCCATTGAGGAGTTCGCGGTCAAAAAGTGTGCGGACGAGTTTGATTGGTTGATCGCAACGGATGTCGATTTCTTCGGACCAATCCTGTAATTCGGAACGAATGGATTTCTGTTCGCCCGATGCAAGCACGCGCCCCCAACTAACAATGATCACGCTTTTACAAAGGGATTCCAATTCGGCGAGAATGTGGCTGGAGATAATAATATTCACCCCACCTGCAGCGAGTTCCGTTAGAATTTGGGACACTTCTTGTCTTCCCATTGGGTCGAGTCCGTTCATCGGTTCATCGAGTACGAGAAGATCAGGCTCTGCAAGGAGCGCTTGGGCGAGTTTGACTCGTTGTCGCATGCCCTTGGAATATTGTCCGAGCCGCTTTTTCCAGTGGACTCGGGGGAGTTTGACGAGATCGAGCAAATGCTCACATCGATCGTTAATTTCATTTGAGGGGATCCCTGAAAGCAATGCGAGTCCCCGAAGCCAATCCATCGGGCGGAGCTCCGTATGGACAGATTCTCTTTCCGGGCAATAGCCGATTCGTCCGAGGATTTTGGGGTTGTTATACGGTTCTTCCCCGAAGACGGTCAATGTTCCGGAACTCGGCTTTAGCTGTCCGGTGATAATTTGGATTAGCGTACTCTTTCCGGCGCCATTGGGGCCAACAAAGCCCGTGATGCCTTCGGGGACCGAGAAGTCCACATGATTGAGCCCCATGACGATTCCATACCAACGGCTCAACTCTTCGGCTTGAACGATGGTGCTCATTCTGGCTTGACCCTTTGTTTCATGATGACGATGGAAGCAACGACCAGAATGGCGAGCGCCGTGACTGTGCCGGTGAGATCTTTGGCTTCGAACCAGCCAAAGGGATTGTTGCGCATTTCTCGAAACATGACTCCGAGCAACGGAATCGCCTCTTGGGCAACTTGAAGTTCCTCTGCCAGGTTGAAGATCGACAGAGCAATTTGATCGAAATCATATGAAATACTGACATGCTGAAGCCAGGGTTTGGTGTGTTCTCCAATGCCGCGGACTGCATTGCCAACGAACCAGAGGATAATCCAATAACTGGTGGCAGCCCGTGGTTTGGTTGAGAGGGATGAAATCCCGAGCGCCAGGATGCTCAGTACGGTCATGGCGGTGAGCGTGTAGGCGAGGGTATTGAAGAGCGCTGTCTTCGAGTGCCAGAAGAATTGCCAATTTGAGGAAAGAAAATTTCCTGCAAACCACGCCGTCACCAGCGGTCCTAGCCAGACGAGTGAGAGCAACGCGAATACCGTTCCGAATTTACCGAGGAAATAGTCGGATCGACTTACCGCTTTGGAGGAATAGATTATGATCGCCCGGCTCGACAGATCACGAGTGATAAGATGGGGAATCACAAGTACGATCGAGGCCATCGCGAGAAAGCGAAGGTTGGTCGCGAAAAAGTAGAAAAAGATGTTATAGGTGGTTCTGACTGAGATTTCAGGATGATCGATCAGCCAGCTGACGAGACCGTTGACGATCAGTCGAACCTGCGGGTCGAATTGGGCGACCAGTGTGAAGACGACGCTGTCCTCGACGAGCAACTGGCCGACGATAAAAAGAATGGCTATCTGGATAAGGCCCAATATCCACGACAAGAGAATGAGATTGCGAGCCCATTTGTTGTCGAGGCAAGAACGCAGCCCGTTGGCGGCTATGACCCAGCGACGATGCCAGATCCCTTTGTGTTGCCCTTCCCAGTGCTGGTAGGTGACGTCATGTAGGCTCATTAGCGGTCTCTAGGGCTTGAACGAAGAGTTCTTCTAAGGCGTTTGGGCTCGGGATGATTTCAAGGGGGGGGACCTGGATCTCAGCCATCAGGTCGATAATGGGGTTGAGATCTTGAGATCCGTGCTCAACCTTGATGTGCCCGTTTGGGAGTAATTCGGAATGCCAGGATTTTAGCTTGAATGCTCGGTGAACATCGTCCATGCGCGATGCGACCACGATTTCAGCCGCTCCCTTGCGTTTTGATTTCAGATTCTCGAGCGTGTCGTGTACGAGAACCTTCCCCTGCGCGATAATGATAATTTGTTCGCAGATCCGATCAACGTCGTGCAAGAGATGGGAGGAAAGGACGACTGAGATTCCGTGCACGGTCCACAAACTCGAAATGAGATCTAAAATCTGCGCTTGGCCTTTTGGGTCTAGCCCATTGGTGGGTTCATCTAAAAAAACAATCTCGGGATCGTGTACGATTGACTGAGCCAGCTTGAGGCGCTGCTTCATTCCGGTTGAGTAGGTGTCGATTTTCCGGTAGCGCTCTTGTCCCATTCCTACAAAATCTAACATTTCATGCGCCCGTTGGCGGGCCGCTTGGAAGGGAAGGCCACAAAGTTGAGCACAATAGGTGACATACTCGCAGCCTACCATTCCGGGAATATGACAATCCTGTTCCGGATTGTAGCCCACTCGTTTACGAAGTTCAGCTCCTTCCTTGCCGACGTCCTTGCCTAGAATGGAGGCTGTTCCACTGCTTGCCGGAATCAATTGGAGGAGACACTTCATGAAAGTGCTCTTACCTGCTCCGTTGGGACCGAGAAGTCCAATGGCGCCTGGGGGAACTTGAACCGAGACCTTTTTCAAGGCTTCTTGACTGCCGAAGGACTTTGAGAAATCCCTCGTTTCGATGACCGATTCACTCATATTGCCCCCTGATGAATTCCCTTATTGTGTCAAGCTGGTATTGGCGGCGAGAAAACTCTCCGGAATAAAGCTGGCTGCTAGCGAATCAATAGCAGAACGGGCATCATTCATGACAAGCTGAAGCTCTGTCTCGAGGGGCTGGTTCAGAGAAAGGCTCCAGGCTTCAAAATCTTGTCCCGTCGCTTCTTCCAATACCTGATCTCCCGAGAGCTGGATCACTCGAGTGAGGAGTTCTGCCGATGGAGGGGTAGGTTCAGGCTGGTTCATCATTACTCCGAAGGCGATTGCAAGCGCCGCAACAGAGCTAAACGCGAGTCCTCCCATCCAAGAAATACGAGGAGCAGAGGCAGTCTGAGGCCCGCCTTCGGCCGCTTGCCGAACGGCGGCGACAATTTTTCCTCGTAAGAACGGGGAGGGCTCAAAACAGTCTTGAGGCGCTTGTTGGGAAAGTTGGCTAATCAGTCGCTGTTGAAGCTGATAGTGATGCTCGCAGGCACCGCAGCCTTGTAGATGCTGCTGGACTTTGTGCGACACGGTGGTGCCGTCGTCCATGCAACGATCGATGTCTCTCCGTGTTAACCAGCAGCTTATCATATCAGTCCATTGCCTCTCATCGTTTGCTATGATTCATGCCCTTACTGGCTCTCGGCCTGGCTTGTTAAGTGTTGTGCCATCTTATTTCGTGCTCGGTGCAGTAAGACACGGACTCTCAACTCGTTTGTCTCCATGACTTTGGCTGTTTCTCCAATGGTGAATCCCTCTCCGTATCGAAGCCAAAGGGCGTCATATTGATTGGGTTTCAAGAGTCGTTTAGCCTTTTCCCAAAGGCCTTCAGCTTGATCTTTTTCTTCTAGCTCTACCGATGGATCCCGCTCGTCGATTTCCTTTTCAGGTGTGAGTTCAACGGTTGATTTCGCTGCGCGATAGTGATTCATTGCCGTTCGCTTCGCAATGGTAAAAAGCCAGGTCGTAAATTTGTACTTCGGATCAAAGCGGTGAATGTTTTTGTAAGCTTTGACAAAGGTATCTTGCGCTAGATCTTCGGCATCCTGGCGACTGCGAACCATCTTATTAAGAAAGTTGACAATTCGCTGTTCGAAGAGCGCCACGAGGGACTCGAAAGACTCCAGGCAGCCGTCTTGGCATTGGAGTGCCAAGTCTTCGGCACTCATCTCTTGATGTTCCGTATCCACTGACGGTGCTTCAAGCATTAGGTCTAGGATGCCTCTCGCCTACTTCGTGAAGCGCTTTAACGTACCGAGAGCTCGATCGATCGCTAGCTCGAGTTTCATGGTCACGATTGCTTCGCCGCTGGAGACGTGGATTGCTTCTGCTAATTCTATCAAACGTTCATCGTCGGATCCAAGCATCGCCAGGGTGACCATGCCCTGCACAACGGAATGGATCTGTCGGCTCGTCTTCTTGTCCTTGGTCTTGAGTTCTAGCTGTAACATGATGTTTTCATCAGTCTCACAAAGTGCCAGTCGCCCGCCTTTCGAGAGCTGCAGGACACGAGCTTGAGCAGGAATGCCTTCGAAATCCCCGAAAGCATCGGCGACAGCCATGAAGATCATGGTGTTTGGGAGGCTGGGGTATTGGGCGAAGGCTTCCGCTTCGGCTATGGGGATACCGCTCGTGCTGAGTGAGTTTTTCGCCGTTTCGACTTGTTTTCGAGATTTCCCAACAAGAAAGACTCCGTTGGGTTCGACGGCGATGTAGAGTTCTCCTGCAATCGCGTAGAGGTGGTTGAGCTCGGATTTAATTGCCTGAATCTTTAGCGGCCCGAATCCTGAATCGACCTTTGACTCGAGCAGTTGATGAAAATCGGTCTGCAATTGGGGTTCGGTTCTGATCATCATTAGTCCTGCCTGCTCAGGCTTGATTTGATAATTGCTACCGAACGCGGTGATTGATTTGATCTTGTCCCAGTCGAGATCAAAATCGAAATCATTCTTAAAATCGTTTCTAATCTTGTCGCGATGGGGGCCAAGGATGCTTTGATTGACGAAATCGCCGACTTGCGTGCCTCGGAAACTCTCAAAGTCTAAATGAACGAGCCATTTGGTGTCGGAAGCGATGTTGAGTTGATCAAGGGGGCCAGCATTGGCCGCCGGCAGGAGAAACACGAGGGTCGTGATTCCGAGGATCTTTGAAATGCTTGTCATCATTGGGTTTTTCGATTCTGCCACGTCCGCGAGACTTTGCTGCGTTGTAGCGGATTCTCGTTATTACAACATCATATTCACAGGGGAGGCGGGGAGTGTTACAGGTTCTTGAGTTTTTTTCGATCTGAATCAAAGATCGTTCAGGAAGTGCCGTTGACTGGCCGTTCCATTCCCCGACTGGGCTTCTCCTGGCTGATAATCAGAATCATTGCCAATCCCCTGGTAGACTGCGGTTTGCGATTTGATTTGGAACTCGTTCCGGCAGAAGCCATTGAAAGGGGGCAGTTGTGGGAATGCCCTTGGCCGATGAAACGTTTCACTCGTCCCTTGTTGCGTCGAACCACTGAGAATGCGCTCTCCAGTTTGTTGGGCGTGAGGGGATGCCTTGAAAATGAGCCTGCGATGGATGCCTGGCTTCCTTTGGATCAGAGAAGTCGTCCAGATTGGTGTAATTTCCCTTGCCCGGAGGAGGCTTTTTGGCAGACTCCTCGGCGTCAAGGCATCGCCGAGCGGCGAAATCTTGCTTAAGGGCCCATAGCTCAGTTGGTTAGAGCAAGCGACTCATAATCGTTTGGTCGTAGGTTCAAGTCCTACTGGGCCCACCAATCTTTTTTCAATAACGAGGTAGATCTCCCTAATCTCGGTCTCCCTAACGCCCGGAACGAAAAATCCACTCGTAGGTCGCGGCCATTGTTTCAGTCAGGATATGTTTCGTTCCTTCGCTGGTTCGCCCCCAACGGTCCTTATCATACTCTGAAGACGGGTGGGCGATAATGCCGACTGGGCATTGAGATTCGAAGACTCGATCGTAAATGATCTTTGTCCGTCGTCCGTGGGGTCCCAGTGTCATGACATTGATTCCGGTGACTTCGATTTTAGATGCGGCAAGGTACTGGCTTGTTGCCAGGGCGCTTTGAAAGGTCCGGTGTTTCCATACTTTGGGGCCTGGGGCGACATGTAGTTGGTTCGTTTTGAAATCGAGTGAACGGAGCACCTGGGCCGCGAGTTCCGCGTACGAATGAAATCCAGAGGCGTGGTGCCCTTCCCACAAGGGACCTCCACTAGTTAGGAGGAGCTCGTACGGATGCTGCTTGAACTCATCGATTGCTGCTTCCAGAGCATACTCGGGAAGCCAACCTTCGACGATCAGGATGTTGGCGGTAACGCGTTGGGTTGGGGCAAGCAGGGGATAGGCAAACTTGATGGAGGCGTAGGCTGCTAGCAGGGTGATGCCGATGATGAGCCCCCATCCCTTCCAGTTGGGTAACCAGATCGTTCGTTCTCTCACTAAACTCCTGAAGCTGAATCCCATTTTCTTTTTCCTTTCTAAGACGATTCTGAGGCAGAGGCAATGCTGGATCTCCGCCAGCAGGGGCGTTCTTTTGCTAGAGGTTTTTTCTAACACTGCTATGATCTGGCATGCGAATGAAAATCGAAATGAAGAAAATACTAGGTTTTGTGATGGCTGTTGCGGTGAGCCAATCAGTCTTGGCACAAGAGCAACACGAACGGAGTGGAGACCGAGAACGTGCTGAGCGGAACGAACGGAGAGAGATGCGTGAGCGTGTTGAGCAGCGTGAGCGGAGAGGAGATCAAGAACGTGCTGAGCAGCACGAGCGAGGAGAGATGCGTGAGCGGCGGGGAGACCGAGAACGCGCTGAGCGGAACGAGCGACGAGAGATGCGTGAGCGAAGTGGCGATCGAGAACGTGCTGAGCAGCACGAGCAGAGGGAGATGCGAGAGCGTTCGGAGCAGGGGCGGGATGGCAGCAAGCTTCGCCGAGAGCGAGAAGAACTTGAGGCAATGAGTCGTCATTTGGAAATACGCGAGCACGAGCTTCACCTTCGGGAAAAGGAGTTAGATCTTCGGGAACGGGAACTTGAGTTGAAGGGGCGGGAACTTGCGCTAAAAGCTGCGGAATTCAAATTGCACCAATATCGACTGGAACTTGAACTGAAACATCACGGAGGCGCTCGCGAGCACGACGATCATGGACACGACGATCGGGGACATGGCGATCATGAACATGCGAACCGCGATCACTAGCCGCCGTCTCTTGCTGGGGAGACAACGCGCCTGAGACTGAGACGATGGGGGGGATTGATGAGTGCCGATAGGGAGAGCTTTGCTCCTTTATCCACGGTACGCCAGGATTTGCGTGTGTCTTGGTACCGTTCGCCACTCTCAGCCGCTCGTCTGCGAGAGCTGAGCGAACGAAGTGATTGCCAGGGATTCTTACAGGCCGGTGGGCACGTGCTGCTTTTTCTGCTTACGGGGACTTTGAGCTATGTTTTCTGGAGCATTGGTGCGTGGCCCAGTTTCTTCTTTTTCCTCTTCCTGCATGGCACGGTTACTAGCTTCTTTTCGGGGATCGCTCCCCATGAGTTAGGACATGGAACAGTGTTCCGCACCCGGTGGATCAATCGCTTGTTTCTTTATCCGATCAGTGTCGTGAGTTGGTTCGATCCGTTTGACTACAACGTGAGTCATACTTACCATCACCGGTATACGCTGCATCCTCAGGGTGACGGCGAAGTGCTCTTGCCATTGCACCCTTCAGTCGGAAAGACATTTCTGCTACAAATGTTTACCGTGAATTTGTTCACGGAACGGGGCAGAACTTTCGGAAAAGGGGGGCTTATTCGATCCGTTGTCGCGACTGTGAAGATCGCTTGTGGTTTGATCGATCGCCCTTATCTCCCGAGTCAGCAATGGTTGAGCGCTTTGCACGAAGACCAGCCTGAGGAGCATCGAAAATCAATTCGATTCGCCCGTGTTACTCTCTTCATACATTGTAGCATCCTGATTGTGTCCATCGTCACGGGGCTTTGGGTAATCCCTTTGCTGATCTCTGTTGGGCCGTTTATCGCCAATTGGCTCTCCTATTTCATTGGGCTCACTCAGCACTGTGGCCTGCGGGATAGGGTGGCAGACTTTCGAAAGTGTGTTCGCTCGATCCGTCTGGATCCGGTTTCAGAGTTTCTCTACTGGAGAATGAACTGGCACACCGAACACCACATGTACGCGTCCGTGCCGTGTTATCGATTGAAGGCTCTTAGCCGTGAGCTGGCGGCGGATATGCCACCGCCGAAGACCCTCGTGGGAGCTTGGCGTGAGATGCTTGAGACCTGGGATCGTCAGCAGTCGGATCCGAATTATCAGTTCGATGTTCCGGTGCCGAAATCGGCTGCTCGGAAAGCCACAGGCCAAGTGAGCGAGCTTGAGTCTTCTCTCGGAGACCTTGCTCCGGACGGTTTAAAATTCAAGCCGAACTTAGGGTGAAGGCCTAGCTAAGGACCTCTCGGATCACATTTCCGTGCACGTCAGTCAAGCGGCGCTCGAATCCGTTGTGATATTTCGTTAGCTGCTTGTGGTTGAGCCCAAGAAGATGGAGGACGGTGGCGTAAAAGTCCCAGACCGTCGTTCGATTGACGGCGGCTCGTCGGCCAAATTCATCGGTTTCGCCGTAACTGAGGCCTCCTTTGACGCCAGCGCCCAACATCCAAAGCGTGAATGCGTCGGGGTTGTGGTCCCTGCCGGCGGTTCCTTGTTGATGGGTAGGCATACGCCCAAATTCGGTACACCAAAGAACAAGGGTTTCATCGAGCAATCCCCGTTGCTTGAGATCAGTGAGCAGGGCGGCCGTGGGTTGATCAAAAATGGGGCAATGACGATCATAGTCGGCGCGAAGGGTTTTGTGGGCGTCCCAATTGAGTAGCCCGTCCACCCCGCTAGCTCGCGACGCACAGTAGAGATTCACGTAGCGAACGCCTCGCTCTAAGAGCCTTCTTGAGAGAAGGCAGTTACGGGCGTAAGCGGATTTGAGTTGGTTGCTCGAGTCGGTCCCATAGAGGCGATGAATATGCTGGGGTTCTGCGGCTAGATCGCTGACCTCCGGGGCGCTTAGCTGCATGCGTGCCGCGAGTTCATAGGCTGCGATTCGCGCCTGAAGCTCTGACTCTTGTGGCCGTTCGGCGGCATGGGCACTATTGAGGATCTTGAGAAAGTTTCGAGTTTCGGCTTCTTCCGAGCTGCTGATTGGAGCTGGACGCGTCAGATTCCGTATGGGGCGATGCGCTGCCAATGTCATCGCTTGATGACGGGCAGGGAGGAACCCGTTGCTCCAATTCGCTTTGCCGTTGGGTGGTTCTCCTCGAACATCTTGGATGGCGACGTAGGTGGGAAGATTCTCATTCTGAGATCCGAGCGCGTAGCTCGCCCAGGCTCCAGCGGCTGGAAACCCCTCCGTCGGGTGTCCGGTGTTGACAAAGACACAACCAGGGCCGTGGGTGTTCGTCTTGGAGTGCAGCCCATGAAGGAAGGCGATGTCGTCGACGTGCTTGGCCAGATGGGGAAGCATTGAGGTGATGTGTTTTCCTGATTGGCCTGCGGGGACAAACGGCCAGGGGCTCTTCATAATATTACCGTTCTTGCCTTGGAAGCTAACCATGTTCTCCTCTCCCGGCAGTGGTTTGCCATCATACTTGATCAGCGAGGGTTTGTAGTCCCAAAGGTCGAGATGAGACGCTGCTCCGGGGCAAAAAATCTGTAGAACCCGTTTTGCCTTGGGGGCGAAATGCGGTCCGGTGATGGCCTCTGCTCGCAGTTCATTGCTCAGGAGTTTCGAAAGCCCGATGCCTGCGAGGCCGGAGGATACGTTTCCGAGAAAGTCGCGCCGAGTTTGTCGAATGAGATCAGGGTTCATCGTATGATTCAGTCGAGGTAAATGAGTTCGTTAGCATTAAGCATGGCGCGGCAAAACGCACGCCAACCGTGTTGCTCGACGAGGGCTCTTGAGGAGTGACGTTCATCGGGTTTAGGAGCCCTTTGAAAGGCGAGGTTGAAGGCCTCGCGGATCTTGGCCTCTGTGGAAGCCCCTCCGCTTAGTCTCTTGGCGAAGGCCAGTGACATATCCATGGTGAACGAGTGATTGAGCAGTGTGAGGGCTTGAAGAGGCGACGTCGTTCCAGCTCGGCGGGGGGTTGAGAAAGCACAATCCGGAAGGTCGAAGTCTGTCATCAGGTCAACGACAGCTGCTCGAGCGTTTTGATGGTAAACGGCGCGGAAGTATGTGTCGGGGCCATGATGGTCGAGTGGCTCGTAGGTGCAAACGTTGTCTTGCATGAATTTGTAGAGGCGGAATCCAGGGCCTCCTGACCGATGCTGGAGTGTTCCTGTCACTTGCAGGATGGTGTCGCGAATCTCTTCGGCCGCCAATCGTCGAGGTGGAAATCGCCAGAGAAGGCGACTGTTCCCATCAACTCGCGCTGCCGCTTCGTTCCAGGCTGACGACTGCTGGTAACTTTGGGATAGCATGATGAGTTTGTGAATGGGTTTGATTCGCCAGCCTGAGCGCTGGAGTTGCTTGGCTAAGAAGTCGAGCAATTCAGGATGACTTGGGCGTCCGCCCATATAGCCAAAGTCACTTGGGGTATCAACAATGCCGGTTCCGAAATGGTAGTGCCAGATGCGATTGGAGAGCACCCTCGCCGTCAAGGGGTTCTTAGGGTGGGTGATCCATTTGGCGAGCGCGGTCCGACGTTCGGCTTCGGGGGTTTCGTCCTCGAGCGTGTATGTCGGAGTCACCGAGCGCAAGGTCGAGAGACTTGCCGGAACGATTTTTCGGCCTTTGCGTTGCGGGTCGCCTCCTTGAAATACGTGGAAAGGATTCTGAGCTTCCGAGTCGCTTCGTCGTCCCAGAAAGGCGGTTCTAGGGCGGGGGATCGATTTGAGTTTCCGATTCAAGTCTGCCAGTTGTTTCTGCAAGCGCTTTAGTTCTTGTCGTTCTGATTTGCGAAGTGCGGCTTGGCGGAGCCGGTGATTCCGAAAGGCATCATTGACCGGCTGCCGATCGTGGCTAGTCGCAATGGTTTTCCAGTTTTCCTGATCAAGGGAGGCTTCAATACGGTATTCGCCCACGAAGGTAAACTTCCCTTGTGTTGGAACTCGCTCCCCGCGCGCACTCGAGAAGAAGACGCGGTCGACGAGGGTGGGGTGCGCGAGTTTGATGGTCAGAGTGCCGCCTGTTGCGATGAATCGGGCCCCAAACTCGCCATCGATGGCAAGCCCAGCGTCGTAGGCATTGGCGAAGTCTTCGATTTGACGGGCTTCTCCTGAGGCGGTCGCGCCGTTGCTTGCGAGGGCAACATTCTTGGGCGCGGGGGCGCTAGACCAGACTTCAAACTCATCGATATTGAAGTTTCGTTTGTTGTTCGGATTGACATCTTGGCCCTCGGAGACAAGGCGAAGGTACTTGACCTTGATCGGAGGGAAGGTGTCCTCAATTCCGGTTCGTTGTATCTTAGGCCGTGTCCATGCTGCCTCGTAGTCGGAGGCCTCGGTTTCGGCTCTGCTGAGCACGGTTTCGTTAATCCGCTCGACTTGTGTTTCGAGGGCCTTTTTTTGGTCGTTCAATGGCTCAACTTTATTCCGGTAGTTCGATTTCTCCTGGGGCGTTGTCCAGTCGGCAGATCCATGACGGATGCCCGCGAAGCTCGCGTAGAGGCGGTAATAGTCGGCTTGTTCGATGGGGTCGAATTTGTGATCGTGGCAGCGAGCGCATCCCACTGTCATACCGAGGAATGCTTCAGTTGTGGCCCTGATCATTTCATCGATAGTGTTGGCGCGAATCTGGGCAGCTTGAACGGCATCTTGGTTGCCGACATCGTCATAGGGGCCCGCTACAAGGAAGGCGCTGCCAATTTCAATTTGTGGATTGCCTGCCGCGATGGCGTCACCAGCGAGATGTTCCTGAATGAATTGATCAAAGGGTTTGTCGTCGTTGATCGATTTGATGACGTAGTCTCGAAACGGCCATAGATTATTAATGAGCACATTGCGTTCGAATCCGTTACTCTCTCCAAAGCGAACGACATCGAGCCAATGTCTCCCCCAACGTTCTCCATATCGCGGCGAAGCCAGGAGTCGGTCAATGAGCTGTTCATAGGCTCGGGGATCGCTGTTTGAGATGAAGGCCTCGACTTCTTGGGGGGTTGGGGGAAGTCCCGTGAGGTCATACGTGGCGCGCCGAATCAAGGTGCGGCGATCCGTAGGTGGATTTTGTTTGATCGCTTCGGCTTCGAGTTTGGCATGGATAAATTCGTCAATACTCGATGGTCCGCCTGGAGTCGCTTGCCGAAGAGCTTGAAAGGCCCACCAGTCAGTACCTGCCTTTGACGCTTCCTTCAGTCGGGCGTCTTCCGGCCAAGGAGCGCCGCTCGCGATCCAGTTCCTTATCGTTTCTACTTCGGCAGGCGATAAGGGCGGGCGATCCTTAGGCATCTCCGGTGGAGCCGTTTCTTGGTGACTAATGACCCTGAGGAGGAGGTTTTTTTTAAGCGGAGCGGGCGAGAAAATATCGTTCTCGTAGCTCGTTGCTCCTGCCTTGGTGACGAGGGAAAGGTCTCCCTTCTTGGTATTCTGGTTGTGGCAGCCTAGACAATGGGTTTCTAAGATCGGCTTTACCTCAGCGAGGAAGATGTCGGCGACTGCTGGCTGGATTAGAACCAGGAACGCCCAAACGAAGACGGTCATTGCCTTTAGCGGTTTCATTGGCTCTTTGGGTGACAAGTGGCACAGGGTAATGGAGCTGGAAGGTGCGTTCAAGTCCGTGTTTGCTCTGCGGCGATCTGCGGTCTTTATTCAGAAGGCCACAGACGTCGTTTGTTCTTTAGTCCGAATTCCTGAGGAATCTCCCACTGGTAACCTTCTTGGACCACTTCTTCGTGCAGTTGTCGTAGTTTGCTTTTTAGCTGTTCGAATTTCTCTTTGTGATTTTCGCTTTGGTCGGTTTGTTGTCGAAGATCTGAGTCGAGGTTGAATAGGCGAAAATCGTTGGGGGTGCTTGATCGGATTGCGGGTATATCTTCCCTGAGCAGCGGATGTGCCTTCGGTCGATGTGAGTCAGTGGTATCTGCGATCAAACTCCATTGGCCATCTCGTATTGCGATGGCTGGTGTCAGGCGGTAGAAGAACCAATAGAGTGGTTTGCGTCTTTCAAAACTGCTCTCTTTACCCAGGAGAAGGGGACGAATGCTTTGTCCGTCGAGAATCCGATCTGCGGGAGGTGCGATTCCGGCGATGTCACAGACGGTAGGGAGATAGTCAACGCCACTGATTGGCGTTTGGCATTCGCTCCCTGCTTGAACATGATCGGGCCATCGGACAATGCCTGGAACACGATGCCCTCCTTCCCAAACATTGGATTTCTGACCTCTTAATCCCTGGCGAGAAAAACGATTCAAGGGGCCGTTGTCTGAGGTGAGAAATACGACGGTATCCTCTTCGAGTTGGCGCTCTTTCAGCTGATTGAGAAGCCGGCCAACTGCTCGGTCTACATTCTCAACGTTCGCGTGATAGGTGGCTTCTTTCTTCGATAGCTCAGGAAACAGTCGCTGGTATTTCTTCGTGAGTTCTGGGGGAGACGCGATTGGTGTATGAGGTTCGTGAAACCAGACACAGGCAAAAAACGGTTGCTTATCATCCGCGGCCTTGGTCTCGTCCAGCCATTTTATGGTCTCGTTGACGACGATCTGGCAGGAGTAACCTTCGATTCTTCCGAGGGCTTTTCCATTGCGAATAAAATTGGAGGGGTTGTGATGGCTGGGTTTCGCGTTGTTGTTGGTTCCGAGAGAATAGTCAAAGCCTTGCTCTTGTGGCCCTGGTTGATCTGACTGAAGTCGGGATAAGTGCCATTTTCCAAAGTGCCCTGTGGTGTATCCGTCTGAGCGGAGCAGTTCAGCAAGGGTGATCTCTTCATCCCTAAGGTGCATCACGTGATTCTCCGGGATGTAGCTATAAATCCCAAGGCGTGGAGGAATACGCCCGGTCAGGAGTCCAGCCCTAGAGGGCGAACAGTTGGGAGCGGCTGAATGACAGTCACTAAACCGCATTCCTTCGCGGGCCAGTCCGTCAATGTGGGGTGTCTGAATGTTGCTGCCGTAGCATCCCAAGTCCGTCCATCCTGAATCATCGAGAAGGATAAGGAGGAAGTTGGGCCGTTCCTTCGCCAAGAGCTCGGATGCGAATGCGAGAAGGAAAACGGAGCTGCAGATGCTGAGTAGGCGTTTCATGGGTGTTCTTGAATCGCGAGACTATCTGCATTCGTTCATAATGCGAAAGGTAAAATGGAGAGCGTAGAATGAGGGGCGGCGGGATCGATATCTGAGTTTTGAGAGACTCTTGGGGGGCGTGTAACGTTTTTGATGCTTTTTTGTCTCTGTATTGTATTATTGAGTCCTGTTTCGTCCGTTTCACCGTCCTATTCGTTAGATCGGTGTGGTTTTAGGGGGAACCGTGAATGTTTCGTATATGATCAGAAAGAACTCAGATCCATTGTGCTTTGCCGCCTTCGTTGGGGCAGTGCTGTCGCTTGCAGGGCCTGCCACTGTGGTGGCGCAACCAACGGTTATTATTAGCGAATTCATGGCCGCCAATGATTCGGTCATAGCAGATCAAACCGGGAAGTATTCTGATTGGATTGAATTGCACAATTTTGGCAAGACTCCGGTAAACCTTGAGGGACTGTATCTGACGGATTCTAGAAAAAATCTCGCCAAGTTTCCGTTGCCTGCCGAATTCATTGAGCCTGGAGCCTACTGGTTGCATTGGGCCGGCGAGAGTTCTAATGAGAAAGCGGATAAGGATCAATTCCGTCTCAGTGTGAAAGGGGATTACCTCGCATTGGTCGATCGAGATGGGGAATCCGTCATTCAGGACTTTGGGAAGGAATATCCGGAACAGCAAACCAATGTGTCCTATGGAGTGACCTCACGTTGGTCCCCGGGAACATCGCCTCGTGAATACAGTGATTTTCTGCTACAGCCTACACCTGGAGAAGCCAATGGGGCGCCCTTGCTCGGCAATCTTAAATCAGTGACTCTAAGTGAAAAACGGGATTTTTATGAGGGCCCGTTTGAGTTAGAGCTCAAATCGAAGACCAACGGTGCGATTATCCGTTATACAACGGACGGATCTGAGCCCAAAATGGATTCAGGGATCGCCTACGAGGCGCCTGTTCGTATTGCGAAGACGACCGTGATTCGCGCAGCAGCCTTCAAGTCGGGTTATCTGCCGTCTAAGGTTAAAACCCATTCCTATCTGTTTGCCTCCGATGTCGCACACCAATCTCCCGATGGATTGCCGGCAGAAGGGTTTCCCTACGCCTGGGGGAAAAACCGAGTCGATTATGGGATGGATCCTCGAGTGATTGAAGACCCGCGATTCAGTGAGCAATTTGTCGACGGACTCAAATCCATTCCGAGTATCTCTGTGGTGACGGACGTGGCCCATCTCTTTGGGGAGGAGGCTGGCATCTATTCAAATCCTGGCCAACAGGGGCGCGAATGGGAACGGCCATGTTCCATTGAGTTGATTGATCCCAAGAAAAAAGATGGATTTCAAGTCGATGCGGGCATTCGGATACGGGGCGGCTTCAGTCGAGATCTATCGAATCCGAAGCATGCCTTTCGCTTTTTCTTTCGCGACGTCTACGGACCGTCAAAACTGAGATACCCTCTCTTTGGAAAGGACGGTGCGCAGGCCTTCGACAATATTGATCTTCGAACCTTTCAGAACTATTCCTGGAGCAATGCTGGGGATCCCCGTGGGATCTTCATCAGGGATCAATTCAATCGCGACCTTCAGCTAGCGATGGGACAGCCGGCCGCTCGAGGGGAGTTCTATCACCTGTTTCTCAATGGGCAGTATTGGGGAATCTACAATACCTGTGAGCGGGCAGAGGCATCCTACGGAGAGAGCTATTTCGGCGGGGATAAGACAGAATACGATGCGATCAAGGTGGATTCCGGGCGGACCGTACGTCGGGCTACCTATACCCTCGTCCCGACCGATGGTAATATGGAGGCGTGGCGAAAGATCTACGCGATTGTGGAGAAGGGATTAGATAAGAACGAAAACTACTTTGCGCTTCTGGGACGAAACGCTGAGGGGCTACGGGATCCAGAAATGGAGGTGTTTATCGACGAGGCTAATCTCATTACCTACATGATGATCATTTTCTACGGTGGTAATTTGGACGCTCCGATCAGTATGTTTGGTGGGAACCAAACTCCGAATAACTGGCATGGGATTCGGCGACGGGAAAGCGATCAAGGATTCAGATTTTTTGTGTGGGATGCTGAACACACGTTTTTGGATGTGAACGAGAACCGTACGGGGCCATTTAACACGGGGAGAGCCTTTGAACGAACTAGCCCTCAGTGGCTTTGGGAGCAGGCACTCGAAAATGGGGAGTTTCGGATGGCCGTTGCTGATCACATCTATGAGCTGTACTTTAACGGGGGGCTTCTTTCACCAGAAAGCATGGGTAAGGCGTTCTTACGTCGGGCTGAGGAGCTTGAAACTGCGGTTGTCTGTGAATCGGCAAGATGGGGGGATGCGGCTGGACAAGGTCGAGGGCGTGGAAGGCGAGTGGAAGGGAACAGTGGCCCGCTCAATCAATTGGATTGGAAGGCAGAAGTGCAGCGAATTGTTGAGCATTATATTCCTCAGCGGAGCGATATCGTTTTAGGACAACTTTATGGTCACGGAGTTTGGCCAGATCTTCTGCCCCCAAGCTTTGGGAACGCTGGAGGGAAGGTTGAGCGGGGCTACAAACTTGAGGCCCAGGCTGAGCCGGCGACGGCAAAGGTCTATGTGACGTTTGACGCTACCGATCCCAGGGAGGTCGGAGGGAGTATCTCTGCTAGAGCTATAGAATTTTCAAGTCCCATCACTATCAAAGTTGATACTTCCGTCAAAGCGCGAACGTATCTCGACGGTGATTGGAGTGCTTTAAGGCGGCTAGATTTCAAAGTGAAGAAATAAGGAATGGCTGCTTTTGTACCGCGGTTTAAGTAATTTTTCGACGCGTGTCCAATATGCTTGGCGTAAGGTAACGAGGCTCGTTAGAGATTCTTGCGGGCAACGATCCACATGTGAGACGATTGCATGTTCTTTTCCAGCGAATCCTGGAAGGGGCCGCCTCGGTCGTCCCACTCATCTAGGAGAATGGTTTTCAACTCAGGGTGGTCGGTGAGATCAAATTTTCCGGCAAGGGTTTTTTTACGCACAATTTCGGCATCGAGTCGGCCTGGTGTCATTAGTTGAAGCACTTCGAGTCCGACGCTCTCAAACAGGCATTTAAGTGAATTGGGATGGAAGAGGTTGAGATGCTCTGGGGTGACGGTGTCGGAAACCTCTCGCAGTAAATTAACATCGAATCCCTTCACGTTTGGGCACGTTACCACAATCATGCCTCCGGGTTTTGTCAGTCGTTTGCAACATTCGAGATAGGCCATTGGTGAGAAGAGATGCTCGAGAACCTCAAAGGAAACGATGAGATCGGCGTTGCCATCCCTTTCGTTGACGGATTCGACGGGTTGCTGGAGCACGGTAATGCCTCGAGCCCGACAGCTTTCAGCCGACGCCGGGGTGGGTTCAACGGCGACGATTTCCTGAAAATGGTTGGTTTCCGCCATTGATTCGCAGAACTGTCCGGTTCCGGCCCCGATCTCGATGAGACGCTCACGGCCAACGCCGAGGCGTTTGGCTATTTCTAGGATACGCTTGACTCGTGGCTGCACGATTCGTTCGCGTCGGGCCCCTTCGGAGGCGGGGTAGATATACTGATTCCAGTAATCGTAGTAAGTCGCTTCGCGATAATATTGAGCCAAGCGTTGTTCGGTGGGGCGGGGGGAGCCGTAGACCGTTTCACATTCGTTGCAGCGAACGAAGCTCATACCTCGTTTTTCACAAAAAAGCGTCGTTTCCGTCTTGCTACATGCTGGACATGAAACGGTGATAAATTCGTTCCTATCAGCCATGAGCCGTTTGGTGTCCTCTTCGAGAAGCTCGAACGATCGAGCCATGAGTTCATCTGGACGAATGGCATTCTCGGTTAAACTGCCGTATCCCATAGTTGTTTCTGCTAAAGTTGTTGTGCGGAACGGAACGTTCTTTGCCCAGCTAAGGTGGACTTGGTGCTCGAAGCAGAGACTATGCCACGGTCAACCGAGAAGAGGAGGAGGACGGAATAATAGCGATGAAGCTAGGATCTCGAGCCGAGAACGGGATGCTAATGACGGGGCTCGCTATCGATGGGCAATATGTGCCGTTTTCTGAGAGCGGGTTGAAATTTCTTGCCCCTCTAATTGCCAGGCGAAGGTCTGAGCCTTCGCCTGGCAATCTGGAGTTCTACCGGAATGCTGAGTCCTGCCTGTGGAGAGGGCGATTCAAAGAGCTTTCTCGGTTTCGACGCACCAAAGGGCTTCGTGCGTGCGAATGAAAATCTGGCCGTTCGAGAGGGCTGGCGTGGCATTGCAGACTTCGCCCATACTATTCGCTGCGATCTGTTGGAAGGTAGGACTGGCCTTGATGACAAGGGCATCTCCGGAGCGATTCATGCAGATGAGCTTGTCTCCGGTGAGGACAGGAGAACCCCAAAATGCGGTGTCCTTTCCTTTTCCGCGCGCTCGTTCCTGCCAAACAAGCGTGCCGGAGTTGAGTTCGATACATTCAGCCATGCCGTTCATCGTGAAGGTGTAAAGATGGTCCTCATGAATGATAGCAGAGGGAAGGTGACTTGAGGCGCGGTCGTTGCGCCAATTGAGATGAGTTTCGCTGACATCGTTACTTCCGCCACTTCGGATCGAAAGAGACGGGCCGCCATATCCTCCAAGGAAGATGAGATTTCCTTGGTGCTGGTTTGGTGAGGCGTAGAGCAGGGGGTTGATCCCTTTGAAGCGCCAGAGCTCTGATCCGCTTGCCGGATTGATTCCCATGATCTGTTCAGGGAATCCCATGATAAGCTCTTGTCGATTCGTGGTGTTGACAATGATTGGAGTGACGTAGGAGGAGATGGCTCCATTCGCGTTACCTCGAAAGTTGTCTTTACGGGCGGCTCCCTGAGTGGGGGCTGGACGCTCGATCTTCCATGCGATTTCGCCGGTGGCTTTGTCGAGTGCCACCAAGGCACCGTTATCTCCTGGGCCATGATAGATGATAACGTGTTCCCCATGGAGTATTGGAGACGTGCCATTTCCAAACTGGTGGTCAATCTTTCCTAAGTCCCGTCGCCAGATCTCTTTGCCGGAGAAATCGTGGCAAATCATTCCAGCTGACGAATAGCTTGCGTAAACGTGTTTGCCATCGGTGACTGGTGATCCTGAGCAATAGGGATTCAAGGGGCGCTGCCAGGTCTGCTCGCTTTCCGTGTAGGTAACGCCGGATTTCCAATGCAGTTTCCCGTCGCTGCGCCGGAAGCATAGCGTTGAGCGTTCGTTAGTTTTTGGTTCTGATTGAGTGATGAAGATGAAATCATTCCAAATAGCCGGGGTAGAATTCCCTTCAGCGGGGAGGGGAACACGCCAGCGGATGTTGGTTTCCTTATCCCAGGTCGTTGGATAGTCAAAGCCGTCCTTGACGGTGCCATCGTTGTTTGGTCCTCGCCAAGACGGCCAATTGGCTGCCTGCGTGGTGAGGAGTGATAGGAGCGTCATGGCGAGAATTAGTTTTGAGAGAGGCAGATTCATCTTGCCAAGTATCCTCATTATTTAGAGCGTTTTCGCAAGTCGGAAAACCAAGCTCTGTTTTGATCTCGTGTGTCTTCTTAGGGCGCATAGCGAATGGTTCAGTCGCTATTTGTTGACGGCATTATTGTGGAAATTCGAGAATTAGCAGAACGGGTATTGTTTAGTGCCAATCTGGAGGACAAGTTGGCACCTGCCGGTGATTTGACTGATGAGCGTCCGGGGAAGGCTGTCCTGGCTCCGAAATCTCCGGAACGTCCCTCCGATCTCCGGATAAAACGGGGTGGTGAGATGGCTCATTTTCCGCACCTTCAAGAATTGGAGCAGGAAGAGCCTCGAGCCCGTCTGCTGCATTTTTTTGCCAATCATGAGCTTTTGGCTACCGAGCTGATGGCTTTGGTCTTGCTTCGTTTTCCTGGCGCACCCAAGGCGTTCCGTCGAGGGGTTGCGAAAACGCTGATGGAGGAACAGGTTCATACCAACCTGTATCTGGATCGAATGAAAGCTCTGGGCTGTGGTTTTGGAAGCTATCCGGTAACGGGGTATTTTTGGGATGTCTTGAAGGATATGGGGTCTCCACTCGATTATGTTGCCGGATTGCCATTGACCTTTGAGCAGGCGAATCTCGATTTTTCTCGGTATTTTGGGGGGGGATTTGACACGATCGGAGACGAGGAATCCAAAAAGCTCATGGATCGAATTTATCGCGATGAGATCCGTCATGTTGCCTACGGACTAAAGTGGTTTCGAACGTGGAAGCAACCCGAGGAAAGCGACTGGGAGGCCTATCAAAACCAATTGAGACTCCCGCTGTCTCCGCGTCGAGCCAAAGGAACGGTCTACAACGTTGAGGGCCGGAAAAAGTCCGGGTTCGATCTCGAGTTCATTCAATCTCTTTCTGTCTATTCGAAATCTCGGGGACGCTGTCCGAGCGTCTTCTATTTCAATCCCTTTGTCGAAATGGAGATGAGTCGCGGTCGCTCGTTTACGCCCACCAAGCAGCAATGTGAGATGCAAAAGGATCTTGAGACGCTCCCTCAGTTCTTCGGGAGCGAGGATGACGTTGTACTGGTATCGAGAAAGCCTCGGCTCCATTGGTTGCTTGCATTGAGCCGCGTGGGAATGCCGGTGCCAGAATTTGAGGTGCTGAAGGATGGAGCGATTGACTCTGATTCAGAGTTGCTCGGGCGTAAACTAGGCTCGTTCCAACCGTGGGCCCTTTCTTCTCCCGCTCTGGCTCTCGCTGGCCCTTTGAGTCGACGTTTTCAGAATCTCGGTGAAATTGCTGCCTTCGAAAAGGGGGGGGCGAAGCGTGTGGCTTTGTTTTCCAAATCGACTGGTGCGGAGTTCTTGCGTGAGGTGGTTCGTTCGGAAGGATTGCCTGAGTGGATATGTCCGCTGGAGGACGTTGGGAGTTCAATCTCGCAGGAAAATGAGACGCGGGATACTGTCGATGAATGGCGAAACCGTGGGTTCGAGCGATTGATCGCCAAGGCAGACTATGGCGCGGCTGGCAGTCGGGCGATTCGATTGTGGGAACGGGATCTGTCTGATTCGCAGCTTCGTTGGATGGAGAAAGTGCTGCGTCAGGAGGAACGACTCGTCATTGAACCATGGCACGAGCGAGTATTGGACTTTTCAGCTCATTATGATGTGGCGGCAGACGGTGCCACCTTCAAAGGCTTTGTCAGAATGATCAACGATCAGCGAGGGCAGTTTCTAGGGGCTTCCTTAGCCTCAAATCTGACCGCGGGCTTAGATGCCGCGATTCCGAAGTTCTTGCACGGTCCAGAGGGAAACCGCTATCGGGATCTTTATTCGAGACTTGGTGATCGGGTCTTTCAACGTTGTCGCGAGGTTGGTTATGAGGGGCCAGTTGGCATTGATGCCTATGTTTATCGCCAAGCGGATGGAGCTCTTCGACTTAAGCCCGTGGTTGAAATGAATCCGAGATTCACCATGGGGCGAATGGCCTTGTCTCTGAGAAAGTGGATCGCGCCGGGAAGGGACATGGCGTTGGCGCTCCTTTCTCCCGTCCAGTTGCGAGCGCTTGAACTTGAGTCCTTTGAAGCATTAGCCGAGTTTCTTACCCAGCGCTTTCCGCTCGCAGTCATTGAAGAACCGAAACGTCGCCTTGCAGAGGGGGCGTTCTGTCTGACAGATGCAACGTTCGCAAAGCAGTGCGTTGCTGTTCTCTTTGTTGGAAGACCGAGCCTCTCTTGGTTTGTTAAAGAGGTAGCTAAGCAATGATTCCTTGCCGGTCGTTAGCCGCTAGCGCTGAGTCTGTAGAGAGCTTGGCGTTGTCGGTGCTCCGTCGGAAGCGATCCAAATAGTCCGCGTAAGCATGGCGCATCCCTTCCCGGAGCTCCGTCTTTGGAGACCAGCCTAGTGACTGGATCTTGGTGCTGTTGAGAAGCTTGCGATAGGTTCCATCGGGTTTGCTTGAATCCCAAACGATCTCACCTTGGTAGCCGACGATCTCTTGAACCATGCTGGTGAGTTCGAGAATCGAAATGTCGGATCCGTATCCGATATTGATGATATCGTCGTCGGAATAACGATTGAGGACTTCAATGCATGCCGAGGCGAGATCGTCGACATAGAGAAATTCCCGTCTTGGCCGCCCCGTGCCCCAGCATTCAACCTGCGGCAGGTTTAAGCGTTTCGCCTCAGAAAACTTGTGGAGGAGGGCGGGGAGAACGTGGGAGCGTTCTGGGTCGTAGTGATCCCCGGGACCGTAAAGATTCGTTGGCATCGCGGCAACGAAATCGCAGCCGTACTGTCTTCGATAGGCTTGGCACAGTTTGATACCCGCGATTTTTGCTACCGCATACCATTGATTTGTGGGTTCGAGGGGACCGGCGAGGAGTGAGTCTTCGGAAATCGGTTGGTCCGCACGCTTGGGGTAGATGCAAGAACTGCCAAGATAGAGTAGTTTGGAAACCCTGTGTGTATGGGAGGCGTGGATGAGGTTGCAAGCGATTTGAGTGTTCTCGAAGATGAATTGAGCCGGCTCGGTGTTGTTAGCCATGATTCCTCCAACATGCCCTGCTGAGACAATGACAACGGATGGCTGATGCGTTGCCATGAACTCATTGACGGCCGCTTGATTCGTCAAGTCGAGTTCCTGCCGTGAGGCAGTGATAATGTTGCGGAAGCCCTCAGATTGCAGTGTCCGACATAGCGCGCTACCGACAAGTCCCTTATGGCCGGTGACAAATATTGATTTGGCGGATTCTAGCATGGTTGAAGGATCGGTTTTCTGGGTTGGCTCGCCATTGTAGGATTGCCTCCACTGACAGCATTCGGTAGCGGTGAATGCGTCGGGAGAGGATGAGTGATCGAGGAGGCTTGTAGCGGCTGTTCGTTACCCCCCGTTCGGACTGGCGTCTCAACATTAAGCTGGCGCCAAGCGAAGAGCGTGACGCCTTTCACAGCGCCCTCTTGGGCTCCTTGGTCTTGTCGGTGTTCATGAAGGTGGCATTGGAAATCGAGGGCTCTCAGAGCGCATAGCAATTCCGCTAGGTGAGGGGCTTGCCTGGGAATTTGATGAACCTCAGCGACCAGATGACGAACATTCTTGAGAACGTCGGTGCTCTCCTTGATCACGTGAAACTCTGCTCCGGCGAGGTTGAGCCTAAGTAGATCGATGGTTTGTGTTCCGATAAATTCGTTTAGACTGACGGCCGGTACCTGGAGGACTGTGGGTTCCCCGATATCGGTCTGGCAAAGGAAGGGGACGGTGCCGCTATTGAGCCAGACGGCTTTATTGATTAGCTTGATATTAGACAAGTGGGCCGAGTCGAAATTGTCCTGAGCGAGCTTGGCTTTGATCGGGTCCGCTTCGAACGCCACGATGCGTGCGTCTGGGTATTTTTCAGCGTAGTAAAGGGGTAGAAGCCCTAGGTTGGTGCCGCAATCAATAATCACGGGCGTCCGAGTGTTGCATTTAAACTCGTAAGTATTTTCGATAAATATCCTCTGAGCTTCGTTTCGGAAGGTGTTAAGATCAAAGAACTGAAGTGCTCTTCCTCTAAATCCAAGTGTGCCGCGTTGATTCTTAGGATAGGCGACGGAGTGATCTTTAAGTGTCTCTAGGAGCTCCGGAATTTCCGTATCGATCGATAGGCTGGGAAAGGTAAATTGGGGCTTTCCTTGCTGAATCGCTTCGACGGTTTGAAAAAGATCCTTCAACTCGTTAGGGGAAAGGATGACGTCGGCTCCAATGGCTTCTTTACCGAGTTGCCGTTGAATTTTGCCTGAATCAGTCTCGTTAGATAGTCCAGCCTTGATAAAAGGTTCTACCAGGGGGAGATCATGGGGCGCGACTTCGCGTTGGAATTGTTCCTGATCGGCTTTGTGCTCAACTTCAAGATTGGTGAATCGAACGGGAAGCCCAAATGCGGCGGCAAAAAGCGAAGAGCTACCGATGCGATTGGTGAGGGCGGATTTGTGTGAAAGAATGATCTTCAGCATTCGCTCGACGAAACCGGGATCAAACATATGCCCTGCGGTGGTACACTGAAATCCCGCTTCAAGGTAGTCCCGGTGGCGACCTAACTGAATGTCGCGCCAGTAGAGACAGACAGTGACTGGATGTTCCTTCGGTGCGATTTGCTTGAGCCGCTCGATGAATCCCTGGTGGTCGAATGTCGCAGTAATGTGATGGGTAGAATGAGCTGGGAAGACAAGGGTGCCTTGGGCGCTGCGTCTCAATGAATCGAGCTCGTTGCCTAGCATTTTGGCAGCGTAACACATGGGCGATCCGATCACGTAAAGACTGCGATCGCTCTGTGCTTGATAAACGTTGCGCTGGGTCTCTGAGAGCAGAAATCTTGCTTTGAAGGGATGGTTCTTCTCGACCTCCCAGATCTTACTCGAAATGCATGGGCCGTGGGGGAGGACTCCCTGGATGACGTGGTCGTTGGGTAGTCCGCAGTACTTTTTTAAAACCGTGGCATGCCCATAGAAATCGTTAGGAGTGAAGGCTTCTACGGTGTGCTCTCTTCGATCCGCTGCCAACAACTCAAGGGTTGCAGCATTCATATCCACTTTAAACGACATAGTGCTCTCGTGCTTCGAATTCCGTTTCTCACCTGAGAGACCGATACCTGCCTGGCTCGGCAAAATGTTCCCAGGAATCTATGGAAACACTTCAAAGCAACAGCCGTGCCGAATGCCAGAAATGGGCTTGAGAAAAAAGTTGCTCCTTTGGCTAAGGTCTCTCGTTGGGCCTCCGATAACTATGTTGTGAACTAAGTGCGAAAGCGCGAAAACGCGACCGGCCAAAGGATTTGACCGAGTTATTGAAAGCGTTTGAAAGGCTCACAAGGGCTTAAACTCAACGGATGGAGTCTGCCATGAAAAACAGAATGGATGCTGAAAAATTTGAATCTCTCTTCTGGGTTCCCCCGTGCAGGTGGGAACCACCTTTCAGGGCTGTTCCGGCTCTGGAGTTTTCTCCCAACCGACTTTCTCAATCTATCGAGCGATCGATAGTTGTTAATCACTGTGAGGTGATTGAATGGCGCGTGGCCGCTTAGGAAAACAGCCACGAAATAGCTAAGGATAGCTGTTTCTCACAACACTACCAACACTCAACTCAAAGGATGGAGTTATGTCAGTAATCATCAATACCAATACGTCGTCTGCTTTTACCTCTCGAACGCTAGGAGAAAGCACGTCGGGATTGCAGAAATCACTAGCACGTTTGTCTTCGGGATCGAAATTGATCTCGCCTTCAGACGATGCTGCCGGAGCCGCCGTTTCGATGAGATTTGATGCTCAAACGAATCGAATCGACGCCGCGAATCACAACGTTGGAAATGCGATTTCCTTTAATCAGACCCAAGATGGGTTCATGAATAAAGTGGGAAAAGCATTAGACCGAATGAGTGAGCTAGCAACTCTGGCCCAGGATGAAACCAAGACCGACTCTGATCGAGCCCTCTACGACAAAGAATTCCAAACCTTGGATAGCTACATTGTAGATATCGCAACGAAGGACTTCAATGGCGTGAGTCTCTTCAACGGAACGGGATTGAATGTCACGACCGATAGTGATGCCAACAAATTCGCTTCAACCGGAGTCGACTTGGCCGGACACGCGAGCTACACCGCGTTGAACTCGGCTGCTGTTGGAACCACATCGGGTGCTTCAACGGCGCTGTCTGCCGTCAAAACAGCAATCGATAAATTGGCAAACGATAAGGCTTCAGTGGGATCAAATATTGCTCGACTTGAGCACACGAGTTCCCAACTAAGCGTCTTGAAAGACAACATTGGCGCCGCCAATAGTCGGATCAAGGACGTGGATGTCGCGGAGGAAAGCACCAACTACGCGAAGCAAAACATCCTTGTTCAGTCCGGCACGGCGATGCTGGCACAAGCGAATTCGCTGCCTCAGTCAGCACTGAGACTGCTCGGATAGAGCAGCGACGCGGTTCGCGCAAAAGCCCGTTCCAATTCGGCCAACTACTCAGGGCCGGCTGGGTTGGAACGGCTTCTTAAATTTTTCCTTCCTAAAGTCTTTCACCAGGCTGCCGAAACCTTAGTTAGGTCAGCTTGGTGCATTGCTGGCTGGGATGGGCGTCCTCCCATTGTAAAGGACCGCCTCGAGTCATGGATGGCTCGACCCAAAGGGCTCCAATAATTGGAGCAGCTCAATGGAAGGAGTTATGTCAGTAATAATTAACACGAATATTTCGGCCCTGAGTACGTCGAGAATGCTCGGAGACTCAACTAAACAACTGTCAAATTCGCTCAAGCGACTTTCTTCAGGTTCAAAGTTGATTTCTCCAGCCGACGATGTGGCTGGAATGGCGGTATCCCTTAAATTTGACGCTCAAATAAACCGGACCGCTGCAGCTCGAACGAATACCGGCAATGCCGTGTCGTTCGCCCAGACCCAGGATGGATTTCTCAACAAAGTCCAGAAAGGTCTGGACCGAATGAGTGAGCTCGCAGTTTTGGCTCAAGATGAGACCAAAACGGATTCAGATCGTCAATTGTACGACAAAGAGTTTCAAACCTTGGATGACTATATCACTGATATAGCGCAGAAAGACTTCAATGGGGTGTCACTTTTTGACGGACAAGCTCGAGGGATTACGATTGATAGTAACGCTAAAACCTTCTCGATGACGGGAGTGGATATGGGTGGTGGAAACTATACAGGGATTCAATCGACTGCGGTTTCGACGACGACGGGTGCAGCTTCTGCACTTACGGCGGTGAAAACAGCGATTACCCAACTGTCGACCGACCGGGCGACTGTGGGGGCAAATATCTCTCGTTTGCAGCACACTGGCGATCAGTTGAAGATGCTCGAAGACCAATTGTCTGCCTCAAATAGTCGGATCCGCGATGTGGATGTGGCTGAGGAGAGCACGAACTACGCTCGCTACAATATTCTCGTCCAATCGGGGACTGCCATGCTGGCGCAGGCAAATACCTTGCCACAGTCAGCACTTAGGTTGCTCGGCTAATCAGCCGATCAATGGTTTAGGCGGATATCAAGCGTCGGCAACGGTTGCCCAGCCGATTCATTGGCTGGGCAGCCGCGCCATTCGTAACGCTTTCGAATAGGAAACAATAATGGAATTTGCGCTTTCAGGTTTAGCTTCAGGGTTTGACTGGCGATCGATGGTCGATCAGTTGTCCGAAGTCGAGCGTGCCCCTCAGAGACGATTGCAGTTGGAGCAATTTGATCTTCGGGAACGAAGTTCCATTTACAATAGCTTGACGACCGAGATGACCGTGCTTCAGGGGCGGGTCGAAGCGCTCACGGATGAAGATTTTTTTGGGAGCCGTACTGTGACGGCGACCGATTCAGACACCATCTCGGGGGAATCAGGACCTAATGGGGCGATTGGTACCTACGAGATTAACGTGACTCAGATGGCTTCTGGCTCGTCCCTTGCCGGAAGTGCCGATGTTGCCAGCCCCTTGAATGCAACAGCCGACGTTTCGGCCCTAACACTTTCTTCAGCGGCGTTCCCAACGCCAATCACTGCGGGCACCATCACCGTCAATGGCGCTCAAGTGTCGATTAGTACCAGTGATTCCCTCCAGGATGTCTTTGATAACATTAGTACTGCGACCTCGGGTGCTGTGACTGGATCCTACTCGGCAGGGACCGATCGGATTTCATTGACCAGTGCTTCGGAAATCGTCCTAGGCAGCGCGACGGATTCAAGCAACTTTCTCGAGTCGGCCCGCTTGTTCAACAATGGGACTGGATCCATCTCGAGTGGTTCCGACCTAGGCTCAGTGCGGCAGTCCTCGACATTGGACGACGGAAATTTTGCCACCGCAATCTCCGATGGTGGCGCCGGTTCTGGGGAGTTCACCATCAACGGTGTGTCCATTGCCTTCAACACCGCTGATGACTCATTGGAGAACATCATCTCCAGAATCAATAGCTCTGAAGCAGGGGTGGCTGCCAGCTACGATTCCGTAAATGACCGGATCTCGCTGACGAATAAGGAGACGGGGGATTTAGGTATCGGAGTAGCGGATGTGACCGGGAATTTTTTGGCGGCGGTTGGATTGGATACGGGGACGTTGAGTCGGGGCGATAATTTGCTCTACACGGTCAATGGGGGAGGTGCTCAGGCCAGCTTCAGCAATACGGTGACGTCGACGAGTTCTGGCATCACCGGCTTGACCTTCACCGCCGGACAGCTCGGTACTGGCACTCTGACCGTGAGTAGTGACCGAGAGAAGATCGAACAGGGGATTAATGGATTTATCTCTCAGTTTAACAAAGTACAAGCCTTTATCGATACCAACACGGCATCTTCCACAGACGCTGCAGGGAAAGTCACAGCTGGCCCTCTTCAATCCGAACAAGAAGTCGAGGATATCGCGTCAGACTTACGATCGATCATTGTAGGTGAAGTAGGCTCGCTTTCGGCGGTGCTAAACCGATTGAGCGATATCGGAATCGATACCAATGGATTTGACAACAACTTGGAGATTACCGATTCGGAGTTGTTTGAAGAGAGTCTCATCAATGACCTGTCTCGAGTTCAGGTCCTATTTCAAGACCCTACGGATGGGATCGCGGTGCTCCTTGATTCCTTCATCGAAAGCCAAATCGGTGACGAGGGAATCATCCCCAACAAAGTGGATCTTCTCTCGGAACAGGATGCTGGTATTGATGTGCAGATTGAGCAGTTGGAGCGAGTTGTTCAGTCAAACAAGGAACGCTTGATCTCGAGCTTTGTCTCAATGGAAACGGCGCAAAGTCAGATAAACAACCAACTTCAGTTCCTCCAGCAACGGTTTGGCGGGGGGCAATAAGGATTGAGAATGAAACAGGATTTTTGGTTTATTCGATTTGGGCTTACCTTACTTGTTGGTGTCGTGTTAGGCCTTTCTTCTGGCTGCTCGACGGCGCCTAAACTTGGGGCTCGAGTGGAACCGTACCGCCCAACGAATGTTGTCACCAACGAAACGGCGATGTCACGGGTCGTTCAACGAGTAGTCGTTCTGCCGCTTGTATTCAGCGGAGAGTTTTCTGAACGAAAAATGACTCGCAACCTGATTGAGAGCGTTTTGGAAAGTGAGTTGGTAAAACGGGGTGCGTTCGAACCGTATTTCATTTCCCCGGCGGCCCTCAAGAGTCTAACCGGGGAAGATCAATGGCGGATTGGCGAGAAACGAACCTCCAGCTTCTTTCAAACCCTCGAAGAGTCCTATCAGTGCCAAGCCGTTCTATTCGCGATGGTTGATCACTATCACCCGTATCCTCCTCAGACGATTGCTTGGAAAATGAAGTTGGTTGATACGGATTCCCTCCAGACGATTTGGGAGATTGATGAGCTCTTTGATGGCGGAGATGTTACAGTAGCGAGGGCGGCGGAGGATCACTACCACATTCATCAAAGTGGGGGGACGAGGCATCGTGATGAGAGATCCGTTTTTAATTCACCTCGTCGTTTTGGGCAGTATACTGTGGCGGCGGCTTTGCAGACCTTGCCTTACTGAGTGGATTTATAGGACGAGTTCATCGAACAATTGACGTAGAAACCATTGCTCGGCGAAGACTCTGAGAGATGATGTTATTATGGAAATCAGACCAAGCTCACATTTTGAATCGACGAATCTTCGAGCGCGGGAGTCATCGGTGAAGAAGGACGTCAGTGCAACACCGAAGTCTGATGAGGTTTCGATCGAGAATACGGAGCGGTCGAAAAACCTTTTGTCTGAGAACGAGGAGGTGCGTCCCGATGTTGTTGCTCGGGGTAAAGAGCTCGCTGCTTCCTCAGACTATCCTCCCGCAGAGACGGTGGAGAAATTGGCAAGCTTTCTCGCTGATAAACTTAGCAAGACCGAAGATATTTAACAGTTATGACTCCTGGAGCGCGGCTACAGTCCTATCGTCAAATTTCTCTTGAAACGGCACCTCCGGGTGAGCTTGTTCTGATGCTCTATGACGGAGCGATCCGGTTTCTAGGGCAGGCGAGGAGTGGTTTTGATCTTGATGATCCTTTGGAACGAAATCTAGCCGTTCACAACAATACGATCCGGGCTCAGGCGATTCTTAATGAGCTGGTCGTCACGTTGGATCTTGATCTGGGTGGTGAACTAGCGGAAACCCTGAAAGATCTGTATCTTTATATGGGGGAGCGACTGCAAGAAAGCAACGTGACCAAGGTCCCTGAAGGCATTGATGAAGTGAGTGAGCGAATCACGATTCTTAGGGATGCTTGGGCGCAAATGCTTGAAGGGCAAGGAAGCGAATCCGTCTCTGATTTTGCAGAAGTGGTGGGATGAGAGATTTGTTGAGTCAGTGGAAGGATGTTACTCGCTCTGAACGGGCTTCGATTGAATCAGAAAACTGGGATGCTCTTTCGCGGCAGCACGATGCTAAGAGGCATTTGCAGGCTTCGATTGAAGCGCACCTAGAAAATCATGGGCCGGTTGACTCCGCAGATCCTTTGAATGCTGCCTGGCAAGACATAATTGAGGCAGAGAAGGGGAATGCGGCTCTCCTCGGTGCCAAACTGGATGGGATTCGGGCCGAGCTAGATGGGATGAATCGATCTTCACTACAATTGGGAAGGATCCGGCATGCGTATACTAATGAGTCACAGAACTATTGGGCTTCTTATTCCTAATCTAGGCCTGGACCTGGATCAATAGAGCTTGGATTCTTACTCCGTTCTGTGCCTGCCTTCTTACGGAGCGAATGGCTCAAGGCTTGTGAGCTCAGCGATTGAAACAATAGCCAACTCGGCGCTATTCCGGTTTCCGCCACGACCACCGCTATTCGAGTAGCCAATGTAAAGAGAGCCGTCGTGTTCGATCGCGTAGGGGTAGGCGAGGGCGGCGTTCGGATCTGATTCTCCTGGACCGATATCGATCGCGTTTCTGATGATCGCCATCCTATTGAACTGCAACGTTCCCGGGGCTCCAATTGCGATCGTTAGCGGGTATCGCCGATTCATTGAGTCTGCGGCACAATTGGCCACGAGGTAGGGATGTCCGGTTGAAAGGCGGCCGGCATAGGGCTTCGAGGCGGTCATGGGGAGATTACTTTTCTCCAGAGGGGTCCAGGTCCTGTCTCTTATACACATCTGACGCTGCCGACGAGCGATCTAGTGTA
>OJGU01000207.1_pt1 | contig 39316 bp, 27 predicted proteins | sample 1594741 | NCBI WGS metagenome assembly OJGU01 (sample SAMN05416841, study PRJEB24817) | seawater metagenome | isolation source: Sea water | place: Canada:Atlantic | collected 2013-07 | reverse complement strand
ACGAGATGTAGAGAGGTCTCGTGGGCTCGGAGATGTGTATAAGAGACAGCGCTCGGACCTCGTCGTTGTCGCGCTGTCCCGAACGGTCGAAGAGCAACCCATGCATCTCCCAGAACTTGCCTTGTGCCTGTGCGGCCAAGGCTGCTCGCGCGCCGACGAGCGCGGAGGGTTCGGCCGCCAACGGGAACTGCATCCAGGCCAACTGAAGGTCGGGATACTCATCGAGGACCTGGTCCAGCGTCACGCGGGCTTTGTCGCAGAATGCACAGTCGTAGTCGGCACACGCCACCACGGTGCGAACCGGGGCGTCTCCCTCGGCCCGAACCGGAAGCAGGCCATCGGCCGCCATCTCGACCGGCGTCTGCGCATCCACGTCGGCAGGCACGGGCTTGATCTCTGCGATCAGCGCGAGGTTGAGTTCCTGCGGCGGAGCAGCGTCGGCAGAAAGAGTTGCCTCCGACCCGGGTAGTGTCTCTTCGAGACATGCGACAAGGTCAGCGTCCGCCCCGCTTTGGGAACGGACCGTGACGGTCTCGACGAGGGTGCCCCCGAGGGTGATGTTGATATCGATGCGGCCGTCCTGACTGACCGGAAACTGTCCTTGGCATTCGGAGAGCGCGTCGAAGGAGGGCATGCCGTCCTCGGAGCACGTTTCACAGCCCGGGTCGGCCGGCTTGTGACGCGAGGGTCGGGTTTGGGGCACCACGCTGCCCTCAGCCGTCGCGGTCTCCTGACGAGGGATCGCTTTCGAAGCGGCGGCTGACGTGGTCGCTGCAGCCATGTGGGGGCGGGCGGAAGGCTGTTCCGGGACGATTTCGGTACCGCCGGTTGTGGCGACGATGGCCACGCCGGCGGCCGCAGTGGTGAGGGCTCCAAGGGCGAGTTTTGTGAACACAGACGACGAGATCATGGTTGTTTTTCCTGGGGGTGTGTCGGCCCAGGCCAAGGGAGCCGCAGCAAACGCAGCCATTGGGCCACGCCACGCTTCGCGGTCCTCGAACCGGGCATCGAGTGAGCTCCGCATACGGCGGAGACCTTCCTGCACTCGCCAGCGAACCGTGCCGGCGGGGCAGCCCTCGGAGCGTGCGATCTCGGCCGCGGTCCGTTCTCCCAAGAATCTCGCCTCGAGCACCCGTCGATAGGGCGGTTCGAGGTCCACGAGCGCAGCACGAACGGCGGAAGCCACCTGTCCGTGCTCGGCCATTGCCTCCAGCGACGGTGGCTCCTCGAAGAGCGCGGCCCGATGCTCTCGGGCCTGTCTTCTCTTGGAACTCCTTCGCTGGGCTCGGGCCTCGTTGCGGAGCACCTGCCGTAACCAGGGACGAACCCGGCGGGGCGTGGTGGTCTGCGAGAGGGCCGTGACCATTGCGTTCTGGGTGAGATCCTCGGCGTCACCGGGCGACACGAGGCGCTGCGCGAGGGACCTCAAGCCCCCGGCGTGCTCGGCAAGCTCCGAGCGGAAGTCGACGTTTGGCTGCGTCATCACCTCCCCCGATGCCGCCGCGCCGCCCAGTGATGGTTGGCCGGTTGAACTTTCTTCCCCACACACGACCCGTCAACGAGCCCAGCGGACCGAACATAGTCCGGCCCACGGGCCCTTTGAGCCGGTCTCGCCGTCGTTCCGGAGACGATCCCGGGCTCTGAACGCCGTTCTTGCACCGAATTCGAGGGGTCCGTGATCTTGGGCGCTCGCGTTCACCACTGGGTCCGTGCAGCCCATGCTTCCCTCTACACGAGCTCACGAAACCGTTCTTCTCCGGCACCTCCCGCCCCGGTCCGGATCCCGAGACGACCTGTACCAAGATGTCGCGGTCCGCATCCTGGTGCGGCTGCAAAGCACCGCACCGCCTACCCTGTCGCGGGCCTACGTCCGTCGGACCACACGAACGACGGCCATCGACCACGCCCGGCAGCGGAACCGCCGGCAGCGTCTGCTCGATACCCATGCCCGCGCCTTGCGATGGGCGGCCGCCCCCCAGGATCCCGAGCGGCAGCTTCACGCTCGTCACATCAAGCAGGCAATCGAAGACGAACTGTCGCGGATGCCGCCTGAGCGAAGAGAGTTGCTCACGCTCTTTCTCGATGGACACGGCATCACCGAGCTCGCCGACCGGAAGGGCGTTGATCGGAAACGCGTCGAGAACGGGGTCTACCGGTCGCTTTCCACCCTCCGCCAGGGCCTCCGCGAACGCGGATTCGGTCCGGACGCCGTCCTTCAGGGATAGCGGGGGCCTGCGATGTGGCTTTGGCGGACTGCGAGTCGGTACCCTGCGCGGGCCGTGGACAACGATGAGGACCTGCTCGAGCGCTGGCGGACCGGCGATCTGGCCTCGGGGCAGACGCTTTTGCGGCGCCACTTCCGAAGCGTCTACACATTCTTTGCCAACAAGGTCAGCGGGCCCCCGGATGACTTGATTCAGGAGACGTTCCGCGCGTGCGTGGAGTCCCGCGGCAACATCCGTGATGGCTCATCGTTCCGCGCCTACCTCCTGACCATCGCCCGCCGCGAGCTCTATCGTAGCTACCGCACCCGGATGAAGGTCGAGGAATTCGACCCCAGCCGCATCTCGGTCAGCCAGCTGCTCGCCTCGCCTACGGCGATCCTGGTCAAGGAGGAGCACCAGCGACACTTGCTGCAAGCGCTCCGCCAACTCCCTCTCGAACTCCAGCTCGTCCTGGAGCTCACCTACTGGGAACAACTTCCGGCCGCGGAAGCAGCCGAAGTGTTGGAGCTCCCGGTCGGCACGCTCAAGAGCCGACTCCGACGCGCACGGGAAGCGCTGCGCGAGACCTTCGCCGAGGTCGCTCAGGCTGCGGGGATCAACAACGCGAGCGCAGACGACATCGACCGCTGGGTGGAGTCTCTGCGAGAGGAACTCGCGATCCGAGTGAAGCCCTCTCATGGTTGAAAACGAAGCCGACCCGTCCAAGCTCCTGCGCGAAGGCGCCGAACAGGTATTCGACTCGCTCGACGAACGGCGCGCGTTCGCGGCCGTGTCCGAGACGCTGCTCGGCCACCCCGAGGATCCCGCGACGCTGGACCGCTTCCAGATCGAGCGCCGCGTCGGGTCGGGCGGCATGGGAGTGGTCTACGCCGCGTTTGACCCCAAGCTCGGCCGTAGGGTCGCACTGAAGCTGCTGAAACCGCAGAGGTCCAGCGCCAAGGACCAAGAGCGCCTGGTCGATGAAGCCAAGGCGCTGGCTCGACTCAACCACCCGAACATCGTCGGAGTGCACGAGATCGGCACGGTTGGCGACCGCGTCTTCATCGCAATGGAGCTGGTCGAGGGCCTGCCCTTGTCCACGTGGCTCAACACGCCACGCCCGTGGAAAGAGGTCGCTCGTGTCGCGCTTGAAGCAGGACGTGGCCTGGTGGCTGCGCACGAATCGGGCCTCGTCCACCGTGACTTCAAACCCGCCAACGTCATGCTCCGAGATGACGGCCGTGTGGTGGTCCTCGACTTCGGACTGGCGCGCGCACATGACAACTTCGCCTCACTCGCCTCGACCGGTCGCGATGTGCCCGACGTCTTGCACGAAGGCACTCAGGCCAGCGCCAGTGCCAGCGCAATCGCTGGTACGCCGGCTTACATGGCGCCCGAGCAGCACCTCGGACGGGTCGCCACCACGCTCAGCGACCAGTTTTCATTCTGCATGACGATGTACGAGGCCGCGTATGGCAACCGGCCGTTCGACGCAAAGACCCGCGTCGCTCTCCTGGAAGCGATCGACGAGGGCAAGTATCGGCCCCGGCCCAAGTCTCGAAACGTACCGGCGTGGTTTCGCCGAATTCTCGAGCGTGGACTTCAATCCGCTCCCCGGGACCGCTGGCCCTCGATGGAAGCGCTTCTTGCCACGCTCGAGCGCAAGCTGTCCCCCCCGTGGCGCCGAGCTGCGGTCCCGGTCGCCGTCGCCGGAGGAGCAGCAGCACTCACTCTCGCCGTATCCGCTGACGAACCGATCTCGTGCGCAGATGAGGCTTCGACGATCTCCGAGACGTGGAACGACGAAGTCGCGCAGCAGATCCGTGGGGGCTTGCAGAGCATCGATCACCCCGCTGCCGCCCGTGCTCCGGACCTTCTCGAAGCTCAGCTCAACGCCTATACCGATGCCTGGCGTGAGCGCTGGGAAGTTGCATGTACCGCGCGACGGTCGCTTCCGACCAAGGACGGCCAACCAAAGCGAGTGATGGCATGCCTCGAGGGACAGCGGCAATGGCTCGCAAGTTCGCTCGAGTTGCTGTCCAGCCCGACCGGTCCAGTGGCGGCCGACGCAACGCGCCTGGTTCCCGACGTAACGCATCTGCAGGCATGTGAAGACCCCAAACAATCCGCTCCCAGAGTGGAAGGCGAGGAGGCTCTCCAACTCCACGCCGAGGTCGAGTACAAGCTCAACGAAGCAAGCACCGAAGCTCGCCTGGGGAGAATGGACGGTGCGGAGCGCATGCTCGACCAGGCAGCCGAGGCGGCAGATGCCTCAGGGGATGATCGCCTGCGGTCGCACGTCAGCCTCACTCGTGGGCGGCTGCTGGAGCAGCGGGGTGACCACGGTGCTGCGCGGGCGGCCTTCGAACAGGCCTTGGTCGAGTCCGAGCGAGCGCACGACACCGTTGCGCGCCTTGCCTCGATGCGGCGGCTGGCCCGGCACCTGCTCGTGAGCGGGGACCTCCAGGAGGCCGCCAGAGTGTTGATGCGGGTCGAGGCAGCGCATCAGCGATTCGAGTCTCGTCCCTGGACGTGGGATGCCGACCTGCTCGAGCTTCGCTCGCTCCTGGCTGCACAGAGCAAGCGGCACGAGGACGCGGTCCGCCTTGCGACCGAGCGGCTCGAGTTCGTCCAGCGCCACGCCCCCGACGATCGTGACCGCAACCTCCGCGCGAGGTTGTTCGTCCTCCAAGCGCGCATGGCCATCCAAGAAGACAAGAGCTTGGACGACGACATTACTTCGGTCCTCAAAGAGGCAACCTCGCTGTATGGACCCGTCCACGAAACGACTGCCGTTGGGTACGGACACCGCGGACGGCGGGCGTATATGGCCGGGGAAGTCGATGCTGCCCTAGCAGCGTTCGAGAAGGCTCTGGCGATCCGCGAGCAACTCGGTGCTCAGGAAACCGGCCTCCTCAAGGTCCTCAACAATGTTGCTGTTGGGTATGCCCGAACTGGCGATTGGGCGAAGGCCGAAGCCACCTTCGACCGGATTGTGAAGATCTCGCGGGCGAAACGACCCACGTACGACAAGCGCCTCTACACAGGCTTGACCAACCTCTCCGGCGTCTACAAACGCCGTGGGGACTTCGACGATGCGGCTCGAATCCTGCGCGAAGCCGCCGAAATCGCGAAGTCTATCTATGGATCCGACAGCCCCGCATCCGTACTCGCGATGTTCGAGCTGTCCAAAGGGCTCGTCCTCAACGACGAAGTTGACGCAGCCGAGGCGATCCTGGAGCAGGCCAAGGAGATCGAGTTCCGGGAACGTGGCAAGAATACGGCCCTTGGGGCCGAACTTCTCGGCGGTCTGGCGAACGTCGCCTACATACGAAAAGATTTCGAGGCCATGTTGCCGCTCGCGACCAACGCCTACCAGACCCTTGGACCCAAGGCCGACGTGTTCGTGCGAGGGCAGATCGCGACCCTCTTCATCTCTGCATTGCTGGGTCAGGAATCCATCGCCTCGACGAAGAAGGCCGACGCCGTCCTCAAAGAGCTCGAGAAGCTCGGGGATGACCCACGGCTCCGGGAAGACGTACGGCTTCTCATGTCGGAGCAACGCGCCACGATCGACGCGCTACTGTCGAAGTGAACCCAGCGAGCGTTCGCGCGTTCTGCCCCGAGACCGGGAACTTTGGCCACCCGAGGGTGTCGGGTCGAGCATGCTGGTGCGTCGGTCCTCGCTTCTCATCGCGCTCCTGGCCCTGGGCGGCTGTACAGACGCCCCCCCCCGACCGGCCGACCAGGAAGAGACCCCCCCAGCAACGGAAGAGCACACCGAACCTCCGGTTCCCTCCATGCGGCTGACGACCGGAGACGGGACGGGTCTGGAGCTGGTCAACCTGGAGGTGCGTGGTGTCGTCCAGGGCCCACTGGGTTTCACCGAGCTGCATCTCACCTTCGAAAACCCAGAAGACCGAACGCTGGCGGGCCAGTTCGTCATCGACCTCCCGCCGGGGGCCGCACTGTCGCGGTTCGCGATGAAGATCGACGGGCAGTGGCAAGAGGGCGAGGTGGTCGAGCGGCAGTCGGCACGGAAGATCTACGACCAATTCCTCCACAACAATGTCGACCCGGCTTTGCTTCAGAAACAGTCGGGCAATCGCTTCAGCGCGAAGGTGTTCCCGATCCCGGCGCGTGGCCGGAAGGAGTTGGTGCTCAGCTACTCGCAGGTCTTGGACGGCCACGCCGCCTACCGGGTCCCCCTCCGGGGGCTCCCGCAGCTCGAACACTTCGACGCCACCGTCTTCGTGGACGAACCGCATGGGAAGACGATGCGTCGGCGCATGGTCGAGACCCACGAGGAGGACTACGTCCCAAAGAAGGACCTCGTCGTCACGAGCCCGGCTTCGGAGCCGCTGCTCGCTCTGCGAGGCGATGACGGCGTGGCGATGCGGGTCGTTGTCGGTGGTGACACGACCGCCGAACCCCTAACCCACCTCGTCATCGCGTTCGATACCAGTGCATCACGAGCGACCGGGTTCGCGAGACGTGTACGTCGCCTCGGCACCTTGATCTCGGCGCTGTCCATGCAGCACCCAGCACTGACAATCGAGGTCCTCGCCTTCGACCAAGGCGTGGAGTCCATGTTTGAGGGAGAGGCCGCAGACTTCGGCGCACCACAGCGCGAGGCCCTGCTGTCGCGGGGAGCGTTGGGGGCCTCGGACCCTGGGCGGATGTTCGAGAGTCTTGCCAGCACCCCTCCGGGGCGACTGCTCTTGGTGACAGATGGCGTGGCGACGTCGGGGCAGAGCGAGCTCTTGGACCTCCGGGCCGACCTGGAGACCCTCGAGCGGGGCGGGCTCCGCCGACTCGACGTTGTCCTCGATACGGCAGGCGGAAGTGACACGCTGCTCAAGGACCTGGTTCGGGGTCGATTGCCCGAGGACGGCAGTATCAACCGAGCCGACCGGCCCGCCGAGGAGCTCGCAAAGCGCATCGGCCGAAGCTTGCTCGCGCCGATCTCGGTGCACGTGGAGGGCGCCAAGTCTGTGTGGCCCACCGAGATTCGCGGTGCTCAGCCCGGCGATGCCGTCATGCTCTACGCGCACGGGGTCCCCAAGGGGCCCGTCGCAGCACAGCTTCGCGGAGGCGTGTTTCAAGACCTCGAAGTTCCAACCATCCCCGTCCCCGGCCCCCTCATCTCGCGTGCGATGGCGGCATCGCGAATCGATGCCCTGACCGCGGAGCACTCGGCCGAGGCAGACCCCACGCAAAAGGACGAGCTGCGCAAGCGCATCGTTGACCTCTCGCGGGACAATCGTGTGATCTCGGACTTCACCGCCATGCTGGTCCTCGAAACCGAGTCGGACTACCGACGCTTCGACATCGATCGAGACGCCGTCGTCGATATCCTCGTCGTCGGAGATGACGGGGCCGGTCGCGTTCCCCGAAGCCGCAGCACCCCGAAGACGGCTCACATCTCTGAACCAATGATCGATGACGTCGCGCGAGAGGCCGGCATCCTCGGGGTCCTCGCAAGGGGGTCGGGACACTTCCTCGCGTCTCCATACGGGGCAGCCTTCGCCGTGGGCGACGATGACGAAGACGTCTGGGGAGGTCTGACCGGGAGCTCAGTGGCCGAGGCGTACGGAGTAGGCGATTTGGGACTGGTGGGAACCGGGTACGGGGGCGGCGGGACCGGCGAGGGCACGATCGGGCTCGGTAACGTTGGCCTCATCGGCCGGGGCGGCGGCGGAGCCAGCGGGTCTGGGTTCGGCCGCGGCGTTGGATTCGCCACGCGCCGCAGGTTCGTTCCTCGGGTTCGAATCATGACCCCGCAGGTCCAGCGGGGCATGCGAAAGGACTACGTCCGCCGGATTGCACGCGCGCACGTCAACGAGCTGCGCTACTGCTACCTGCAGGCGTTGGAGCGAGCGCCGGACCTGTCTGGAAAGATCGACGTGGACTTCACCATCGCCGGGACTGGCAAGGTCATCACGGCGAAGGCTAGCCACGGCACCCTGCGAGACGACATGCTCGACAGCTGCGTCCAGGGCTCGATCGCTCGGTGGAAATTCCCCAAGCCGAGCAGCAAGGACACGGTCGACGTGTCGATGGCGTTCACCTTCAGCCGGACCGAACGTCCGCCTCCGGCACCGCCGCCAGACCCGGTGGCTCCGATCGCCTGGCGACCGAAGGCTCCGCACGAGAGCAACTCGCCGGTCGAGGACCTCGCGCAGGTCGACGCCGCGCTCACCCTCCCGCACGAGGGCAAGATGCTGGAGGTTTCGACCGCGCTCGAACAGGGCGACCCCGGCGGTGCGCTCGCGAAGGCAAGGGCCTGGAGACGCAAAGCCCCGCAAGACGTGATGGCCCTGATCGCGCTGGGGCAGGCGTACGAGGCGACCGGCTTGCGAAGCGACGCTGCGCGTGCATACGGCTCGCTCATCGATATGTTCCCCTCCGACGCGCCCATGCTCAGGCACGCGTCCGCGCGGCTGACCGCACTGGGCGGTGAAGAAGGCCTCACACTCGCTCGCGATGCCGCGCGACAAGCCTACGAGGAACGACCCGACCACCCCTCGAGTCATCGAACCTACGCCTGGGCTCTGGTTGCAATGCAGGAGTACGAGCAGGCTTTTGGTCTTCTGCGCGATGCCGCCGCGCGAGGCTTCGCCGTCCGATACGAAGGCGTGAACCAGATCCTTCGCGATGACGCCGCGGTGGTCGCAGCGAAGTGGGCCTCTGACGTCCCCAATCAGGCGAAGGAGATCAGGGCCTTGGCAAAAAAAGCCCGCATCCGAGTCCTGACGAAGCCAGTGACGCACTTCGTGCTCTCCTGGGAAACCGACGCCAACGACGTCGACCTGCACGTCTACGATCGGGACGGCTCTCACGCCTACTATCTCCGGCGCGGACTCGACTCCGGCGGATTCTTGTACGCGGACGTCGTCGATGGCTACGGCCCGGAGTCGTTCACCATCGAAGGCGAGCCGAAGGGCTACCCCTACCGCGTCGACGTGGACTACTTCAGCCGAGGGCCCATGGGCTACGGGCTGGGAGCGCTGCAGATCATTCAGACGGGCAAGACCCAAGAAACCGAGACGATCCCGTTTGTCTTGATGATGGAGAAAGGTCGCGCCCGGCTCAAGCTCATGAAGGGTCCGCTGGCTCAGGACGCCGGCTGACATTCTGGGCACCAGTAGGTGCTCCGGTCGAGCGTCCCCTCCGTCGTCCGCTCGATCGGCGTCCTGCAGCGCAGGCACGGGGCGGCTCGGCGGCGGTAGACCCAGAGTCGAGCGACGCCTGCGGGGTGTCGGCCCGCTTTGTGGGTGGCGGTGCTGCTTCTCGGGCCCGGGATCAGGTTGGCGCGCATGAGCTCGGACGCGCACGTGTAGATCGCCTCCCACTGCGACGTGTCCAGCTGATGCGCGGGCGTCAGCGGGTGAAGGCCGCAAAGGAACAAGACCTCCGACTTGTAGACGTTTCCGATTCCCGCCACGACCCGCTGGTCCGTGATGACCTCGGCGACGGTACCTTCAGCGCGCGCGAGGGATCGCTGAACCGCCCGCGACATCTCGAACTGCGGTGCGAGGATGTCCGGGCCCAGACGCTCCATCGCGCCGCGTACGGAGGGGTCGTCGATGCCGCGCAAGCGAGCGAACGCCGCCCGGAAACAAACGTAGGCATCCGCTCCAACCCCCAAGACCGCCAGCGCCGACTCTGGCGAAAACGCCTTCGTTGCTCCACCGGGGAAGACCCGCCACCGACCGTGCATCCCGAGATGCACGTGCAGCACCTTGCGAGGTTCGATGTACACGAACATGTGTTTTCCATGCGCATCGATTCGCTCGACGTTCGAGCCGACCAGCGACGGCACCGGCCCGTGTTCGCGCAGCTCCAAGCGTGACAGCGCCTGCCCCACCAGCCTCGGCCGCAACCGCGCGGCGATCTTGAAGATGCTGTCGCCCTCGGGCATTGGCTAACGCCGCTTGGTGCTCTTCTTCGCGACTTTCTTCTTCGCGACCTTCTTCTTCGCGACCTTCTTCTTCGCGATTTTCTTCTTCGCGACCTTCTTCTTCGCGACCTTCTTCTTCGCGACCTTCTTCTTCGCAGCCTTCTTTTTGCCTGCCTTCGTTCCCGCCCGAACTTCCTCGTAGCGGGCAATGAAGTTCTCGACCGTCATCTTGGAGATGGTCTCGCCGATCACGTCGAGCGCGACGTCGTCGATTTTCTTGAAGCGCACGCAGCTCTTGCCCATGTTCAGCTTCTTTCCGGTCTTCGCCCACGCGGCGTGAAACCACGTCTCGATTTCGGAGTTCGCGTACACGCACATCAGATAGACGGCCATGTTGTTCTTCTGCGAGGCGAGCGCGACGACGCCGAGCGGTTGGCCGTTGTACGTGTCGGGGTAGACCGACAGTGGAATGAAGTACCCGATCATTCCGTACTGCATCCCCTCCTTGAACCCCGGGGCCAGGTTCTTGCGAATCACCTTGCGGACCTGGCTCAGAGCCTGCCGTCGGTCGTCGGGAAGCGAAGCGAGATACTCCTTCACGGTTGCGGCGTTGCTGCTGACCATCGGACGCAACGGTAGCCGCTGCGCCGCGCCGGGAGAAGACGAATCAACGCCCGTCAGAGAGCGCCCGCGCTCTGGGAGGGATCGGTATCGACCCCGGGAACGCCTCGCGAAGTGCCATGGGCTGGTCCCGAGCGAAGGCCCGCTTCTCGAACGCGCGTACGGTGGCTTGGTCGGGCAGCCCGGAAACGCAATCGCCATCGAGTTCGTCGAACAAGAACTCGATCGCCGAGCGGTGACTGCCACCGCTTCCCGCGATCGCCAGGCACACCTGATAGGCGGCCATCGCAGGCGCGCTGGTCCAGGCGAATTCCGCTGCGTAGGCCGACAGCTCGTTCTTCGCTCGGTCGCTCAAGTCCCCGCACGCGCTGCAGGGGACCGGCTCGAGCAAGCTCCCCGTCACCTCGACGTCGGCCGCATGGCGGCCCTCGTGGAGGGCAATCGGCCGAAGCGACCAGGCCAGAAGGGCACCCACTGCCTCTTCGAGGTCGGGCTCGGCCGACGCGCGATCGGTGAACGTGCGGACGGCCTCGAACTCCTGCTCGGTCACATCGGGGCAGTCCTTGGCGCTCACATGGCGACGCAACACATCACGGTCGCGCGGGGACACGCCCCTCCAGCCAACTCTGGGGAACAAGAACCCACTGCACTTCCGGCGCGATTGGGTGGCAAGCGCGGCCTCGACCGCAGCGAGTCGAGCCCCGGCCAGGTCCTCGAGCACAGCATACGACTCTGGGGACAGATCACGACGGACCTCCGCTCGCACCGCATCCACCATCGTCGCCGACCAGGCAGTGGGCTTGGCCTGAGGATCCAGGATCGGCCAGATCCGATCGATCGCAAACTCGAGGACCCGGTCGGACAAGAGCAGCCCTCCCTGAGCGACCTCCACGTTCTCCCCCAGGACGGACTCACGAATATTCATGTCGTCGACACGCTCGATGACTCGAACCCGCACGGTCTGCGACCCGACGTCGACCACGCCGTCGTGGAGCGTCCGTCCGCTGGTGATGAACAGCTGCGGACCGCGGGGTGACTCAAGGGCCCCGCCACGAATGACAAACGGAGCGCCAGCACGGTCGAGGGCTTCGTTCCACGCGGTGAGGTGTCCCGCGAGCGCGTCGTCTTTCTCGTAGCCCCGGCGCTGGGTCTCCTCGCGAAGGTCCTCGGCGATGGCGCGAAGCTCTGGGATCCCGCCCTCGTCGAGCGCATCGAGGAGCTCCTCGAAGGCTTCCTCCTCGGGGCCCGCACCAGCAGCCTTCGCGCGGCTGAGCAGCCAGGCCGAAAGCAACTCGACGTGAACCCGCTCGATCGGCTCGGCCGTATATCCGTGCCAGAGGTCGACAATAGCGGTGTAGACCCGGTTTCCGTAGATCACGCCGAGCGCAAGAACAGCGACGACGCCGCCGGCCACGAGCTGTCTCCAGCGCTCCTGCTGCCGCGACACGCCGGGATAATATCACTGTAAGGCCGCGCGCTCGGTCGGCGTTCAGCCGGCGTGATGCGACAGCTTATCTCCCTTGGACTTCTCCTGACCACGATCACCGCCTGCGCTGCGAGCAAGCCCATGGCAACGGATGCCAGCCCCGCGATGGGGAACATGGATGCGTCGGCCGCCGCCGCCGCCCCCGTGCCCCTCGAAGAATCCCACTTCGCCCGTACGGCCCAGGGCACGTTGTCCGAAGCCAACCTGCAGAAGATCCTCGATCAACCGCTGGAACTCGATCTTCCCGGACGCGTCGGCGTGCTGCCGATCGTCGAGGCGGAAGACTGGCGCGGACCGAGCCCCTCGTACGACCGGGTGACCCCCGGCCTGTCGCGGTTTGCCGACAAGCTGCCTGCTGACGACGGATTTGCCCACGTGACCGAGATGATGCCGATCCCCTCCGGCGCGCTCGGGATGGAGGCCCTCCGAGAGATCGCAGCTCGCTACAAGCTGCGCTACCTGATGCTCTACCGCGAACACGTGAACGAAACGCAACGGGCCAACGGTGTTGCGGCCGGTTACCTGAGCGTCGTCGGAGCCTTCGTCCTTCCCGGCTCCACGTTGGAAGTCGACGGCTACGCAGAAGCATCCCTTTTTGACGTGAAGACCGGCTTGCTGTTGTTCACCGTGCGGGAGCGTCTGGGCGATGAGCGTCGCAGCAACGTCTGGCAACGAGACCGCAAGCTCGGGGACATGCGGGAGGCCCTCGCGACCAAGGCCGCCGAAGAACTCGCCAAGCGAACCCGCGTCGCGCTCGAAGACCTTCGATTGGCTTTGGACACCCCCAAAGCGCTGCCGGCCGCGGTCGCGCAGCCCATCGAGGCCACCGTCGTCGGGGCCGGTCAGTAGAAACACCGAGACTTCGTCACGATTGGTTTCACACAACAACCATCGCGGCCAAGTGTGGCGCGACCGCTGCTCGTTGGGGTTTACTTCGAGGCGAGCCTCGATGGACAACGAAAGCAAATGCCCCTTCATGCATGGGCGCCGCCCCGACGCTTCCACCGGCAACAACGCCAACGAGAAGTGGTGGCCCAAGCGGCTCGACCTCAAGCCACTCAACCAGAACGCCCCGCAGATCAACCCCCTCGGGGACGCGTTCGACTATCGAGCCGCGTTCGAAGCTCTCGACCTCGACGCTGTGAAGCGCGACCTCGTTGCGCTGATGACCGACTCACAGGATTGGTGGCCGGCTGACTTCGGACACTACGGTGGCCTGTTCGTCCGCATGGCGTGGCACAGCGCGGGCACCTACCGCATCTCTGACGGCCGCGGCGGTGGCGGTTCCGGCACCCAGCGCTTCGCGCCCTTGAGCAGCTGGCCCGACAACGCCAACCTCGACAAAGCACGGCGGCTGCTGTGGCCGATCAAGCAGAAGTACGGACAAAGCATTTCCTGGGCCGACCTCATGATTCTCGCGGGCAACTGCGCGATCGAGTCGATGGGTCTGCCGATGATGGGATTCGCGGGCGGCCGCGAGGACGTGTGGGAGCCGGAGCAGGACATCAACTGGGGTCCCGAAACGACCTGGCTTGGCGACGAACGCTACCAAGGCGACCGGGAACTCGACGCCCCGCTGGGCGCCGTCCAGATGGGCCTCATCTACGTCAACCCCGAGGGACCCAACGGCAACCCCGACCCCGTCGCCGCCGCCCACGACATTCGCGAGACGTTCGCGCGCATGGCGATGAACGACGAGGAGACCGTCGCCCTGATCGCCGGAGGCCACACCTTCGGCAAGGCCCACGGTGCGGCGTCCGACGACCACCTCGGACGCGAGCCCGAGGCGGGCGAGCTGCATCTGCAGGGGCTGGGCTGGAGCAACGCGCATGGCTCGGGCAAAGGCGCCGACACCATCACCTCGGGCCTCGAGGGCGCTTGGACATCGGACCCTGCACGGTGGGACAACGACTTCTTCGACAAGCTGTTCGGATACGAGTGGAAGCAAGCCAAGAGCCCCGCTGGTGCCACCCAGTGGGTCCCCACCGATCCCAACGCACAGACCGTTCCCGACGCGGCCGACCCCAGCAAGCGGCATCCGCCGATGATGCTGACCACCGACCTCTCGCTGCGAGAGGACCCGGCCTACGCCAAGATCTCCAAGCACTTCCACGAGAACCCCGAGGCGTTCGCGGACGCGTTCAAGCGCGCGTGGTTCAAGCTGACGCACCGGGACATGGGACCTCGGTCGCGTTTTCTCGGACCGGACGTGCCACAGGAGAGCCCGATCTGGATGGATCCCGTCCCCGCTGTCGAGCACGATCTCATCGACGCAGCCGACATCGCCCAGCTCAAGCAAGCGGTCCTCGACTCCAAGCTGACCATCGCGCAACTGGTGTCGGCAGCCTGGGCATCCGCGTCGACGTTCCGAGGCTCCGACAAACGTGGCGGCGCCAACGGAGGCCGTGTCCGGCTCGCCCCGCAGCGCGAGTGGGCGGTCAACGATCCCACCACGCTTTCGCAAACGCTGGCCGGCCTCGAGAGCATCCAAGCTCAGTTCAACGGGAGCAACGCGACGAGCAACAAGCGGGTCTCGCTCGCCGACCTCATCGTGCTGGCCGGCTGCGCTGCGGTCGAGGAGGCAGCACGCCGAGCCGGCCATGACGTCGCGGTCCGCTTCGAGCCGGGTCGCACCGACGCGGCGGCGGAGCAGACGGACGCAGAATCGTTCGCTGCGCTCGAGCCCACCGTCGACGGTTTCCGAAACTTCAGCTCGGACAAGGCATGGGGCTCCCCCGAAGAGATGCTCGTGGACCGGGCATGCCTGCTGACCCTGAGCGCACCCGAGATGACGGCGCTCGTCGGCGGCCTGCGGGTCTTGGGCGCCAATACGGGCGGCAACAGCGACGGGGTGTTCACCACCCGCAAGGAGTCACTCACCAATGACTTCTTCACCAACTTGCTCGATCCCGGCATCGAGTGGAAGCCGACCGACGACACGCAGATGGCCTTCGAGGCATTCGACCGCAGCTCGGGCTCCAAGCGATGGACCGGAACCCGGGTCGACCTGTTGTTCGGCTCCAACGCGGAGCTGCGTGCCATCGCAGAGGTCTACGCCAGCGCCGATGGTGAGGCGGCCTTCGTGAAGACGTTCGCCCGCGCGATGGGCAAGGTGATGCACCTCGACCGCTTCGACCTCCGCGGGTAGAGCGACCGGAGCCGCTCAGATCCCGCTGAGCAGCTCCATGAACCACGTCGCGATCGTACCGACGCGGCGGCCTTTCCACGCCATGAGCACGGTCGACACGATCGCGAGGCCGCCGCACAAGTACATCGAGATGGGCCCGAGGAGGTCGCCGACCATGACAAACGCCAGCAGCGAGAACACGCAGCTGAGCACCAGAGCGACAATGATGCGGAGCCACAGCGGGTCCGCTCGCTTTGTCTTCTCACCCATGCGTCGAAGCATGGCACAGGTGACACGCCTTCCGCCCGGATGGGCTCAACGCTCCAGGAGCTTGAAATGGCCCTCCCGGGATGTAGAGCCGTTCGCGGCGCGGCACTTTTTTTCGCCAGGCATCGAAAACCCGCGCTTTCCGTAGGTCTGCAGACACATGTAGATCCACTCCCCGTTCCGCTTCGAGATCTGTAGGCCCCGGCCGTAGTTCGCGCTCGCACCCGACTTGGCTTGGCCCCACTCTGGAAACGCGGGCCTGGACGGATCCGATGCCAGATAGACCTCGAACGACTTCGTCTTGCCCGCCTTCAGAGTCCCCGAAGCGTCGAGGTACGTGAAGCTGCAGTACACCGACCGGCCGCCGGGTCCATTCGTCTTGTGCATGACGCCGGGCCACTTCGCACCGAAGAGTTCGTGCGAGCGGCACAGCGGCAACTGCCCGGTTCGCACGATGTACGTCGGCATCTCGGGGAGGCGGTCGCCCTGCCCAGGACTCCACCACGTGTTCGGGCTCGACGGAATCGCGACGTCGTGGGTGACGATGCTCCATCGCGCGATCCCCGTTAGCTGGCCCATGAGCCAGACCTTGCAGGGCGGCATCGCAGCATCGGAATGGACCGAGGGGATGTCCATCACGCCGGGGAGGTTGTGACCACCAACCTGGGCCAGACACAACGCCTTGAGCTTGCCGCCCGAACGAACCTTGACCGCAGCCTGCGGCAGCCGGCCGCGCGCCTTGGTGATCGTGTCCGGTTCGCCTTTGTAGCGAGACTTCATCTTGAGCGCCCTCGCCCCCTGGGCGTAGGTCTCGCCGAGGCACTTCATGCGCCACTGGCTGCCGGACCGATACGGCGTCGCCCCGCCGATACGGCCGTCGCTTGTCCGGCATACGGGCGAAAGGCGTGCACCCGAGTTCGTCGCGATCCTCCCGCCGACGAAGTCGATCGTCCTCTTGAACATGCCGTCGTGGACGTAGCTGTCTCCCACGGAGATGTCGGACCAAACCTGCCGCTTGATCCGCCAGCTGTCGGCCGCTTCGGCAGACGAGGCAGCAGTCGACGCAATCGCAAGAGCGAACAGCGGGAGCAGGGTTCTTCTGAGCACGGCCCCAGTACGGATCCCACCGCCGCTTTCCCTCACCGAGCGTCCACTTTCTCGAGTCGATCGTTCTCAACGGGTGGCGATTTCGCGCCCACGAGGCGAATGCCGAACAACCGGTGATCGAACAGGTCGACGCCTTGTCCGCGCTTCGAGCGGGTCGTCCGCCCCGGCCCCTTCGGTTCGCGTAGGGTCCGTGCCGTGGAACGTGCCGACGCCGAACAGCTGCTCAAAGACCTGCAACCAGATCGGGCGAGCTTCGCGAACGCGAGGGAAACTCTGGTGGACGATCTCGAGGCCCAGATCGATGAGGCCTCACGGTGGTGCGCGCTACGCTGCGCCGAAGGAGGTGCCGATGCCGACCTCAGTGAGCCGGACCTGGCTCCTCGACCCCTCGAGACCAACCGGTGGAATGCCCTGCACGATGTTGGCGCGCTGCGCCGGGCCCTGTTGCCACGACACCGGACCACGCAGGAGCCGCTGGCAGGTCGCTTCCTCGTCTACTTTCCAGACGCGGACCTCTGCGACGGGGCGGCAGCTGCCGCGAGCGAAGGATTCTTCGACGACTACAACTGTCCTCCGCTCGGGACCTGGATCGGGTACTTCGACGACGCGACCGACGAAGCAGACGCCGCGCCCGACTACGCCGGCTACCTCCTGTGCTGGGTCCCGGAGCCGTTCTGCAAACTCGCCAACGAAGGGGTGAGCGTCAACCCGGAGGCATGCATCCGCTGGCTCGATGAGACCGACGTCCGGCTGAGACCCTTGCTTCAGGCTCTGACACTGCCAACGATTCGGTCTCCATTGTGACACTGCAAAGCTGGTAAGCCAGCTGAACGGCTGCACCAATACCCGCAGCGACTGCAGAACTGCGAGGTCCACGCGTACACGCAGGCCGGTTTGAGGTCTCGAGAATCCCGCAATTTCGTTTTGGGTCTCGAACCGCGCTGCGTGTCCGAGATCGACACATTGGCGAAGATCAGGGGGGCGAGGGGGACGCACACCTGCGCACTGAAATGGCGCCGAGCGCTCGACCCTACCCCCCGAGCTGGCCATCGTGAGAGTCCAGAGCGCGTACACGGCCGCAGCCCTGGAAGCCCCGACTACGTACAAGCCGAATCGAAAGTTACAACCGAATGCGCCGATCCGTCGTCCTCTGCACCCTCGCATCCCTGGTCCCTCTTGCTTGTATGGCGGAGGCTGATGAGTCGCCCGAGAGTCTGCGGGGCTACGGCGGGGGCGGATCCCCGGGTGGAAATCAGGCGGCATTGGTCGCGGCGGTTCGCGGAGAGATTGCAGACCACGGCATCGAAGCCAGCCCGGCCGCGCCGTCGGTGTCCGACGAGTTGTTCACGTTGGGCCAGTCCCTGGCGTTCGACAAGGAACTCAGTGGCAACCGCAACATCTCTTGCCTCAGCTGCCACCACCCGACCCTCGCCTCGGGCGATGCGCGGGCCCTGCCGCTCGGTGAAGGTGGCAGTGGACTGGGCGTCGATCGAGTCGACGGGGAGATCATCCCGCGCAACGCACCCCACCTGTTCAACCTGCACGTCTACGACACGATGTTCTGGGACAGTCGTGTCGAGCCCGACGGCGGTGGAGGGTTTGCGACCCCGGCCGGCGACCAGCTGACTCCGGAAATGGAAGCGGTCTTCGACTTCGGTGTCGTCTCGGCCCAGGCGATGTTCCCGGTCACGTCTCCCGAGGAGATGCGGGGGCATCCGGGCAGCAACGACCTCGCCGACATTCCCGGCGACGACTTCACGGCGATCTGGGAGACGCTGATGAACCGACTGGGCGCCATCCCAGAGTATGTGGACCTGTTCGAAGATGCCTATCCGGGCACGGACTTCGACGACATGACCTTCGCCCACGCAGCCAACGCGATCGCGGCGTTTGAAATCGCGGGCTTCGAGGCCAACGACACCCCATGGGAAGCATTCGTCGCAGGCGACGACGACGCCCTGAGCAAGAAGGAGCTGCGCGGAGCCCTGGCGTTCTTCGACTCCGGCTGTGCGAGCTGTCACTCCGGCCCTGGGTTCTCGGACTTCGAGCACCACAACACTGCGCTGGCGCAGTTCGGCCCCGGCAAGGGCGACGGCCCAACCGGCACCGACGACTTCGGCCGACAGCGGGTCACCGGGGACGCCGACGACATGTATCGGTTCAGAACGGCCACCCTGGTCAACGTCGCAGCGACGGGACCCTGGGGTCACGACGGCCAGTTCAAGGACCTCAAGCAGTTCGTCAAGCACTACGACGACCCGATCAAGCGGCTCAACAAGTACAAGATCCACAAGCACGTCGATAACGAAGAGCTGTGGGAGCTCGAGCTGGACAATGCGGACGACGTCATCGATGCGTTGACGGCCGCGTTCGCGGACAGCGAGGTCAACAACGCCCGTCGCATCGAGCGATTCTTGGGCACGCTGACCGACGAAGACTCCTTGGACGGCGCTGACCTGGTGCCAGACTCCGTCCCCAGCGGGCTCCCCGTGGCGGACTAGCGGAGGAGATGGTCCAACGCTGAGGGAGGCGGTCGGGGTATCCTGGCCGCCTTCGGTCTTTGGTTCGCAGCTCGTACACGGGAATACACGGATGTCCTGGCGAGTCTTAGACCGCTCGAGCGCTCGTGTGCGTTCGGTACCCCTTCGACCGACAAGGCCGTCCTCTATGATTCTCCAGACTCTCCTCCTGGTCGGGATTTCCACCACCTCGTTCAGCAGCGCGGCGGACGATGCCGCGGTTTGCGAGGCGGAACTCGTTTCGTACGACGACACCTTCGACGCCGACGCTCCGAAGTCGTCCGGCGACGCGGTTCGAGCTGCTCAGGCCAAGAAACAACGGGACAAGAAGGCCGCCGCCAAGGGCAAAGGCAAAGGCAAGGGGAAGGCGAAGGCGAAGGGCAAGAGGGTCAGGCCCAAGAACATCGCCCAGGAGAAGAAGCGCAAGAAGGCCAAGGCCGACCACAAGGGCAGCAAGGCCAAGAAGAAGAAGCGCAAGAAGATCAGCCGCAAGATGCCCGCTCGGGCCTTCACCTCGAAGAAGAACCAGGTGAAGCTGGCCCGGCGCGAGAGCAAAGCTCCCAAGTCCGTGAAGGAACGCCTGGCGCTCCAGCGGGCCTTGATCAAGAAGAAGAAGAAGCGCTACCGCGTCGCGTATACCAAAGCCCTCGAGATCCCGACCCCGCAACTGACCGGCCTCGAGCCGCTCGAGAACGCGAAGGAGGTCAAGCGTCGGCAGAATGCCAAGGCCAAGAAGAAGCTGGCCGCGCTTGGTGTCGTGGGTGCGCCCAACATGATGCAGCGGATGCTGCGTGCGCCCGTCGTCGTCGAGCCCGACGGGCTCGGGGGCGCGCCGTCCGGCGGCAAGCGATCCGATCGGGTCGACAATCCGTTCGAGACCCCGGTCGGCGATGCCACGTGCTCGCCCTCGATGACCGCGTGGAGCTGGAAGGAGTATCTCGGCGAGCCTCGGTCGCAGGGCGCGTGTGGAAGCTGTTGGGCGTTCTCCGCGATCTCGGTGTTCGAGGCCGTCGAGCGGATCGTCAACGGACTGAATGTCGACTTCTCCGAACAGCACATCGTCGACTGCGCCCGCGGGACTCACATCAACGGGTACGACATGGATGCAGGCTCCTGTAGTGGGGGCCAGATGTACCGGACCTTCGACTACCTCGAAGAGAACGGCGTCGCCCTCGAGGACTCTGTGCCCTACCAGGCCAAGGAACTCACGTGCCAACCCGACCAAGCCAGTGCGCACCGGGTTGGAGCATGGGGTTTCGTCGATTCGTTCTACGCCGTACCCAGCACCGAGAAGCTCAAGGAGACGATCTGCCAGTACGGACCCGCTGCGGTCGCGGTGCACGTCAACGAGAGTTTCAAGATGTACGCCGGCGGGGTCTACGACGACCACGTCGATGCTCAGGTCAACCACGCGGTCGTGATCGTCGGATGGGACGACCTGCGGGGCGCGTGGCTCATGCGCAACTCCTGGGGCAAGTGGTGGGGCGAGGACGGCTACATGTGGATCGAGTACGGGGCCAACAACATCGGTGAGATGGCCGTGTGGGCCACGCCCGAGTCGCCCGGATCCAGCAAGATCGTCAAACGCAAGCGACGCAAGCTCAACATCCGGAACAAGACCGGTTCACCCATCGAGGTGCAGGTGCAGTACCGCAACGGCACGCGCTGGAAACCCGCGGTTGGATCTGGGAAGAAGACCCTGACGTACACCGTCGCCGACGGAGCAGAGGCGCTCGTGGGTGTAGACGGAAAAAGCGTCCGCGCCGACAAGGTCCGCCTGTGGGCCAAGTCCACGACTGGCTCCGGCAAGTGGTCGGAGTACAAGAAGAGGGACCTCGAACTCGTCCCCGAGAAGACGTACGAATCGAAGACGCTCCAGACGTTTGCGTACACCTTCGACGGCGACAACAAGGACGTGGGCGGAAAGCCCAAGGGCGGCGGCAAGCCCAAGCGGACCAAGAGCGAGCTGTTCACTGCGGGCTACGGAGCGATCGACAGCGGCAAACACGTCAAGGGTCGCAACGTGCTGTCCCGATACCTCGAGCGCTATCCAGGCGATGACCGAGTCCCCGAGGTGATGTTCTGGATCGGCTACAGCCACTACGTCGAGGGCTCGTTCTACGAGGCGCTCGTCGAGTGGTACGACGTCGTGCTCGACCACCCCGACCACGACTTCGTGGCCTACGCGCTGTACTACTCCGGTCTCGCGTACGTCGAACGCGAGGAGTGCGACCTCGCGCAAACCTGCTTCGACCTCGTTGCGCACGGCGGATACCCGTCGGCCACCGATGAGTGGGTGGACGCCGCCGAGGGTCAGATCAGCGATCTGGCGAAGAACGGCAAGAAATACTGCGGCTGAGCTGCGCGATTGCGAACGCGCGCAGACGCCCATCGACGCGACCGCCGACGCCTTGTTAGCCTCGGATCAGGTGGCGACGGAACCCTCGATGCAAGCGCAGGTCCTGACGCTTCCGTTCTCGATGGGTTTGGCTCGATGGCAGCCCTCGCTCGATGAGCGACGAGCGGCCTACGCGTTGTACGTGGAGCTCAACCATCTTCCGGGTGCACTCAGCCGGGTCCGAGACGAGCGCAACCCACTGCCTCCGCGACTCGTGCTGCAGCCCTTTGCGGAGGTCGGACACGCGACCCGACGCGTCCTCGCCAAGGCGGGGCGACGTGTTGCCGACTGCCCGAGTTCGTTCGGTCAACTCGCCCTCAAGATCAACCGGACCGGGTTTCGGCCGTTCGTCGAGCGCTGGGGGACCCGCCTCGCGATCCATGATGCCGCGCGTCCGTTGGGCATGGCCCGAACCGCGAACGACCTGCTGTGGCCAGAGGGGCGGAACTTCATCAGCGAAGCCGAGCACTACAACGGCCAGCTCGAGCACTACATCGAGATGCTGGCCGGCATGGCGGGGATCTCCCTCGAGCAGCGTCACACCCCGAGTCCCGGACGCAGCCGCTACAACACGCCGGCGCATTAGAGGTCGGACACGGACGGCGAACCCCGTCCAAGTACACCAGCAGGCCCAAAACACGTGCCCGTGGAGCTACACCGCACCCCGGCGCAGCTGGTCTGAACTGCTGTTAGACTCCGCTCCACTGTGGCCTCCAACGGGGAGTCCATGCGTCGAAGCACAACCAGGTTTTCTCATCTACCACCTCGAACGCATTAAGCAGTTCCGGCAGTACACCCTCGCGATGCTCAGGCTTGACCTGGTCGCAGGACTGACGGTCTCTCTGGTTTCCCTTCCTCTCGCGATGGCCTTTGCCGCCGCGGCTGGCCTCGGGCCCGACGTCGGCTTGGTGACGGCGATCGTTGCAGGTGGCGTGGCTGCCCTGATGGGGGGCTCCGAGCTCAACATCACGGGTCCGGCCGGATCCTTGATTGGGGTGCTTGCTGGGGTCCTCATCGCAAACCAGATCGGTGGGTATCAGGACGTCCTCGCACTTGGTCTCATCGGCGGCACGATCCTGATCGTTCTAGGGCTCAGCGGGCTCGGGAAGCTCGTCCGCCTGGTGCCCCTTCCGGTCATCATCGGCTTCACCGGCGGCATCGGCGTCATCATCTTCGTGAGCCAGCTGGAGGACGCACTGGGTCTGCCCAAGCTGGCGAAGAGCCCGAACTTCCACGAGAACGTCGGCGCTGTCTTTGGCGCGATCGATGGCGTGACTCTGGCGGCCATCGGCGTGACGGCGCTGACCATCATCCTGATCGAGGGTTTCGGGCGCGTCTTGCCACAAGCCTTTGCGCCGCTGCTCGGCATCGTCGGTGCCGCCTTGGTGGCTTGGGTGTTTGGACTCGACGTCCTCACCCTCGAAGACAAGTACGGCGCAATTCCCCGGTCGTTGCCGACACCCGCCGTCCCCGCCCTGAGCCTGGATCAGATCACGCGTCTGTTGCCGGCCGCGTTCACGATGGCGGCGCTGTGTGCCCTCGAGAGTCTTCTTTCGGCGTCTGCATCCGACGCGATCGCTGGCAAGCGTCACAACTCCAACGCCGAGCTCATCGGCTGCGGTATCGCCAACATGGCCAGCCCGCTCTTCGGCGGTATCCCGGCTTGCGGCGCCATCGCACGTACCACCCTCAACGCGCGATCTGGTGCCCAGACCCGAGTTGCCGGGGTGTTCAACGCTCTGGCGCTCTTGGTGATCATGCTGTTTCTGGCCCCGATCGTGGGTCAGGTTCCCACGGCTGCATTGGCCGGGCTGCTCATCCTCATCGCCATCAAGATGGTGGACATCCGCGCCTACCGGCGACTCTTCGCGCACCATCACTGGACCGACTTCTCCATGATGGCCGTGACGCTGCTCGCCACAGTTTTTGCGTCCCTGGTGATCGGAATCGCGTGCGGTCTGGCCATCGCGCTGTTCGCCTACTTCAACCGCGCCCACGGGGCAAAGTCGACGTCGGGCACAGACCGAGAAGTCACCGGTTCCACCAAGGTCGCGCTCGCCAATGTCGGCGGTCCCCTCTTCTTCCACACCGCACGACGGGTGCTCGAGGAGGCGACCTCACATACGCCCGACGTGGCGTTGGTCCTGTGTCTCCGAGATACGGAGGTGATCGACGCCAGCGGCATCCAGGCTCTCAAAGACCTGTTGCGTGCCCACCATGAAGACGAACGCCTCGTTTACCTCTCCGGTGTTTCGGACTCTCAGCGAGACCTTCTGGAGCGTACGGGCGTGATCGACATCGTTGGGGACGGCTTGGTGTTCACGCGCCGTGACGCGGCGCTTCTGGCCGCCCATGCCGAATGAAAAACCTGCGGTAGGGTGAGAAACGATGCGTTCTCCCCCTGTGTCAGAACCCGACGAACAGACGGCGCCTGACCCCGAAGGCCTCAGCGAGTGTTTCTCCGACACGCGGATGGTCTCGATCGAGACGCTTCGCGCCCTGCAGAAGAAGAGCAACGGTCCTGGAGCGGCTCGCCTGCTCGCACAGAGCATCGGCTACGTGGCAGCCGGAGTCACCCTGGTGGTGGCTGATCAAACCTGGTTGGTGGCGGCTGCCTTCGTTGTCAGCGCCGTGTTCCAGTTCGCGTTCTTCGGAATGCTTCACGAGGCCTGTCACTTCACCGCGTTCGCGAGTCGGCGCCTGAACGTGCTCGCGGGCTGGGTCGCAGCCCTGGCCCAGCCCATGTCCCCTGCCTTGATGCGGGCATTCCACTACGAGCACCACCGGTTCACGCACCAACTCGACCGTGACCCCGAGCTCGCTCAGATGCCCTTCATGGTGCGCTGGCCGCCCCACGTCATGTGGCTTGTGACGATGACCGGCCTGCCCATTGTCGCGGCTCGCTTTGGCTGGACGCTCTTCGCGGCCGTCGTGCCAGCGGGTCGCGCTTGGGACAAGGTCCTGCCGTTCGTACGCCCTGCGCAACGACGCGCGATCGCGTGGGAGGCCCGCGGTCTTGCACTCATCCACGGCAGCGCCATGGTCGCGGCGACGTTGTGGCTGCCCGAGCTCTGGCGCGTGTACGCAGCCCTTGTGGTGGGGCACGCGATCCTGTCGTTCTACATCACCTGTGAGCACCGCGGACTTCCGACCGAGGGCACCATCCTCGAGCGCACGCGCTCGCTACAGACGCCGGCTTGGATGCGCTGGCTGCTCTGGAACATGCCGTACCACGCCGAGCATCACGGATGGCCGGCGGTGCCGTTTCACGCGCTTCCCAAGCTCCATGAGACGGTGCGCGAGCATCTGGTGCACCGGGTCAGCCCCGCATACCTGCACACCCACGGCGGCCGCGAGCCCACCTCCGAAGCGCCGTCGAGGTCGTCCGGGTAGCAAGATCTCGACGAAGCGGTCCTCGCCAACATCCGCTCCCGCATCCGCTGCGCCCCATCCCCTGCGACCAGCGAAACCCGGGCGCCAAACGCATCGTGACTGACAGCGCCGCCATCGCCCACGACGCGCACTGCGAGCCAGCGGACGGACCGAAAGCGCGCATTCGAGTTCGACATGCCGCGCCCAGGAAACCGATCTCTCGTCGATCGCGCATCAGCGAAACGTGCGGCGCCGCTCGCGAAATCAACATGTGCAGAGGAGAGTTCGATCTCGCATAATCGGCGTGGATGGAGCACCCCAGTGGGCAAGGCGGAGCCGTTGTCGGGATCGACCTCGGCACGACGAACTCCGTAGTCGCGACCGTCCTCAACAACACCGTCGAGGTCATCCGCGATCGCAACGGCACCGGCCTGGTCCCCTCCTCGGTGGCGTTCGTCCCCAACGGAGAGACGCTTGTCGGCCGACGGGCCCGTGAGCGAGCGTTGCTCGACCCCCAAAACACGATCTCGTCGGCCAAGCGCATCATCGGGCGGCCCTGCTCGGCCCCTGAAACCCAGCGCATCATCGCGCAACTGCCATACACGGTGTCCCCGGGCCCGAACGATGGCCCGATCATCCACACCCGCGCCGGCGAGAAGTCGGTCATCGAGATCGCGACGCGGATCTTGAGCCACCTGCGGGCAGGGGCCGAACAACGCCTCGGGCAACCAGTCACCGGGTGCGTAGTGACGGTTCCTGCGAACTTCTCCGACGGACAGCGCGAGGCGACGCGCCGCGCTGCGGTCGCTGCCGGCATGTCCGTCTTGCGGATCTTGAACGAGCCCACGGCGGCCGCGGTCGCGCTCGCGCTCGGCGGTGATGGCTACCGTCGCATCGGCGTGTTCGACCTCGGTGGGGGAACCTTCGACTTCACGGTGCTCGCGGTGCACGACGGCCTGTTCGAGGTGCTCGCGACCGGAGGCGAGGCCTACCTGGGCGGCGACGACTTCGATGCTGTGCTTGCCGACCGATTCGCGGATGGGTTCCTTCGCCAGCACCGTGTCGATCTCAACGCCGACGCCAGCGCGCGAGCTCGGCTACTGGCGGCCGCTCAAAGGGCCAAGGTCTCGCTGTCGGAGCAAGGCATGTTGGACGGAGTCATTCACGACATCGCCTACGGTGTGGACGGCCACGAACTCGCCCTCGAATACAGCATCTCGCGGGCGGACTTCGAAGCACTGATCGCGCAGCAGATCGATCGTGCGATGAACACGACCAAGCAGGTCCTGGCCGAGGCCAACCTCTCACCGAGAGACATCGACGAGGTCGCCCTGGTCGGAGGCTCGACCCAGATCCCCCTGGTACGCCGCCGGGTCACGCGACTGTTTGGAGTCGAACCCAACACCACCGCCAACCCCCTCGAGACCGTCGCCATCGGTGCTGCGATCCATGCCAACGCGCTGTGGATGGCCGCCCAGGCGCCGCCAACCTCGGCCGCTGCGCCTCAGGAGCCGGGTCCGGGGCTGCTGATGGACGTCACTTCGCACGCCCTCGGTGTGGCGACGGTGGGTGACAACGTTCAAATCCTGATCGGCAAGAACACAACCATCCCCTGCGAAGGCAATCACATCTTCTCGACCGTACGAGACAACCAGCAACAGGTCACGATCCGCATCTGCCAGGGCGTCGCCCCGCGCTTCAGCGAGTCCGTGCTCTTGGGCGAGCTCAAGCTGTTGAATCTGCACCCTGCGCCGCGCGGCGAAACACAAGTTGCCGTCGAGTTCATCGTGGACGCAAACGGCATCCTGCAAGTCAGCGCTCGCGACCTGGCCACGGGTCAACAGACCGGCGCGGTGCTTTCCGTCCGTGGCCTCGAGCCCGCAGCAAGATGACCGCATACGCCGAAGCTTTCTGGACGCGGGTCATGGAGCTCTCCACGACGCTCGACGCGATGTCCTACTATCAGTTGCTCGACGTCGACCTGAAGGCGCCCCGTCAAGAGATCGAGCAGGCGTACTACCGACGCGCCCGCAACATCCACCCCGACCGGCACACCTACGAAGAGGACCCGAACCGCAAGCACGCGTTGGTACGGCTGTATGCCCGCTTCGGCGAGGCGTTTCGTGTGTTGCGTGACTCGAGCCTGCGCGCCGCATACGAGGCCGAGCTTGCCGCGGGTCGAACCCGGCTCAGCAAGGAGGCCGAACAAGCGTCGCGCCTGCAGAGCACGGGTCCAGACCCACGTACACCACACGCAGCAAAGCTCCTGCAGACGGCGAACAAGCTGCTCGCCGCCGGCAACACCGCGGGAGGACGCGCGCAGCTCCAGCTCGCGAAACAGTTCGAACCGGACTCCTTGGCGATCAAGCGCGCAATCGAAGCGTGTGACCGGGCTGAGCAGCAGTCTCAGGACTGAGTCCCGGCCTGGTCGAGGCTGTCACCGGATTGTTACGGACTTTCGGCGCGGCTGGCCGGGTTTCGATGCGAGCGTCGGTTTCGACGTTGCGAGGACACCCGATGGCATCCCTTCTCCCCTCAGTATGGTCCGTTCCCAGCATCTTCCACGAGCGGTTGGGAGCGTCGGTCGGCCGGCAGCGTCTCATGGCACACGAAGGCCACCTGTTGCTGATTCTCCACGAGGTACCCGAGCCCGGAGTACCGGAGCGGCAAGGAGTCTTCTTCTGGCGAGACCCCAGCGGAAAGTGGAGCACCAACGTTCGCGGCAACGGACTGTCGGAACTTCGGGGGCTGGTGACTCGCTACATCGACCGAGTGGACGCGCTCGAGTCGGCGTTCGCGGCAGCGAAGTCCGTCGAGCGTCTGTTCCCGGTCTTGCGGGCCGCCACCCCGATCGAGCGGGCCAGCAAACACATGCACGAGGTGCTGCAAGCTGCGCGAGAAGCGGAGCGCCAGGACAAAGACATCATCAACATCCGAGACTTGGCGGGTGAGGTCGTTCGCGCAGCGGAGCTCCTCAACGCCGAGGCCCGTACCGCCCTGGAGTTCGACATCGCCGAGAGCGCAGAATCTCAAGCCAAAGCGAACCGCGCGCTCGCCGAAGCTGGGCAGCGGCTCAACCTGCTGGCCGCCGTCTTCCTCCCGCTCACCGCGGTCGCGTCGGTCTTCGGCATGAACTTGCCCAGTGGCCTGGAGAATGTCGCCAACCCGATGCTGTTTTGGGTCGTTCTCGTCGTCGGGATCGGAGTCGGGCTGCTCGTCCGCGGTGGATTGAACCGCGAACGTTCTGACTCGACGACCTAGTCTGTGGGGGAACCTGTCGGTTTCCCCCGCGGCGGGAGCCAAGCTCCCTTCACGACCCCTTCCAAGTTCGGGCTGCGCCCTCGCTAGTATCCCTCCTGGGCGGGCGACTCGTTTCACGCGATTTGGGGTAGATTCCCCGCATGAACGCCGGGGAAAAAACCGAAACAGAGCCGCACGTGCACGGCCCGGACTGCAACCACGACCACGGTCACCACCACCACGCGCACCAGGAGCCGGCGAAGCGGACCGAACGCCCTGGCCGCAACGATCCGTGCTGGTGCGGGAGCGAGGTCAAGTACAAGAAGTGTCACCTGCAAAGCGACAACGCCTAGCCCGTCGCTCGGCGAAGCCCGGCGGGGCCGATCGCGACCCACACCCCGTGGCGACGCAGCACGCGGTGCTCTAAGCTGCCGCCGTGGGCTCCGCCGACAACACCCTGCCCATGGCGGCATCGGAGCCGTCCGATTCGCTGCTGCCGGGGCAACTGTTTGGGCGGTACCTGGTGGTCGATCGAGTCGGCGCGGGTGGGATTGGCGAAGTCTACGCCGCGTACGACCCATCGCTGGATCGCCGCATCGCCCTCAAAGTGATGCAAGGGGGCGCGGACGAAGAAACGTCGAGCCAAGGAGCCGCGGGACTGGTCCGCGAGGCCAAAGCGTTGGCCAGCCTTTCCCACCCCAACGTCGTCACGGTGCACGAGGTCGGGCAAGAAGAAGACCGCGTCTACGTCGCGATGGAGCTGGTCGACGGGCGAGACCTCGAGCAGTGGATCGCCGAAAACACAGAGCGCCCGTGGCGGGTCACGCTGGGTGTCTTCATGGACGCCGGAAGGGGCCTCGCGGCAGCCCACGCTCGCGGGATCCTGCACCGAGACTTCAAGCCCGCCAACGTGCTCATCGGGCACGACGACTGGGTTCGAGTCTCAGACTTCGGACTCGCCACGCTGCTGAGCGGGGACGACAGGCTCACCGTGTCTCGCGCCGAAGACGAGCTGTCGTTCGCGTCGATGGATGCCTCGAGGACGCTCGAGGGAGGAATGATCGGCACGCCGTACTACATGGCGCCCGAGCAGATCGACGGCCAGGCGACGGTCCGTAGCGACATCTATGCGTTCTGCCTGGCCCTGCACGACGCGATCTACGGCGAGCGTGCATTCGAGGCGGCGAGCTTGCTCGAGCTGGCCACACTGAAATCCACCAACCCACCGACGGATCCGGACGACACCCGGGGCGTCCCGGCGTTGGTCCGCAGCGCGGTCGAGCGCGGACTGCGGCCAGACCCGGACGAACGATGGCCCTCGATGGACGCGTTGCTCGAGCAGCTTCAACAAGCGCTCAACCCCCCGCGACGGTCGGCGTTGCCCTGGGTACTGGGGCTCGGCGGCATCGCAGCGGGGGCCGCGATTCTCGTCCAGAGCACCCCCGAAGCCTGCACCGGCGCCGCGGATGCGCTGGACCCGACGTGGAACCCCGCCCGCCGTGCGGCCGTGATCGCCGGTATCGCGGACAGCAACTCGCCGATTGCGGCCGAGACCGCAACACGGCTCGAGCCCAAACTCGACGCCTTCTCCGACGCCTGGACCCGGGCACACACCCGGGTCTGCGAAGCAACGCAGCGAGGCGAGCAGTCCACGGCTTTGCTCGACCAGCGGATGACTTGTCTACAGCGGCAACTGCTCGACTTCAACGCTGCCTTGGGCGTCCTCGAGCACGCGGATGCACAAGTCGTTCGGCGGGCCATCCGCGTGGCAAGCACCCTTCCACAACCGGCCCGTTGCGAATCTCAGGCGGCGGACCCAGAGTCGATGGAGGCCTCTCCCGCCCTGGAAGAGGCGCGGACCCAACAAGCCCACATCGCCGCGCTTCTGGCCGCGGGAAAGTACAGCGACGCGCAGCCACTCGCGGAGGCATTGCTCGAGTCGGCCACCGCACTGGAAGCCCCTCGGTTTCTCGGGGAGGCGCTCCTCACCCTTGGCAACACGCTGTACGAAAACGGACGACTCGATGCCGCCGTAGACGCCCTCGAACGAGCCGCGTTTCAAGGCGTCGCGTCGAATGCCCCCAAGACCGTGATGGGGGCGGCCACCGTGCTGACCGTCGTCGAGAGCGAGGCCGGCCATCCCGATGCCGGTCTGCGGTGGTCCAGGCTCGCGGAGGCCACCCTCGAAGCCGCGGGAGGGCGCGACACCGACCGTGCCGTCCACCACGCAAACCGGGCCACCGCATTCAGCAGGAAGGGAGACTACGCGACAGCCGAGGCCGCGGTTCGCAAAGCCCTCGAGTTCAGCGACGGCATTACAGAGCAGCAGCGTGTGACCTTGCTGCAGACGCTGGCCGGTGTTCTCTTCTATCAATCGCGGTTTGATGAAGCGATCGACCTACAGACGCAGGCGCTCGAGGAACTCGAATCGACGCTAGGCCCGGAGCACCCCGCGGTGGGGTTGGCCCTCTTCAACCTCGGCACGTTCTACATTTCGCAGGGCAAGTTCGCCGACGGCGACCGAACCCTCGCGGACGCGCTCGAGATTCAAGAACACAGCCTCGGGCTGCATCACACAGACGTCGCGGACACGCTCAACAGCCTGGGCGCCTCCCTGTACCAGCAGGGAAAGTTCGCCGAGGCTGTCGTCCCGCTGGAGCGGGCGCTCGAGATCAAGAAGCGCGAGCTGAGCCCCGACCACCCCCAAGTTCTCGACGCCAACGTCAATGTCGCCCTGCTGATCGCGGAGAACGGTGAACTCGAGCGAGGTGTGGAGATGCTGGAGGATGTGGTGCGGCGGATCGAGGAGTCCGAAGACACACCCGGGATCACGCAGTCGTCGGCCTTCTTCAACTTGGGGCGCCTGTGGCAGAAGCAGGGCCGTCTCGACGAAGCCGGAGTACTCCTCGAAAAGGCGCTTCGGCTCGATGAGGAGCGATTGGGCAAAGACGATCCCCGACTTGCAATGCTGCTCATGGGGCTGGGCGTCCTCCGCAAAGGGCAAGAGCGACCCGCGGAGGCGCTCGCGATCTACCAACGAGCGCTCGAGATTCAGGAGGGCAAGCTCGAGCCCAGCCACCCTGCCATCCTTGCCGCTCTGAACAACATCGCTGCGACCCACCTCGTGTTGGGTCAACCGCAGAAGGCCAAGGAAACCGCCGACCGATTGCTCGTCGCCAGCGAGAGCCGGGAGGACTACATCGGGCGCGCCAACTACCTGCTGGCTCAGGCCCACCTCGCAGCTGGAGAGCGAGGCCAAGCGCTCAGGATCGGGCGGAAGGCGTTGGCGGTGCACCGCGAAGTCGATGAACTCCAGCCGGATCTCGGCGAGGTTGAGGCGTTCGTGGCCGAGCTCGAGTGAACGGAGCGAAACCGCGCAGCTCGTCGAAACCATCACGAATGTTGGCAATTTATAGTTAGCTTTGTTATTTAAATAGTGTGTTGGGGATGGCGATGCGTCGGTGGGGAGTCCTTGGAGCCTTCTGCTTGGGCCTGATGGGCTGCGACGGAGCCTTGGCAGGCGGCGAGAGTGAGCCCGAGCCAGAGCCGGACGTCCACGAGCCCGAGGACTTCGATCCAAGCGGGAGCTACCCGACCCAACCCGAGCCGCGACCCGACGTCGAGCCCGAGCCCGAGCCCGAGCCCGACGCTCTCAGCAGCGGGTTCATCTCCGATCCCGACGGCGGCATCGAGAGCTACGAGTGCGACCTGTACGAACAGGACTGCGACGCTGGCGAGAAGTGCAACGTCTGGGCGAACGACGGAGGCAATGCCTGGAACGCAACCAAGTGCGTCGAGGTCGACCCCTCGCCCGACCTCGCGGGTGAAGAGTGCGAGGTCGAAGGGAGCGGAGTCTCGGGGATCGACAGTTGCGAGGCCGGAGCGTTTTGCTGGGACATCAACACGGAGAACAAGGGGATGTGCGTGCCGTACTGCCAAGGTTCGCCGAACGTTCCGACCTGCGGCAATCCCCACGAGAGCCCCGCGGCAGGCAAAGAGTTCTGCATCTGCCTGCCTGCGTGCGACCCACTCCTCAACGACTGCCCCGTCGGGTGTGGCTGTTATGCGACGGACAGCCGCTTCCAGTGTGTGCCCGATGCCTCGGGACCTGATCTCGGTCTGTTTGGCGACCCCTGCGAGTTCACCAACGCCTGCGACCCGGGCTTGAGCTGCACCGGCTCGGAGTATGTCGAGTGCGACGGAGCCTCGTGTTGCACGTACTTCTGCTCCCTTGCGAAGCAAGATGCATGTCCCGGCGAGCACATCTGCCGCTCGGTCTACGAGGAAGGCCAGACCCCTCCCGGGTACGAGGACGTCGGACTCTGCCTGCTCCCGGACGAAGAGTGACCGTACGGGGCGCTCTGGGCTACATCTCACAACCTCGTCGCGGCGGCTCGGAGCGGATTTGGGGCCGAGGGCTAGGAGCGGAGCCGCAGCTGTACCGAGGTACTGCAAGGTTTCGCGACGACGCCATCGGGCCCAAAGACCAGCGAGACTGCGTGGCGAGGCTACGAGATGTGCTCTAGTCTCGGGGACATGGCCTCTCGAAGATCTCTCGGGTCCTGGCTCCGCCTCGCGCTCCTCGGCGGTGCGGCAGTGCTCGCGAGCTGCCATGGCGACGACTTCGACCGCCTCGCCTCCGACGAATGCCGGTTCGAACCCGAGCGCTGCGACGGTGGGGCCGGAGCCCTGTGCGACAACAACGGAGACTGCGCCGATCCTCTGTTCTGCTGCGACGACGGCAACTGCGGAGGCGGCATGTGCACCGCGGACTGCCGCGACGACTTCGACTGCCCGGGGGGGATGCGGTGTCAGCACGACATGTGCTTCTACGCCTGCGACAGCGACCGCGACTGCGCCCCCGAGATGAGCTGCGAGCACGGCAAGACCGTGTGCGAGTACGACTGAGCGCACTCGCCACCGAAGTCAACACCCAGGCTGCTACGATGCGACCTTGAGCGTCGCGTCTCGCCGCGTCACGCGAGCACGCTGGGCGCGGCTTCTGATCTGCGCTCGTGCCCGGACGACCGAGACCGCGAGCGCCTTGCGGACAACGTCACTTCTGCCTTCGGCTACGACGACGCCCCCACCTCGGAGGATGACGGTCGTGCGGCAGACCTTGTCGATGCCTCCGCGCGGACCGTTGACATCGTCGATCCGCACCACGACGCGTTCGATGGCGGGTGCGAACCTGACGAGCGCGAGAGAAACGTGGTCCTGAAGCTCTGCTTCGGTCTCCGGAACCACAACGAGTTTGCGGGTACGAATCTCCACGAACATGTGGAAAAGGTGACACTTCTGGGGCAAGCGGCAGCAAGGGATTCAACTTTTTTCGCCGAAACGCGCCCCACCGATTCCGATCACCGCAGCGCCTCTTCCATGCTACATGTAGGTGGTGTCCGTACAGCGTTGTGCATCTGCCCTTTCAGCATGTGTTGCGGTCGCGCTGATGGGGTGTGCGAGTCCTTCGACAGGACCCGACGGCGAGTCGAACCCCGGAGGAAAAGCCGACGAGGCGGTCTCGCCGGAGGCTGTCGAAGTCGTGGAGGTCTACGACATCGAGGCACTCAACGAAGGACTCGACCCCGCCTTGCCGATGACGGACATCGCGTTCTATCTGACGGAGGGTGGGCCGATTCGCTGGTCGAGCATGGTCACGGGCATCGAGCGTGCGCGGGCGATCTACGCGGATGTTGGGATGCAGCTCCGCGTCGTATGGGCGGGCAACCTCGAGGTCCCTGATGACTGGCAGACGCTGGAGGCAAGCGTACTCACCGAACCCAACGTCGGACCGGAGCTGCGAGAGTCAGACTTGTACGCCCACATCGAGCTCCAGGCAGCCGAGCTGACCAACCGCACCGAAGACATCTTTGACGCGATGACTGCAGTCCTGCCCGCTGACGACCTCGACCTCGACCCAGCCCGAGTCGTCCATATCCTGGATCTACGGACGGTTCCGATTTCATTCTACGACTGGGGCGACGATGGTTGGGAACTCAACGAGGTCGGCACCGCGGGGCTCTCGTTTCCGCCGTACATCCACCACGACCGGATCCCCAGGCATCTGCGCGGCGTGATCACGATGTCCTCGACCACCGCGCTCGCCCACGAGCTCGGACACAAGCTGATGAACGTCTCTCATGAAGGCGTCGGGGTGTGCCCGCAGTTCGCGACCTACGGCGAGGACCTGATGCTCTACGGAGCCGGCACACGTATCCCCAGCGGCGAGGAGGGCCGGTGGCAGCAGGAGCGCCTCCACCTGAGCCCGTTTGTCTACCAGCAGGACGGCAAGGCAAAGCGCCACAACGCCGACTTTGAAGCCGCGGGCGCCTACGACGACCCGATCTATGGCGAGTTCATCGTCGACCCCGTCTGCGAGTAGGGTGCGCCTCACGCCTCGAGCACGAGGCCGCGAGGGTCGCTGGTAAACGCCGCGCCCCGCAGCGTCTCTGCCAGCCCAGAGGTGCGTGCCGGCTCGCCGTCGATCGTCTCGATGCGCAGGAGCTTGCCGCGTTGACGCTTGGCCACCACACACAGCGCACGTGCAGCCATGGTGGCCACCTCGGGATCGTCGGCGGCGGGAAAGCTGACCATGCGCTTGCCACCCTTGTCGACGAACAGCGCCAGTTCGCCGCCGACGAGCACGACCGACGCTCCCGGCACCCGGCGCGGACCGGTCTTGTGATCGGGATCGCGGTACGGCCACGGCAACATCCACCCAAACGGGTTCGCCGGATCGGTCGCCGCGAGGACAACCACGTCTCGTTCGGTGGTGTCGTTCTTGACCGCACGAAGGCGATCCACGGCGCCGGCCGAAGCAAACTGCGCGCCACCGAGGCCTTCGACAAAGTAGCCGCGCCGGATCTTGCCGCTGTCCTCCATGGCCCGAAGCACCTTGTAGACCGCAGAGAACCCACCGGGCATCGGCTCGAGTCCGGTGACCTCCCGGGTGACGACGCCGTGTCGTTCGAGAAGCGTGACCGCGCGAGCATGCGCGCGCTGAGTCGGCGTCACGTCGGGCGCAAGAAGCTGCTCGACGAGTGACCACCGACCTCCGAGACCCGTACCTCCCCCAACGCCGCCGCGGAGCCCTCGGCCACGAGTGGGCTTGGCCGGCCGAAGCAGGCTCCGCACCGCGGAGAACGTGTCGTTGGTGACCAGACCCGCCCAGACGAGGTCGCTCAACGCTTCACGGACCTCCCGGACCCGCGTGCCCGCGCCGCATGCGATCTGCAGCTCGTTGAGGAAACACGCGCCTCGTGCTCGGAGGGCATCGAGGAGCTGATGATGAATCGGGTCCAGGTCTTGTGGAACCTCGGGCGGCTCCAGCAGCACCGCCGCCCGCTCCCGCCGGTAGAACACCACCCGGCCGTCGGTCTTCCCCAGCGCGCCACAACCGACCCAAACCAACCATCCCATCGCCCCGAGCTCGTCCAGGTTGCGAGGATGAAACCCAGGGACCCGGTCCGGGAGGATGACCGTCTCGAGCTCTTTCCAAGACAGTGCCAGGCCCTCGAGCTGAGCGATCGCCTCCTCGAGTCGACCCGGGCCGATCTCGGCGCGCCCGATGCCGTGCCACTGCGGAAGAAACCGGGTGAGCGCGGTGGCCTCGACCGGTGCGATCTCACCGCGCAGCTTGGCGAGCGTGTGCCGCTTGATCCGCCGGAGCACGTCCGGGTCGCACCATTCTTCACCCGACTGCCCGGGCCGGAACTCCCCGCGCAGTACCTTGTCGTCCCGCTCGAGAATCGCGAGGGTCTCGACAGCGCGGTCCAACGGAACGCCGTAGCGGGTCGCCAGCGCGGATGCGAGGAACGGCGCGTGGGTTCGGGCGTAGCGCTGTACGAGCGTCAGCCAGGCATCGGGGACCGTCTGCAAGAACACCGTGGGCACCCCACCGGGGATGTTGCTCCCGACCGCATCCCGGTAGAGCGAGACGTCCTCGACCGCGACATAGCGTTCTTCCCCCGCAACCCGAATGGGCACCGCCCGGCGCGCCTTGACGAGCTGCTCGAGCCACGGCTCGCAGTCCTCGGTCGTGCGGAGCTGAGCCTCTTCGACGCCGAGGTCGCCGACCCGGCGCAGCACATCGTGGAGCGCATCGAAGTGGCGCGCTCGATAGTCCGGCTCGATCGACTGGAGCTCAGCCTCGATCTGCTCGATCACCGCCGCGTCGAGCAGCTCTCGGAGCTCTTCCTGCCCCAGGAGCTCGCGCAGGAGCTTGCGGTCCAGGGAGAGGGCCTGGGCCTTGCGCTCCGCAAGTGGTGAATCGCCCTCGTAGAGGTAGGCCGCGACGTAGGCGAAGACCAGACTCCGCGCAAACGGGGACGCACTGGGCGTCTCGACAACGTCGACCTTGATGTCCTGTCGCCGGATCGCGCGGAGCGTGGCGATGAGCTCCGGAAGATCGAACACGTCCTGGAGGCAGGCCCGGTACGTCTCGATGATGATCGGAAACGACGGATACTCGCGCGCGACCGCCAGCAGCTGTTGGGACTTGAGTCGCTGCTGCCACAACGGCGTGCGGGCCCCTGCCCTCATTCGCGGCAGAAGCAGTGCACGCCCCGCGTTCTCCCGGAACTGTCCGGAGAAGAGGGCCGAATGGGCGAGCTGCTGCACGACCTGTTCCTCGACCTCATCGGGGTCCGGGAGCAAGATGTCCACCTCCGGAACCTCGTCGACCTCGACCAGGCGCAACACGATCCCGTCGTCGCTCCACATCGCTTGCACCTCAAAGCCGAAGTGCGATTCGAGTTGGGCTTGAATGGCCAGCGCCCACGGAGCGTGAACCCGAGATCCCAGTGGGGAGAGGATGCAGATCCGCCAATCTCCGAGTTCATCGCGAAAGCGCTCGACGGTGATGCGCTTGTCGGTGGGAAGCGTCCCGGTGGCTTCGTGCTGCTCGTGTACGTAGGCGACGAGGTTCTGGGCGGCATACGCATCGAGGGCGTAGTCCTTCTGAAGCCATGCCTGCGCTTCTTCGGCGGGTTTTCGAGCCACGGCATGCGCAAAGGCACCCATCGCGCGGCCCAGCGCCGCAGGTCTCCCCGGGCCGTCCCCTCGCCAGAACGGGAGACGACCGCTCTCTCCGGGTGCGGGCGACACCATCACCCGATCTCGCGTGATCTGATCGATCCGCCAAGTCGTCGCACCCAGCATGATGTTCTGCCCTGCTGCCGACTCGTGCACCATCTCCTCGTCGAGCTCGCCAAGCCGAGGCCCTCCGTCGCCCAGGTGCACGCTGTAGGATCCGCGGTCCGGAATCGTGCCCGCGTTGAACACCGCGACCTGCTTGCTACCCCGGCGCGCCGACAGCACGTCTGAGTCGCGGTCCCAGGTGATCCGCGGTCGCAGGTCGGCGAACGCATGCGAGGGATAGCGACCTGCCAACATGTCGAGCACGCCCGTGAACGCGTCGATCGGAAGCTCGGCGAACGTGGCCGACCGCTTGATGATCCGCTGAACCTCGGCGAGCGGCTGGTCCTCGACGACGCACATCGAGACCAGTTGCTGGGCAAGTACGTCGAGTGGGTTGCGCAGGTACGCGATCGGCTCGATGTTGCCGCCCCGCATCCGCTCGGACAGCACCACGCACTCCAACAGGTCACCGCGGTGCTTGGGGAAGATGCGCCCCTTGGAGACCTCGCCCACCGAGTGGCCGGCCCGTCCGACCCGCTGCAGACCGCGACTGACCGCGCCTGGTGACTCGACGAGGACGACGAGGTCGACCGCGCCCATGTCGATGCCCAACTCGAGGGAGCTCGTCGCCACGATGCACCGGATCGCGCCGGTCTTGAGCATCTCCTCGGTTTGCTCGCGCTGCTCTCGGGACACCGACCCGTGGTGGGCCCGCGCGAGGTCGGGCTTCTTGGACTGGTCGAGCAGCCGCTGACACAGCCGTTCGCACAAGCCCCGAGAGTTGACGAAGATGATCGTCGTCTGGTGCTGCTCGATGAGGTCGAGCAGCCGCGGATAGATCGCCGGCCAGATGGAGTTGTCGAGCGGTTCGAACGTCGCCGGCTGGGTGACCGTGAGTCCTTCGTCGTCGTCGAGCGGCCCGAGCTCCTCGCCATCGTCCTCGCGAAGGACCCGCTCGATGCCCTCACTAGGCCGGGTCATGTCCGGCACCGGGACCGTGATGCTGAGGTCGACCTTGGGGGGTGCGCTGGTGTCGACGATGCTCACCGGGCGGTCACCCCCGAGGAACTTCGCCACCTCTTCGAGCGGCGTCGCCGTGGCCGAGAGCCCGATCCGCTGAGGGTCTCGAATGCAGCCCGCTGCCAACCGCTCCAGAGACAGCGAGAGGTGGGCGCCGCGCTTGGTCGGACACAGCGCATGCACCTCGTCGATGATCACCGTCTCGACGGTCTGCAGGTTGGCGCGGGCTTGGCTGAGCAGCAGCAGGTAGAGCGACTCTGGCGTGGTGACCAGGATGTCGGGGGGATGGCGGAGCTGCTGCGCACGCTCGCGTTGCGGCGTATCGCCCGTCCGCACGCCCACCGTCGGCATCCGGACCTTGGCCCGGACGCGCTGCGCCGCCGCGTCGATACCGATCATCGGCGCCCGAAGGTTCCGCTCGACGTCGTAGACCAGCGCCTTGAGCGGGCTGATGTAGAGCGTCTTGACGCCCTTGCTCTCCGACTCCTTGCGACTCGCCCGGCTGCAACGATCGATGGCCCACAAGAACGCGGCCAACGTCTTGCCGCTGCCGGTGGGTGCGATCAGGAGGCTGTGCTCCCCCTTGGCGATCCGCGGCCACCCCTGCGCCTGCACCTCCGTGGGCGCCTCGAAGGACGCATCGAACCAGGCGCGCGTCGCGGGGCCGAAGAGCTCCACCGAGGCAGTGTGCCGGGTCGGGACGAGGGACGCCAGCGACCTCCTGACAGGAGCTGTCAGCAGACCCCGGCACCCGCCGCCCGGGCTACACTGCGATGGTGTTTGCAGGGTGCCGTTGTCCTCGGTGTGCCGACGCCACGCTCGCCGTCGCGAGCATCGAGGGGCGCAAGGCGCTGGGCTGTCCGCACTGCTCCGGCGCGTTCGTCGGCGCCGAGCTCGGCCTGCGATTGCTGGCC
>OJGU01000206.1_pt1 | contig 39398 bp, 37 predicted proteins | sample 1594741 | NCBI WGS metagenome assembly OJGU01 (sample SAMN05416841, study PRJEB24817) | seawater metagenome | isolation source: Sea water | place: Canada:Atlantic | collected 2013-07 | reverse complement strand
TCTACACTAGATCGCTCGTCGGCAGCGTCAGATGTGTATAAGAGACAGCTATTTGTGCAATTATGTCATACTACAATAACTAAAAACCTCATGGCATAAAATATGACAAGAGCATATCACATTAAAATTATTATTAACCAAAAAACTATAAAAATATGTCATTAAAAATTAAGCCATTGGCAGACAGAGTAATTATTGAGCCTGCCCCAGCAGAAGAAAAAACTGCCGGAGGAATTATCATTCCTGACACTGCTAAAGAAAAACCTCAAAGAGGAAAAGTTTTAGCCGTAGGAAACGGAAAAAAAGATGAACCTATGACGGTAAAAAAAGGTGATGTTGTTTTATATGGTAAATATGCCGGAACAGAAATTACTATTGAAGGCAAAGATTACCTTATTATGAAAGAAGCAGATATTTACGCAATTGTTTAATTATTAATTAACAAAACAAAAATTATAGAGTTATGGCAAAAGATATAAAATTTAATTTAGAAGCAAGAAATGGTTTAAAGTCAGGTGTTGATAAATTAGCCAATGCAGTTAGAGTAACATTAGGCCCAAAAGGAAGAAATGTTATTATAGAAAAGAAATTTGGTGCACCACATGTAACTAAAGATGGTGTTAGTGTTGCTAAAGAAATTGAATTAAAAGATCCTATTGAAAATATGGGAGCTCAAATGGTAAAAGAAGTAGCTAACAAAACTGCTGATGATGCAGGAGATGGAACTACCACGGCTACTATTTTAGCTCATTCAATTATTACAACAGGATTGAAAAATGTTGCAGCTGGAGCAAACCCAATGGATTTAAAAAGAGGAATTGACAAAGCTGTTTCTGCGGTAGTTGGGGAGCTTAAAAATCTATCTAAAAAAGTAGGTAGTGATAATGAAAAAATCCGTCAAGTAGCTACTGTTTCTGCTAATAATGATGAAACTATAGGTGCTTTAATTGCTCAGGCAATGGAAAAAGTAAAAACCGAAGGAGTAATTACTGTTGAAGAAGCAAAAGGAACTGAAACTTATGTTGATGTTGTTGAAGGGATGCAATTTGATAGAGGTTATTTATCTCCTTATTTTGTTACTGATGCAGAAAAAATGATTGTGGAAATGAACAATCCATACATTTTAATTTATGATAAGAAAATTACAGGAATGAAGGATTTATTACCTGTTTTAGAGCCAGTAGCTCAATCGGGAAAACCTTTATTAATTATTGCAGAAGATGTTGAAGGAGAAGCATTGGCTACATTAGTAGTGAATAAAATTAGAGCGGGACTAAAAATTGCAACTGTTAAAGCTCCTGGATTTGGAGATAGAAGAAAGGCAATGTTAGAAGATATTGCTGTTTTAACAGGAGGAACTTTAATTTCTGAAGAGCAAGGGTTTAAATTAGAAAATACAACGCTTGATATGCTTGGAACGGCTGAAAAAATTACTATTGATAAAGACAATACAACAATAGTAAATGGAGCCGGGAAAAAAGCTGATATTAAAGCAAGAGTAGAGCAAATTAAAGCTCAGATTAAAACTACTACTTCAGATTACGATAAAGAAAAACTTCAAGAAAGATTAGCTAAATTAGCTGGTGGAGTTGCAGTGCTTTATGTTGGTGCAACTACTGAGGCAGAAATGAAAGAGAAGAAAGATAGAGTGGATGATGCACTAGCTGCAACAAGAGCTGCTGTAGAAGAAGGAATTGTTCCCGGTGGTGGTGTTGCTTTAATTAGAGCCGAAAAAGGTTTGAAAAACCTAAAAGGTGTAAATGAAGATGAAAATACAGGTATTGCTATTGTTAGAAGAGCATTAGAAGAGCCTTTAAGACAGATTATTACCAATGCCGGAGGTGAAGGTGCTGTTGTGGTTCAGAGAATTAGAGAAGGCAAAGATGATTTTGGATATAATGCAAGAACAGAAGAATATACCAACATGTATAAAGCAGGAATTATTGATCCTACTAAAGTAACCAGAATTGCATTAGAAAATGCAGCATCAATTGCGGCATTGCTTTTAACTACAGAATGTGTAATAAGCGATGAACCTGAAAAAGAAGAAGCAGGAATGCCACCTATGGGAGGCATGGGCGGAGGAATGCCAGGTATGATGTAATAACAATATAAATAACAAAAAAACCTGATAAATTTTATTAGGTTTTTTTGTTATAATTAGGAATAAGGTGGATTAAGTTTATTTAGAAGCTAATCCGTTAATTACAGATTGTATAGTTAGTGCTAAGTTTTTCGCATCATTATCTTGTATGCGTTGGTCGGTAATCTGAGCCATCACAAAAACATTATCTACATCACTTTCTATGTATTTTTTTCTGGCAAGTAGTACTTCTTCTAATGTTTCAAATTTTCCTATAGAATAGATTTTGTTGTCGGCACTAATTTCCATAATTTGTTCATCACCAATTGTTTCTAAAATTTTATCAACCATTTCTACAGAATTGATAGGAATTGCTAAAGCGTAATAATGATCTAAACCGGAACGTTGTACTTGCAGTAAATAATCAACTTCTATATTGCTAATTTTTTCAGGATTGTTATTGCTAGCAACTTCAGTATCGGTTATTTGATTTTTATATTGAAGCGAAATGGCATCAGCAATAGATATTTCTTCTTGGTCATTAAAAGCAATTATATTTACTGTTTTTAAATCTAATTGAAGTAATTCATTTTTTACAGAATCTGCTTCACTAAAAGTTAAGAATTTACCAAATTGAAAATATTCTTTTTGTTGAATGGTTATTTTGCTCAGATACTGATATTCTGTAATGAGCTGATTCGTTTTCTGAATATCATTAGCATCAATTTCAATTTGATAAACGATTCCCTTAGGTAAGTTAGGGTTGCTTGCATAAGTTGTTGAGTTAGCCAACAAAAAAGCAATAATGGCGAGGTAAGTAGTAAATGTTTTCATAGTCTTAGAGTTTTAGGTGAAACAATATTGATGACTAGTGTTTGAATGATTTTTTTAAATCTTTTATTCAAAGAACTACTTACTTAAACTGACAGAAAATGTTAAAAGTTACATAAAAACACGTATATTTTTTAAAAATATAACAATTAATTTGTTGATAAGATATTACGTTTTTTGCTTTTTCTTTTTAGCAGCAGGAAAAAGAATATTATTTAAAATCAATCTATATCCAGGTGAGTTAGGATGTAGATTTAAATCGGTGGGAGGGTCGCCAACTTTGTGTTGATAGTCTTCAGGGTCATGTCCGCTATAAAAAGTCCAAGTACCTTTTCCCATTGTCCCATGTATATATCTAGCAATGTTTAACGATTTGTTTTCTCCCATAACTAATACATCTTTTTTAATGTATTGTTTATTGTAAGAAGTGGTTTGCCCATAAAATCCTTTAATAATTTTTTGATGGTTTTGACAAAGCATGGTGGGAACAATATCCCATTTTGCAGAAAAATCAAACAAAGTAAAATTATCTAAGTTTTGTGGAGTATTTATGTGAATAGGTACAGTAGCATCAATGGTAGAAAATTCGTATTCATACGGATTTGTCTTTAGGGTATAATCTTCAAAAGCAAAAGTTTTACTGTAGTCGAGTTGATCACTGTAGTTTGGAGTGGTACCATCACCATCAAACATAGATTCGCAAATATCTAAACCTTCAGCAGATAAAGCAATATCTAAAGCATCTGTCCCTGAACACATGGCAAATAGGAACCCGCCACCAAGGGCAAATTCTTTTATTTTTTTTGCTACGCCTAATTTTAGTTGAGATACTTTGCTAAATCCAAGCTTTGCCGCTGTTTCTTCATTGTACCTAACTTGTTCTCTATACCAGGGTGCATTTTTGTAGGCAGAATAAAATTTACCATATTGTCCCGTAAAATCTTCATGATGAAGATGGAGCCAATCGTATAATGGTAATTTGCCGTTTATAATTTCTTCATCATAAATAACATCATAAGGAATTTCTGCATAGGTTAAAACTAGTGTTACAGCATCATCCCAAGGTTGTTTGTTTTTAGGAGAATAAACAGCAATTTTTGGAGCTTTCTCAAGTTTTACGGCATCCATATTTATTTCCGGGTCAGCAATTTCTTGCAAAATAGCATTGGCTTTTACATCAGCAATAACTTCAAAAGAAACACCTCTAATTAGTAGCTCTTCCTCTAATGCTTTTACATGTTGTACCATAAAACTTCCTCCTCTGTAATTCAGTAACCACTGTACTTCCAAGTTGTTTTCTAATACCCAATAGGCAATTCCGTATGCTTTTAAATGATTACGTTGTGCATCATCCATAGGAATAAGCAATTGTGTAGCATTTGCAACAATACTTATACAAAGAAATAATATGAGAGCAATAATTTTCATGAATCAAATTTACTTTTAAAATTAATAAAAGTAACTATAGGAATCTGTTAAAAGATTGTAAATTTAGAAAGGAGCGTCATCCAAATTTGGATTGAAGTCATCAAAATCATCATTTATATCGTTCATTTTAGATGATTTTACTATTGTTGCTCCACTATCAAATTCATCTCCTTTAACATTTACTTGCATACTTTGAGGAAAATCTCCATGTTCAAAAGAATTTTCATCATTATCCATGAATTTGGCCAATTCATTAACGAATTTAAGGTTAACATCACAAACAGCACCATTTCTGTGTTTTGCTATAATAATGGTCGCTTTTCCGTCCGTTGGGTTGCCATCTTCATCTTCAGTAATTCCATAATAAGCAGCTCTATGAATAAATTGAACCATATCGGCATCTTGTTCAATAGACCCAGACTCTCTTAAATCTGATAATTGTGGACGTTTGTTGCCTCCTCTAGTTTCAACTGCTCTACTTAATTGCGAAAGTGCTAAAACAGGAATGCTTAGTTCTTTGGCAATACTTTTTAATGAACGAGAAATCATACTAATTTCCTGTTCTCTGTTTCCGCCACCTTTAGCACTATCATTTCCTCCGGACATTAACTGAAGGTAATCTATAATTAATAACTGAATGTTATGTTTGGCTTTTAGTCTTCTTGCTTTTGCACGCAATTCAAAAACAGATAAACCTGCAGTGTCATCAATAAAAATAGGTGCTTCACTTAATTCGGTAATTCTAGATTGAATTTGTTGAATTTCATCATTTCTTAAGTTTCCACTTCTTAGTTTTTCTGATGAAATTTCTGATTCGGCAGAGATTAAACGAGTAACCAATTGAAGTGACGACATCTCTAACGAGAAAAATGCTACCGGAATTTTATAGTCAACTGCTGCATTTCGTGCTAACGAAAGCACATAAGAGGTTTTTCCCATTGCCGGACGAGCAGCAATAATTACCAAATCGGAAGGTTGCCAGCCGGAAGTTACTCTATCTAAAGCTGTAAATCCAGATGGGACACCAATTACACCAGACTCTTTATTTTTAGCATTTTCTATTTGTTTTAAAGCTGCTGAAATTAATTCCGATACGCTTTCAAAACTTTTACGAATATTACCTTCTGCAACAGAAAATAAAGAAGATTCTGCTTGGTCTAATAAATTAAAAACATCTGTAGTATCGTCATAAGCATTAGTGATAATTTCAGACGAAATTCTAATTAATTCTCTTAAAATATACTTTTGAGCAATAACCCTTGCATGAAACTCTATGTTTGCTGCTGAAGCAACTCTGTTGGTTAATTGAGTAACATAATAAGCACCTCCTACAATATCTAATTCGCCTCTTTTTTTAAGTTCTGAGGTTACGGTAAGTAAGTCAACTGCTTGAGATTTCTCAAACAAATATTGTATAGCCGCAAATATTTTTTGATGACTTTCTTTGTAAAAACTTTTTGGTTGAAGAATATCTATTGCAGTATTTACAGCTTCTCTTTCTAGCATTAATGCCCCTAAAACAGCCTCTTCTAAATCTACTGCTTGTGGCGGTAATTTGCCGTGTTCTAAGGGAGAACCAACTTTTGTTAATGCAAAATTTCTTTGTGTTGTTTTTTTTCTGTTTTCCTCTGCTGCCATAACCCAAAAATACAAATATTGTTGAGAAGTAAACGGCTATTTAAAAAGATTATTTTTCTTTTTTCAAGATAAAAAATAGATGTTGTGCATCAGTAAATTAACAAGTTACTCACGAATAACTAACAACTTTTTTAAAGGTTAAACAAAATACTAAAAAAGTGTAACGATTTTAAGTTTAAGACTACCAAATGAATAACTAAATAGGTATTAAAATGAGTCGAAGAAAAAAAATGACTTGACAAGCGTTGTAAAATTTCTTAACTTTGTGCAATTAAACACAATTTTGTAAAAGAATAATAGTTTTTTGTTTGTGTTTAATTTGTGTTAACACTTATATATTTAATTTGAATACCTTACAATACGTATCACACACTTTAAGATTTGTCAATTTTATTGTTGAAGGCTGAAAAAACTTTCCAATATCTTTATGTGTATGTATGTGAAAAATATAAAGGAATTTAGATACCATAATAATAACTAATAAATAGCTCTACTATGAAAAAGAAAAAAGTATTATTTATTTCACAAGAAATTTCCCCTTATTTAGAAGAAAGCGAGTTAGCGAATATTGGAAGACATCTTCCACAAGGTATTCAAGAAAGAGGTAAAGAAATTAGAACATTTATGCCAAAATTTGGGTGTATTAATGAAAGAAGGAACCAACTTCATGAAGTAATAAGACTTTCAGGTATGAACCTTATCATTGATGATAATGATCATCCATTAATTATTAAAGTAGGCTCTATTCAGCAAGCTAGGTTACAAGTATATTTTATTGATAGCGAAGATTTTTTTGATAGAAAAGCAATGTTGCATGACACAAAATCAGGTAAATTGTTTGAAGATAATGATGAAAGAGCAATATTTTTTGCAAGAGGAGTATTAGAAACAGTTAAAAAATTAGGCTGGGTGCCGGATATTGTTCATTGTCATGGATGGATGACCAGCTTAGTGCCGCTTTATATTAAAACATCTTATAGTAAAGATCCTGTTTTTGAAAATGTAAAAGTGGTATATTCTTTATACAATAATGAGTTTGAAGGTAAGTTAAATAAAGATTTAATCAAAAAAGCTTACATGGAAGGAATGGATAAAGATAGAGTTAAAGAATTTTCAGAAACTTGTTTTGTTGGTTTAAATAAAGCTGCTATTAACTGTTCGGATGCGGTTATAAAAGGTAGTGAGAGCCTAAATAAAGATTTACAAGCAGTTTTTGATGATTTTACTGGTCCTAAATTAGATTATCAATCGCCAGAAGAATACATTAATGCCTATTCAGATTTTTATGATGAGGTATATGAAAATAGCGAAGTATTAATTGGATAAAAAATAGTTAAACAAATAACTAAAAACATACAGTAGATAAATGAAAATATCTCAAGCCCTATTTATGCGGAAAGTAACATTGCTTTCCGCTCTCTTTTTTCTAAGTATTGCTCTCTTTTTTAATTCTTGTAAGAAAGATGGTGAGTTAGTTCCTGAATTTGATAGCGGGAATGCTAACATTATGAAAACAGATACACTTACTATTGTAACTTCTTTAGCAAAAGAAGATTCTATTAGAACCGATGTATCAATATATAATCTTTTAGGGATTTATAATGACCCTGTTTTTGGGGCAACTGCTTCATCTTTTTATACGCAAGCTACTTTAAATGGATTAAATGTGGATTTTGGCGTTGGAGCAGTGTTAGATTCAGCAGTATTAACGTTTGCATATAATGGAGTTTATGGAGATACAAATGCAGCAATTTCTATTAATGTGTATGAGTTAACTGAACAAATGAGTACAAGCAATAGTTACTATTCTAATCAGAAATTAGCGTATGATGTTACGCCTATTACCACAACCACATTTTCTCCAAAAGTAGCTGATAGTGTATTTGTTGCTTTTGAAGGAGGAAATGTAGCTCCACATTTAAGAATAAACTTAGGCAATACTTTTGGAAACAAAATTTTTGCAGAATCCGGAACCTCAAACTTGGCAAACAATACCAATTTTACACAGTTCTTTAAAGGATTTTATTTAACAACAACAGATTCTGTTCAAAATACAACACTAAGCCCCGGACAAGGAGCAATTGCTTATTTTAATACCAATTCATCTTTGTCAACATTAACCCTTTATTATAATGATACATCAAAATACAATTTCCTTATTAATTCAGAAAGTGTAAAATACAACAGGTTTGACCACAATTATACCGGTACTGATGTAGAAGCACAATTGCTTGGAGGGGGAGACTCAACAGTTAGTTATATACAAACAATGGCTGGAGTTAAAACTAAAATTGAAGTACCATATATTAAAGAATTAATTAAAGATGGTGAAGTAGTCATTAATAAAGCAGAGTTAGTTGTAACTATAGAAAGTGGAACAGATGCTACTTATCCTACTATACCTACACTCACATTAGTTTCTATAGATAATAATGGGCAATCGGTGTTTTTACCCGATTTTTTTGAAGGACTTGACTTTTTTGGAGGTTCATTAAATTCAACCGAAAAAACATATACGTTTAATATACCAAGACATTTACATAGTATGATTTATAATACTACTAGTAATAATGGAATGTATTTAGTGGCTACAGGTCAATCAATATCAGCGAATAGATCGGTAATTACTACCAATAAAAATCAAATAGCTAAATTAAAATTAAATATTACCTATACTAAATTATAAGAATATGTGTGGAATTGTTGCATATTTAGGAGATAAACAAGCTTATCCCATATTAATTAAAGGATTAAAAAGATTAGAATATAGAGGATACGATAGTTCTGGAGTTGCCATTATTGATAATGGTGAAATTAATTTGTTTAAAAAACAAGGTAAAGTTATAGAATTAGAAAACCTTGTGGCAGACAAAAACATTAATGGTACAATAGGTATTGGGCATACTCGTTGGGCTACTCATGGATTGCCAAACGATATTAATGCACACCCTCATTATTCAGGCAATGAAAAATTAGCTATTATCCATAACGGAATTATAGAAAATTATGCATCATTAAAACAAGGATTAAAATTAAGAGGACATGAGTTTAAAAGTGAAACAGATACAGAGGTGTTAATTCACCTTATAGAAGATGTTCAACAAAAAACTAATGTCCCACTTGCCGAAGCAGTTAGGGTTGCCCTAGGAGAGGTAATAGGTGCTTATGCTATTGTAATCATTGATAAAAATAATCCTAATACATTAATTGCGGCTAAAAAAAGTAGTCCGTTAGTAATAGGAATAGGAGAGGGGAATGAATTTTATGTTGCTTCAGATGCTACTCCAATAGTAGAATATACCCGAAATGTAGTTTATTTAGAAGATGAAGAAATTGCAGTACTTACTAAGGGAGAAGATATTCAATTAAAAAATATTAAGAATCAGGAAAAAACTCCTTATATACAAGAATTAGAAATGCAATTAGAAGCTATTGAAAAAGGTGGTTACGAGCATTTTATGTTAAAAGAAATATATGAGCAACCACAATCTATTCGTAATAGTATGCGTGGTAGAATAGATTTAGATAAAGGCATTGTTTCTTTAGGAGGAATTAGAGATTATGAGCAAAAAATGATGAATGCAAGCAGAATTATAATTGTTGCTTGCGGAACTTCTTGGCATGCCGGATTGGTTGGAGAATATTTATTGGAAGACCTTACTAGAATACCTGTAGAGGTAGAATATGCATCAGAGTTTAGATATAGAAATCCAATTATTTCAGAAAGTGATGTGGTAATAGCCATTTCTCAATCTGGAGAAACTGCTGATACATTAGCAGCTATTAAATTGGCTAAAGAAAAAGGAGCAACCATTATTGGAATTTGTAATGTAGTTGGTTCATCCATTTCTAGAGAAACCCATGCAGGGTCATATACGCATGCAGGACCAGAAATTGGAGTAGCTTCCACTAAAGCATTTACTTCTCAGGTAACCGTTCTTTCGTTGATGGCACTTTCAATTGCTCATAAAAAAGGCACTATTTCCGAATCTAAATTTAGAGCATTGTTACACGAGCTAAGTTCAATTCCTGAAAAAGTGGAGCATTTACTTTCTTCTGACAAACAAGTTAAACATATTTCAGCTTTATTTAAAGATGCCCGAAACTTCTTATATTTAGGAAGAGGATACAATTTCCCTGTGGCATTAGAAGGAGCTTTAAAACTTAAAGAAATTTCTTACATCCATGCAGAAGGTTATCCGGCAGCAGAAATGAAACACGGACCAATTGCTTTAATTGATGAAGAAATGCCTGTGGTAGTTATTGCTACTAAGAAAGGAAATTACGAAAAAGTAGTTTCTAATATTGAGGAAGTAAAAGCAAGAAGTGGTAAAATAATAGCTATTGTAAACGAAGGCGATGTTGATGTGAAAGCTATTGCAGACCATGTTATTGAAATTCCTGAAGTAGAAGATTTATTTAGTCCGTTATTAACGTCAATTCCTTTACAGTTACTTTCTTACCACATAGCAGTAATGAGAGGTTGTAATGTTGATCAGCCAAGGAATTTGGCAAAATCAGTTACGGTGGAGTAAAAATAGTACTTGGGAGTATTTAGAATTGTCTTGAGTGATTGGGAGTTGAGGGATTGCACAAATTTAAAATAAGCTGTTCTTACTTAGACATACCTTGATGTTTAAAAACTAAGTATTTTTACTTATATCTTCTCCATATAAATACGTAAAATGTTGTTTTTCAGTTAAAAAATTTTGATTGTAATGTTTTTTTGTTTTACATTGGCTTCCTAATTCTTAAATAATTAGCTTATGAAAACGCTTCAACACTTTATCTTTTCAATTTACAAATTGAAGTTATTAATTTTTTTATCTGTATTTTGTTTCTCGCATGCTTTCGCTCAAAACACACTCCCATCCTCAGGTAATGTAGGTATAGGAACTACTACTCCAAATACTAATTTGGACGTGGTTGGTAATACTAATTTAGGTGGTAATGTAACTATAGACAGTTCTGTTACTGTTAGAGATTCTGCTACCTTTCAGAAAAAACTTACCGTAGATCAAGACCTTAAAATAAAAGGCACTTCCGTTTTTGTAGATAATGCTAATTTTAAAAGTGACTTAAAAGTGTTAGGTACTGCTAAAATGAAAGATAAATTAGTGGTAGATGGGCTTGCTCGAATGAATGGCGATGCAAATGTATTTGGAAATTTTAGAATTAAAAGTTTAGCAGATTCTACTGCCTCATCAGAGCGTTGGCTTACTATAAACCCTAACGGAAAAGTAACCAGTTTAGATAAAAGTGGGTTAATGACTGCAATTTACCAACCTCCGCAAACTTGTATTTCTACTGGTAATAATGTAAGTCTACCTATTTGGAGTTCAACTAGTACTCCTAATTATGGTATTTTATTTACAGGGATAGATTGTCCTGCAAGAATAGGCTTAGGAACTAATAACCCAAACGCAACATTAGATGTAAGGGGCACAGGCTATTTCACTTCTTTTTTTGGAATAAATTCCATACCTACTAACCAATATCAATTACATGTAAATAATTCAGTAGGAACAACAGCTGGAATATATTTAAACACCAACCACCCACAAAATTGGCCCAATGTAAAATATGGTTTTCAAAATATTGTAAACAATAGTAACACTATTGCCTATGCCATAACAGATGCAAACACCAACCAAGATGTATTTGTGGTTATGGGTAATGCTAAAACTGGAATTGGAATAGCTAATCCAACTGCACAATTAGATGTAAGTACTGGAAATAACACAGGGTTAATTGTAAGCACTAATCATGATAATAATTTTGGTTATGGCATTCATAGTAAAGTAGCAAAAAATAAAACTAAGGCGTTTGCAGTTTATAATGCTGAAGAAACCAAAGAAAGTTTTATTGTTCATGGTGATGGAGAAACGCATATTATTGGAAAAACTCCAGCTATAAGATTAATAGATGATGAAATTGAAAGCGGAACAACAGCTACAACTGATTTTAAAATAAGTGCAGGTAATGGAGCTGGAAGGTTAATCTCTGATAATAGTATTGTAATGTTTCTCGATTCTGACAACAACCAGAGTGATGCAGTGTTTGAAATAGTTTCTAATAATGGTTTTTACAGTTCTAATATCACCCAATTATTTAAAGTAAAAGAAGTTGGTGGTGTATTTTGTTCAGAAATTACGGTACAAGTTGCTCCGTTTCCTGATTATGTTTTTGATACTGATTATGAATTAATGACCTTGCAAGAATTGGAAAAATACATAGCAGAAAATAAGCATTTGCCTAACATACCAACAGCCAAAGAAGTGGAAGAACAAGGATTAAGTTTGGGTGATATGCAAGTAAAACAAATGGAAAAAATAGAAGAATTAACGCTATATATTATTGCTCTAGAAAAAAGAATTAAAGAACTAGAAAGTAAATAACAGAAAATAAACACATGAAACGACCATGAGTAAAAAGTTGCTCACACAGGAGAATGATTATCATGGGAGTTCCATCTCACCGATTTAATAACAATAAATATAAACAGATGAAATTACGATATATTATATTTTTATTTTTGATGGGATTGTTTTTTAAACTTAGTGCACAACAACATGAAGTTGGGGTGGTTATAGGAAGTGGGAAAGCTAATTTAAAAGATGAAATAGGAATCAATACTTCTCAAAACACGTCCAACATTAGTTTTATTAGTAGTGAACTTAGTTATGGATATACCCCTAAAAACGCATTTTTTAAGTTCAATACAGGCGTAAATTATAGCCATAGAGAATTAACAAAAAACAATGTCGCTATAGATTATATAAAACTACCATTACAAATAAATTTTGTAATTGGAAACCAAGTTCAACCTATCATTGGTGGGGGTGTTTATTTTGCATCAATTCTAAATAAAAAAAATGAAAATAATAATGCGTTAGATTTTTCTCTTTTCCAGCTTGGTGCTTCTTTAAAATTAGGTATTGGCTTTCTTTTTTCTCAGAATATTAAAATTGCTTTAAGTTATAATATAAATAAAGATATTATACCTATTTATTACGAAAAAAACGTTGGGAAATTTCAAAATGAAAAATCAATTGTTAGAGGAGTAGACAAATTTTTTTCTATTTCAATATATTATGTGATTATTAAATAAATCAAATATTTGCTATGAGTGTAAAAAAATATATTACATTTCTTTTTTTAGTTTTTTTAGTTAATTATTGCAAAGGTCAATGGCAATGGGGGCAACCTTATAGTGGTCAGTGTGTATCTGAACTGGTATCTCCAGCTTTTACAAAGTCTTGTAACTCCAACCCTTGGGTATTAGAGTTTGAAGATAATTTTGATGGAAATCAAATAGATTTATCTAAATGGGACGTAAAAGAAAGTGTTGTAAGAGGGTTTTCAAATCCAACAGCCTGGATGTCTCCCAATAATGTGGAGGTTAGTAACGGAACATTAAAGTTAATAGCTACTCAAAATACACCTCCATTACAAGGTACTTATGTTACAGATTGGTCAACCAATCCACTGACAACCCAAACTAGTTCATTCGATTATTCAGTAGGCGAAGTTTGGCCAAAACAATTTTTTGGGTATGGGAAATATGAAATCAGAGCTAAAGTTCCTTCTAGTAAAGGATTTTTACCAGCATTTTGGACTTATGGAGGTATAGGTTGGAATGAGATTGATGTTTTTGAGATTTATACTGATGAACTAACAAATTATCCAACTAACATTCACTATTATCCTAATACCCAGACTCAAGGCAGTAATGCATGCCAACACACTATAGAAAATGGACCAAATTATTCAGTTGCTTTTCATACTTTTACTATGATATGGGATTTTTTTAAAGTTGAATGGTATATAGATGGAGACTTAGTAAGACAGGCTTTTAAATTTCATACTTTATTAGGGCAGAGTATTGATTGCAATTCTTTTTCTCCATTTACTCAATATGTCTATAACAAAGCATTTCCAATTGAAGATATGAATATTATTTTAGGTCAACAAATAGCAACAGGAAGTCATGCACCAAATTCTACAACTATTTTTCCTGCCATTTTCGAAATAGATTATATCCGTTATTGGCGTAAAGAGCCTATACCAACCCCTTGTAATAATGGGATAATAAAAACAAATCCCTTTAGTGGTACCTATGTAGGAGATAATGGTTTGCTTTTTTTCGCTGCTAGTGTTGAATCTGGTAATTATGCCGATATAACTGTTCAAGATAAGTTATTTATTTTACCCAATTTTAAAGCTAAAAATGGCAGTTATTTCCATGCAAAAGCTGACCCTGTTGCTTGTGGCACTTCTGCCAGAATGGCTAATGAAGAAGGAGATTCCATAGCAATTTATGAAAGACCTTCTAATCTAGAAAAAGAAGATGAAGAAGAAACAATTACATCATCAAATCAAAATAGTGAGTTGCTTATCTTCCCTAACCCCACCAACAGTCTTATTAATATTGAGTTAAACTCCAATAAACCTTATTTTGAAATTGAAGTGTTTAGCCTTTTAGGAGAATTGATTTATGTAAACAAAGTGAATAGTCCAAAACTAACTTTCGACTTATCCCAATATCCTAAAGGAATGTACTTAGTTAAAATAAAACAAGACAACCATTATTACCATGAAAAAATCAGTTATTATTAAACCTCTATTTTTAATGGCTATGTTACTTGCTTTTCATACAAGTCATGGTCAAGAACAAGATTCTATACCCCCAAAAACAAGCAAGTTTTCCATCGGAATAGCTGTTTCTCCCGAAATGGGTTATCGTTCCTTTAACCCAACTAACAAGGGTGAAAAAAATGATTTTTTAATGAATGTGAGTAAACCCTTGCTAGATTCTTTAGAAAGTCCAAAATTTTGCTATTCAGTTGGTATTTATTCTACTTACCAACTAAGCAAAAGATTTTCTTTAGAGCTTGCGGTTTATTATGCTAACAAAGGGTATAAAATTGATGAAATTACATTTACTACTGTAAACGACCCTGAAAAGTCAGGAACAGGCAGTATTTTCTATAATTATAGATATATAGATGTTCCTTTAAATGTGAATTTTTATATTATCAATCGTAAATTTAAATTCTTTGTTTCTACTGGGATTACCGCAAATATCTTTATAAATAAAACATCTATTATTAAAACCGATGATTTTGATGCAAGCGTTATTAATGAAAGATATAACCCTACAAGAGGTAATACTGCTCCTTTCAATATGGCTTTTAATGGAAGTTTGGGATTGGAATACGAATTAAGCCAACATGTTACCTTACGATTACAACCTCACTATCAACGATTTTTAACCACTATTGATACTTCCAAATGGATAAATGATGAATATACTGTAAAACTATACAATTATGGTATTCGTTTGGGAGCGAGTTATCATTTTTAATAAATCGCTTTAGCAATTTCTTTTACAGCAACAGATTTGCCCATGGTATAATAATGAATACATGGCACACCAAATTCCACTAATTTTTTAGATTGGTCAATTGCCCATTCAATACCAACTTGTTTTACGGCTTCATCATCTTTGCATTTTTCAACAGCATCAACCAAATCATCCGGCAAATCTATATGGAAAAACTTAGATAGAGAAATTAATTGGTTCTTGTTAGAAATGGGTTTAATACCTGGTATTATCGGTACATTAATATCATTTTTTCTACAAAGATTTACAAAATCAATAAACTTTTCAGTATCGTAAAATAACTGAGTAACAATATACTCGGCACCAGCATCCACCTTTTGTTTTAGGCGTTTTAAGTCAGACTTAATGTTTGGTGATTCAAAATGTTTTTCAGGATAACCTGCAACACCAATACAAAAATTAGTGGGAGAAGCATTTTGTAAATCTTCATCCATATAAACCCCTTTGTTTAAACCAACAATTTGCTTTACTAAATTTACAGCATATTGATGTCCTTCTTTTTCAGGAACAAAAGCAGGTTCGGTTTTAATAGGATCACCTCTTAAAGCCAATACATTATCAATACCTAAAAAATCTAAATCAATCAGTGCATTTTCGGTTTCTTCTTTAGTAAATCCTCCACAAATAATATGAGGAACAGCATCTACTTTGTATTTATTTACAATTGCTGCACAGATACCAACAGTTCCGGGACGTTTTTTTATAGCAATTTTTTCTAAATAACCCTTCTCTCTTTTTTTGTAAATAAACTCCTCTCGGTGGTAAGTAACATTGATAAATGAAGGATTAAAATCAATTAAAGGATCAATACTATCATAAATAGATTGAATGCCTTTTCCTTTTAATGGAGGTAAAATTTCAAAAGAAAAAAGTGGTTTTTTGGCTTTATTAATATGTTCTATTACTTTCAAAACGAATGAGCTGTTTTAGGTTAAAATTTCAAAGGGCAAACATATTACTTTATTTTCAATTGATAGAAAATGAAGGCTGTAAAATATTTTATTCTTTCACTTTATTTGTTGGTCTAAAAAAAAATAGTAGGTTTGAAGTAATCATTATTAACCCCATCTTAATAAAAAATATGAAAACTATTATTGTAGATGACGAGCGGTTGGCAAGAAAGGAGCTAACTAATCTTTTAAAGGATTTTCCTGAAGTAGAGATAATTGATGAGTGTGATAATGTAGATGATGCTATAGAAAAGATTAATACACTTCAACCGGATTTTGTATTTTTAGATATTCAAATGCCCGGAAAAGATGGATTTAGTTTATTAGAAGAGTTGGAATATGCTCCTTTGGTAGTTTTTGTTACTGCTTATGATGAATATGCAATAAAGGCTTTTGAGGTAAATGCATTAGATTATTTACTTAAGCCAATACAACCCGAAAGACTTAAAGAAACCTTAGAAAAAATTAAAAACCAACTAAAAGACACCAGTTCACAGTCAATTAGTAACAATAAATTAGGTATCCAGGATAGGGTCTTTGTTAAAGATGGAGATAAATGTTGGTTTGTTCAACTTAAAGATGTGCCCTTGTTCGAATCTGAAGGAAACTATGTAAGGGTATATTTTGATAACAATAAGCCACTTATCTTAAAGTCGTTAAATAATTTGGGCGACAAATTAAATGAAGACTTCTTTTTTAGAGCTAACAGAAAACACATTATAAATTTAAGCTGGATAGAGAATGTAGAGAATTGGTTTAATGGTGGATTAATGGTTACGCTTAAAAACAAAATGAAAATAGAATTATCTCGAAGACAAGCAACTAAATTAAGAGAAATGAAGAGTTTATAAAAAAATTCATCTATTCATACAAGCATTTAGTCCAAAAATATGACCATTAAGTATAAAAAATGTTGAGAAAACATAAAAAAATTGTACTTTCGGGTTTTTAAATGGGAAAAATAGAGAAAATATATAAGACTGCAACAGCTACTTCTCCCGAAGTAATTTTAGATATTGAGAGCAATGTGTTTTCAATAAAAGGGAAATCTGTAGTTACAGAAGTTGATCAATTTTATCAACCAATATTAAATTGGTTAGATGAGGTTAAAGCCAATGTTAATCAAGAAATTAACTTTGTTTTTGATTTAGAGTATTTTAATGTGTTTTCTTCAAAAAGAATACTTTTTTTACTTTATAAATTGAAAGATTTAAAAGAACAAGGGATTAATGTGAAAATCGTTTGGCATTTTTCTATTGAAGACGATGATATGAAAGAAGTAGGAGAAGATTTTGCCTGTATGGTAAATTTACCCTTTGAATTTATCAGTAAACAAGTAGAATCTCCATTTTCTTAATGCTTTTTTATAAAAGCAAACAGCACTAACTTTCTTGGTTAAAAAAATAATGCTCAATTTTGCTGCATTAATAAAAATCTAAATATATGAAATGAATAATTCCATGTAACTGATTTAATAAAATAAAAACAAACACATGAAAAACTTATCATTAGTACTTAATACAGTAATGGGGATTGCTATTATTATATTGTTTTACCTACAATTCTCTAGTAAAACTTTAGCTCCTGATGAACAACAAAAAGAAGAAGTTACCACTACAGAAGCAATTGAAGAAATGATTGTAAGCAATGATAGCTCTAATTCTAAAATAGGATACATTAATGTAGATTCGCTACAAATAAAATATAAGTTGTACGATGAGTTAAAATCTAAATTAGAGAAGAAAGAAAAATCGTACGATGCTCAACTGAAAGCCAAGTCTCAAGATTTTCAAAAGAAAATTGAAGATTTTAGAAAAAAAGCTCCTAACATGACCCAGTTTGAGGGAGAATTAAAACAAAAAGAGTTGGCACAAGAGGAAGAAAAACTTTATCAAATGAGAGATGAATACGCACAGCGTTTCGAAAAAGAAATGATAGAATTAAACACTCAACTGTACAAAGCCATAAAAGATTATATCAAACAACACAATGAATTAACTAAATATGATATCATTATTGGGGAATCTCAAACTAGAAACTTTGTGTTAGATTTTAATAAAGATATTGATATTACCAATGATATAGTAAAAGGATTAAATAAAAAATACAACGAAGATAAAGCTTCTAAAGCAAAACCATAACACCAATATTCCCAATTAATAATTTGTTTTATTTATGTTAATAGCTAAAGAAAAAGAAAAAACCAATTTAGCCGAATATATTCTGTATATGTGGCAAATAGAAGATTTAGTAAGGTTTAATGAGTTTGATATTGACAAAATTTATGATGTTATAATCGATAAGTTTGATACTACGACCGAAATGAAAGCTGAGATTAAACTTTGGTACGAAAACGTTATTAAAAACATGCTTAAACAAGGCATAGCAGAAAAAGGACATTTAGCCGAAGTTAATACTAGACTAGAAGAACTTAATAACTTACACAATTCTCTATTAACTACTGTTCAGGATAAAATCTACCAAGAGCAGTACATAAAAACTAAAACGAATATAACGGAGTTTATACAAAAAACTGATAAGCAAATAAATAATGAGGTTCAGGCTTGTTTGGTGGGTTTATATGGGTTTTTAGTACTAAAGCTTAAAGGAGAAAAAATTTCTGAGGCAACGCAACAAGCAATTCAGTCGTTTAGTGCAATGATGGCTTTACTTACAGACAGATACAATAAATTGCAAAAAGGAGAGTTGAAGTTCAGCAAAGCTTTTAGTAATTAATTTTAGGATTAATTATTTATTGAGTGTTTGAACACACCGTAAGATGTTAAAAAAAATCGTTTTCATACTACTATTAGTAAGCTCTTATTTAGAGTTTAAGGCTCAGTGTGTGCCGGGTTCTCCACCATTGCCAACAGTTGTGGTAGATTCAGTTTCCGTTTTACCCAATGGAGATATTATTATTTGTTGGCAAGCCAGTAATGTTCCTGATATTTTGGAATATGACATTATTATGTTCGATCCTATTACCTCTGCAGATTTAACTATAGCAACTATTCCTGCAGGTGGTTCAACTTGTTATACTATACCTTATGGGGACCCTAATAACTTTTCTGATACAGAAGTTAGAGAATATGGCGTAAGAGTAAAAGATAATTGTGGTAATGCTTCTTTAAATGGAGATAACTATCATAACACAGTATTGTTAGAATATGGAATAAATATTTGTGCTGCCTCCATTAATTTTACTTGGGATGCTTATGACGATTTTAACTCGGGAACAAATGTGCTTTATGAACTTTTTGTAAGTCAAGATGCAGCTCCATTTATTTCTGCAGGAACAACCAATAATACTAATATAACCTACACAGGAGTGGTACAAGGTTCTAATTACCAATTTTATATTAGAGCAATTGAAAATAATGGAGCAGGACCAATAACTTCATCAACAAATATTGTGGATATAAGTGCCAACTTTTTCCTTAAGGATCCCAGTTTTTTATATTTATACACTGCAACCGTTGAAGCTCCAACACAAATTGATGTACAGTTTTATGTAGATACCTTTGCAGATGCTAGAGTGTATAATATTCAAAGAAAGCAAAAAATAACAGATGCCTTTGTTACGGTAGGTTCAGTCCCAGCTTTTAAAGGAATGAATCCGTTTATCGTTTTTAATGATTATGATGTTGATGCTGAAGAGACGTCCTATTATTATCAAATAGAAATGGTTAACCTCTGTAATCAGACAAAAATTATATCTAACATAGGTAAAACCATTTTTTTAGAAGCTTATAATGATAAATTAGAACTAACTAACACACTTACTTGGTCGGCTTATGAAGGTTGGTTAGGAAATGTTACTGCGTATGAAATTTACAGATCTATTGGTGGAATTTGGGAAACTACTCCGCTGGCAACTGTTCCGGCATTGGTTGGAGAAAATACTTATATAGACGATGTTTCTACTACCTTAGAAGGAGATGGAGAATTTTGTTATAAAATTGTTGGTGTAGAAGGTGGAGCTGCTCATCCGGGAGCTTTGCCTCCAGCCAGAAGCTCATCTAATGAAGTTTGTGTAGAACATGTTCCATTAATTTATATTCCTAATGCTTTTGACCCATTGAGTACATTTAATCCAGTTTTTAAACCCGTGCTTACTTTTGCCAATCCACTTTCTTACGAGATGATTATTTTTGATAGATGGGGACAAAAAGTTTTTGAAACCAATGATATTAATGAAGGCTGGAACGGAGCCTTTAACAACAAAGGTGAATTCCAGGCGGTTGGTAGTTATGTGTATTCCATTAAATTTAAATCGGCTCCTGGGAAAGATTTCGCCTATAGAGGTTTAGTGACACTTATTAGGTAAAAAGCTCACTACTTAAACTTTTAAACACCTAAACTTTCTAAACTAATTTATTAATTTAGCAGTTAAAAGCATTGTTATCATAGAATTTCTAAAAGATATAGACACCCAATTATTTCTGTTCCTTAATGGAATACATTCTCCTTTTTTTGATGTAGTTTTCGAATATTTTTCCGGTAAATTTTTTTGGATACCGCTCTATGCTTTGCTGTTTGTTATTGCTATTTTAAAGCTTAAATGGAGAATAATTTACTTTGTTGTGGCTGTAGTTGCATTAATATTTTTAAGTGATAAAATATCTGTTTATTTATTTAAAGATGTTTTTTTACGATATAGACCTTGTCATAATTTGGACATAACACATTTGGTACATTTAGTTGATGGATGTGGTGGAAAATACGGCTTTGTATCATCGCACGCTGCCAATACTTTTGCTTTAGCCACTTATTTAGGAGTTGTCTTAAAAAAGCATTTTCCAAAAATGTTATTATGGATGCTTATATGGGCAGCAGTAGTTTCGTATAGTAGAATTTATTTGGGAGTTCATTATCCTGCTGATATTGTTGTAGGAGGAATTTTAGGAATAGGAATAGGATTGTTTGTTGCTTTTTCGCTAAAAAAATTGAATACCAAACTGAACCTTAAAATGGATATATAATGGTGCAAATAGGACTTTTATTTCTTGCAGGAGGGTTGGGTACACTTTGTCGCTATGGAATTTCTAAAGCAACGCTTAGCATGGTAGCAACCAATTTTCCTTTGGGAACATTTATATCAAACATAATAAGCTGTGTTATATTAGCACTTACTTTGTTGTATTTTAATGGGAAATTTTCTGATAACTCGTTAGCAAAGCTGGTTATTATTACAGGCTTTTGTGGCGGATTTAGTACGTTTTCTACTTTTAGTTATGAAACAGTAGCACTTTTAAAACAAGGAAATGTAATGTGGGCGATTGTCAATATTCTTGTTAGTGTGTTGGTGGGCGTAGCACTTATCTATTTTTTGCTGATTAAAGATAAGGTTTAGGTAACTAATCTGTTGAGAAACTAAATAATCAACCTTTTTTTAATAACTTTGCCCCATGGAAACTACTCATCAACCTAATATCCAGCAAGAACTACCAAATGCTACTTTAGTATTGGTTTTTGGGATTTTATCAATAGTGTTTTGCTTTTGCTATGGTTTTTTGGGGTTAGTTTTCGGTATTCTATCTGTGGTATTGGCTTCAAAAGCTAATAAATTATACAAGAGTTCACCTCAAAATTATACCATAGGTTCTTATAACAATGTAAAAGCAGGAAAAGTTTGTGGAATTATTGGGCTGTCTTTGTCAGGCTTATTCTTCTTATTAATACTTGCTTATATTGCATTTTTTGGCTTTGTATTTACATCAGTCCTTCCATGGTCTGAGATGATGCAGCAGTCGTATTAATTTTTCTAACTAATTAAAATTTTTGTGTTGTGGATTTAAGTGATAAATTTAAAGGAAGTTATAGTGTTAATCTTAGGATTTTAACCAAAAAATCTAAATTAGGTTTTGGTTACCAAGATATAAAAGAATTGCGTATTCAAGATTTGCTTATAGCCAATAAACACAAAGAACTAATTCGAATTTATTTTGGTTTAGATAAAATATCTTTTATTGATGAAATCCTACAAGAGATAGGCATTACCGAAGATATGAAAATTGAAAAGCCAGGTAAGATTATTGATACTGACGATAGAGAAGTGCTGATAAAAAAAGCCATGGAAAATGTTAAAGTACAACGCATAAAAGATAGAGAAGCCTTTAAAAAAATGATGGAAAAAGAATTGGACTTGAATTAAGAGTTAATTCTGTGGACTTCTATTTCAATTTTTATATTTTTCAAAATAACTATTTAATTTCTCATTTAATTTATTTGAATTAATATCAAGTCCAGATGATGAGATATTGAATGGAGAATTGTAACTGTAGATATTAAACTGCATCAACTTCTTTCTAATTGTATTGGTTTCCTTTTTTAACCAAGATTCAGGATTTTTCACCCTAATTACAACTATTTTAACACTATTAATTTTTATTTCTTCAAACCCAAGTATTTCTTCCCATTTAATAAAATCTGTCAATGATTTTTTTGGATTTATATTAAGTCCTATAGGGTCGATAATTAAAGCTAATTCAGATTTTAAAAGTCTTTTAACAGAGATATATACTCCTATTCCAAAAAATAGAACAGAAGTAATAAATCCTAATATGTGAACATATATTGGATTTATTGCTTTTAAGTTAGACAACTTATTAGATTCCAATAAAAGCCAAACCCCTATTAAAACAAATACAATAGAAATAATCAATAATAAAAATGATTTTTTCTTACTTGTATAAATTTCAATTCTTTCCATTTTTTTGAGATAGGGTTGGCATATAAATAATATTAAAGCTTCATTGTAAAAGAGATACTAATTTTTTCTTTCTTTCCTTTCAACAAAAATTTTGGAAAAATGTTGGGGAATATGTTTAAATATTTTTCAAGCTCATCACATTTATAAACACTTGGTTGTTGTTTTTCAATTTTACTAATTACATAGACTGAATTTTTTACTTCAAACTCAAGTTGGTATTTATAAGTGTTTGAATAGTCGCATAAACCGTTATCACAGTATTTACTTATCTCAGTTAAGTAATTGAGGTATGAAAAAATATGAATTTTTAACTCTTTTAAATTATTAAAGAATAATGTATCTGTTACAACATTATTAGTATCCCACATCTCTTTAAATCGAATTGAAATAATTGAATCATTTGGAACCAATTGCCTAACTACTGTGTCGTTTTTGTAGTTTTTGAACTTTATTTTTTCAGTATATAAGTTATAACCATCAATTAAAATTTCCAGATTATTCCCCCTAATTTTTTCAATTAAAACTATATCATTAATTGTATCTAAAGAAAAATCGGCATTACTTATTTTAATAGAATTGTCCAGTTGGACATTGTTCAATGAATAAGAATCTACTAGTTTTAAGTAACAATTAGTTTGTCCAAATACAAAATTAGATATCAAAATGAATATCAATAAAAAATTCTTCATTTCACTTTATTAAACTCCCTCCAAATATAACAATTCCTCCTCATTTCACATCTAATTTTCCTTATGTAACAAAAGTAGCTGACTTTAGGGTTGGAGGCAAGGTACTTTTGCACCAACAAAAAAATTACTTAGACACATGAAGAAAAAAAAAATAGTTGCGTTTGCCTTAATCGGTTTGTTTGCAAGTCCTACATTGGTAGCACAAAGCACTCAAAAAATTTCTTTTAAAGAAATTGAAGCCAAGGTAATAGAAAATAACCACCAATTAAAAATTACCCAACAACAATTTATTGAGGCTCGTGCCGAATACCGTCAAACCAACTCGGTATTGTTGCCCAATTTAAGCATTTCGCATACCGGATTTAAAACTAATAACCCTGTTTATGCTTTTGGGGCGAAATTAAATCAAGGCAATTTTACCATGCAAGATTTTGATATCAATAACCTGAATAATCCTGATGCTATTGAAAATTACACCACTACTTTTCAAGTGGAGCAGCCTTTAATTAATGTAGATGGTATGTATTATCGTCAGGCAGCTAAAAGCAAAATGGAGGCAATTGAATTGCAAAATGCTTTTAAACAAGATGCTTTGTTAATTGAAGTACAAAAAGCTTATATGCAACTACAAGTGGCTAACGAAGCAGTAAAAGTGTTAGAAAAAGCTAATGCAACTGCCCAAGAAACCAAAAAAGTAGTGACCAGCTTTTACGAGCAGCAAATCATTCAAGAAAGTGACTTGTTGTTAGTTGAAATCCGTGTAAACGAAATTGAAAATCAGTTGGCACAAGCAAAAAGTGCAGTAAAAAATACCTCAGACTTTATTCATTACTTAATGGGAACCGGTTCTGACAATATTATTGAGCCTGCCGATGAATTGGAAGCAACAGTTGTGTTAGCTTTAGCAAACACTTCTGTGGACGCACTTAAAAACCGTTCGGACATTAAAGCAATGGAGCTTTTAACCAATGCCTATAAAAAAATGAGCAGCGCTTCTAAAATGGCTTTTGTCCCAAGACTAAATGCTTTTGGAAATTACGAATTATTTGACGACCAGGTTTTTGGAACAAATGCCAATAGTTATTTTGTAGGAGCTCAACTAAAATGGGATTTGTTTCAAGGAGGAAAAAATGTAGGGAAATGGCAAAAAAATGCTGCTCAATACCAGCAATCAAAATTGGAGTACGAACAGTATTTGGCAAAAAGCCAGGTAGAAATCAATCAAATGAATCGTTCATTAATTGATGCTCAAAACCAAATGGAATTAGCCAAAAAGTCGATGGAGCAAGCCGAAGAAGTGTTGAGAATAAAAACCAACCGATTTAACCAAGGCTTAGAAAAAACTTCCGATTTGCTAATGTCAGAAACGCAGTTTGCTGAAAAGCAATTGGCTTACTATCAAAGCATTTTTCAATATAATTTGACACAGGCTTATATCAATTTTTTAACTAAATAACGACTATTTATAATGCTCGATTTCTTCGTTACTCTTGGTTTAAAAACCAGTCATTTACTAAAGTAAACTCCTGATTTTCAAACCTACGAAAGCCTCGAACTCAAACATTATAAATAGTCTTAAAAAAATATCAATCAAAAAATTATAACCATATATAAAAACCAACATACAATGAAAAAAAGAATATACACCTTATCTATAGCATTAGCATCCATTGCATTCATTAGCAGCTGTGGTGCAGAAAAAGAAGAAACAACCATTGCCGAAAAAGGCATAGCGGTTCAAGTAGCAACACCTGTATTACAAACGGGTAATAGTTTAACCGTTAGTGGAAAAGTGGAAGCTGTAAATAATGCGACATTAAGCACTCGTCAGATGGGATTTGTAGATGAAATTCATGTGAAAATTGGTGAAAAAGTAAGCAAAGGACAATTGCTGCTTTCTATTACCAATGAAGATTTAAGAGCTAAAAAAGCACAAGTAGAAGCCAATATTAGCGAAGCTTCGGCAGCATTAAAAAACGTTGAAACTAACTACAACCGTTTTAAAACATTATTTGAGCAAAAAAGCGTTTCGCAAAAAGAAATGGACGATATGACCATGCAATACGAAATGACTAAATCGAAATTAAGTGCAGCTCAGCAAATGAAAAATGAAATAGATGCTCAGTTTGATTACGCCAACCTTAAAGCTCCTTTTGATGGAGTAATTACCAATAAGTTTATTAAAAAAGGAGATATGGCAAATCCGGGAATGCCACTTATTGCTTTGGAAAATCCAAACCATTTTGAAGTAATAGCCAATGTTCCTGAATCGGAAATTGCAAATATTAAAACAGATAATGAAGTAAAAGTGCTAATTAAATCGATTAACAAAGAAGTAAAAGGCACTATTGCAGCCATCAGTAAATCGGCAAGCAACACAGGCGGACAGTTTCAAATACGAGTAAACTTAGAAGAAAATTTAGAAGGAATTTATTCTGGAATGTTTGCCACACTAAAACTTACCACTAATAACGATAATCAATTAAGTGCTTTAATGGTAGATAAAAATGCTATCATCAAAAAAGGCGATTTAAAAGGTTTGTATGTAGTTAGTCAGCAAAATACCGCAGTGCTTCGTTGGGTAAGATTAGGCAGACAAGTGGGTGAAAATATTGAAGTGCTTTCTGGTGTTAGCAATGACGAACAGTACATTGTAGCACACCAAGGAAAAGTATTTAACGGAGCTAAAGTTTCTGTAAAATAATCCATTAAGTTAACTAATTACAAAGTACTTTTTAATTAAACCAAAGACAATGAAAGAAGGAATAGCAGGCAAAATCGCCAAACTTTTTATACAATCGAAACTTACTGTATTACTCATGATTGTATTCATGGTAATAGGCGTTTATAGTTCGTTTTTAATACCTAGGGAGGAAGAACCTCAAATTGATGTGCCTATGGCAGATATCTTTGTGGGATATCCCGGAGCATCGCCACAAGAAGTAGAATCACGAGTAGCTCAACCGTTAGAAAAAATCATTTCTAATATTAAAGGTGTGGAGTATGTTTATTCTACTTCTATGAATGAACAAGGAATGATTATCGTGCAGTTTTTTGTTGGAGAAGATATAGAACGATCTATCGTAAAACTATACAACGAAATCAATAAAAACATGGATAAACTCCCGGAAGGAGTAACCATGCCACTGATAAAAACCAGAGCTATAGACGATGTGCCAATGTTAGCTTTAACGCTTTGGAGCGAAAATTACGATGATTTCCGTTTAAAGCAATTAGCCAATGAACTTACCAATGAAATTGAAAAGGTAAATGATGTTTCTATCACCAAAGTAATAGGAGGAAGAAGTAGACAATTGCGTGTAGTATTGGATAAAGATAAAATGGCCGAGTTAGGCTTGGATTTTTTAGAGGTAACTAAACAAATTCAAGTTGCTAACCAACAAATGTCTTCAGGAAAATTCAATAAAAACGATACTGAATTTTTAGTTTCTTCAGGAGCTTTCTTAAAAACAGTTCAGGATGTAGAGCAGTTGGTAGTTGGTATGCACAACAATTTTCCGGTGTATTTAAAACAAATTGCTACCATATCGGATGGACCAGAAATACCTAATGCTTATGTAACTTTTGGTTATGGGAGTGCTACCGATAAAAAAGAAGTACATCCATCGGAATATGCTGCGGTAACTATTTCTGTTGCCAAAAGAAAAGGTGCTGATGCCATGAAAATTTCCAATGTTATTTTGGATAAAGTTGAACATTTGCAAAAAACATTAATTCCAGATGAGGTAAAAGTAGAAATTACCAGAAACTACGGAGAAACAGCCTCACACAAAGTATCGGAATTGTTATTGCACTTAATTGGAGCTATTGTAGCAGTAACCATTGTGGTAATGTTGGCAATGGGTTGGAGAGGCGGATTGGTAGTTTTCCTTTCAGTGCCTATTACTTTTGCACTTACTTTATTGAGTTACTATTTATTAGATTATACCTTAAATAGAATTACCTTATTCGCATTAGTATTTGTAACGGGTATTGTGGTAGATGATTCCATCATTATTGCCGAAAACATGCACCGACATTTTAAGATGAAACGCTTACCTTTTGGTCAGGCTGCTATTTATGCGATAAATGAAGTAGGTAACCCCACCATTTTAGCCACCTTTACAGTAATTGCCTCGGTATTGCCAATGGCTTTTGTTAGCGGATTAATGGGGCCTTACATGAGTCCGATGCCTATTGGGGCTTCTATAGCCATGATTTTGTCACTTTTTGTAGCACTTACCATTACACCGTATTTGGGTTTTATTTTTTTACGAGAAAAAGAGAAAAGAACAGGAACGGAAGAAGAGAAAGCTCCTAAAAGAATGGAAGACACCTTTATTTACAAATTGTACGATAAGTTTGAGCGTCCGTTAATTGAAAACAGAACAAAACGTTTTTGGTTTTTAGGATTAACCGTATTCTTACTATTCGGTTCTATGGCAATGTTCTTTACCAAATCTGTAGCTGTAAAAATGTTGCCTTTCGATAACAAAAATGAATTTCAGGTGGTAATTGATATGCCCGAAGGAACAACTTTAGAAAGAACGTTGGCAGTAACACAAGAAATAGAGCAATATTTAGCTACTAGAAATGAAGTAGTGAACTATCAAGGTTATGTGGGAACTTCAGCACCCATTACTTTTAACGGATTGGTAAGGCATTATGATTTACGTGGAGGAAGTAATAATGCCGATATCCAAGTAAACTTAACAGATAAAACCGAAAGAAGCGAACAAAGTCATGACATTGCTAAACTACTTCGTCCGGACATTCAGCAAATAGCTAAAAAATATGGAGCCAATGTTAAATTGGTGGAAGTACCACCGGGACCTCCAGTACTTTCTACCATAGTAGCTGAAATTTATGGGCCGGAATACGACCAACAAATTAAAGTGGCAAGTGAAGTAATGAACATCTTAAATAATACGCAAGATGTAGTAGATGTAGATTGGATGGTGGAGGATGATCAAACTAAATTCAGTTTTGAAGTAGATAAAGAAAAAGCCATGTTGTATGGAATTCCTACTCAGCAAATTACACATACATTAAATACAGTAATGAGCGAAAGAGAAATTTCCAGATTGTATGATGAAAATGCTACTAAAGCTGTAGGAATTGTGTTGACACTTGATGAGAAAGAAAAATCTACGATAAGTGATATCCTTCAAATTCAAATCGCTAACCCAATGGGACAAACCTTTCCGTTGGCAGATTTAGTGAAAGTAAATAAAGAAATTCAGCCTAAAAGCATTTTCAGAAAAAATCAAAAAAGAGTAGTTTATGTATTAGCGGATATGGCAGGAGCATTAGAAAGTCCGGTATATGCCATTTTAGGAATTGATGAAAAGCTAAAACAAATTCCTTTACCCGAAGGTTATGTGCTGAATGAGTTGTATATGAATCAACCCGAAAATGAAGATGATTTTACTGTGAAATGGGATGGAGAATGGCAAATTACCTTGGAAGTGTTTAGAGATTTAGGAATGGCATTTATGGGAGTAATTTTCATTATCTATATTCTAATTGTAGGATGGTTTCAAAACTTTAAAGCCCCGATGGTAATGATGGTAGCTATACCATTGTCATTAGTAGGAATTGTAGTAGGACATTGGATGCTAGGAGCATTTTTTACAGCAACATCTTTTATCGGAATGATAGCCCTGGCGGGAATTATGGTGCGGAACTCTGTACTGTTGATAGACTTTGTTAACTTACGAATAGAAGAAGGAATTCCTTTAAAACAAGCAGTTATTGAGGCTGGAGCTATTAGGACAACACCAATTTTGTTAACTGCAGGAACAGTGGTCATAGGAGCATTTGTTATCCTTTTTGATCCTATTTTCCAAGGATTAGCCATTTCGCTAATGGGAGGAACAATAGCTTCAACAGTGCTAACATTGTTAGTAGTGCCATTAGTGTATTACATGATAGAACGTAAAAATCATCCATCAGAAGAGAATAAAATAGAAGAAGAAACAGATAATAATCAAGAACTAAACTTATAAATTTAATAATATGAAACTATTAATAGTAACCGCCATAGCAGCGCATCAGCAAGAAGTGTTAAAGCTTTTTAAAGCCTCAGGAATTGAAGCTTTCAGCAGCTCAGAAATTGACGGATATAAAAACATATCGTCACTAATTGCAGCTCACAGTTGGTTTCCGAGCCAGCCCGGAGGAAATGAATCCTTATTGTTTTTCTCTTTCTCTGAAGAGGATAAAGTAAATCAGTTGTTAGAAAAGGTGCAAACTTTTAATGCCAATACTGAAAATTTTAATCCGATAAGAGCTGCGGTTATTGCCATAGAAAAATTTATTTAATCAAAAAATTTAAAATTATGATCAACAGAATAGTAAGAGGAATAGCCGGAACATTTGTTTTAATAAGTATACTATTAGCAGTATATGTAAACATAAATTGGTTATGGTTTACAGCATTTGTAGGAGTAAATTTGTTACAATCTTCATTTACACAATGGTGTTTAATGGATAAAATACTTGCCAAATTGGGAGTTAAAGCAGAAGGGGATAGTTGTACCAATTGTTAACTAAATATTTGCAACCCAAGTAAATTATTTAGTTGGGTTGCTTACTTTTGCTATATGACTGACGGTAAATTATTTTATACTATTGGTGAAGTGGCAAACATGTTTAATGTCAACACGTCCTTAATTCGTTTTTGGGAGAAGGAGTTTGATATTATTAAACCTCAAAAAAACAAAAAAGGTAATCGACTGTTTACTAAAAAAGACATTGATAATTTTCATATTATTTTTCATTTAGTAAAAGAGAAAGGATATACTTTAGAAGGAGCCAAAAACAAACTTAAAAGTGGAGCACAATCCTTTCAAGAATCCACCAAAGAAAATCTTGAAGTCATTAAATCACTAGAAAGTGTAAAAGTTTTTTTACTAAGCTTGAAAGAAGAATTATAATAAAAAAACCTCTGAATTAATTCAGAGGTTTTTTTGTACCCGAGGCCGGAGTCGAACCGGCACTCCGAAGAACACGAGTTTGAGTCGTGCGCGTCTACCAATTCCGCCACTCGGGCATAGTGTTCAATAATTAAGAACAGGATTGCGAAATTACTCATCAATTTTTAATATTAAACAACTTTTACTAAAATTTTAAGCTATATAGCTTTCTACTTATAATCGATATAAAAAACGAATTCAGAATATACGACATTTAGCGTATTGTCAAAAGTACAGGAGAATCACATTTTTGTTGTCAGAAATTAACTGATAAACAACTATTAATGATTTTAAAGCAACATATTTTATTTTTTAGTTTATTTTCTTTACTTATAAATTGGTCTGTAGCACAAACTAATGCCAACGAAGAATATAAAGATTTCCATATGGCTGGCGATAAAACGTATCGTTCAGGGATGGTTCTTTCTCCTGATGGAAAAACTGTTGCAGTTGCCGGAGCTCAAGGAAATCCACTGTTTATATATGATTGGAAAACCGATAAGATTATTAAAAAACTTGAAGTAGGAAATTGGTTTGCCGGAGCTAAGGTTTTTTATTCTTCTAAAGCTACTTATTTATTATTGCAACAAATCATTGCCGTAAATTTTGCACCTAACAAAAAAAGAGAACTTGCTTTTGAAATTGTAAATGCAGCAACAGGTGAAGTTGTACAAAAAATAGATAAAGCTCATGCTGTGCAAATTGCGAATAGCGAATTATTTTATATTGTTTTAAGAGGAAATGAAGTTTCCCTACACGAATTACCTTCGGGTAAAAAACTGAATAGTTTTATCGTTGATAATGCCACTCATTCAGTAGCTATCAGCCCGGATGAAAATATCATAGCTGTTTCGCACCGACCTACTTTAGAACAGGTAAAAAATGTACCTACCATAAGGAATGATAAAAAAGCTAAAAAAGCCATTAAACCGGCATTGAAATATAGAGAAATGATAAGTCTATATGATGCAAAATCGTTTCAAGAAATTAAGACGGTTAATGAATTATACGATATTGTTTACCAACTTCAATTTTCGAAAGACGGAAAATTATTATACAATTATTCTATTCCTCATATTAAGATGCAAACCGCATCAGCAGGAAAACAAGGGTATATTTATGCTATTCAGATGCCTGATGGAGAGCCAACAAGAATTTCTTTTATGACGTTAGCCACTTTTGAACCTGACTTTACTGAAAATGAAAGTGGGGCGTTGTTTGGTGTTATGTCAACAGATGGGTTTCCTGAATTAAGGATTTATAATAACCTAAATGGCAGATTACTTTATCGATTCAATATGCGTCAGCGATTGAGTGATGCTTTTAAAAAGAAAATGATGGGAGATAATAAAGCAAGCTTTGTCTTTCTTCCTGACGGAAATATTTTAATGGTAAGCGGAAATCAAACTTTATTATGGAAACCACAATAAAATTAATAGCAATAGTACTATTGTTAATGATAGGTATAAGTAAACAATCATTAGCACAGAAAAATATCTCATTAACTAATCCTGATGAGATTACTGAGGCAGCAGTAAAATATTTTGAATATTCACTTAAAGAAGGAGAATTATTTAAGCTCGCAGAAAAACATCAAATTACGGGAGCTTATGAATTTGACGTAACCATAAGAGAACGAGGAGAAGTAGCTTCAGTATTCGTGGTTGATAGAGAAGGCGGTTCATTAGCATTTCAAAATTTGGTAAAAGATGCAGTAATGAAAATGAAACTGGGTTTTAAAATGCAAAAAGGAAAAAGATATAAAATCAATTATAAATTTCAATTTTAAACTAAATCAATAATTATGAAAAAGTACATTTTATCAGCGTTTATGTTCGTGGGCGTTTGTGCCTTTGCACAAGAAGATATGAGCCCGGTTTGGGAATCCAGATTAGGACATCAAATACAAAGTTACGGTACAGGAAATGAATCTCGAGGATACAGCTATGCTGCATCAGACAAAGAAATTACCCTTTTCGATAATAAAAGCGGAAAAGTAATTTATGAGAAAAAATTTAAAGATATTGCTCCACAACTTAGAAAAATAGATGAAATTATTCCATTGTGGGAATCAAATGCCTTTATCTTTTTCGATAAGAAAATGGGTAAAGATCAGGTAGTTTGTGTAGACATGAAATCTGCCGATATATTGTGGTCTTCAGAACGTTTTCAATTGTCTGAAAGTTTTGGAAGTGCTTTTGCCGGAAGCCAAAATGAAACTACTTCGTTTGCAGAATTATTTTTAGATGTGCCTGAAGAAGAAGGTTTTTTAGTTACTCTAAAAAAAGAAATGGTTTTTGTTAAAGCTAGAACAGGAGAAGAAATCTGGAGTACTGAAAAATTTAAAGGAGTTGTTGGTCAATATGTTTATACAGACGGACATTTAATAGCAGTAAATTTTGTTCCGGGAGGACTAGGAGCCTTATTCACAGGGTTTAAAAATCAAATCTCAAAAATTAACTTAAAAAATGGAGAAATAGTTTGGGAACAAAACTATGTAGGTAGAGCAGAAAGAAAAGTAATTACCAAAGAGTTTTTATTTGATTTGGAGGTGAAAGGAGATATTGTAGTACTTAGATTAAATGGTATTCAAAATTATGATTTAAAAACAGGAGCTAAACTTTGGTCGGCTGCTTTTGATTATACAGCAGATAAAATAGTTGGAGAACCACAAGGAACTAAAAAGTTTGGTGTTTATGGAGCAGTTGCCGAACCTGTATTCATAGGTGATGATGTTTATGTATTAGATATGTCGAGCAAAAAATCTCAATATGTAAAAAAATATGATAAAAATACTGGGAAACTATTATGGACTTCAGCAGAAATTAAAGGAGCAAGAGCTATTCCTTCTATGGGAGTTTCAGGAGATAAAGTTTTTATTCAAATAGGAGGTGTTGTAGAGGCACAAGCTTATATAGTAAAAAAAGTTACAAATAAAGATGGTTCTGTTTCATGGGAGAGAGAAAGTCGAGTTTGGTACCCAAATGTAAAGCCTTGGGGAATGCAAGCTTTTAATACAACAGATGGTTCTTTAGCTTGGACAACAGAACGTTTTAAAAAGGGTATTTCTAACTCTTTTGTAAGTGGTGATAACATTATAGTTTCTAGCGGTAAAGCACTTTATTCTATTAAAATGGCTGATGGAAATGTAAACTATGAAGTGCCATTGAAAGACGATGGAATTGGTACTGGAGAAAAACTAGAAGTTTATAAAGACAAAGTAGTAGTTATTGCTACAAAAGGAGTTTCGACACACAATATTAGTGACGGAAAACTAGTAGCAAGTAATAAATATAAAAAATCATTTTTAGAAGCTTATGAAGGAGACTTTTTAATTATGAAAACAGATAGAGCAGATATTGCTTGTTTCGATTTAAAAGATTGTTCTTTTAAACAATTTAAAGCTAAAAATGGGTCTGAAATTTCATTAACAGAAGATGGAAATTATGTATATGTTTATGAAAAGAAAGATGTAACTAAATTAACTGCCAAATAAAAAAAAATATTTTTTTGACCTTTAAAAGGGTGATGAGATCAAACTCATCACCCTTTTTTTTGTTTTATACATTTTTATAAAATAATAAATAGCTAATAATTTGTTTCTTAATCTATTTTTAATAAATTTGCTATGCATACATAGTAAAAATGAAACGAAGCGAAACAGTAGATTATCAGATTAAAGCCACATGGCACGCTGTATTTAAAATGTATAACCAAATTGCAGCAAAATACGATACTACACAAGCAACTGGTTTTGTTTTGTTGAGTATTGCTAAAGAGGGAACACCTTCAACCACAATTGCTCCTTTATTGGGAATGGAAGCAACTAGTTTAAGTAGAATTTTAAAAAATTTAGAAACTAAAGGTTTAATCTACAGAAAAAGTGATGAAGTTGATAAGCGTAAAGTGCTAATATTTTTAACACCGGAAGGAGTTGAGAAAAGAAAAATAGCTAAAAAAGTAGTCTCGGGATTTAATAAATTAATTGTAGAAGAAATACCAATAGAGAAATTATCGGTTTTCTTTGAAGTGATGGAAACCATAAATAAAACAGTAGATAAGTATAAAAACGAAAATTTGTAAATGTGAGAATGAGAAAATGTGGGAATTAACTATTAAACCTCATAAACTTCTCATCTTATAAACTAATTAAAAATATGAGAAAAATTAACAAAGTAGCAGTATTGGGTTCAGGAGTAATGGGCTCCAGAATTGCTTGTCATTTTGCCAACATTGGTGTGGAAGTGTTGTTGTTAGACATTGTGCCCAAAGAGGCTATCGATTCAACAGATAAAAATGCCAGAAATAAAATTGTTAACGATGCGTTGCAGTTTGCGCTAAAGTCTAATCCATCACCTATATATAGTAAATCTTATGTAAGCAGGATTACTACAGGCAATATGGATGATGATATGGCTAAAATTGCTGATTGCGATTGGATAATTGAAGTAGTTATTGAGCGATTAGATATTAAAAAACAAGTGTTTGAAAATGTAGAAAAATATAGAAAGCCCGGAACGCTTATTACAACCAATACATCAGGTATTCCTATACATTTAATGTTGGATGGAAGAAGTGAAGATTTTCAACAACATTTTTGTGGAACACATTTTTTCAACCCTCCACGTTACTTAAAATTGTTGGAACTAATTCCTTCGCTAAAAACTTCGCCTGAAGTAATGGCTTTTTTAGAAGATTATGGTCAGCGATTTTTGGGAAAAACTACAGTAGTTTGTAAAGATACACCCGCTTTTATTGCCAACAGAATTGGCGTTTATTCTATCATGTCTTTATTTCATACGGTTACGGAAATGGGCTTAACAGTAGAAGAAGTAGATAAATTGACAGGTCCTGTTATTGGTCGCCCAAAATCGGCAACTTTTAGAACGTGCGATGTAGTTGGGTTAGACACCTTGGTGCATGTTGCCAACGGAGTGAAAGATAATTGTCCGAATGATGAAGCCAATGCCACTTTTGAAATTCCAAGTTACATCAATAAAATGGTAGAAAATAATTGGCTCGGATCTAAAACAAAACAAGGGTTTTACAAAAAAGTTAAAACAGATGACGGAAAAAGTGAAATTCATGCACTAAATCTTTCAACATTGGAATATGCTCCATCGCAAAAAGTAAAATTTGCTACGCTGGAAATGACTAAAACCATTGATGATTTAAAGGAAAGAATGAAAGTCCTAATTAATGGTCAGGATAAAGCAGGTGAGTTTTATAGAAAATCATTTTTTGGTTTGTTCGCTTATGTTTCTAATAGAATTCCTGAAATTACCGATGCCATTTACAAAATAGATGATGCTCTTTGTGCTGGTTTTGGATGGAGTTTAGGACCTTTTGCTAATTGGGATGCAGTTGGCGTAGAAGAAGCGGTAAATCAAATGGAAAAAATGGGCATTACGCCAAATCCATGGGTAAAAGAAATGTTGGCAGCAGGAATCAAATCTTTCTATAAAGTAGAAAAAGGGGCAAAATACTATTATGACATCAACTCTAAAAGCTACCAAATGGTGCCAGGTTCTGATGAAGTATTGTCATTAGAAACTTTAAGAGAAGAAAATACCATTTGGAAAAATGCAGGAGCAACTATTGTTGATTTAGGAGATGGAATTATCAACTTGGAGTTCCATACTAAGATGAATACTATTGGAGCTGAGGTGATAGAAGGTATTAACAAAGCCATAGATTTAGCGGAAGAGAAATACAAAGGGTTAGTAATTTATAATGATGGAGATAATTTTTCAGCAGGAGCCAATGTAGGAATGATTTTTATGATGGCAGCCGAACAAGAATACGATGAGTTGAACTTTGCTATTAAAACCTTTCAAGATACGATGATGAAAGTTCGTTATTCATCAATTCCAGTAATAGTTGCTCCACACAATTTAGCCTTAGGAGGAGGATGTGAAATGAGCATGCATGCCGATAAAGTAATTGCACACGCAGAAACGTATATGGGGCTAGTTGAGTTTGGTGTTGGTGTGATTCCTGGAGGTGGTGGAACAAAAGAATTTGCTCTAAGAGCTTCTGATGAATATGGTGATGGAATACGATTAAACGTATTAAGAAACCGATTTTTAACTGTTGGACAAGCAAAAGTAGGCACGTCTGCCCAAGAAGCTTTTGAATTAGGGTATTTAAGAAAAGGCACCGATGAATGGATAGTAAGCAGAAAACATCAACTGAGTTATGCCAAACAAGCAGCTCTTAATTTGGCTGAAAAAGGTTATACCAAACCACTTCAACGAAATGATATTAAAGTTCTAGGTAACGAAGGATTGGGAATTGTGTATGTTGGAGCCAATTCTATGAAGTCTGGTAACTACATCTCGGAACACGATCAATTAATTTCGGAAAAATTAGGTTATGTACTTTGTGGAGGAAATTTATCTCAGCCAACAGAAGTAAACGAACAATATTTATTAGATATGGAACGCAAAGCCTTTTTGGAATTGTGTCAGCAACGTAAAACCTTAGAACGATTACAAAGTATAATTACCACAGGAAAAGTACTTAGAAATTAGAAATTTTAAGTGTTAAATTTTGAATAAAATACTACAATGAAAAAAAGCATAATTCAAGAAAAATCATTTGAGTTTAGTTTGATAATTATCAAATTATACCAAAAAATGATTGATCAAAATGAGTATGTTTTGAGTAAACAGCTATTACGTTCTGGAACTTCTATTGGGGCTAATATAGAAGAAGCAACGGCTGGAATTTCTAAGAAAGATTTTATTGCTAAAATGAGTATTTCATCAAAGGAAGCACGAGAGACAAGGTACTGGTTAAAATTAATAGATAAGAGTAATTTAGTTGAAATAGATGTCAATGAAGAACTAAAATTAGTTGAAGATTTAATAAATATTTTAACTTCAATAGTTAAAACTGCACAAAAAAATATTTAAAACTTAGAATTCAAAATTTAACATTTCAGATATGAACGCATATATAGTAGCAGGTTACAGAACAGCAGTAGGTAAAGCACCAAGAGGATTATTCAGATTTACAAGACCGGATGATTTAAGTGCCGCTGTGATAAAAAGATTAATGGAAGATTTTCCACAATTAGATAAAGAACGTATTAATGATGTAATAGTGGGTAATGCCACTCCTGAAGCCGAGCAAGGCTTGAACATTGGTAGAATGATTTCCATGATGGGACTAGATTCTGTTAAAGTTCCAGGAATGACGGTAAATCGTTACTGTTCATCAGGAATACAAACTATAGCGATTGCATCAGCACAAATTAATGCAGGTATGGCAGATTGTATTATTGCAGGAGGAGTAGAGACTATGAGTCCAATACCTTTTGGAGGTTGGAGAATAGTTCCAAATGCAAAATATGCTAAATCTAATCCCGATTATTATTGGGGGATGGGATTAACAGCGGAAGCAGTTGCCAAAGATTTTAACATCTCTCGTGAAGAGCAAGATGCTTTCGCTTTTGAATCGCACAAAAGAGCGTTAAATGCTATTGATACCGGATTGTTTAAAGATGATATAGTACCAATTGAAGTAGAAGAAATTTTTGTAGATGAAAACAATCAACGTCAAACCAAAAAATATACGGTGGATACCGATGAAGGACCAAGAAGAGGAACTACTATTGAGGCATTAGCCAATTTAAAACCGGTTTTTGCTCAAGGCGGAAGTGTAACAGCCGGAAATTCATCACAAACTTCTGATGGAGCTGCTTTTGTAATGGTAATGTCAGAAAAAATGGTAAAAGAATTAAATATCGAACCTATTGCTCGATTAGTATCTTACCAAGTAGTTGGTTTAGAACCAAGAATTATGGGAGTTGGTCCGCTAACAGCTATACCGGCAGCTTTGAAACATGCAGGAATGAGACAAGAAGATATTGATTTATTTGAGTTGAATGAGGCTTTTGCATCACAATCGTTAGCAGTAATTAAAGGATTAAATTTAGATACGAATAAAGTAAATGTGAATGGAGGGGCTATCGCTTTAGGACATCCATTAGCATGTACAGGAGCTAAATTATCGGTGCAAATGTTTAATGAATTAAAAAGAAGAAAACAAAAATACGGTATGGTAACCATGTGTGTAGGAACTGGACAAGGTGCGGCAGGAATTTATGAGATGCTTTGATAATGTGAAAATGTGTAGATGTGAATGTTTAAAATGAAGGAATTAAATACAAATATACAATACGCTACCACTCCCTCTGAAGAGGGAAAGGCTGCCCGCGTATCCATTATTTCTTCATCAGAAACCTACTCACTTCGTTTGGAAGTGTTGTGGCAACACAAAAATAGTTTAGAAGAATGTAAGTTGGATATAGATGATATGTCTACCACCTTTCATGTTGGGGTATTTAAGGACAATGAAATTGTTGCGATAGGCACTTTTTTACAACAACAAAATGAAAAATTTGATGCGAAAAATCAATATCGATTAAGAGCTATGGCAACATCACCAAAAGTAAGAGGAGAAAATTTCGGAAAGCAAGTCATTGATTTTGCGTTGGAAGAATTAAAAAATAGAAAAGTTGATTTACTATGGTGCGATGCCCGAAAAGTAGCACTCGGTTTTTACGAAAAAATGGGCTTTAATATATTGGGAGATTTTTATGAGATCCCAATAATTGGAAAACATAAGTTAATGTATAAGAGCTGTCTCTTATACACATCTGACGCTGCCGACGAGCG
>OJGU01000205.1_pt1 | contig 39417 bp, 32 predicted proteins | sample 1594741 | NCBI WGS metagenome assembly OJGU01 (sample SAMN05416841, study PRJEB24817) | seawater metagenome | isolation source: Sea water | place: Canada:Atlantic | collected 2013-07 | reverse complement strand
TATTTAGCCTATGCCCTTCGCGTGTTGAAACGGGCCGGGCTAGAGTGTGAAGGCATCACCACGCCAGGAGGCTTCGGCAACCGCGTGCTTCCTCAGTTGGCCCAGGCGACGTTAGAATCGTGTCGTGATGTCTATCAAGCCGAGATTCCTCATTATTTCCGGCATCTCTTTACCGATGAACGGAGCGTTGCTCCGCGGGTGGAGTATGTCTCCGGTCTTGATTCGTCTGATCCTCGCTGTGTCGTTTCAATTATTGGCTGCACTGGGGATTGGTTCGGAGGGTGGGATGGGCTGACGCCTGGATCGGTCGATCGCTTTATTACGCCAGATTTGTCTGCGGGAAGAATGGTGGAAGTCATTGACCGGGAAGAACCCGCGATCATGGTTTGTCACTGGCCCGGGATCTATTACAACGGTGAAGAACGAGGGTTCAATATCTTCAAGGAAGTGGTGCGTCGCATTCACGCCAAGTATGATCATCTGCATTGGATGAAACTGAGCGAGATTTCCCGTTATTGGGCTGCGAAGGAGCTAACGCAAATCTTGATCGAGGGCCGCTCAGTAGTGTTCCAGGCTCCGTTTGCGAGCCCTGAGTTCACGGTTCGTGTCGGGTCGAACCCAACTCAGGCTCCCAGAGTGGAGAGCCTGGGAGTGACGACGCGACTTCGCGAAGTGCGGGACAAGCGAGATTTGGTTGCCAATACCTGGAGTCGGGAAGGGGACGGAACCATCGCCTGCTTCGATCTTCCCAAGGGTCAATCAGCGCTTGTATTTTGACCCGGTGGGAGAGCGGTGCGAGCGACGAGAAAGGCTTTTAGTTTTTCAGAGGTCTTCCCGCCAAATCCCGGAACCGTTGCGATCTCATCGACACTAGCGAGTTTGAGTTTTTGCACGGACCCAAAATGTTTCAGTAGGGCTGTCTTGCGGGTCGTTCCCATCCCGGGAAATTCATCAAGAAGGCTTTCTGAAATCTTTTTCAGGCGAAGCTGTGCATTGTATGTGTTGGCGAAGCGATGGGATTCGTCGCGAACGCGTTGCAACAACTTAAGCGCCCCTGAGTGATGGCTGAGTCTCAATGGGATACTCTCATTGGGTAGGTAAATCTCTTCGAACTCCTTGGCCAGTCCGATGATTGGAATTCTTGCCAGCCCTAGTTTTTTTAGTTCTGCCAGGGCGGCACTGAGTTGTCCCTTGCCGCCGTCGATGAGGATTAGCTTGGGCATATTCGACGGGACCGATTCCGGTACAGGCGTCGAGGTTTCCTCTTCTGTCTCCTCCGTTTCTCTTGCAGGGGAGGATTCTTTGGCTTCGGCCTCTTTTTTTAAGCGGGAGTAGCGTCGTCGAACGGTTTCGGCCATGCAGGCGAAGTCGTCTTGGCCGACGACACTCTTCATTCTAAACCGTCGGTAGCTAGAGCGATCTGGGCGCCCGTCTTTGAAACTAACCATCGAGGCAACCGCAAAGGTGCCACTGATGTTGGAAATATCGAAGCCCTCGATTCGTGAGGGTGGTTGATCGAGTTTGAGTTCGTTGGCGAGCTCGATGAGGTCTTCGTTCGGCTTGATCGCAACGGGTAATTTCGGGGGGAGCCGATCGTAGCGACCGCGTTTTTTGGTGCTGCTGCGAAGATCTGCGAGCATGTCCCGAAGCTCTGCTGCTTGCTCGAAGTCGAGTTTGGCAGCGGCTTTTTTCATTTGCTCCTCGAGCTCGCTCTCCATTTCCTTGGATTGCCCATCGAGGAATTCGCAGGCAGCTTCGACCTGCTTGAGATAATCGTCTCGAGTCACATTGCCGATGCACGGGGCGGTGCAACATTTGATATGAGCGTAGAGGCAGTGCTTGTAGTCTTGTTCAGTGGGGGTCAAGGGGCGACAACCTCTAAGACTAAATTTTTTACGAACGTTGGTAAGTGTGCGTCGAATCGCTCCTGAGCTTGCGAAGGGGCCGAAGTAGCGACAGTCATCGTCCTGTTTGATTCGTGTGAGAGTAAATCGAGGGATGGGATCGCGAAGGTTGATCTTGAGTAGCAAGAAACGCTTATCATCGCGAAAACTGACATTGTAGCGCGGCTTGAATTCCTTGATCAATTTGCCTTCAAGCAGAAGGGCATCCGCTTCGCTCTTGACGTTGTGGGTGTCGAAGTCATGAATGGCATCGATGAGTGCCAAGAGCTTCAGATCCCAGGAATGTCGCCGAGAGGGATGAAAGTACTGGCTGACCCTTCGTCGCAGATCGCGGGCTTTTCCAACGTAGATGACCGTGCCAAAGCGATCTTTCATCAGATAAACCCCTGGCTTGTGGGGGAGCTGACTAACCTTGTTGCGAATGTGATCGTTGACCGGCACCGGGGAACTTAGAATTCTGCTGAGCCAGGGGTGCGGGCAAAGGGAATGACATCACGGATGTTGGACACACCGGTAATGAACATAAGCATTCGTTCAAAGCCAAGACCGAAACCACTATGGGGAACAGAACCGTACTTTCGTAGATCCATATACCACCAGTAATCTTCTGGGTTCAGTTTGTGATGGTCCAAATGGGCTTGCAATTGATCCTCTCGTTCCTCGCGCTGGCTTCCTCCGACAATTTCTCCGATGCCGGGAACCAACACATCCATCGCTGCGACCGTTTTTCCGTCGTCGTTGGCGCGCATGTAGAATGGTTTGATTTCCTTGGGATAGTTGTAAACCGTGGTTGGACACTTGAAGTGTTTCTCGGTGAGAAAGCGTTCGTGTTCGGATTGGAGGTTGGCGCCGTAAGCGACGGGATATTCAAAGGTCTCGCCGGATTGAAGGAGAATGTCGACGGCATCCGTGTAGGAAACCCGTTGAAAGGGGCGATCGAGTACGAATTTCAGTCGTTCCTGGAGGCCCTTGTCGACGAATTTATTAAAGAGATTCATCTCTTCGGGGCAGGTGTTGACGATGTCTTGGATCAGGTATTTAACGAACGATTCGGCCAGGTCCATGTCTCCTTGAAGGTCGCAGAAGGCCATCTCGGGTTCAATCATCCAGAACTCGCTTGCGTGACGGGAGGTGTTCGAGTTTTCGGCTCTGAAGGTGGGGCCGAAGGTATAGACATTGGAGAGCGCGCAGGCAAAGACTTCGGCGGGAAGTTGCCCGCTCACTGTGAGATAGGTCGATTTTCCGAAAAAATCATTGCTGTAATCGATCAGTGCGTCGCTCTCCGATTTGGCGTTCTGGTCCATGGTTGTCACACGGAACAGCTCACCGGCGCCTTCGCAATCACTTGCGGTGATGATAGGCGTGTGGACGTAAATGAAATCTTGTTCGTCGAAGAATCGATGGACCGCTTGGGCGAGACGACTACGGACTCGAAAGACCGATCCAAAGAGGTTCGATCGAGGGCGAAGATGAGCGATCTCGCGGAGATATTCTTGGCTGTGGCCCTTTTTCTGAAGGGGATAACTGGAGTCGGATTTACCGACAACTTCGAGCGTTTCGGCGACAATCTCCCAGGATTGATTCTTACCCTGAGAGGCGACCAATTTGCCCGTGATCGACACGGCTGCTCCGGTATTGGCATCAACGATCTTTTCGTAGTCACTAAGCGTGGCATCGATGATTATCTGGATGTTCTTGAGCGTTGACCCATCGTTGAGCTCAACGAATGAGAAAGCCTTCGCATCCCGGCGTGTTCGAACCCACCCTTGGACTTTTATTTCGTCCATGGGGCTTGGACTGGAGAGGGCGTGTTTGACAAGTGTTCGTTTCATCGTTGTATTCTCGCCTCCTGAACCGGGGACGCTCCGTACGCTGTAAACAAAAAGTGGTCTCGGCTCCAGAAAATTTGATGAGAATTCTGGGGCGCTATCGCAAGTGGCGTGCTTTTTGCAGGCCTAGAAAGAGGCAAGCCGCTAGCGCGAGGAGTGATGAGGGGGCGGCGATCCATCGATCAATGGGCAATCTTCCTTGGTCGGACGCCTGTATGGTATCGACAATAAAGGCCCCTTGTCCCGGAAACGGTGCCGCTGCCGCGATGGTTCCCTGAGCGGTGACTGATTGCGAAATGCCCGAGGAAGCCAGGCGGAAGATGGGAACCTGGTACTCCTGCGCTCTTGCTGGAGCGATTTTGGCGTGGAGTCTGTGTTCTCTCTCGCCCCATGCGACGACGTCCATGGTAGGAATGATGAGAATTTGTGCCCCCTGTCTGATGAGTTCATCGATGACTCGGCTAAAACTGAGATCATAGCAAATTGCGATGCCAATTTTACCCCAAGGTGAGTCCCAGAGTTTTTGCGATTGAGCGGGCTCTCCGTCGTCGAAGAATTGAATTGGTTCGGATTTTGCCTGCGTGAACACGATTTTTCCCCTAGGTCCGATGACGAAGGCTGTATTGCGGTACTGAGTGTTATTGATCGCTTGTTTGCCTCCGAGGATAAGGTGTTTCTTGTTGGCGCGACACCAGTCTAGGAGGCTGGTGCTTGGCGCCGTATCAATCGTGTATTCACTTAGGACGAGAAGTTCGACCTCAGGGTGCGCATTAACGAGGCTGTTGAGTTGTCGTATGATTTCTCTTTCGCTGGGGAATTCGAGTTGAATGCCTCCGACATGTACGGGGTGTTTTAGTTCGAGGGCAGTGGGTTCGGAAGGCTTAGAAATGAACCCAGCGAATCCTAGGATTGCCGTTGAAGCAATCAGGCTGACGAACGTTCTCCGTTCTGGCTGACTGGATATATAGGCCGCAGCGAGAGCCACTAGCGCGCCGGTGCCATAAACTCCTAGATGGGCCGTTCCCCAGAAAGACTGTTCAACGAATCTCGACCCAACTGTTAGCCAGCTAAATTTCAGCGGGTAGAGTTCGCAGCGGAAGTACTCGAGTCCAAGCCAAAGCAGAGTAAGGGGAAGGAGTGTGAGAACCTTGTTTGGCCAACTCTGTAGTTGATGAGAAATCAATACGAAAAGCCCAATCCAAAAGCCGAGAATCATCCAAAGCAAGATTGCTGCGGGGCCAAAGATATTCCAGAAGAAGGTCAGGTGCATGGCGTACGAAACCGTGCCAACCAGAAAGCCGGCATAAAAACTCAATCGACTGCTGCCTAGTCGGCTGAGTTGATAGAGGGCGACAAGATAACAAAGGAGGAGGGGGACGGCGTATTGGAAGGAATGAGCGAGACCGAAGGCACAGATTGCGATACCCATCCAAGAGAGAGCTTGGGTAAAATTTCTCGGAACGCGAGACGGGTGGAGGTCCGGCGAGGGTTTTGATTCTATCGCTTCATCACTCATACGCGTCGCGTTGGTTTGCGGGGTGACGGTTAGGGGCATTGGATACCTACTAGAACCGTAGCGTACATCCCTATTCGTGCAATGGTTGGTAGTCCGCTTGGCTGTGGGAACCTCGGAGCATTGATTAGAGCGATGTCAGGATTGAGACTATCGATTTGGGAGGATGGTGACGATGACGGTAGGCTTGTCGTCAAAGCAGAAAGGGAGAGCTATGAAATCGAATGAATTGAAACGCACACTACTAAGAATCTTTATCGGATTTCTCATTGCGACGGCCTGTGTCGCGATCGTTTCGGTGTTGACCGGAGAATTTGGCGAGTTTCAGGCGAAGGTCTTGGTCACAACTCTGACTATTTCTGCGGCAAGTATTTGTTCCATGTCCTCTGCGGCGTTTATTGAAGTGCGTCGTCAGCGAATTCTCGGGGGCTTCGGGATTGGTCTCGCTTGTGCTGCTGCCCTGTTCGTCATTGGCGGTGTATGGGCGGAGGCGAGCGACGTGAACTATTGGCGAACGAGTATGACATCAATTGTCTTAGCCGTCGCCTTTGCTCACGGATTTCTTCTTTGCCTACCGAATCTGTCGCCGACTCATCGCTGGGTCTTTGTTGTGGGGCCGGTGTTGATAGGTATCTTAGTAGTTCAAGGGCTGGGGCTCTTATGGGAAATCGTTGACTCAGAGTTGTTCATTCGTTCGATGATTGTGAATTCGATTCTGGTGGTGCTTGTCACCTTGATTGTTCCCATTCTGATGCGCATCAATGATGCTAGAACAAGTGATGTGCCGATGACACGTCTCCTTAAACAAGAACGAGAGGACGTCTGGGTAGATAGCGAGGGCAAGCGTTATCGCGTGATTCCGCAGTCGGAGTGATCTGAGAGCGCCGAATCGTGCCCGATCTGTACGTATCTCATCACAGTGAGATGACTTGTCCTACGAAAGAAAAGGCTGGTTGAGCCTGGATTTGACGATCTAACACTACTTGTTGGTAGAGAAAGTTGGCAATGTCCCATCCCCGGTCTGGGCGCCTTCGAGGATCCAAGCGAGATTGAATCGAGCCAAGGTGGAGGCGCCGGTCGTGCCTCCTTCAAAGTGGGCATAGATGGAACCTTCGGTTACCGTTCCCGGACGGCCGGAGGCGAGTGATGAGTAGGCGAAGCGACCTTCGAAGAGAAGACGTTTGATCGGCCACGTTTTCCCCCCGTCGAAGCTGGCCCAGATTGTGCCGTGATGTCGCCCAGAAGGGCTATCACAGTTGCTATAAACAAGAATGTCTCGCCCCAATATATTGAGCCTCGTCAATCCCCCCATGCAGCCGTAGTTAGTATCTTGCGGGCCGTCCGGAAGGATATCGACGATTTGCCACTGTTTCCACGTTTGGCCGCCATCGGAGCTCAGTGCGGACCGGCGACGAAGGTTGTTTGGTCGCTTCTCCCAGTGGACTCGGGAGTTGTAGTAGAGCGTTCCATCCGTGAGTTCTGCCACAGCTGCCTCTCCGGTGCCCTGTTCGGGAAACGGGGCACTGGTTGTCCACCGCCTTCCTCCGTCGTCACTATAGATGGCACTGGTGTAGTGGGTTGGCCATTCTTCTCGTTTGTTTTGCTTGCCGTAGAATCGTGAAGGGCGAATGAGTCTGCCTTTGTGAGCACCACGACGCAGGGTAATGCCATGTTCGTTCATGTGCATGGAGGGAAGGTTGCCTCGACTATCGGCAATGAGCTCCGGGCGTTCCGCTTGCCAGGTGAGTCCGTCGTCTTGACTTCGATAAATGGTTAATGGTGCAGGAGGATGTTGGTCTTCGACGAAGGCCAAGATATCTCCAGACCGTTCATCAACAGTAGTGCCGCCGCCATGGAATCCAGGCTCGGCAATGATAATCTCATCGGACCAAGTCGTTCCTCCGTCAGTGCTTCGTTTGCTGCGGACTGCTTGGGAACCGAAGGTTGCGATCAGTGTGCCTTTTCGGCTGACGACAATATTAGGAAAGCGTTCGGTTTCAAATAACGGGGCGAATTCTAAAATGGCCGGCTCGAGGTAGGGGCTCAATGCTCCGTCTAGTTTCATCTCTTTCGCGGCTGTATCAACGGCGAAGTGGAGAACAAAGTTTGCGATGGCTGCAAATAGAGTGAGGCGTTTCATAGGATGATCCGTGGAGCATGTCTTACTCGAAGAATAATAATCAACCCTCTTTTCGGGGGGAAAGGTGAGAATGCCTTGCCACGCGGTTTTCAGCGTTTTACCGGAGCGGAGACGCGGAAGGAATTCATGATGCGAAAAAAACTGATCGATCCACAAAGCGAAACCAAGGTTTCGACCCCAGTACAGATAATCCCAAGCAGCGCGCCGTCGATAGGGTCCCAACCTTGCGAATGAAAGTAGGCGGCAAAGACGAATTCGCGGGTTCCGGCGCCATTTAGGGAAATTGGGATCAAGGTAATGACGCTAGAAAAAACGATTAGATCAATGGCTTCAGAACCGCCAAGATCGATTTGAAGGCCCTGAGCTAAGAGCCAGAGGGCCTGGCAGCGAAGCAATTGGATGAAGATTGCGAGGAGTCCGTGGAAGCCGCTGAGCCATGGTCGTGTGAAAGCCGTCAATCCGGCTTTGATCGTTTGATCCTTTGCTTTTCGGATGTTCCCGCCGAATCGGGATTTCTCAGAGCGAACCGAGGTGATCAAGAGTGCGAGGCTCCCGACAATCAACACGGTGATGGCCGTTCGTGCCGGAGCCGCTATTGAGGGTGGGAATTGGAACGTCGGCAATGCCAGGAGCGATGGAAAACCGATCAGCAGTAGTGCTGCCGTCATTAGGGTACGGTCCCATCGGAGCGTCGTCTCAGCTCGCCAGCGTCGTGCATTCGCGTGCTCGTCTTCGTTGCTTCCGGCGATCGGAATGCTTAGCCAAATCGTCCGCAAGGAATTCCCCTCCAGGGTGCGAGGAAAGAATGCGCTGGCGAAGTTTCCTGCGAGGGTCCAGGAGAAATAGAATCGGTAGGGAATCTTGAATCCGAAGAGTGGCGAGATCGAGGCCCATCGGAGAGCGATCGTTAGTTGGACGACCAATCCTAGAGTGAAGGCGGAAAAAAAGGCGCTGTCTTTCACTTGAAAGAGCGCTTGCAGGCTTCGTTCGCTCAATATGAAAACGAGGGCGGCACTCAATAGGGCCAGCGTGAAGAGGGGGCGAAGCCACGATGTTGTGCCTACGAGCTTCATCGGCGTTCTCGAGGGAAGTCCGTGCTGTCTTTTCTTCGGTTACTCATGCCATCATTCTAATCTCGCAACCAAGTACCCACGTCAATAAATCTCGATGCCATCAAGACTCCTCTTTTTCCTTTTGCCTAGGTAGTCGATCATTTTTAGAGCGGTGAACGGTCGATGCTTCTTAGTTTTCGAAGGCCATCACTTCCGTCAAGCGACTGAAGCTGGGAAAGGTCAATCCGTGGCAGCCCTGGGTGGCGATTTTGATCGTGTGAATTCTCTTTTTCGGAAAGGTATGTTCGACGTAATTTATCTCCCCTCGACTTCCTTTGCCGGCGCTACCTATCTTTTCGAAGGCGATCCCATCACTCGAAGCAAAAAGATCGTAGACTTCGTAGCTCTTTCCGACGGCGCGTTCATAAATGACGATTCGACTCAATTCGGCTGGGCTTACTAGTTCAATGAGAATCTCGAGGGGACTTGGTTGAGTGGGAAAGCCCAGAAAGTGGTCAAATTGATCAGTGATTCCGTTCGTCAATCGATCAGGGCCGAAGTGTGGTTGAGAAGCCCCCTGGGAGGGAGTGACTTTGCCTTTGTAGGCCCGATTGAGCCATTGTGAGTTTTCCCTTGCGAACGGGAGGGCGGGAAGCGCGAAACCCGAGATGCTTTCAAGTCTTGCCAGGCTTCGCGAGCATCGCTGTTGGAACTCATTAAAATCGTTTTCGCCAGAGCGATTCCAGGCGGCGCTCGAGACTGCCATGAATCGGGGGAGGCAAAGCGGGAGCAGGTTTTCCGCCCGACCTTCCCACCATGGCATGCAATAGCCGATAATGCCCTCTGCCGTGTCCGTCATATGGGGTGTTTCAAAGGTCGGAATCTCATGATTTATATGGGCGAAGCGTTGCGGATTCCATTCGTAGCATCGTTTGACTTCGACTGCGGTGAACATCGTGCGTGGATAGTGATCGACGATGTAGAGAGGATCCCAGGCAGCGTTGATTACCTTGTAACCTGCATCGAGCATTTGTTGGGCGGGAAAGTTAATCGTTCGCCAATTCATGTGAATCACATCCTCGGCGATTTTGTTGGCCCCTTTGCCAAGATGTGGGCCCTCCCAAACGATTGTCCGTTTTCCTTGAGACCTTACAAATTGATTGAGTCGGTTGATGAAGTCTCGTTGATCCTCTGCTGATACGCCTCCCGCTTCATCCCCTCCGATATGAACGTACGGCGTCGCCTTGAAGACACTCAGGAATTCCGTGATCAGGGTTTCAATTCCTTGCTGTGCTGTGCTGCTATTGGCTAGCACGGTAGTCGTCTTACCAAATATTTCGGGGTATTCTCGGCGTAAGATTGTGGAGTGCCCGGGAACGTCAATTTCTGGGACAATGGTCACGCCTCGGGCTTGCGAATACGCTTCAAGGGCTTGAAAGTCGTCGATGTTCCAACCTGCTCTGTCACTCGAGAGATTGGGATATGCCGTGGATGGCCAAGAGAAGAGTTGATCATCGGTCAAGTGAAGGTGAAGATAATTGGCCTTGCTAAACCACATCATATCAACGACGTGCCGCAGGATTTTTGGTGGGTGAGGATTGCGGCCCATATCGATCATGAAGCTGCGATAGGCGACGTCCGGTTGATCTTCGATGGATACTTGAGGCCAATGGGCTTCGCCATCCTCAACGACAACAAGTTGAAGGAGGCTACTGATGCTGTAGGCGAGGCCTTGCGGGGATGACGCTTTCACCCTGAGAACATCGTCCTTTGAATGAATCGAATAGCCTTCAAAGGGAATGGAGGAATCCTTGATGAAAGTGATGCTAGGCTCTCCGAGCTCGCTCGAGCTGAGGGTTGCATCATCAACTCCCATACGCTGTAAGGCTTCAACGAAGACCTTAGCTTGATTTGAGAAATCGGGGGTAGAGCAATGGGCATGACTTCCTGAGAATTGCTTCTCGAGAAACTGGGTCGCGTTCTGTGGTCTAGGTGCGAGTGGTGTTTGGCTGTTCAAGGTGACCGTTGCCGCCGAGACGAAGAGGACCACGATCGAGGAAATGAGAGTTTTCTTACGCATAGGCACGATGATGCTGGGGCGACCTTAGCATGGCGTTCTGATCCCTGGTCAATGACTATTGTAATTTCGAGAACGGATCGAATCTGTAGCGGCTGGATGTTGTTTCTCTTGTGGATTCAAAGAAGCGTCAACGGCGGTCTGGAACGTAGCTGCGGCCGCGCTCGGACGGGGCAGAGCTGATGGTTTTGATTGTTAAAACCGTTTCTTGATGATCAAGAATGTTCACTATCTACGGGGGAAGATTGCTTCAACGTCAGCGAATACTCGTTCTCCGATTTCAGTGATTATGACGTCGAGTCCTTTCCGGCGGGAAATGGTCCCTCGCGAGAGATTCTACGAGCGGTTGTTTCTAAGAGCAGACTGAAGCTTGCGACACGGTAAGTAAACCCGACACGCGGCGAATATTACCTTCTCGGGCAACATCCTCTGAGTCGAATATGTGATGCAGGTCGGGTCTGTCCGCGGATTGAGGTCGGTAGGCTCCGGCGATCGTCTATCGTGAGTAGCCCTTTCGGACTAGGATGAACCGATTGGAGAAAACAGGGGGCTGCTGCTCCGATTCGGTCTATGGTAGAACGAATATTGAAGAATGGGGATCAGGATCCGATTTGCTATGTTCCTGTCTGCCCTCCGCTTGAGTGCAATCGAAGGTAAGGGGTTGGCAAGAGCGAGCCAGACACCGGGCGAGCCCTTCTGCTAGATTCTTAGAGGTGCAGGTGAACGATTTGATCTCAAATACTGGAGCTGCGAGCGATGGTCAATTGGTGGGGTTTCATCAAACAGCGATCTCAGAGGCCTGCCGGCTAGTTCCGAAATACGAGGGAGATCATCGAGGTGCCGTGGCCGGGGTCTCCGACTGCTATTTGGCGCTCTGTAGGCTCCGCGTTGCCCGCTTGTGTTTCAGTGCGGCGTTTGCTCCTGACCTCGGATGGGAATGCCGCGAGTGTCTGGCAACGTCTCCCTGTTTGCCAGATGGCGAGATTTGTTCTGTTTGTGGCGGCGAGGTGAGCCAGCGTTTTGATGTGAAAGAAGAAATGATTGTTCTGGCGGAAAATCAAGGGTGTGAGATCGATATCCTGGACGGACCCTCCGCATCGGCATTGCCTGGGGGAGTGGCTTGCATTCTAAAACGATGATTCCCTTCTGGTGGGGGAGTCTATAGCACGGTGAACAGGAAAAGCTTTTGTAAAAGAGTGACGATTGCAAGGGGTTAGTTAGGACGACCGAGACTATGAATAAGAATACGAATCGGATTCGATCGGCATTAGTGGGAGTCGATCTCTCTCAACACGCAGCGCAAACGCTGCACTGTGCCGCACTCCTGAGTAAGGTTGCTGGCCTTGAGGTCAAGCTTCACCATGTGCGCGAATTTGTTGGTTATGGGAACGAGGCGTCGATAAGTGAGGAGGAGCGTGAAGCTCGTGATAGGGAGGAAGTCTTGGCATGGGTCCGGCGGGAGGGGTTTGATACGAAGTGGGATCTAACTTGTTCTTCGGGGGATGCGGCGGCCGATCTGACGACTCAGGCGAAAGAACATGATCTGCTGATCCTCGGGGTGAGGGGCGAATCGCACTCACGGGGCGGACTGGGGACCGTTGCAGGTAGCTGCGTGCGAACCTTTGCTGGTCGTGTGCTCCTGGTCAATCAATCCAAGCGACCGTTCCCGTTGAAGAAGGTTGTGGCTTGTCTGGATTTTTCTGATGCCACCCGCCAAGTGATTGATGAGGCTGTTTCGATCGCGGCAATGTGTGGGGCGGAGGTGGAGTTTGTTCACGTGTTTCGAGCGCCCTGGCTACAATTGCATTATCGGGCTCCGGCTGAGGCATCCAGTCCCCATTTGAAGCAGGCCTATTTGGCTACGCTACGAAATCGAATGGAAGAGGCGCTTGAAACGGCTGGGCACGAGTCGGATAAGATCATTCTTCATGCCGCATCCAGCAACGGGCTTGGTATTGTGGATTGCGCGAAGAAGGTTCAGGCTGATTTGGTTGTGCTGGGGACTCACGGAAGGAAGTCTTTGAAGGAGCTTTTTCTCGGTTCGACAGCGGAGCGCGTACTTGCGGAGATTCGATGTTCGGTGATGACTGTGCGGACGGGTTAGAATCACACGAAAGGTCAGAAAATTTCATTATGAAGAAAAAGAAAGTAAAATTTCGGTGTCATTTTGAAGATGGAAAGCAGGTGTTTTTAGCGGGGGATTTCAATGACTGGAGTCCGGATAAGACGCCTATGGGGCGAGTGCGTGGTGGCTGGTCTGTTGGGCTAGACCTGTCTCCCGGACGATACGAATACAAATTTGTCGTCGATGGAGAATGGAAGTTTGCTCCCCTTGGGGTTCTGGTGGATACCTCGTCTGAGTGCTGTTTGCTGAATCCATTCGGAACCTATAATTGGTATGTTGATGTTTCGCCGTGATTTGACTTTTTGCTTCTGAGCACAAGAAATAAGGGAGGGGTAGGTGGATGAGTAACGAAGGAGACGCTCGAGATTGGCACGGGTTGGAGTCGCAAGCGGTTGCAGATGTTTTGGGCGTCGATCTCGCTCGCGGCCTTGATCCCGCTGAGGTGCGTCGCCGTCAACTGTTCCACGGTCGGAATCAATTGCCAGCGGCGAAGAAGCGTTCAGTGGGCCTGCTGTTCGCGTCTCAGTTCATTAGCCCTCTCATCTATATTCTCTTTCTTGCTGCCATTGTGGCGGCTCTTCTCGGGCACCGCAGTGATGCGATCGTGATTTTGGTGGTCGTATTGATCAATGCGGTGATTGGTGCGGTTCAAGAAGGTCGGGCCGAACGTTCCATGGAGTCGCTCCGGCGGCTTTCGGACCTGCGTGTTAGGGTGCGGCGTGATGGGCATGAAGAGGTGGTAGAGGCTCGGGATTTGATTCCTGGAGATGTGACGATCTTTGGGGCGGGAGATGCGATCGCTGCTGACGCCCGTCTGCTGGAGACGGCGTCGCTAGAAATTGCCGAGGCGGCTTTGACCGGCGAATCGTTGCCAGTGGGAAAAAACCCCCGTTGCTTGCCGGTAGAGACCCTTCTCGCTGATCGTTCGAATATGTTGTACTCCGGGACGCATGTGGTTTCAGGGCGAGGATCAGCAGTGGTCGTGGGGACTGGGCTTGTTACCGAGGTCGGGAAGATTTCAAAACTCACGACGACGGCCAAGGATCCAAAAACACCGCTTGAAAAACGGATTCACCAGTTCGGTCATTATCTCGTTGCCACGGCGAGCGTGCTTTTTCTCTTGGTGGTCTCGATTGGACTTCTAAGGGGGCTACCACTCTTCGAGATCCTCATGATTGCGATCAGTCAAATGGTCTCGATGGTTCCAGAGGGATTGCCGGTAGCAATGACCATCGCTTTGGCTGTTGGAATGCAGCGAATGGCAGCACAGAAGGTCGTCGTGCGGCGTTTGGCCGCCGTTGAAACGCTTGGATCGACGAGTGTGATTTGTAGCGACAAGACGGGGACCCTAACTCGAAACGAGATGACGGTGACGGCGCTTTGGTTGCCAGAAGGGCGAACCTTTGACGTGACCGGTGCGGGCTATTCTCCTGACGGGGAAGTGATGGAGGGCAGCCGGGTCCTGGAGTTGCGCCGCGAGCTTGGACTTCGTCGCCTGCTTGAGGCGGTCACCTTGTGCAACGATGCTGAATTGGTTTGTCCCGATTCGTCGGATACTCGTTGGCGAGCGCTGGGAGACCCTACGGAGGCAGCCTTGCTGACCTTTGCCCGGAAGTGCGGCTTGTCTCTTGAGACGGTGCGGAATCGATTTTCCCGTCGGGCGGAAATCCCCTTTGACTCGGAATCCAAAATGATGGCGACGGAGAACGATGGCGAGAATGGCTCGCTCGTTTGCATTAAGGGAGCACCCGAGGCTCTCGCCGGTCTCTGTTCCCACGCAGTTACGACGGATGGCAAGGTGGTTCCGTTCGATAGCACTATGCGCGAGTCACTTGAACAAGTTTCAGCAGCGTTTGCTGCCCGGGCACTCCGTTTGATCGCTGTCGCGGAGGTGGAGGGGGGGACGATCGTTGAGGGAAGCGGGATGTCTCAGTTCGAGGGAAGTGCTCGTTTTCTTGGTCTGATCGGAGAGCTCGATCCGCCACGGGAGGAGGCAGTCGTTGCGATTCGCGATTGTCTAAGAGCAGGGATACGACCTGTTATGGTGACGGGAGATCACAAAGCGACGGGGCTGGCGGTTGCTCGGGCGATCGGTATTGCTAAGGACGGAGATCTTGCAATCAACGGCTATGAGCTAGAGGCCATGTCTGAATCCGTGCTCGAGGAACAATTGGAAAGGGTCGCCGTGTTTGCTCGCGTTCATCCGGCGCAAAAACTTCGGATTGTGAAGGCCTTTCAATCAAAAAAACGGGTGGTGGCCATGACAGGGGACGGCGTGAACGATGCTCCGGCATTGGCCGCTGCGGATGTTGGGGTGGCAATGGGGATCACTGGAACCGAGGTTGCCAAAGGGGCTGCAAAAATCGTCATTGCTGACGATAACTTTGCGACCATCGTCAAAGGGGTGGAGCAAGGGCGATTGGTCTATCGAAACTTAAAGAAAGTGATCCTCTACCTCTTCGCGACCTCGATGGCTGAGGTGGGCGTCCTCTTAGGGGCCTTGTGCCTCGGCTTTCCAGTTCCTCTCGTCGCGGTTCAGATTCTGTGGATCAATATTGTGACGGAGGGAACGGTGACGGTGAATCTCATTATGGAGCCTGCCGAAGGGGATGAGATGCGGCAATCGCCAGTTTCGAGGAACGAACCACTCTTGGACAAGGCGCTTCTTTCTCGGGTGCTCCTCATGACGCCGACAATGGCTCTTTCGAGCTTCGCCTATTTCGCTTGGTGTCTTGCTTCAGGGATGGACCTGGTTTTGGCTCGAACCGAGACGTTCACGGTCTTGGCTGTATGCCAATGGTTCAACGTTTTGAATTGTCGAAGTGAAACCCAGTCGGCTTTGAATTTTGGACTGTTCAAGAACTACTGGCTGTTGGGCGGCTTGATCATCGGTAACGTGCTGCATTTCTTGGTGATTTATTGGGAACCCTTAAATCGGGTTTTCTACACCGTCCCAATTCCCTTGTCTCATGTCTTGCTCATTGGGGCCGTTGCGAGCATGGTGTTGTGGGTTGAAGAGATACGAAAACTCTTTCGGAGGCGGTCCGCACGAAAGGTGGCGACGTCTCCGGTTTCGCTGACCGCATCTTGATGGAGCGTGTCAGTCCTGTCTGTCGTCCAGATTTGTCTCCTCTCCAAAGTCCTAGTGAGAAACTCATTAGGAATCTAAGAAACAAACGATGTCTATGATGCTTGTCTCGGTGTTTGATACAAAGAGTTACGACCGTGAGTACTTGATGGGGGCGCAAAAGGGGGCGCAAATCTCTTGGCGCTTTCACGAGTTTCGCCTCAGTGAGGAGTGCGTTTCTGTGGCGCAGGGTGCCGAGGCTGTCTGTGTGTTTGTCAATGATCGGGTGGACCGCCCGTGCTTGGCTGCACTCGCCGGTTTGAATATTCGTTTGGTGTTGTTACGCTGTGCCGGCTTCAACAATGTCGATCTTGATGCAGCAGATGAACTAGGGGTTGCCGTTGTACGTGTTCCTGCCTACTCGCCACATTCCGTCGCTGAGCATACGATTGGATTGCTGCTGACGCTCAACCGAAAAATCCATCGAGCTTATAATCGGGTGAGAGAAATGAATTTTTCCCTCGGCGGATTGGTTGGCTTTGATCTTTTTGGTAAGACGGTCGGGGTCGTGGGAACGGGCAAAATTGGACGCATTGCCAGTCAGTTGTTTCGTGGGTTTGGAATGGATGTGTTGTTGTGCGACCCGGTGCCGGACCAAACATGGGCGAAATCAATGGGTGCTCGTTACGTCCCGTTTGAGGTCCTGTTGGAGTCGAGCGACATTGTCTCTCTTCATGCCCCGTTGCTTCCTGATACGATCGGGATGCTGAATGTTTCGACGATTGCACTCATGAAAAAAGGGGTCGTTATTGTTAATACGAGTCGAGGAAAGTTGATTGATTCGGGTGCCTTGATTCAGGCACTGAAGTCCGGGCACGTTGGAGGGGTTGCACTCGACGTCTATGAAGAAGAGGAAGGGGTTTTCTTTGAGGACCTTTCCGGAGAGGTGTTGGCGGATGACGAACTCGCGCGCCTGCTTTCCTTTCCGAATGTGTTGATCACTTCGCATCAAGCCTTTCTCACCCGTGAAGCCCTCAGCGAGATTTCTAGAGTCACGATTGAGAATCTCTTGGCCTTTCAGCGAGGAGCGCCATTTCTGGAGGGGACTCAGGTCGAAAGAAACGGCCCGACGGGATGAAACGTTCTGACCCGATTTGACAAAGTCGATCGGAGATGGAAGGGAATGAAGGATGAAACGTTTTTTTCAATCAACTTTGATTTTTGCACTGACGCTCACGGCCATTGCCGAAGAGAAATCGCTCCACGATCTCCCAATCCATACGCTCGAAGGCGAAGCCGCCAGTCTTGGAGCGCATAAGGGGAAGGTGATGCTCGTGGTCAATGTGGCGTCTCGCTGTGGCTACACGCCCCAATACAAAGGGCTGGAGGCCTTGTATCAGAAATTCAAGGATCAAGGACTCGTTGTCTGTGGTTTTCCCTGCAATCAATTCGGAAGACAGGAGCCAGGCACTGCGAGCGAGATTCGGGAGTTCTGTTCGACGACCTACAATGTGAGTTTTCCAATGTATGAGAAAGTCGATGTGAAAGGGGCGAATCAGCATCCGATCTATTCCGCTCTTTCGGGCAAAGATGCCCCGTTTCCCGGTGACGTGCGTTGGAATTTTGGCAAATTCTTGGTCAGCAAGGACGGGAAGGTTTTAAAGCGATTCGGTTCCTCGACGGATCCGATGTCGAAAGAGTTAACTGCTGCCGTTGAGCAGGCTTTAAATTAATCGCTAGATTTCGAACCATCGCCTCTTCCGATGGGATCCGCGAAAAGAGATCTGTGTTGAGGTGACTGGGGCCCAAGGGTTTCGTTTCACTTTATTGGGTGAGATGAAGGCCTTGGGGTTTTTTGTGACCAGTCCTAGTGGTGTGATTCGTGTCCTTTTTTCGTTCGAGTCTCAGCGTCGTCGTCTGGCTTCCATTGGAGAGGGCATCATTGCTAGGGGAGATTCTTAGCGTTTTATGTCCGTGATCTAAAAGCAATCGAAACGTTTTTACATGATGGATCGGGAGTCGATCGAGATGCTCTCCGTTCGGATAGCGGGTTCGAATATGCTCGTGTTTTTTCAGGGTTTTCGGCTAAATTCGGAGCCAACGTTGGTGGCTCTACCAAAGTATGAACAACAAGCCGAATTCCAATCCGATCCAGAGTGAACATCGAGAGGCTCGGCAACTGGTCCAATCCGCCTTCAATCTCGCGCAGCAGCTGAGCATTCGTACTGTAATTATTCAAGCAGACGAAATGAGTGATGTTCGGCTCATTCAAAAGATGGAGCTGACGCAGCGATTGATTTGGCTTGTTCGTAAAGAAGAGTTCGACTTGCCGGCCGATATATCAGCCGAACAGAAACAACTACAAATCCCTGATACGGGCTTGTCTCGGATGAGTCAGATTAAAATCGGTCTGTTTCTAGCAATCTTTAATGGGTTTCTTGAGATCGAAGAGACCGTGCTTTGTGTGTGTGGAGTCGCTGGTTCAGAACGTCTGGATACGATTCTCATTGCTAATCCGAAGCGTGACTTTCCGTGGTTAGAGAGCGTGAAATTTGATGGCCGGGTTCCGTTGCTAGCGACCAAGACCTTTGCTCGTTTGATTGATATTGCACTCAGAATCGCTGCCGAAGGGCGCGAAGGACGTCCCGTGGGAACGGCCTTTGTTCTAGGGAGCCAGAGTGAACTGCGCCCACACTTACGGCAACTCGTGCTAAATCCCTTTGCCGGGCACCGTCCAAATCGAAGGGACGTTCAGGCTCCGAATATGGTGGACACAATTCGAGAGTTCGCAGCATTGGATGGGGCCTTTGTGGTCAGTCGAACGGGTAAGTTTATTTCTGCTGGAACCTATCTTGACGCTTCGTCGAGCCGGATCAAACTAAGATCGGGTTTGGGGGCACGGCATCGTGCGGCAGCTTCGATAACGGCCGTGACGAATTCGGTCTCTATTGTTGTTTCCAGCTCTTCCCGTCATGTCACCGTCTTCCATCAAGGACGAATCTTGCTTGAGTTGGAAGAGGCTCGTGACAAGTAGGGGTGGGTTTCATCTGTCGCGTTTGATTTTGTTCTTCTTTAACTTCTAATTTCCTTGGCTGTTTGCGCTTTTACAGAACAGACGCGAGAGATGGTAGAGTAGATTCGCCTTCTGAGGTCTTTGCCGCCGGTGGCTGGCGAGCCTCATACTTTCGATGGGGCATATCCCGGTGGATCTCCTTCATAGTACCGAGTGGGCACCCTTTGTCGGTCGTAAACATCTCCGATGATACAATACTATGTGGATGGGATGGGATGGGATGGTGAAGATTTTCTCCCTTTCGAGTTTGGAATTCAAATCAGCAACCTTGAAACCTATGATCCGGGTTTCTTAGACATTTTCTGAACATTCTCTCCAAGGGCGTCATTTCTAGCCGAGGCGTTCTTGTCAAGAGTCCTAGGTTTAGAAAGATTCTTCGATTTTGGTGTGCTTGTTTCGACGTTACCGAGATTCAATCTCTAGTTGTTGCGCGGGTATTAGCGGCGGAGACTTTCATGATTTTCTTCTGATGAGTTTTTCGTGGGCCCTGCTTCGTTGGGCGGCTGCCAAAGCAATGCTGTTTCTTAGGGCCTCGAGATTTGTTGGGAGGTTCTCTTCGCTAGCCACTGCCAGTCCTCGTTGCCTTCGGAATCTCGATTGTAGTGGTCGTTTGGCGTTCTACGGTCGGTCCACTTGTGGGCCTCGATGTGTCCGTCGGCGAAGGCAAGCACCCCTCTGCTGCCGTGACGCGTCGCTGGGACATCTACCCAACGGGCCGGTTGATCTTTCTGAGGCATCTCCACGGCAAAGGCAGGGTCGTTAATCGTGATCTCACTTTCATCAATGAATATGAAGCGATCTGATGGTTCCTGGATGTCCGTTGAAAATCGATAGGTCTTGAAAGCCTGCTGCCCGGGGCGGGCGAGGGCTTTTGAAGGCAACCAAACGGCGTAGCTTTCATAGCCCATCGCCTGGTTCATGGAAACGCTACGGAGTCTTAGATAGTCGATATTGTTGATGGTCTCCAGGCTTTCATCCGCAGGGCAGTGATACACGGAAGCGACATCGATGTAGGGTGCAAATAGCGCTTGTCTGTGATCGATGAGGTTGAGAAGATTGGTTGCCCCGAGACCTCTCACCGATCCACGGACCCAGCCCGTTGTGAGATCTAGATGGACATTCGAAACCAGGCGCTCTTGGTTGTCTCCATTATAGAGTTCCCAGGCTAAGATCATTTGATGGAAATTGTTTTCGCAGGCGATTGTTCGGGCCTTTGAACGGGATTGAGCGATGCCTGCGACCGCTAGTGACGCGAGAATGGCGATGATTGCTACGGCGACTAAGAGCTCCATGAGTGCGAAGCCCTGGGTGTTGTGCTGGGTGCTCTGGTAACTCATCCCGTGATCATTGGCACTATCCGATGTGGGCGAGAGGTTGATTGTAAAACGTCCGGAGATCTCGCTGACTTGAGGTGGTATATCCATTGTTTTTCATCCTGATGTCTTCGTGTTGTACGTTTCGAGGCCGGAGTTTACTTTGGTTTTGATTGTTCAACGTGGGCATCGGCGAACACGACGTTTTGGATCCCCTGATGCCACGGCTCTTCATCCGAGATCAAGGGCTCTGCTGCTTGGGGCTGCCGACGATCGCTATCGATGAGTCGACCGTTCATTCTCTGGTTCCAGCGGTAGGATGAGTGCGTCGCTGTGAGTGGGCGGCTATCGGCGCGACAATGGAAGAGGGCAGTGTTATGGTCAACGTAGGGGCTGATCGTCTGTCGGAAATGATTTGTTTGATGGGGTGTGGTGCTTCTCAAGACTGGATACCGTTCTTGATTGTTGTCCGCGTATAGTCTCGTGGCGAGGGCCAGTTGACGAAGATTGTTGGAACAGTGGATTCGATAGCTTCGTGCTCTGACCTTTGTCAGGCTTGGTAGCAACATTCCCGTCAAGATGGCAATGATTGCGATGACGGTAAGCAGCTCTATGAGAGTGAACCCGTTGCTAGCGGGTTGCGGTGCCATGCTGATCGAGTGCGGTTTTATATTTTAGGGCTAAGTAAGGTTTAGATGAGGTGTGTGAGGAAAACGCTGACAAGATCCGACGATCTCGAGAGGCCGAAGTAGGTGCCGCAGGTGCCGATTGAAAGAGCTAGAAAGACTTTGCGCCCCACGGTGTCGATGATTGATTTCTGAAAGACTTTGCTTTTCTGGCTTTCCATACTCTTGAGTATCCGTATTTAGCCGCTTGCGCGGACTGGTAATCAAACGCGGCGAATACCCGAAAAGAAAGATTCGTACCGATTGTTATCAAAGCCGTTTAAGATCGGTGAGTAAGAGGGCCGTTTGTTCAGGATTGCCTCCCGGGCGAGAACGAGGCCACCTGGAGATCTTCAGAGCATATCCTCCTCCTGGGATTTTCGGTAGGACTTTCGATGGTGTTTTCCTTAGTTGTTGATTTGGAGTAGTTTGTGGTGGTGGTTTAATGTGGAGTAGGAGTGAGCTGGTGGATCGCTATTGCCTCAGTTCAGTTGAGTTTTTTGATAACCCGCTCGGTGAATGTTTCGTGGGAAGCACGACTGTTTTTTGGGACCAGAAAACTTTTGATAAGAGAATCGCGGAGAATGATTCTTCGATTTATTGGACTCTCGTAGGCGCTAGTAGACTCTACTAGCTTTGGGGCAAGCAGCGATATCTTTCGTTCAGTGGCGTGAGCGAGAACCTTGATAGGTTTCAGAGCTGTTTCTTGCGGAGCGGTGCGGAAAGTGGTCTGGCTATGAAGGCGAGAAAACCGTCCATATTGAAGTGAATGGTGCCTTTGCAATACTGATGAATGCGTTGATATGTGCGCCGTTGGGGCCTGTCCCTAGTTCTCGTGTCCTAGTTCTCGACTAACGATTTGAACGAATAGGTTTTGTAGGTAATCAAACTCCGTTTGTTGAGAGGCAAGAATGAAGGGGGTGTGTCGGTGTTGCCTGCTACTCTCGTTTCTTCTCTTCGATTATAGGGCAGGGGAAGTGTATCTAATCCGAGAAGAGTTGAGTTCGTGCGGGATATTGATCGTGAGAGGGCGGCTGGTTACGATTGGGCGTGGTGAACTCGGATTGTCCACTCAGTACCAAATCCGGGGCTCGATTTTAGGGAACAAGCACCTTTGAGAATGGCAACCCTCTCTCGGATGCCGCCAATTCCGAATCCTTGGTTCTTATTGTGCTGTTCTTTTTCGAAATCAAACCCGATTCCGTTGTCTTTGATGCGTAGGGAGAGTGTGCGTTCGTTCGCTACGAGGCTCACGGTAACCAAGTTTGCGTCGGCGTGTTTGAGGATATTGTTTAATGCCTCTTGGAGGATGCGATAGAGATTGATTTTCAATTCCTGTGATAGGCCCTCAGGCATGGGTTCAATCTCATGCTCAATGGTAAGGTCGGTTGAGCTGGCAATCTGGTTGAGCATGGATTGCATGGCTTTTGAGAGCCCGAGTCGGTCGATCTGGTAGGGGCGGAGATCGTTGGCGATTTGTCGTACTTCATGGATGGATTCAGAGCTGATCTCCGAGATCTCTGTGAGGGCGGTGGCCATTTTTTCCTGACTCGGATTCGACTGTAGCGTGAATGATGCCCGGTTTTTGACGACGAGGAGGTTCTGTTCCAAACTATCGTGCAGCTCTCTGGCTATGCGCATACGGTCTGATTCCTGGGCTTTGAGGATCTCTCGAGTGAACCGCTCCTTCAGCGCTTGTTTTTGTTTCAGTCGCTGGAATCGAAGGTAAAGACTGCCGACGAGCAGGGCGATTGCAAGAACGGCACTTAAACTGCGGAACCAGGTCGTTTGCCAAATCGGGCCTTCGACCTGTAGCTTCAGCGACACTCCCTCTTCGTTCCAGACGTCTCCTTGATTGGCTGCGGTCACCCGAAATTCGAGGGGGCCTTGTGCGAGATCGAGAAAGACGACGGACCGTTGTGTTCCAAGTTCGTTCCAAACTGTTCCTGCTCCGCCTAGCTGATAGCGAAACCGAACTTCATTTGGAGCCGTGAAGTTGATTCCGGTAAAATGGATTTCTACTCGGGAGGTTTGAGCCGGAATGGTGAATGTTTCATTCTCTTCGACTTGAGAGAGGTCGTAGACTTGTCCGTCCAAATGAATCTCGGTCAGATGGACATTGGGTGGTGTTTCGTTTACCGGGAGCGAGTTCGGGTCGATGTAGTTGATCCCAGCCACATTGCCGAACCAGAGCCTCCCGTCCCGTGACCTGAAGCTTGCTGGGTGTCCAGAAGTGCACTGCAGTGTGGTGAGTCCATCTTCCAAGGAGAATGAGTTGGCAAAAAGATGTTTGGTCTGTCCCTGGGAAACCCGGTCCATACTGTCCAGTGAGACCCGATGAATGCCGTTATAGGAGCCAAACCACAGGTAACCCAGACCGTCCTCGATCAGTGTGCTGATCTCATTGACGGGTAATCCGTGTGCTGTAGTGAAATTGTTGAAGACGCCATCCTGATATCGGTAGATTCCATGTCCCCCGGTACCAAACCAAACGATTCCGCTTAGACCCACGTGAATCGCACGGATATTTGTAGCGCTCAGGGCCTTCTCGCGTGATAGGTGTTCAAAACGATCGTTTTGAAAACGAAAAATGCCCTCGTTCTCTGTTCCGATCCAAACCGCTCCGCTGAGATCGCAGGCGAGACTCAAGATGCGAGTTCCTGGTTGATTCTCATAGTTGTCAAACTGGATCACCTGTTCCTGATTAACACAGGCGAGACCGGCATCACTGCTTCCAATCCAGGTTCGATTTTGATGGTCGTGGCAAAGAGCGACGATTCGACGACCGGAACGACGCCCGAATCCGTGAATGGGTTCGACGGTGTTGCGCGTGAGTTTGAACGTCTTTGGTTGGTTAAGATGGTTCGTGGCTTTTAGGTTGTTTTGATAGATTCCTCCGAATATCTCTTCTTCTCGGTCGATTGCCAGGGCCCAGATGTTTCCGGGCTGAATCTTTTCAGGTTGGAGTGGGGTGTCCGAAAACGTTTGTTCGAACGGAATTCGATAGAGACCGGTACTGGATCCGAGCAGAAGCTCTTGTTGTTCCGTCTCAGCGATCGAAAGCACCCTACGGATCATGGTGCCGGCTGTGCTTAGGTTGTGGAATTTTCGCTGGCGGACGCGCGACAATCCTTGGCTACCAATCCCTCCAGCCAACCAGAAAGTGCCTTCAGAATCGATGATTGATTTGCCGCCTGGAATCGTGAAGGCCCTTGTGCGGGCGTACCGATTGTCAATGTCTTTGCTGAACTTTTCATAGCGGTTCCTTCTTCGCTGAATCCAGAGCGAGTTTTCGCCTCCCGAAAGAATTTGATGGACATCGTTTGGAATCTCGTTGGTGATAAGTCTATGCCTATCGTGTCTCATCACTTCTCCATCTACCAGGAGCCAGATGTCTTCCATCCCTTTGTTATCACTGCAGATAGAAACGCGGCTCCCTTCGTTGAAACGATGGCGGATCGTGACTTGTTCACCCTTCAGAATGCCAAGTCGATTGCCATAGGCCCACCAAACTGTTTGATCGCTGGACCTTGCAGCACTGAATTCTGAAAATACTTGGTTCTGCGTGATGCCGGACAGTTCCGTCTTGGTTGAATCTTCCGAGTTAAAGAGTAGAACTTGTTGTCGCTTCGCTGCTCGTTGGGTATCCGAGTAGAGGACCCTGCCGTCCGCTGTTACGAGGTGAAGTTGCAGAGTAGACGCGTTTGGATCGCTGAGAAGATCTGGATACCGGGTGAATTTGCCGCTTTGATAAGACACGAGTTCCTTGCCCTGGCTGAGCCACATCCTCCCCTTGGGGCCAAACGTAATATGAAAAATTGCTCCCCGAGGTAAATCGTGATTGATTGGGTCGAAAACAACGAATTTTTGGCCATCGAATCGCGCAAGTCCATAGTACGTGCCAAGCCATATATGTCCGTCAGAGGACTGTGCAATGCTGAGAATCTGAGTTCCTGGGATACCGTCTTCGACGTTCCATTTATCTACAATGTAACCGCCGGGAAGATCAAAGAAGGATTTCGCAGCTCCGCTCTGCGTTCCTACCGCCCCGCTGACTAGCGCTAGGCAAAGGGCTGTAGCAATCTGTCGTGAGCACCAGCATCTCAGTGCCAGTCGTTTTAACGATGAGATTGTGATCATGGATTGATCGGAAAGGGTTGAATAGCCCTTAAAAAGTGAGCTTACAAGAATATTGAGGGCCCGGATATAGGAATGAATCCCACCCCGGAAAAATAGGCGAGCTGATCAGTAGTGACAAAAGTGGACACGGGATTCTCTAGGAGAGAGGATTCAGAAATGAAGAGGCGACGGTTTACGACAGAATATAAGCAAGAGGAAGCGAGGCTGCTGATCATCGACGGTTTGAGCGCAAAGGAGGTATCGGATCAACTAGGAGTGCCACAGTACCTGTTATACCGGTGGAAGCGGGATCACTTTGACGAACTTGAGGCTAGCAAGCCAGCGGGGACTCAGTGCCCAAAGGTGATGTCAACGGAGATTAAACTGCTGCGCAAGCAGCTGGCCAAGTCCAAGTGAATGAATGAGATACTAATAAAAACGGGGTTCTTCCACGAAATCAGTGGAAAGGGGTAGCTTCGAGCGCAGCCCTTCTCAAAGTGGCTGCGGCATCTTGCCGCAGTTTCCCCCCATTAGGGATCAGAATAGAGACGCCTCAGCCATTGTGCCCGGCATGGGCATGAACGAATCATATGAACCGAGATGAACGGGAGCTTTGACAGCAACCGTAGAGAAGGACAAGTCCGCGACTGTGATGGGAGCGAGCTGAAAGCAGTCTGGATCAAAGGCACGAAGTAGGAACAAGAACAGGCAACGAGGCAGGGGGGGGCGATGAGCATGCCGGCAAATGCGAAATCCGAATGTCACCGAAAGCCATATCAAATAGAGCCTGACCCTACGGGGCGAAAGTTCATGCACCTTACCCGGGGAGGTCTCAGTCATGAGAGTGATTGAGGAGTCAGCAGAGGCCATAGTAGTGAGAATGGCCATCGAAAGATGGCTGGGGCGAAGAGCCGAAGAACCAATAGAGGTCAACCGATTTCCACCTTGGATCGAGCCTGGCGAAAAGGGATCCGATACCGGCGGGCAAACATTCGGCGGGTTTCTTCGGAAAGATTCCCTGGATGGGAGAAGAGAGGAAAGGGATGGGGCCCCTGTCAAGGACGGCCGCGGAAGGAAATGACAAAGGTGCCTAATGAAGGCTTACCGTGCGGTGAGTCTTCGCTAAGGCAAAGAGATGGCCTTGGCTGGGTTCAACCGCCGGATGCAGATCCGCATCCGGCGGTGTGGAAGGGTTACGGGGTGCAATCCCCGTAACCCCATCCGATCTTTTTGGCGTTCACCTAGCACAGCTGTCAGCGGTCGAGAGCCATGACTCTCTTTAAGTATCCACTCAAAACGCTGAGGAACCGGCTTGGTTGTTATTAGAGGGAATCGTTCTTGGCGCGGCAAGTATTGTAATCTTTGCGTCTCGAATCGATTCCGGGGACAAGGGCCCTGTGCTCTGTAGTCTTCGGCTCCTGAGCCTGCGTTCTTCCTTACTCAAGATGACCGGAAGCGAGGTAAGGCTCACGCGGTCGAACTCCTGACTTTGGGTGGTTTCAATAACAAGGGAATTTTCGCGCAAAGAATTAGAGATTACGAAGTATCTCAGATTGCAATTTCCGTCGTGCTTTGCCTGGCTTGTCTCTTTACAGGGTGATAAGTCGGGTTTCTATTAGTTTACTTGAAAGGCATCATTGGGGCCTATCCCTCGTTCTTAACCTGTCCCTTATTCTTCACCTTATTCTTCATTCACAGATCGATTGATCATGATTCCTTTGCCCCAATTCCTTTGCCTGAGATTGGAGCCTGTCCCTCAAGTTTCTTGGAAGCAATCCAGTATGCGGAGGAAATGCTTGGTCAGGGTGCTTCTTTTCTCAAGGCTGGGTGTGGCTAGTTTTGGGGTTTGTCTTTTTACAGGGGTAGTAGGGCGGATTTATGAAAAAACTACTAGCGCCCTGATTGAAGCTAGCAGCACGCTAGTAGTTTTAGATTTTGAGTGTTCGGTAAAAGAAGTAATGGGGGTTTGTAAATATTTCTAAAAAAAGTTTGCTGACTCTATATGGTCGTAAGTATTTGGTGTGTATTGGGTTGTGATTAGTGCAAGGCAAAATTGATCTCTTTCTGGTTTCCTTGAGTTTATTCTAAAGGGGCTGTTGGCATTCTGCTAGCTAGAGGGGCTCCCGTTATGAAAAGGGAGGAACGTGTGTCTTTGTTTGGCCAGGTATTTCTTGGGTGGAGTGTCGGCTTTTCTGATTGGGTGGGGAGCTGCTTGCGTTGGGGCTTCCTGGTCTGACACGGGCAGCGGAGCCGCCTGCTTGGTTGGATCAGACTCGCTTTGAACGTTTGTTGCAGGAGGCGCCGCTCTCGCCGGAGGAGGAGGCTGATTTGGCTGAGGTGGATCAGACGCCTGAGGCGCCATTGGCGTCTGCGGATCCTGGGGCGCCTCTAGGTGATTCGCCCTTGGATGTCCAGGACCCAGCTTCTCGGCCTGGTAAGGAGGCTGGCTCTAGTCCTGCCAAGGTACGCCCCGGAGTCTTTGAACGCGGGCCGCATCACCAGAAGGTGCGTCAGAAGGTAGATCGCAAACGACAGGAGAAGGGGCGGAAGGACCGGCTCAAGGCGCTCGAGAAAGAGATCAAGGATTTTGAGAAGAAGCATCGCGAGGTGGTTAAGTCGATGGATGCGCCCACGATGCCCGATCCTTTGAGCTCGGAGCAGCGAGCTTGGATGGCTTTGATCACAGAGCAGGAGGATCTTGAGGCGGAGATTAAGGCACTGAAAGGAAAGGGTGAGGAGGAGCTCGAGGCGTATACTGAGTTGGCTTCGGGCCTGCATTATTGGAGTCCTTCCAAGAAGAAGTGGCGTCGGAGTAAGGCGAAGATTGAGTTGATGGATGGCATTGGCGTGGCCCGTCAGGGGCAGCAACGGGTGCTGTTTGCTCCCGACTTGAGTGCGGAGGGATCGATCGATATTTCCACCTCTGATGGCAAGCGCTTGAAGGCGACGGTCTTGGGCTTGGCCTATGTGGATGCGACAACGGGAGAGGACGCCATCATCGCGACAGTCCAGTCTACAGTGGGTGAGATTGTTGGGGAGAATCAGATCGTGTATGTGGATGCGTTTCAGGGGATTGAGGCCGATGTGGTGTATACTTACGAAGAAGTGGGTTTGGAGCAGGACGTGATTTTGAAGTCTCAGATTCCCGGGCCCGAAGCCTTTGGGATGGATCCTGAAAAAGTTCGCTTGGAGGTGTTGACGGAGTTTTATGATGCCCCTCTGGTCGAGAAACGAGCTCAGGTCCTGCGAGAGGTTTTAGAAGATGCTGCGGGCGCTGAATTGGAACCGGCCCTAGTCGATGAAGCGTTGAGCTTCGGATCGGTTGAGATTGCGATGGGAAGCGCCTTTTGGCGGCAATCTGAGAGTGATAAGGATCAGGGCAAGAAGAAGGGGAAGAAAGATAAGGATACCTCTGAAGAACGTCCAATTGGTCCCAATGGGTTGCCAGCTGGACTAGAGCACGAGTTGCCCCGTCTCAAATATCCCGTCGCCAAGCATTGGCTGGAGCAGGATGGTCGAACCATTCTCTGCGAAGGCGTTCGTTTTGCGGCGGTCAGCGATATGCTGGCAGAGTTGCCCCAGCCCAAGAAAGAGCGAGCGGATCTCCCAGCTCCTTTCCCTGCTCAAGGCAGGATTGTTGCAAGCGCTCGCTCTGGAGGACGTCAGATTCCTCAATTGCATCCTGCGTCGGCCCTAGATGAACAGATCGCGAAGATCCAGTATGCCGAACCAGAGACGCTCTTGGCGATGTCGGCGCCAGGGTTCGTGATGGATTATCAAACGCTCAATACGGCTCCCGCCTATACCTTTGAAGCGGGACGAACCTATTTGATCCAATCCGATTTGGTTATTCGTGGGACGACCTTGATTGAAGGCGGTACGATCATCAAATATGCTCGATCCACCGACACTCGAAAGGTTCAGTTGCGTTGTCTGGGATCTGTTGTTTGTGATACCGAGCCCTATCGACCAGCGATCTTCACCGCCAAAGATGATCACCAATACGGTGTGAGCTTCTGGTCCAATTCCCCTGTTTCTGGCTACTACGCCCTTCGGGCCCTCTGGATCGAACCGAGTGGTGAGCCAGTCACCATTGAACATGTCCGGATTAAGTATGCCACGAATGGACTCTTTTTTGAGAACAGCCGCGGCGCCAAACTTCGGCACTCACAAATCATTGGTTGCCGCCATCCGGTCGCGACGCAGCATCAAGATCTGGAGGTTGAGAATGTCTTGATCGATGATTTTGGAAAATACGCTTTTTGGGCCATGCATAGCTGGCCGCCAGAAACGATCCTGCCTGGACAGGAGGTGAATATCCACGCCAGTCACGTGACCATTAACAACGGACCTTGGCTCGCATGGAATAGTCATTGGAATGGCCACATGGGGACAACTGAGTTCAAGAACAGTTTGATGGTGAACGTGAATGGAGGCATTATCGGTGGGAGCTTCAAACGTGGGGATATTGGTGTGATTCTCAGTCATAGCCACTTTCTCCCGAACGTGCCTCATGTCTCGGTATTTGCTTCTCAGGGCCTAGGAGCCTTTTACTTACCCTCGGGAAGTCCCTATCGGGATGCCGGGCATGCTGTGGTGGATCCTCTTCTGCGATTGGATCTTGAGCATCGAACGACGATGGCTCCGAATTTCGTTCAAGGGCAGGTGTCGGGTTCGATGGGCCCTTTTGTTGCCCTGGATAATGACGGTGCCTTGGATTTGGGCTATCACTACGCCCGAATTGATCACGCCGTGAACTACGCCAACGTGTTCGGAACCGTCACGGTCGGTCCCGGGACGGTGGTGGCTTGTTCAGGACCAGTAGGTGTATCCATGGGCTCCCGCATCTGGTACGCGCCCCAAGTCAATGTCGTGCTCCAAGGCGAACCAGGTAATCATATCCTTTGTGTGGATGACGATACCGTTCAAGAGCAGCGTCCACCGAGTAATGAATATTACACCTCCATGATGCGCTTCAATGATGGTTATCGAGCCAGTAACTTCAAGGCTGCCTTTACGGATGTCTACGCCATTAGCCGGCATGCTCCCGTTTCTGCTCAAAACTATTCTCGACTTAATGGAAACATTGAATTCCGAGACAGCACCTTTCGGGGGGCTCATATCAATCTTGGGATGGCGACAAACTCAGATCAATTTAGGGCGATCAACTGTTACTTTGATAAAAGTTTCGGAATTTCATTCGGAGGGGGGAATGGCACGGTTCGCCTGATCAACTGCCTCTTTCACAAAAGCCCGCTCTACCTGTGGGGCGATGGGGGCTCGCCTTGGTACTGGTGGATTGAAAACACGGTCTTTGATGAGAGCCGCTTGGTTGGTACCCGGCTCGACGAGATGGGATCTTCTCAATTTCGGAGCAATGCCGTGATCGGGCCCTTCTCCTCCAGAGACTGGCCCTACTGGAAAATGCAGCCCCTACACATCTTGTCGGCGCCATACCCTTGGCGATCAGGCCCGCTGGGAGAGTTCTATCAACCCACGAGCAACAACCCACTCCTTAATGCGGGGTATTATCCCGCCAACTTGGGCTGGAGTGACTATCGACTCTTTCACCACACCGTTCGCGAGGATCTCGAGCCTGAAGGTAGCTCCAAGATCGATATTGGCTACCACTACGTGGCCACCGACACCAACGGCAACGCACTAGACGACAACCTCGATGGCATTCCCAACTACGTGCAAGACACCAATGGCAACGGCGTGGTAGACAATGGAGAAGTCGCCTGGACGACCTCGCCGCTGGACCCCGATGGCGACGAAGACGGGGACGGCCTGACCAATTACGAAGAAACCCAACTCTTCGCTCAATACAATCTGGATCCCCACAACCCCGATAGCGATGGCGACGGGATTTCCGACGCCCAAGAAGACTTCGATGGGGATGGGCTCAGCAATGGCTACGAACTCCGTCGCTACCAAAGTAGCCCGACCAACGCTCGCAGTCTCGATCCCGCCGGCGTGGCGCTCGACAGCCAAATCATCTTCGGTCGCTCCAGCGCCCCCTTGGACCCGAGCAGTGCTGCTGCCCTGGCATCCGCTCTTGCTGCCAATGCGCCCCCATCCCAAGCCCCGCCACAACAGTCCCCGGTCGCTGGCTTCACGGATGATCGACCGATCTCGTTTGCTCAGCCCTCGAGTAGTCCTGGCTCGCCATCTTCTGGTAGTAGAGGGATCTATACTCGATTTGAGGGAGTCGAGAATGCTGGTGGTGTCGATTACCTAATCTTTTCCATTCAGGGAGGGACAGCTGGTGAAACGTTTGATCTGTTCTCTCGAGGTCAGCTCGGTCCAGGCGGCTATTGGACACTCCGGCAACGTGGGGTTCGGTCCGGGGAGGAAATCTGGATTGAGATTGATAATCTTAGTGTTTCGGAGTTTTTCGTCGCTGCTTTGGATAGCGACGTGGATCAAGACGGACTGCCCGATGGGTTTGAACTGCTTACCAGTGGTTGCGTTCTTGGTGGTGACCCGAGGGAGGGCGAACGAGATTTAGATGGAGACGGTTTGACTAACCGCTATGAGGCGTTCATTACGAGCAACGTAAGGGCAGCGGATTCCGACGGAGATGGTGCTAGTGATCACGCCGAGGTCGTCGGTGGGGGGCATCCACTCAAAGGCCACATCAAGCCTATCGACCTATCCTCAGGTCATTATTTGGAGATTCCGAAAACGGTGTTGCAGATTGAGGCTTCGTCTAACGCAGATGGGCATGCGCCAGCCGATGCAATCGATTCGCAGTTTGAACCGTTTGATAATTACTGGAAGAGTTTAGCGGAATCAGGACGATGGATCCGTGTCGATTTGGGCGATCGAATCCCACTCAAGCGTTTCAACTATCACTCGGCGATAGAGCCCGAAACCTGGAACTTCCCCGGTACTTTGGAGGATATCACGAGCCTTCAGGCTTACTTGACCGACAACGATTCTCTCAACCCTGAGGATTGGGGGCTATCTCTTAATCGATTTACCCCGTCGAGGGATTTTGTTGGCAACGTTGAATTCGGGCAGGACGGAGACGTCCGCTATGGCCGTTATTTGATCTTGCATGATCCCAATCCCTCTGCCATCGGTGGTGTTTCCACGCTGTCAGAGTTGTCTGTGTTTGCTAGTCTGGAGCCTGTCATTACGCGAATCGATCCGATTCGAACGGAAGTCAATCGCTCAAGTCTTCCTGTCGAATTTGAGATCGGGCACCTCGATCACTCCGTCAACTCACTTTCATTGAGCGCGAGCAGTAGTAACCCGCAATTGGTTTCGTCGCAGGGCATCGAGATTCATGGAACGGGTGCTCGTCGGATCTTAGTGATTTCGCCCGAACCCAATCAAAGTGGTACCGCAACCATCACATTGCGGCTGGTCAGCGGTTTGCAGGTGACGCAGCAGGACATTCATGTCTCGGTCGAACCGGTGGTTGATGCGGATGCCGACGGTCTGACGCGCTACGAAGAGGAAGTCCTGATTGGTAATTCTGATGCCCCGGTTTCAGGAATCGATTCTGACAAGGATGGGGTCAATGATAGCCGTGATCCCGACGGTAACTGGTTTCCTCTTCGAGTTCACATCGACCAATCAAATAAACCCCTTAGCATCGCTCTGAATGGTCAATTAGTGACCCTGACTCAAGAGTTTCTGAATCCTTCTGTCGAATCGGCTACGGTCTTCGTAGACCTCGGAGAACTCGTCACGTTCACGCTCCAATCGCCCAGTGGCGTCACGCTAACCGATCAACAATCCGTTTTATTTACGAATGTGGACGATTCTCGCAGAGAGATTCCCTGGATTCCGAACGGTGCCCAAGTGGTGGGAAATCAGCTTAAGCTGTCATTTATTCCCTATCGGGTTCAATTCGATATCTACAACGATGCCACGTCAAATCTAGGCCAGCTAACAATGGCCGCCAGCGATCAACCGAGAGAGTTTGGCATTAGTGGTGTCGTTATTCTTGCCGGCGCCCTCGGCAATTCCAGCTACCTGGAATTGCAGCCAGGGTCTCGCGTGCAATGGCAAGTCTTTGAGAATGACGTCGAGAAGAGTAGCAGCCAGCTGGCCTTGGTGGGTGACACATTAAGCACGACTCATCTCGTTTCTCCAGTGGCTGGAAAACAGTACCTCTACCAAGTGACAGCGAAGCAAATCCTATTTCAGGACCCGGTCACTGGTGTTGTGGTGGATACTGACATCCATACACCAGCGTTCACGAGCAGGACGAAGTTGATCGAGGTCATACCTGCGGAAGCCACGCATTTGACGGTCAATCAAAGCAAGAACTCACTGGTTTCAGACGGGAATGATCACGTGGACTTAGATATCTTTGCTCAAGACCAATTCGGCAACCCAGTTCCTCAGACGACGGTCGATTGGTTTCTGGAAACATCCCCGAACGCTCGTTTTGAACGCCTGGACGAGACGACTCGCAGCAATGGCCGTGCATACGCGACGCTGAGGGCGGGCGTTCTCCAGCAAGATGTGCGACTCCAGATTAGCGTCGACTCTATCTCAGCTACGATTGATATCCCCGTGGCAGGAATTCAGGGAGGCCTGACATCGAATTCCAGGGTGGCGGACGCCCACCTCAACCAGACCATTGAGCTCACGCTCAATGCGGGCAACGCTACCGACGGAGCCCCTGTCTTTTGGACAAGTAGCAGCGGAGACATCGAAGAACGGAGTCTTATAGCGCAAGGAGTCGCGACTGCATCATTGAGAGCTGATCCCGACCATGTGGGGCCAATCTATGTGATGGCAGCCCTCGGTGATCGCGTGTTTCTCTGGAACGGGGAATGCACCTCATCTGCACCGCTCTATTTCAAAGTTGAGAATCCGACACTCATTCCAGCCAATTCCGATCCGAATGGGAACGCCTATATTGGTCCGGATGGCAGTCCTATTGATCTCCCACTAGTCAATACGACCACCGTGGAAATTCATGGTCCGCCGAACAACTGGGTGACGGTTTCGTTTCCGAGCGGACTCTCCCTAGCCAATGTGGTTGGGATGAACCCTGCCAATCAGCTTCAGTTCAATGTTCGGATTGGGGCACAAGGATATACTGCCTTCCAACTGCAAGCGGAGCCGTTGCTCAATACGATAGAGGTTCCTGGAGGGATTCATGAATTCTTTGAACAAGGCTTGATCGATATCCGAGCGGATCTTAGGCAAGCGACGGGGGGGGACTTGGTGGCTGAAACCGATGTGAAGCTTATCGATCCCGGGACGATGGCCCATTTGAAAGCGCACTTTTACGACGGCATGCTCGGTTTCGTCGGAGGGGATACCCTGACAGCGACAGGAGCCGTCTTTGCGATTGGTGGTGGGTTCTTCGCGGTTGCTGACGTGGGCGCCATCGTTAAGAACGCGGCCCGATACGCGCATTTTTCCAGTGCAGCACCGAACGACCTAGAGTTTGCGATATCGATCATTGCAATCGTTTCCAGCCTTTATCCGCCAGCGGACCCATTTGTTTCAGGGCTTAGAGTAATTGCCCAACGGCTTGGTACGGCGAAATCACCCTTGTTGGGCGTGCTCGAGAGTCGGTTCATCGAGATCTTGAGTCACGTTCGGGATGGTATGAGTCCGTGGCAAACCATGGAACGGCTTCTGATCAAGGGAGAGGTTGATTTCGTCCTTCGACTCGCGGATGACGGAGCGCTGACATCAATCTGCGGAAAGTTCTGCACGTCGGAAGATCTTTGGAAGGCGACGGTGAAGGCGGTAGACGATTTTGGTGATCCATTTATCGATGTTCTGAAGAGTCTGGAAAATAACGAGGCTTTGGCGAAGAAGTTTGTTGACGTTGTGGGTGGGTTGAAGCCAAGTGCGGTGGCAGGGCTTCGCGCGAAAGGTGCCCTGGATGAGGTCTTGGGAACGACGCTTGAACTCCTCTCAGGTCGAGTGCGGCCCGAAAATCTCAAAAAACTACTCAACAACGAGATTGCGTTTAGCGGCAGATACAAACAGGCTGACTTCCTGCTTGATGCTAAGACGGTTATGCAAGGGAATCCTAGCGTTGGTGGCTTTCAGGGATGGGTCGAGGAAATCTCCCGGCAGCGAAGTCTTCGTTCAGCTAATGGCTTAATTTTTGAAATGCAAATTGGATCCCATCTCACTCGCTTAGGTGAGTATATTGTCAAAATCTCGACGACGGGAACCGGGCGTGATGCGATTGACATGGTGAGTAAGACTACGGTTTACACTGCGAAAAAAAGTTTTACTGCCTTGGCTGGTCCTCCAAGTTTCTCAGAAATCCAACGAGTAAATAGGGCAAAAAATGCCCTCGGACCGGGGTTCACTACGGCCCTAAGAGAGGGGAAGCCGTTTAGTCTTGCGATTAAAGCGGGGGAAATCATACCACAAGAGTTGTTAGACTGGATGGCTACCAAGAATCCGCCAATTACCGTTAGTTACTTTCCATTTAGCAACTAGACAAAATAGGAGGAAATTGTTTTGGAATTGTACATTCACATGAGATTTCCCATGCGGAAAGTCGACCAGGAGTTTATTGAAATGATCGATGTAGCATTCGAGGCGGAGGCATTTAATCTGGTTGGTTGGCCGTTTGGCAAGGACGATGCCATAGGGGTCTGGATTCAAGAACCAGTCGATGATTTGGTAGAGTACCCGACTGAGAGACGCTACGATATTCCGTCGAATGCTAGACTTCTAAAGATCCGCTTTGAATGCGAAACACCAACTCCACGAGACATTTGGGTAGATATTTCACTTTCTGAGTCAAGGTCTGGAAGGGGGTATGAATCAGATTACGTCAAGCTTGGGTCCAAACAAATCACAATGGGGCAGGATTCTTTATATAAGCGGGACTTCGCCTTGCGGCGCTATCGCATCGCGCAGTTTCTACACCGGTCATTAGGTGCTTACGAGACGAAGGCGTGCCTCAGCGACGATGGGGAGGAAGAAGAACCGTGCTATGAATTCACTTCGACCTCCTGTCCTGATGTTTCCGAGGAAGATTTTCCTTTGGATTGATGGAGATCGCCGAACGGATTGACATGGTGAGTATGCCTACAGTCTGCCTTGCTGGAGCCTCGGAGTTGAGAAGAAGTAAAAAGCGCAAATAACAGAATGTTTTTGAAGGCCGCTAAGTCTCACGATTGAAAGGGCAGAAGTTCTGCCCCAAGCATTGTTAGACTGGATGGCAAGTAAAAACCCGCCAATTACGGTCAGTTACTTTCCGTTTAAAAACTAGACAATAAAGGAGGAAGAGGCGATGGAATTGCACATACACATGAGATTTCCAAAGCGGAAGGTGGATCGTAAACTTTTTGAAGTGATCGACAAGGCCTTCAATACCGAGGCGTTCAGTCTGGTTAGCTGGCCGGTAGGCGCGGGGGATGTGATAGGAATATTGATTCAAGAACCGGTTGCTGGTTGGGTAGAGTATCCGGTATCCAAGCGGTGTAATATTCCGGCGAACGCTAGCGATTTAACGGTTCGCTTTGAATGTGAAACGCCGACCCCGCGTGATATGTGGATCGATGTTTCGCTTTCAGAATCAAGTTCGGGGCAGGGTTACGAATCGGATTATCTTTGGCTTGGCTCTAAACAAATCACTATGGGGCAGGATTCTTTAGAGAATCGGGACTTTGCCTTGAGGCAATATCGCATCGCGCAGTTTCTACACCGGTCGTTGGGTGCTTACGAGACGAAGGCGTGTCTCAGCGACGATGCAGAGGAAGAATATCCACGTTATGAATTCACAAGGACCTCCTGTCCTGATGTTTCCGAGGAAGATTTTCCCTTGGATTGATAGGGATTCAGATAGCACGAAGAGAATGTTTCAAACGAGGGTGCTTTTGTCGAGGAATGCCCTCTGAATTACGATCGGAACTGAAGATTGGGAAAATTGAAGACTAACGATAGCGAATAGAGGAAGGTGATGAATGAGTGAGGATGTCGCGTTGCAGAAAAGGATCGAAGATCTAGGAGAAGTATGTATCAATACGGCTGAAACAACATTGGGCATAGAATTGGAGTTTGACGAATCCTCGCTACTGCGGGTCGATCAAATCATTGCCGATGCTTGGAACAATGAGACGCCATCAATGTTGGAACAAATGGTTTTGATTTGGGGCAGTTACTTGGGGGAGAGTATACGACGACTTAAAGGTGGGTATTGGGTGGAGAGCGATGAATATGGGACGCACCTTTGTGATGTTGGTGCTCAAGGGGTCAAGATCATGCCTTACAATCGGATCAGGGCGCGATTTGAAGTGGGGATGGAAGAATCGATCACCTATTACTACCAAGCGCTTTGTAGTCTGATTGAGGAAGAGCGATCACGGTCGGAGGGAGACTGAGCTGGCTCTGAAGTAGCCGCAGAAATGTTGGTCCGAATGGCGCTTACTTACGGATGGAACGGTTTCGCTTATTCGTGATTGCTCGATGGATGCTTGCTGCCTTCATTGCTGTTCTTGCGACATGAGAAAGCATATGGGGTCGAGTCTCGTGATTTGAGAAACGGATCCTGCTTGCCGAAGAGGCGGTATGAACGAGATAGGATAGATAGCGCGAGAATATTTTTAGGAGATGAACAGAAGGCGGACTGAGTAGCGGGCGCACATCTCGAATCACGAGATGTGCGCCCGCTGTGATCGCCACGACGCGTGAACTCCTCTCAGGTCGAGTGCGGCCCGAAAATCTCAAAAAACTACTCAACAACGAGATTGCGTTTAGCGGCAGATACAAACAGGCTGACTTCCTGCTTGATGCTAAGACGGTTATGCAAGGGAATCCTAGCGTTGGTGGCTTTCAGGGATGGGTCGAGGAAATCTCCCGGCAGCGAAGTCTTCGTTCAGCTAATGGCTTAATTTTTGAAATGCAAATTGGATCCCATCTCACTCGCTTAGGTGAGTATATTGTCAAAATCTCGACGACGGGAACCGGGCGTGATGCGATTGACATGGTGAGTAAGACTACCGTCTACACCGCGAAAAAGAGTTTTACTGCTTTGGCTGGGCCCTCAGGCCGTCCAGAGCTTCAGAGAATAAATAGGGCAAAGAATGTTTTGGGACCGGCGCATCGTACTGCGCTAGAAGAAGGGAAGGCGCTAAGCCTGGCGATTGAAACGGCAGAAGTACTGCCCCAAGCATTGTTGGACTGCATGGCTGGCAAGAATCCACTGTCCACCAAACTCAGGGCACTTCAGCTCGATCAGTTCATTGCTGATGCATGGGGGAATGAGGCTCCCTCGACTTTGGAGCAGATGGTTCTGATATAGGGAAGCTACTTGGGTGAGTGTCTGCGCCGACTTGAGGGCGGATATTGGGTGGAGAGCGATGAATATGGCGCGCATCTTTGTGACGTCGGTGCCCCCGGGATTAGAATCATGGCTTTCAATCGTATCAGGGCTCGATTTGAAGTCGGGATGGAGGAATCGATCACGTCTTATTACCAAGCGCTTTGTCAGTTGATTGAAGAAGACCGATCACGATCGATAGGGGGCTGACCTGGCTCTGAAGTCGTCACAGAGCTATTGGCCCGAGAATCGTTCACCGTAATAGGGAACGACGGAGCATTTTCGGATTGGGTGTTGGCCGGAATTGGCTCCCGAAGCAGATGACAGTGATTTTGCGGTTTCCTGTACGGGCCAAGTGGCCCATTGGGGACAATTTCGTGGGTTGAGAGCGCGTAACGGCGCTCAATGGTCCCGATGCTGGGCTGAGTGTTGCAAAGGCAACTCGGAGGTTTTTTGTCGTTTTATGCCGAGCGTGAGAGACCTTGCAGAGCAGTGTGGGGATCGAGAATGTTTCTCGATTTGGTAACTTTCTTCACTGTCTCGTTACTTGACAGGAGTGTTGGGGGGGGATTGAGTCTCGGGAGATCAGGCCCTTGTCGAGTGGAGAGCGCTCGCGATGGGGCACAAGGATCACTGAAAAAACACTATGGGTGCCCTATTCCGCCGGGTTTCGGTTTTTGCATTGCTATATGGCGTCGTTCGTGTCGCTCTCTTGGGTGGGGTTCAGTTTTCGTCTGAACACTACGAGATCACGGAAGATGCTTCCGAGCTGGTATTACGATTTTCGCTGGACCCTGATGATTCGCAATCCTCAATTGTTCACTTTGCGACCATGGATGGGACGGCTCTCTCGGCCGTCGATTTTCTCCCCATCGGCGGAACGGTTGCCGTGTCGGCGGAACAACCCGATGGGGAGTTCACCGTGTCGCTTGTTGATGATCCAAGGATCGATGGTGCCAAGGAGTTTTCCGTGCGGCTCTTTGAGTTGAGCGAGTCCCAGGAGGTTGTCATTCTTGACGAAGCGAGGGTGCTTATTCATGACAACGAAAAGCGGCTCGTTCTTGATCCTCGTTTTCAGGAGGCAGAAAGTGGTTTTGATGCGCTCGCTGTTCAGTCGGATGGGCGTTTATTGGGGACCATGAACGGGGTTCCGGTGCGGCTCAATCTGGATGGTTCGCTAGATCGCTCCTTTGATGTCGATTTCGAACCAGAGCCTTCTGAGACTGTCTCTTATACACATCTGACGCTGCCGACGAGCGATCTAGTGTAG